>WBZP01004972.1_pt1 | contig 13652 bp, 15 predicted proteins | sample 5204301 | NCBI WGS metagenome assembly WBZP01 (sample SAMN12412401, study PRJNA552823) | activated sludge metagenome | isolation source: activated sludge from nitrification reactor of wastewater treatment plant... | place: USA: Pennsylvania | collected 2017 | reverse complement strand
GGCGAGGCCGCGGCCAGGCTCGGCGCCAACGCGGTGATCGGCGTCGACCTCGACTACGAGACCGTCGGCCAGGGCGGATCGATGCTGATGGTCACGGCCGCGGGCACCGCCGTGGTCGTCGAGTAGCGCGGCGTTGAACGCGGCGCGCACCGCGCCGGCATCGCCGGTCCGGCGCATCCTCGGCATCGACCCCGGGCTGCGCGTCACCGGCTACGGCGTCGTCGAGCTCCGCGGGCGCTCGCTCTGCTACGTGACCTGCGGCTGCATCCGCAGCAATGCCGACGACCCGCTGCCCGAGCGCCTCAAGGTGATCCTGCGCGACCTGTCGCTGATCATCGCGCGCGAGCGGCCGAACGAAGTCGCCGTCGAGAAGGTGTTCGTCAACGCGAATCCGCAGTCGACGCTGCTGCTCGGGCAGGCGCGCGGCGCGGCGATCGCGGCAGCCGTCCACGCCGACCTGCCGGTCGCCGAGTACACGGCGCTGCAGGTGAAGCAGGCGGTCGTCGGCCACGGCAAGGCGGCCAAGCAGCAGGTGCAGGAGATGGTCCGCCGCCTGCTCGAGTTGCCGGGAGCGCCGTCGACCGACGCCGCGGACGCGCTCGCCTGCGCGATCGCCCACGCGCACGGCGGCGACGGCATGGGCGGCCTGGCCCGCGCCGGGTACCGGGTGCGCAACGGGCGGCTGGTCTGAGAGTCTGATGTCCCCGAGCCCGCAGCCTCGCCGCCCGGCGGCGGTGATCTTCGACATGGACGGGCTGATGCTCGACACCGAGCCCCTGGCCGCGCGCGCCTGGGTCGACGCCGCGCGCGACCTCGGCGTCGCGTTTGACGCGTCGATCAACCACCGGCTGATCGGCCGCAACTTCCCCGACTGCCGGACGATCATCGGCGAGCACCACGGCGCCGGCTACCCGGTCGACGACCTGATGGGCGCGTGGCACGGGGCGTACGACGCGATCGTGCAGCGCGAGGGCATCGCGTTCAAGCCGGGGCTGCCCGAGCTCCTCGACTGGCTCGACGAGGCGCGGATACCCAAGGCCGTCGCCACGTCGACCCGGCGCGCGCGCGCGCAGGCCAAGCTCGAACTGACGGGCATCCTCGAGCGCTTCGCGGCGCTGGTCGGCGGCGACGAGATCGCCCGCGGCAAGCCCGCGCCCGACATCTTCGTCGAGGCCGCGCGGCGGCTCGGCGTGCCTCCGTCCGCCTGCATGGTGCTCGAGGACTCCGAGCCCGGGATGCGCGGCGCGCTGGCGGCCGGGATGACGCCGGTGATGGTGCCCGACCTGCTGCCGCCCTCGCCGGCGCTGCTCGCGACCGCCCCGCTGGTGGTCGCGACGCTGTACGAGGTGCGCGCGCATCTGGCCGCACTGGCCGGCTGACGACCCGGGCCGCCGGGCGCGCTTCGAACGGCCGTGCGATAATCGACGCGCCCCTCCCCCGTCGCCTCCCATGATCGGCCGCCTCACCGGCATCCTCGTCGAGAAGAATCCGCCGCAGATCCTGCTCGACGTGCAGGGCGTCGCCTACGAGGTCGACGTGCCGATGAGCACGTTCTACAACCTGCCCGGCAACGGCGAACGCATCGCGCTGTTCACCCACCTCATCGTGCGCGAGGACGCGCACCTGCTGTACGGCTTCGGCAGCGACGCCGAGCGCCGGGCGTTCCGCCAGCTGTTGAAGATCAGCGGCGTCGGCGCCCGGATCGCGCTGTCGGTGCTCTCGGGGCTATCCGTCGCCGAGCTCGCGCAGGCGGTCTCGATGCAGGAGACCGGCCGCCTGACCAAGATCCCCGGCATCGGCAAGAAGACCGCCGAGCGGCTGCTGCTGGAGCTCAAGGACAAGCTCGGCGCCGACCTGTCGAGCGCCGTCGGCGTCAATCGCGCGCCACCCGCCACGTCGGACGTGCAGAACGCGCTGCTGGCGCTGGGCTACAGCGACAAGGAGGCCCTCGCGGCAGTCAAGCAGCTGCCCGAGGGGATCGCCGTCGGCGACGGCATCCGGCAGGCGCTGAAGCTCCTCGCCAAGTCCTGACCGACCGAGGATCGATCGACGATGACCTCGAAGCACCAGGGTTTCCTGCGCGACGCCGGCCTCGGCCCCGCGCTGCTGCGGCGGGCGATGAACCTCTGGCCGCCCTACCTCGGGGCGGGAATCCGGGTCACGCGGATCGGCGCCGACTTCCGCGACATCGAAGTCAAGCTGGCACTCGGCCTCCTCAACCGCAACTACGTCGGCACCCACTTCGGCGGCTCGCTGTACGCGATGACCGACCCGTTCTTCATGCTGATGATGCTGCACAACCTCGGCCCCGACTACATCGTCTGGGACCGCTCCGGCAGCATCGAGTACGTCAAGCCCGGCCGCGGCGAGGTCCGCGCGCACTTCCACCTGCCGCCGGCCGAGATCAACCGTGCCCGCCGCGCGACGACGCACGGCCGCAAGTACGAGCCGACGTTCCACGTCGCCATCGTCGACGGCAAGGGCGAGACCGTCGCCCGCGTCGCCAAGACGCTCTACGTCCGGCGCCGGCCCGCCGCGCCGGCGAAGCGCGCCGGGCGCGCGCCTGCGGCTGCGGCGGCGCGCTGAGGCGGCGTTCGCGGACGGCGGCGTCCCTGCCGGCACGCCCGTCGGCCGGACGCGCGGGATCCCCCTGCTAGAATCGCGCATGGCCATAGAAAGCGACGATCTCGACCGGCTCGTGGGCGTGCGGGTCGCCGGCGCGCAGGAAGAGGTCGTCGAGCGCGCGCTGCGCCCGCGGGCGCTCGGCGAGTACGTCGGGCAGGAGAAGATCCGCGACCAGCTGTCGATCTTCATCGAGGCGGCGAGGAAGCGCGGCGAGGCGCTCGACCACGTGCTGCTGTTCGGCCCGCCCGGGCTCGGCAAGACCACGCTGTCGCACATCATCGCGCACGAGCTCGGCGTCAACCTGCGCCAGACCTCGGGCCCGGTGCTCGAGCGCGCCGGCGACCTCGCGGCGCTGCTCACCAACCTCGAGCCCAACGACGTGCTGTTCATCGACGAGATCCATCGGCTCTCGCCGGTGGTCGAGGAGATCCTCTACCCGGCGCTCGAGGACTTCCAGATCGACATCATGATCGGCGAGGGCCCGGCGGCGCGCAGCGTGAAGCTCGACCTGCCGCCGTTCACGCTGGTCGGCGCCACCACCCGCGCCGGGATGCTGACCAACCCGCTGCGCGACCGCTTCGGCATCGTCGCCCGGCTCGAGTTCTACACGCCGCAGGAGTTGACGCGCATCGTCTCCCGTTCCGCCGGGCTGCTGCGGATCGCCATCGACCCGGAGGGCGCGCTCGAGATCGCGCGGCGCTCGCGCGGCACGCCGCGCATCGCCAACCGGCTGCTGCGCCGCGTCCGCGACTTCGCCGAGGTGCGCGCCGACGGCGAGGTCACCCGCGGCGTCGCCGACCGCGCGCTGTCGATGCTCGACGTCGACGCCTCCGGGCTCGACGTGATGGACCGCAAGCTGCTGCACGCGATCCTCGACAAGTTCGCCGGCGGCCCGGTCGGCGTCGACAACCTCGCCGCCGCGATCGGCGAGGAGCGCGACACCATCGAGGACGTGCTCGAGCCGTTCCTGATCCAGCAGGGCTTTATGCAGCGCACCTCGCGGGGACGGATGGCCACCGCGCTGTCGTGGCGACACTTCGGCCTGACGCCGCCGGGCGCGCCGGCGGCCGGCGAACTGTTCCCTTCCGCATGAGCGCGACGGGCCGCCCCGAGCGCGAATACCGGAGTGCGCAGCACGAAGGTAGTCCTGCGAGCGCGACGGGCCGCCCCGAGCGCGAATACCGGAGTGCGGAGCACGAAGGCAATTCAGTGAACGACACCGATCCCGGCGCCGCGTTCCGGCTGCCCGTGCGCGCCTACTACGAGGACACCGACGCGGCGGGCGTCGTCTACTACGCGAACTACCTCAAGTTCCTCGAACGGGCGCGCACCGAGTGGCTGGCGGCGCGCGGCTTCGACCTCGCGGCGCTCGAGCGCGGCCACGGCATCGCGTTCGTGGTCCACCGGGTCGAGATCGACTACCTGCGGCCGGCGCGGCTGGGCGACCGGCTGGAGGCGACCTTCGCGGTGGTCGAGGGCCGGCGCTCGCGCCTCGTCGCCCGGCAGGAGATCTACCGCGGCGCCGAGCGGCTGGTGTCGGCGCTGGTGACCATCGTCTGCGTCGACCAGGCACACTGGAAGCCGGTGCGCATCCCGCCGGCGCTGCTGCCCCCAACGGAGAACCCGGCGTGAACGTCCACACCGACCTGTCGTTCCTCACGCTGATCACGCAGGCGTCGATCGTCGTCCAGGCGGTGATGCTGCTGCTCTGCGGGCTGTCGCTGTGGTCGTGGTGGCAGATCTTCCTCAAGCGCTTCCAGCTCGTGCGCGCCGAACGCGAAACCGCGACCTTCGAGGACCAGTTCTGGAAGGGCGGCGACCTGAACGAGCTCTACCAGAGCGCCAGCCAGTCGCGCACCGGCAGCGGCCTGCAGCACATCTTCACCGCCGGCTTCCGCGAATACTCCAAGCACCGCCGCCAGGGCAGCGTCGCGGTGGTCACGATGGACAGCGCGCGGCGCGCGATGCGCGCGGCGTACCAGCGCGAGATCGACGCGCTGGAGGCGCACCTGTCGGGGCTCGCCACGGTCGGCTCGGTCTCGCCGTACATCGGGCTCTTCGGCACCGTCTGGGGCATCATGAACGCGTTTCGCGGGCTCGCCAACGTGAGCCAGGCCACGCTGGCGAGCGTCGCGCCGGGCATCGCCGAGGCGCTGGTCGCCACCGCGATCGGCCTGTTCGCGGCGATTCCCGCGGTCGTCGCCTACAACCGCTACACCCACGACGTCGACCGCCTCGCCGTGCGCTACGAGACCTTCATCGAGGAGTTCTCGAACATCCTGCAGCGGCAGGGTTGAGAGGCGGACCGCGATGCGCCGGACGCGCAAGTCGATCAACCAGATCAACGTCGTGCCGTACATCGACGTGATGCTGGTGCTGCTGGTGATCTTCATGGTCACCGCGCCGCTGGTCACGCCGGGCGAGATCGAGCTGCCCTCGGTCGGCTCCAAGCTGGTTCCGCCGGCGCAGCCGCTGCGGGTCGACCTCAATCGCGACCAGTCGATTTCGCTCACCGACCTGCAGGCGGGAACGCCGGCCGCCCGGGTCACGCGCGACGAGCTCGTCGCCCGGATCAGGGCCAAGCAGGCGCGGCTGCCCGACCAGCCGGTGGTGATCGCCGCCGACAAGGAATCGCGCTACGAGGAAGTGCTCAGAATCCTCGACCTCCTGCAGCGCAGCGGCGCGAAGAAGGTGGGGCTGCTCGCCAAGCCGGGCGGGTGAGCGCGATGAGCCGCCCCGAGCGCGAACACCGGAGTGCGCAGCACGAAGGTAGTCCAGTGAGCGCGGCATGACCTCCGACCGACCGCGCGGGCCCGCGCGCGAGCCCGGCAAGTGGCCCGCGCTGGGACTCGCCATCGCCGTGCACGCGGTGTTCCTGGGCGTGCTCGTCTTCTCGCTCAACTGGCAGAACCGGGTCGAGGCGCCGATCACCGCCGAGCTCTACCCGGCACCGGCACTGCCGGAGCGACAGCCCGCGCCGCCGGAGCCCGCACCGCCGCCGGTGCCACAACCCGCGCCGCAGCCCGTGCCCCAGCCGGCACCGCAACCTCCACCGCCGGCGCCGCGCCCCGAGCCCAAGCCGCGGCCCGAGCCGAAGGCGGAGAAACCCGACACCCGCGCCGCCGACATCGCGCTGAAGGCGCGCGAAGAGGCCCAGCGCAAGCAGCGGGAGGAAGTCGAACGGGCGCGGCGCGAAGCCGAGAAGAAGGAGGCCGCCAGGCGCGAAGCCGAAAAGAAGGAGGCCGCGAGGCGCGAGGCGGAGAAGAAGGAAGCGGCGAAGCGGGAGGCGGAACAACGCCGCGCCGCCGAAGCGCAGCGGCAGGCGGAGGCGCAGGAGCGCCAGGCGCGCGAGGCCGAGGCGCTGAAGGCGCAGGCGGCGCGCGAGCTGGCGGCGCAGGAAGCGCGGCGGCGCGCCGACGCCGAGGCGGCCGCGCTTTCCCAGGCCCGGGCCGACTACGTCCGGCGCATCCAGGCCAAGGTCAAGGGCAACGTGACGCTGCCGCCCGAGCTTCCCGGCAACGTCGAGGCGATCTTCGAGGTGGTCCAGCTGCCGACCGGCGAGATCATCGACGTCGTGCTGAAGAAGTCGAGCGGCGTGCGCGCCTACGACGACGCGGTCCAGCGCGCGATCGCGAAGTCGTCGCCGCTGCCGCGACCCGACCGGCCCGAGCTCTTCCAGCGGACGCTGACGCTGAAGTTCCGCCCGCAGGACTGACCTTCGGGCCGCAACCCGCCCGCCACGCAGGACTCGCCCACTCCGGGCGCCCGCCGCGCACAAGCCGTGCCGGCCTCGGCGGCAGGTCAGGCGGCGCGCGCGTGCTTGTCGACGATCTGGATCGTCGCCCAGCTCCACTCGGCGCGCTGCTCGACCAGGTGCCGCAGCGCCACCGTGTAGACCGAACGACCGGTGGTGAGGATCAGCTTGCGCCCTTCCGAATACTCGGCGGTCGGCACGATCAGCGTCTTGACCGCGAGCGGCTTGTCGGGACGCGACGGGGGTGGCAGGTAGAGCCCGTCGAAGCGCGCACCGATCGTCGAAATGTCGAAGCCCTCGACGACGATGCCGGTGTCCTCGCGCGGGCCCCGCCGCGCCGCGAGCGCGAGCGCCACGACGCGCTCGGCGATGATCGACACGCCCGCCTCGACCTCGTCGTTGGAGAGCTTGTTGAGACGCCGCACGACGCCCAGCACCCAGCCCGAGACATCCGACTGGCGGACGGCGACCAGCGCCCCCAGCGTCAGGCTCTGCCCGATGCCTCCGGAGGCGGCAATGCGAAGGCCCGCCACGCTGCGGTCCTTCACCTGCCACTGCGGATCGCCGAACATCGATATCGAAGCGGCGATGGTGTCCTGTTCGTTGTTCGGGCGCCGCACCCGGGGGCCGCCGGCGACCGCAAAGACCTCGATCTGCTCGGTGCCGCCGCTCTCGACCTCGCCCGGCGCGTCGCGCGACGCGAGGTCGCGGCTGATGCGCGAGAGGCCGACGCGCACCCGCGCCGGCAGCGACACCGGAACCCGGGGATCGCGGCGCAGCTCGGTCTGCAGGTTGGGCGCGACCGCCGGGCGCACCTTGTCGAGGATCGCCATCCGCTGCTGGTTGACCAGCGCGAGGTTCGCGCCGTCGGCGGTCTCCGCCTGGCGCAGCGCCTGCACGGTGCGCTCGAGCTGCTCGGCCAGCGGCGTGGTGTCGAGGTAGCGCAGCAGCGACCCGGCGTCGCTGCCGGTGCGCCGCGCCAGCCCGGCCCGGCCGGCGAGGTCGACGAGGAAGCCCTCCGGAGCGCGCGGTGCGCTGTCGAGCGTCAATCGCCTCGCCCACGCGCGCAGCTGCGCGCTCGCCCAGTCGAGCTCCGAGGGCGCGAGGTTGCCGGTGTTGAGCTGGTGGACCAGCAGCACGAACAGGTACTCCTGCTCGACCGTCCACTGCGTGCCACCCTGCCCGGCGTTCGACAGCACGCAGGGCTGCTTGTCGACGCCGGCCTCGACCGCGCGGACGTAGATCTCGTGCAGCTCGCGCCACTTGGCCGGGATCCAGCGCTCGAACCGGAACACGCGCAGCTTCGCGTCGGTGCCGTAGTAGTGGACGAGCCGCGTGAACAGCAGCGGCAGCACCGGCCGCCAGCGCAGGTTCGCCGGCTGCGCGAGCGCCGCGTCGAGCAGCCACTGGTAGGCGAAGACGAAGCCCTGCGCGAGCTCGTGCGTCGCCTGCCAGATGCGCTCGGACAGCCGCGCGGCGCCCTCGGCGTTCTCGACGTACTGCTTCAGCAGCTGGCGGCGGTCGGCGCCCAGCGCGGCATCGAGGTACTCGACCGCCGCCACGCGGTTGAGGTCGGCCTCCCGGCGCGATGCCCGCATGCCGTCGAAGGCGCGCATGACGTGCTGCTGCCGTCCGATCACGTCGAGCGCGGGCAGCTGGCGCAGCCACGCGCTCGCCGCCTTCTGCGACTGCAGCGGATCCGCCTGGTCCTTGGTCGACTGTGTCAGGAAACCGAACATCGCCCCTCGTTCTCCCCCGCACGGCGACGGCGTGGCCGGCGCGCTGCCGGCCGTCGCCCCCCGTCCGCCGTTTATAGCGGAATCCTTCGCCGCGCGCAAAACGCCGTGTGCAGGCTCGGCTACAATGCCGCCTCCTGCGGCCGGCGCCACCCGCCCCGGTGCGCGCCACCCGCGTTTCCCCAGGACCGTCCCATGCACAGCACCCGATCGACCCGCAGCCGCCCGGCACCTGCACGGGCATTCGCGGCCGCGGCACTCGCCGGGGCGCTCGCCGTCAGCGCCAGCGCCCTCGGGCAGACAACGTCCGGCAGCGCGGCTGCCACCCCCTCGACCTCAAGCAATATGGGTGCCAAAGTGACCGAACTCCAGAAGATCGACGTCCAGGCCGGCAGCGGCGCCGAAGCCGTCGCCGGCAAGGCCGTCATCGTCCACTACACGGGCTGGCTCTACGACCCGGCCGCGCCGGGCAACAAGGGTGCGAAATTCGACAGTTCGGTCGACCGCAAGGTGCCGTTCGGCTTCATCCTCGGCGCCGGGCGCGTGATCCGGGGCTGGGACGAAGGGGTCGCCGGCATGAAGGTCGGCGGCAAGCGCACGCTCGTGATCCCGCCGCAGATGGGCTATGGCGAGCGCGGCGCCGGCGGCGTGATCCCGCCCAACGCCACGCTGCTGTTCGACGTCGAGCTCATCGAAGTCAAGAGCTGATGGCGGCAGCCTCGCGCGACGCGCCGCCCGCCCCGGTCCGCCGCCTCGACTACCGGCCTCCGGCGTTCCTGGTCGACGCGATCGACCTCCGGTTCGACCTCGACCCCGAGCGGACCCGCGTCATCGCGTCGTTCACGTTCCGGCGCAACCCGGCCGCCGGCGCCGACCCGATCGCGCCGCTGGCGCTCGACGGCGAGCAGCAGCACGACGTCGCCGTTGCGCTCGACGGCGTCGCGCTGCCCGCGGAGCGCTATCGCCTCACCGAGCGCACGCTCGTCGTCGTCGACCCGCCGGAGCGCGGCGAACTCACGGTCTCGTCGACGATCCACCCGGCCGCGAACGTCGCGCTGGAGGGCCTGTACGTGTCCTCGGGAGTGTTCTGCACCCAGTGCGAGGCCGAGGGTTTCCGCCGGATCACCTATTTCCCCGACCGCCCGGACGTGCTCTCCGTCTACACGGTCACGCTGGTGGCCGACCGCGAGCGCTATCCGGTGCTGCTGTCCAACGGCAACCGGGTCGGCGCCGGCGACGCCGGCAACGGGCGGCACTTCGTCCGCTGGCACGACCCGTTCCCGAAGCCTTCGTACCTGTTCGCGCTGGTGGCCGGCAACCTCGCCGCGCTGACCGACAGCTTCACCACCGCCTCGGGTCGCCGCGTCGCGCTGGAGATCTGGTCGACGCCGGCCAACCTCGACCGCTGCGGCCACGCGATGCGCTCGCTCAAGCGGGCGATGCGCTGGGACGAGGAGCGCTTCGGGCGCGAGTACGACCTCGACACGTTCATGATCTTCTGCGCCGACGACTTCAACATGGGCGCGATGGAGAACAAGGGGCTCAACATCTTCAACAGCCGGCTGGTGCTGGCACGCCCCGACACCGCCACCGACGACGACTACCTCGCCATCGAGGGCGTCGTCGGCCACGAGTATTTCCACAACTGGAGCGGCAACCGCGTCACCTGCCGCGACTGGTTCCAGCTCTCGCTCAAGGAGGGCCTGACGGTCTTCCGCGACCAGGAGTTCTCCAGCGACATGAACTCGCGGGCGGTCGAGCGCATCGCCGCGGTCACGTTCCTGCGCAGCGCGCAGTTCGCCGAGGACGCGGGCCCGATGGCGCACCCGGTCCGCCCGGACGAGTACATCGAGATCAACAACTTCTACACGACGACCGTCTACGAGAAGGGGGCCGAGGTCATCCGGATGCAGCACGCGCTGCTCAGCCCCGAGCGCTTCCGCGACGGGATCGACCTCTACTTCGCGCGCCACGACGGCGAGGCGGTGACCTGCGACGACTTCGTGCAGGCGCTGCAGGACGCCTCGGGCGTCGACCTCGGCCAGTTCCGGCGCTGGTACTCGCAGGCGGGCACGCCGATCGTCCGGGCGCGGGGCACGCCGCCGACGCCGGGCCAGCCGCACAAGGAACCGTTCCACATCCCGCTCGCGACCGGCCTGCTCGACGCCGCCGGCGCCGACCTGCCGCTGACGCTGGAGGGCGAGCCCGGCCCGGGTCCGACGACGCGCGTGCTCTCCCTCACCGAACGACGTGCGAGCTTCGTCTTCACGGGCATCGGCGCCCGCCCGGTGCCCTCGCTCAACCGCGGATTCTCGGCCCCGGTGCGGATGGAGACGGACTGCACCGACGCCGACCTCGCGTTCCTCGCCGCCAACGACAGCGACCCCGTCAACCGCTGGGAGGCCGCGCAGCGCATCTACTGCGCCTCGGTGTTCGCCGCGATGCAGGCGGCCGCCGCCGGTGCACCGCTGCCCGACGACCCGGCGATCGGCGGCTTGATCGCCGGCATCGTCGCCGACGAGCGGGCCGACCCGGCGCTGCGCGCGCTGGCGATCAATCCTCCGGACTTCGCCTACCTCGCGGGGCTCGCGTCGACGATCGACGTCGACGCGATGGTGGCGGCGCGCGAGCACGTCGTGCGCAGCGTCGCCCGCGCCGGCCGCGACGCGCTGCTGCGCTGCTACGAATCGCTGCGGGTGCAGGAACCCCACGCGCCCACGCCGGCGCAGGTCGGGGCGCGGCTGCTCGCCAACCGGTGCCTGCGCTACCTGTGCGCGCTGGACGACCCGGCGGCCATCGCCCTCGCGACCGCGCAGTTCGACGCCGCCGACAACATGACCGACGCGATCGCGGCGCTGGTCGCGGTCAACCACACGGCTTCGCCGTCGCGCGAGGCGCTGTTCGCCCGCTTCGAGGCGCGCTGGCGCGACGAGCCGCTGGTGCTCGACAAGTGGTTCGCACTGCAGGCGACCGCGATGCGCGCCGACACGCTGGCGCGCGTGCGCTCGCTGCTCGGGCACCCGCGCTTCAACGCCCGCAACCCGAACCGGATCCGCTCGCTGGTGGCGAGCTTCGCGCTCGCCAACTGGCCGGCATTCCACTCGACCGACGGCGAGGGCTACGCCTTCGTCGCCGAGCAGACGATCGCACTCGATCGCGTCAATCCGCAGGTCGCCGCGGTGCTTGCCGGCGCGTTCAACCAGTGGCGGCGCCACGCCCAGCCGCGGCGCAGTCTGCAAGAGCGCGCGCTGGAGCGCATCGGCGACACGCCGGGGCTCTCGCCGGACGTCGCCGAGATCGTCGCCCGCAACCTCGCAGGCTACCAGTAGCTCTCGGCGGTGATCTGGCCCGGCTCGCGCCGGCGGTGGCGGCGCATGCCGCGCAGCGCGAGCACGCCGAACGCGTCCTCGACCATCGCCGGGTTGCCGCAGAGCATCACCTGGGCGCTCGCCGCCGTCAGTGGCGCCCCGGCCGCCGCCTCGAGCCGGCCGTCGGCGATCGCCGCCGGGATGCGCCCGGCGAGCGCGCCGGCCACGGCCTCCCGGCTCACCATCGACACCACGCGAAACGCCTGCGGGCGGGCAGCCTCGATGGCGGCGAGCGTGTCGCGGTAGGTGAGCTCGCACGCGCGGCGCACCGCGTGCACCAGCACGATCCGCCCGTAGCGCTGCCACGGCTCGGGGGTGCGCAGGATCGACAGGAAGGGGGCGAGCCCGGTGCCGGTCGCGATGCACCACAGCACGTCGGCCGGCGGCACTTCGCCAATGCAGAAGAATCCGTTCGCGCCGCGGAGCAGCCACAGCGGGTCGCCGACGCGAAGCTGCGCCAGGCGCGGCGTCAGCGGGCCCTCGGGCACGGTGACGATGTAGAACTCGTGCGGCGTGGCGCCGGGCGGATTCACGAACGAGTACGGGCGGCCCAGCATCGGCTCGGGCGATCCGGGCGGCGCGGGCAGCGCAAGGCGGGCGAACTGGCCGGCCGTGAACACGACACCGGGCGCGTCGACCTCGAGCGAATAGAGGTTGTCGGCCCAATCGCGGCGACCTGCGACCCGCCCTTCGATCCACTTGCTCATCGCCTTGCTCCCGCCTGCCACCATGCGCCGCTGATTGTACGCAGCCTGTGCGAAGTGCGCAGAACTCGCCGGCGACGAGTCGTTCCGGGCGGCAACGGCGCCCCTTCGCGTGCGCTCCCGCGCGCATCGGCGGTGGCACCCGGCGGATTGGTAGAATGCGCGCCGTGAACCGCAACGCCGCGCCTTTGCCGACGCTCCCCCACGGTGCGCGTGTCTACCTGCGCCGCCCGCGCCGTCGCGACGCCGCCGCCTTCATCGCCGCGGCGCTGGCGAGCCGCCGGCTGCACGGGCGCTGGGTGCAGCCGCCGGCCACTGCCGAAGCCTACGCCTACTACGCCGGCCGCTTCGGGCACCGACGGGTCGCCGACGAGCGGCGCCAGCACATCGGCCTGCTGGTGTTCCGGCGCGAAGACGACGCGCTGGTCGGGGCGTTCACGATCGGCGACATCGTCCGCGGCGCGCTGTCCGGCGCCTACCTCGGCTATTTCGCGTTCGCGCCCCACGCCGGCCGCGGCTACATGACCGAGGCGATGGAGCTCGTCCTCCGCCACGCGTTCGTCGACCTCGGACTGCACCGCCTGGAAGCCAACGTGCAGCCGGCCAACCTGCGCTCGCTCGCGCTGGCCGAACGCGCCGGCTTCGTCCGCGAAGGGTATTCGCGGCGCTACCTGCGCATCGCCGGCCGCTGGCGCGACCACGTCCGTTGCGCACTGCTGGCCGAAGACTGGCGGGCACGGCACCGGACGCGTGCATGAGGCAATCAGGCCGCGCGGGCGCGGCAGTGCTCGCGCTGTTCGTCGGCGCGGCGGCGGCCCAGGGCGCGGCGCCGCCCAACCTGCGCGACGTCGCCGACCACGAGCTGCCCCCGTACACGACCCGCGAGGAGTGCTTCGTGCTGGCCCAGGGCGACCGGATCGAGTACGTGTTCGCGAGCACCCGCCCGGTGCGCTTCGGCATCCACTACCGGACCGGCAACGCCGACGTCGCGCCGATCGGCCGCGACGCGGTCGGCACCGACGCCGGGCTGTTCACCGCCGTCCTGGCGCAGGACTACTGCCTGCGCTGGGAGGCGGGCACCGAAGGCGCCCTGCTCCGCTACCGGCTGCGGGCGCGGCGCATCGTCTCCTGACCGCAGGCCGCACGATGACCCCGACCACGCTCCTCGTCGATCTCGACGGCACGCTGACCGACAACTTCGCCGGCATCTCGCGGTCGATCCGCCACGCGCTGCAACACCTGGGTGCCGACATCCCCGCCGAGCGCGACCTCAAGACCTGCATAGGCCCGCCGCTGCGGGTGTCGTTCGCCCGCCTGCTCGCGACCGGCGACGGCGCCCGGATCGAGCGCGCGATCGAACTCTACCGCGAGCGCTACGCCACGCTCGGCTGGGCCGAGAACGTCGTCTACGACGGCATCGCGCCGCTGCTCGACGCCGTCGCCGCCGGCGGCCACCGGCTCTTCC
>WBZP01004971.1_pt1 | contig 13655 bp, 14 predicted proteins | sample 5204301 | NCBI WGS metagenome assembly WBZP01 (sample SAMN12412401, study PRJNA552823) | activated sludge metagenome | isolation source: activated sludge from nitrification reactor of wastewater treatment plant... | place: USA: Pennsylvania | collected 2017 | reverse complement strand
GTGCCGTCAAGCTTCGTCAGCACGATGCCGGTCACATTGACTACCTCGCTGAAGACCCGGGCTTGGATCAAGCCGTTCTGACCAGTGGTGGCGTCCAAGACCAGCAATACCTCGCTAAGCGGAGCTTGCTTCTCGATCACCCGCTTGACCTTGCCCAACTCATCCATCAAGCCCTGTTTGTTCTGCAGACGACCAGCGGTGTCGACCACGACCACGTCAGCACCACGATCAACCCCCTCCTTGACCGAGTCAAAGGCCACGCTGGCCGGGTCACTGCCCTCAGGACCGGCCACGACATCCACCCCGACCCGCTCCCCCCAAGTCTTGAGTTGCTCAGTGGCCGCTGCCCGGAAGGTGTCTGCTGCACCGAGTACGACGCTCTTGTCCTCGGCGACCATGACCCGGGCAAGTTTGCCGACAGAGGTGGTCTTGCCGGCGCCGTTGACCCCAACCACCATGACCACGCCCGGGAGTCCGTCTGGGCCAGCCAAGTTCAGTGATCTGTCCATCCCCGGGTCTACCAGGGCCAGCAATTCCTCGGCCAGGACGGCCTTGGCCTGATCACCGCCACCGCCTTCGACACGCAGTCGCTCGCGCAATTTCTCGACCAACTCACCGGTAGGGCCGACCCCGATGTCCGCGGTGATCAGACTGTCTTCCACTTCCTCCCACGTGTCTTCATCGAGACGATCTCTGGAGAGCAGCAGGAGTAGACCCCTACCCAAGGCTCCCTGTCCAGACAGCCGCTGACGCAGGCGCACCAAGCGCGAAGCGATCGGCTCGGGACGCTCGAGGGTCGTCGTACCTGCGCTCGCTGCAGCGTGGTCAACGGTGGGGGGCTGGTCAGGGCTGGGAGCTAGTGCGGTGTCAGTTGCAGCAGAATCAACAGACGGGGTTGTCGGAGGCTCACCACGCTTGCGCCCAGCAACCAGGGCGATCGAGCCAACGACCAGGATGATCGCCGCGATAGCGACAACGAGGACAATGATCTCGGTGGCGGTCATGGGATCATCCAATCAAAGCTCAAGTGCCACCGGAGCCTTGGGGCGATCAGCCCGAGATCGACACGCTGCGACGTTTGAAATGAATGCGCGGCAACCGAAGTGGCTTGGCAAGAGGCTCAGACGCGACTGTCTTGGGCGGCACCGAGGCAGCCTGATCCGGAACTTGGGTTGAGTCGAGGGTCGGCATCGCATCGACTCCGCGCTTCAGTGCCTCAGCAACCTCCGGATGCCAAGGCATGACCTCACCACGATAGGGATAGGCGACGTAGATGAACACCGCGCCTGCCAAAACGAGCGCGGTCAAGACGAACAGAACCATGACAAACACAGCCGAGAGACTTTCTTCCGAGATTTCGCTGCAATTGTTACTCAGGAACAAGCTTGCAGCCAAGCAGAAATCATAACGGGTTCATCACAGATCAACACAACGCTATCTGAGCAGTGGACTGACAGCATCCCTTATTTGTTGGGGAATCTGGACGACTGACCTAGATTCATTGTCGACGTAGACGTGCACGAAGCGACCCTCAGCAGCTGCCTCTTCACCATCACCTTGGAACAGGCCAATCCGGTAGACGACCGAGGAGTTGCCGATGCGGTCGACCACGAGGCCCATGTCGATGGGCTCTGGATAACCCACCTCACGGAAATAGCGACAACTGACCTCGGCAACCACCCCGATGGCAGGCAGCTGTCTGATGTCGCCTCCGACAGCCTCAGCCAGGTGCACATTGACAGCAGTGTCGATCAACTCGAAATAGCGGGCGTTGTTCATGTGTCCGTAGACGTCGTCATCAGCCCATCGCGTGGTCGCTTGGCGCCATACGACATAGTCGCCTCGCGTTGGCCGCGGTTTGTCAGGCATCAGGCTGACTCCGCCTCACGCAAGCGTTGGCTGATCACGGCAGAGACTCCGTCACCGCGCATGCTCACGCCGTACAGCGCATCGCCGACTTCCATGGTGCGTTTCTGGTGAGTGATCACCAGGAGTTGGGAGTTTTCGCGCAACTCTTCGTAGATCTCAAGTAGTCGGCCCAGGTTGGTGTCATCCAGGGCCGCCTCAACCTCATCAAGGATGTAGAAGGGCGAAGGGCGTGCTTTGAACAGCGCCACCAGGAAGGCCACCGCCACCAGCGAGCGCTCGCCACCGGACAACAACGACAGCCGTTTGACCTTCTTGCCCGGAGGGCGAGCCTCCACCTCGACTCCGGTGGTCAGCATGTCGCCAGGTTCGGTCAAGACCAAGCGCCCCTCACCACCCGGGAAGAGCCGCGCGAAGGTCTCATCGAAGGCCTTGTGCACATCGGCATAGGCATCTGCAAAGACCTGCTGGACCCGCTCATCGACCTCTCGCACAATGTCGAGGAGATCTTTTTGGGTGCGCTTGAGGTCTTCGGTCTGCTCGGTCAAGAAGCGGTGGCGCTCCTCCAGCGCAGAAAACTCCTCCAGTGCGAGTGGGTTGATCCGACCCAGCTGGGCCAACGCGCGCTCGGCTGTGCGCAATCTCTTGACCTGTTGCTCTCGCTCAAAGGCGATCGGCTCGGGGGCCAGCTCACCCTCTGCCACTTCACCGAAGTAGGGCACAAGTTGGGTGGGGCCGTATTCAGCCACCAGCGCCTCGGCATCAAGGCCGAGCTCTTCGAGTGCCCGTTCAGTAAATTGCTCGATCCGCATCTTCTGCTGGGCCCGGGCCATCTCGTCTCGATGCACCGAGTTGACCAACTCGTCAAGAGTCGCCGAGGTCTCGCGGATGCTTTGGCGGCACTCACGCAGAGCCCGTTCGCGATCGGCGCGTCCGTCTTCAACTGCAGCGCGTGCGCTGACAGCGAGCTCGATCGACTCCTCGAGCCTGGCGAGCACGACGGCAGCAGCTCGACCGACCGCCTCGCCGACCTCACCCTCCCGGAGCAACTGCGCTCTGCGCGCGATGGCAGCAGCGCGAGCGTCACGCTCTGCCTGAGCACTCCGCCGCAACTGGTCAGCGCGGCCGTGCAGGGCACGGGACCGCTCTTCGGATGTCCGCAGCGCCAGTCTCGCGTCGGTCTCAGCTGCTCTGGCGCCTCGGGCGAGCTCGACCAACTGGTCGCGCTCGTTGGTGTCTGGCTCTTCATCGGGAGCCTCTTGCGCGGCTGCTAGCCGCTGCTCCAGCTCGGCCAAACCGGCCAGATCTTTTTCGCGCGCAGAAGTTGCGTCGACAATGGCTTGCTCGAGACGCGCAGCCTCTGCGCGGGCATTGCGTGCTTGGGAGCCGAACTGCCCCAGCTCTTCGGCAACTGCTGCCAACGTGGCATCAGACTCATGGAGCTTGGCCAAGGCCACATCGACCCGCCCGGCCGCCTCCTGGCGCTCGTTTTCCAAGGCCGCAAGCTCAAAGACCTGACGCTCGATGGACGCCGTGGCGACCCGAAGCTTGTCAGTGGCCTCATCGACAGCTGCCTGCACCTCGATCAGGCTGGACGCCCGCGAGGAGCCACCGGCGGCGAAGTGGCCGCCGATCAGGTCACCGACTTTGGTGACTGCCGTCACTCCGCTCGTACGACGAAGCAACGTCGCCCCGGAGTCGAGATCAGCCACGATGGCTACTTTGGCAAGCAGACGTGACAAGGCTGGCCGGATTTCACTTGGGCACTCGATCACATCGATCGCATAGCTGACCCCGTCGGGGAGCCCCGGCCAGGTCTCGTCATCGCTGGATGCGTCACCCAGCAGGAGTCCAGCACGCCCCCAGTCTTCACGCTTGAGTCGATCGATTGCCGCGACAGCACTCTGGCTGTCGCGCATGACAACCGCGTCGGCCGCCTCACCCAGAGCTGCCGCAACGGCCGCCTCATAGCCTGGCCGCACGCTGATCAGGGCAGCCACTGACCCGAGCATCCCGCTGATCGAGTCGCTGGCCGCGAGCAGTGCCCCGGCACCGTCTTTGCGGTTGAGGCCGACTTCGAGCGCTTCCTTGCGTGCGGCAAGCGCGGCCCGCTCTCGTTCGGCGTTGGTCGCTGAATCCTTGAGCTTCAAGAGTCGTTCGTCGAGGTCGGCGAGGAGTGCGCTGGCCGACTCATGCTCCGCATCGAGCCCTTCTTCGCCAGCGTCTAGCCCCGCAATGGTCGACTCGAGCACGGTGAAATCTCGTTGCGCCCGCTCGGCGCGTGCATTGGCTTCGCCCTGGGCTGAGGTCAAGCGCCCCAACTCATCGTCCGCGGCTGCCGCACGGCTCTTGAGCGCATTGACCTGACCGATCAGTCGAGCGATCCCTTCGCGGCGATCTGCTGCAGCGCGCTGCAGCCCGGAGAGCCGTTGCTCGGCCTCGTGAGCAGTCTGCTCGGCTCTCTGTCGACCCATGATCGCCTCGTCAAGGGAGGCTTGGTTACTTCGCACTAACTCGGCGATCTCGCTCTCTTGTGAGCTGATCGCTTGAGCCTGAGCCTCCAACTCATCGGGATCTCGCCCCTGCGGCACCTCCGGCTGGTTGTGGGAGTTGCGGACGCGTTCAGCTGCGAGGCTGGCTGTGCTCTTGATCCGCTCGCGGACCGCAGTTAGCCCGTGGAAGACTTCGTGGGCCTTGTTGAGGGCCGGAAGGTCTTCACGTAGCGCCTGCTCCAAAGTGGCTTCTTGGTCTCGCAGAGCCTTGAGCTCGCTCTCCACCTCGGCGCGCCGGGTCACGAGGATTGACTCGTCGGCGATCTCCTTGGCCAGTGCTTCTTGGGCGGTGGCGAGGTCATCGGCCAGGAGCCGCGCCTTGGCATCACGAGCCTCGGCCTGCACGGTCGCAGCCTTGCGGGCGACCTCTGCCTGGCGACCCAATGGCTTGAGTTGGCGTCGGATCTCGGTGAGCAGATCCGCCAACCGGGTGAGATTGCCCTGGGTTGAGTCGAGCTTTCGCAGCGCCTTTTCCTTGCGCTTGCGATGCTTGAGCACCCCGGCTGCCTCTTCGATGAAGCCGCGCCGCTCTTCGGGGGTGGCTCGCAGGATGGAGTCGAGTTGGCCCTGACCCACGATCACGTGCATCTCTCGGCCAATGCCGGAGTCGCTCAACAACTCCTGCACATCAAGCAACCGGCAGGTGTTGCCATTGATGGCGTACTCCGATCCGCCATTGCGAAACATCGTACGGCTGATGGTGACTTCGGTGTATTCGATCGGCAGGGCACCGTCGGAGTTGTCGATGGTCAACTGCACCTCGGCACGCCCCAGAGGAGGTCTTCCTGCGGTGCCGGCAAAGATGACGTCTTCCATCTTGCCGCCGCGCAGGCTCTTCGCACCTTGCTCGCCCATGACCCAGGCGAGCGCATCGACGACATTGGACTTGCCCGACCCGTTGGGGCCCACGATGCAGGTGATGCCGGGCTCCATCTGCATGGTGGTTGCAGAGGCGAAGGACTTGAAGCCCTTGAGCGTTAGGCTCTTGAGATACAACTTGACGCTCCTGAGGAAGCCATCGACATCAGGTGTGGGCCGCTAACGCAGACCATGTTGAGTCTCCCGTGCAGGTGACCCGTGCTGGCCACCCTAGTACGGCGTAGTGCCTTCAAAGCGCAACCACCCCGAGGGACTAATGCGAGTCGGCGATCGAGGCGGCCCGGGCCAAGATGATCTCGGCGAGTTGCTCCGGGGCCTCATCGGGGATCCAGTGGCTCAGGCCCTCCATAATCTCCAACTTGAAGTCGGCATCGACATAGTCGACTGAACGCTCTGCACCCAGTCGGTGCAAGAACTGGTCACCATCACTCCACACCATCGTGGTGGGCACGCGGACTCGCGACTTGAGTGTCTTGCGCGAAGTGAACGGCAGTCCGCGATACCAGTTCAGTGCGGTGGTCATCGCGCCCGTGTCGATGATCTCAGTGACATAGCGATCAATGGCGGCTGGCGGCATGCCGGTGCCGCGCAGCACCTTGCGAGCCCGTTTGCGATCAGACATCAACAACTCGGCTGCAAAGGGGATCTGGTTGGCGAACATGTACCAGGACTTCTTCAACTGAGGCAAGCCCACGCTCAGCATGGCCCCGGGATGAGGCACCGACACCGCGGTGAGGGTGCGCACATGCTCGGGGCGCATCGCGGCCAGTGACCACGCCGTGGCTGCCCCCCAGTCATGGCCCACTACGTGAACAGGTTGACCGACTTCATCGATCAGGGCCACGACGTCATCGACCATGTACCGCAGGTTGTAGTCGCGGCGACGCCGTGGTCGGGCTGCCGGGCTATAGCCACGTAGATCCGGAGCCAAGGTGCGATATCCCGCCTCGTTGAGAAACGGCGTGACCTGATCCCACGACGTACGGGTCTGCGGGAAGCCATGGAGGAGGACGACAACCTCACTTCGTGCCGGCCCTTGGTCGCTGACCTCAAAGGTCAAGCCGTCGTGAAAATAGCTCGTGATCGCGCTCATCTGGACACCCTAGCCAGCTGAGCGCGTCAGGAGCAGCCCAAGGGTCAGGACTCGATATTGGCCATCACGTGCTTGATCCGGGTGTAGTCCTCAAAGCCGTACATTGACAGATCCTTGCCATAGCCGGACTTCTTGAATCCTCCGTGTGGCATCTCAGCCACGATCGGAATGTGGGTGTTGATCCAGACCGCACCGAAGTCCAGGCGCTTGCTCATCCGCATCGCCCGACCGAAGTCCTTGGTCCAGACACTGGAGGCAAGCCCGTAGTCGACGCCATTGGCCCACCTGACTGCTTCGTCTTCGTCGGTGAAGCGCTGCACAGTGATCACGGGGCCGAAGATTTCATTCTGGATGGCCTCATCATCTTGCAGCAGCCCGCTGAGCACGGTTGGCTCCAGGAAGAATCCAGGCCCCACGACGCTGGCCCGATTGCCACCAGCGACCACCTGGGCGTGTCCTGGCAGTCGCTCGATGAATCCGCTGACCCGCTCAAGTTGGTTGGGGTTGTTGACTGGCCCCAGATCAGCATCTTCGTCATCAGGCATTCCGACCTTGACGGAGTTCTTGGCGTATTCGCCCAGAGCAGCAACGAAGTCGTCGTGGATGTGTGGCGCAGCCAGCACCCGCGTGGCAGCAGTGCAGTCCTGACCGGCATTGAAATAGCCGGCACCGGCAATTCCTTCCACCGCAGCCTCGATGTCAGCATCGTCGAAGACCACAACCGGGGCCTTGCCACCGAGCTCGAGGTGCACACGCTTGAGGTCACGCGCAGCGCTCTCGGCCACCTGTGCCCCTGCACGCACGGAGCCGGTGATGGCCACTAGTGCCGGGGTCTGGTGCTCAACGACCAGTCGGCCGGTGTCTCGGTCACCGGTGACCACATTGAAGGTGCCCGCAGGCAAGAACTCGCTGGCGATCTCCGCCATGAGCAAAGTGGTCTCAGGCGTGGTGTCAGATGGCTTGAGCACAATCGAATTGCCTGCGGCCAAAGCCGGGCCGATCTTCCAGACCGCCATCATCATCGGGTAATTCCAAGGGGTCACCTGACCGACCACCCCGATCGGCTCGCGCCTGATCCAAGAGGTGTGGCCCGGCATGTACTCCCCTGCCGACCGCCCTTCGAGCACCCGCGCAGCGCCAGCGAAGAAACGCAACTGGTCGACCATCGGCGGCACTTCTTCAGAGGCGGTCAGAGCAATCGGCTTGCCAGTGTTTTGTGACTCCAAGTCGACGAACTCGTCGGCCCGCTTCTCAATCGCATCAGCAAACTTCAACAAGGCTTGCTGTCGATCTGCTGGCGTGGATTGACCCCACTCCTCAAAAGCCTTCTCCGCAGAGGCATAGGCGGCGTTGACATCGGCTTCGCCCGACACGGGCGCCTTGGCCACCACTTGACCGGTGGACGGATGCACGATGTCGATGCGCTGATCGGTCTGCGCCTCCACATAGGCACCGTCAATGAAATTGCGGAGTTGGCGTGGCGAATTGTCGCTCATGGTGGTCCTTCCATAGCAAGAGCTGCGGCCTGAACAGGGCTATTGCTGGCACACTATGCCCCAAACATGCATTCTCGGTAGTACCTACGGTGCAAACCTTCTGAAAACGCAGCGAATTGCTTCTCAAACTACGGATTCCATCGTTTCGGACTTGCCAGATTACGGTTCCACGACCACTATGTCCTCATGGCAAGGACTTCACGGAGCAATGTGCCCGAGCCAGATGCTCCACTTGACGACCTGTCCAAGTCGATCATCGAGCAACTTCAAGAAGACGGCCGCGGTTCCTATGCCACGATCGCCAAGGCAGTCGGGCTCTCGGAGGCCGCCGTACGTCAACGCGTGCAGAGACTGCTGTCCACCGGGTTGATGCAGATCGTGGCGGTGACCGATCCGATGCAACTCGGATTCCGCCGCCAAGCCATGATGGGCGTCAGCGCCGAAGGAGATCTGGCCAAAGTAGCGGCCAAGTTGTCGAGCATTCCCGAAGCCTCCTATGTGGTCACCACGGCGGGCCGATTCGACATCTTGATCGAGGTGGTGTGCGAAAACGATCAACATCTGCTCGATGTGATCAACACGATCCGATCGATGCCGGGGGTCACCAACACCGAATCCTTCCTCTATCTAAAACTCAACAAGCAGCACTACAACTGGGGTACTCGATGAACGAACAAACCACAGCCAGCGGCAAGACCTACGCCGAGGCAGGCCGTGATCACTTGTGGATGCACTTCACCCGACACTCAACCTACGAGCCTCTGGAGCGAGGCGGCGGTGGCGCGAAGATCCCGATCATCACCAAGGGCCTTGGACACAAGGTCTGGGATGACCAAGGCAATGAGTATCTCGATGGACTGGCCGGGCTCTTCGTGGTCAATGCCGGTCACGGACGCGAGCAGATCGCAGAAGCAATGGCCCGCCAGGCCACCGACCTAGCGTATTTCCCGATTTGGTCCTACGGGCATCCACGCGCGATCGAGTTGGCTGAGCGGCTCGCACAGCACGCGCCAGCCGACCTCAACCGAGTCTTCTTCACCACCGGTGGCGGCGAAGCAGTGGAGTCGGCCTGGAAATTGGCCAAGCAATATTTCAAGCTCGTCGGCAAACCCGCCAAACACAAGGTGATCAGTCGATCCATCGCCTATCACGGCACCCCACAAGGAGCACTGGCGATAACTGGCATCCCCGAGTTGAAGGAGGCCTTCGAGCCGCTGACTCCCGGTGGCTTCAGGGTGCCGAACACCAATCACTATCGCGCCCCGGAGCAGTTCCAGACCGACGAAAAGGCCTTCGGCCTATGGGCAGCCAATCGCATCGAAGAGGCGATCCTCTTCGAAGGCCCCGACACGGTGGCAGCGGTATTCCTCGAGCCGGTGCAAAATGCTGGCGGCTGCTTCCCGCCTCCCCCGGGCTACTTCGAGCGGGTCCGCGAAATCTGCGACGAGTACGACGTACTCCTGGTGTCTGACGAGACCATCTGCGCCTTTGGTCGGATCGGCTCGATGTTTGCCTGCACTGACTTCGACTACGTGCCCGACATCATCACCACCGCGAAGGGGATCACCAGCGGTTATGCGCCACTGGGCCTGATGATCGCCTCCGAGCGCCTCTTCGAGCCATTCCGCAAGGGCACCAACGCCTTCACTCATGGATACACCTGGGGCGGGCACCCGGTCTCATGTGCGGCCGCGATGGCCAATCTCGACATCTTCGACGAGGAGGGCCTCAACCAAAGAGTCAAGGACAATGCGCCCGTCTTCCGCACCACCTTGGAGCGATTGCTCGACCTGCCCTTGGTTGGCGATGTGCGTGGAGCGGGCTATTTCTACGGCATCGAGTTGGTCAAGGACAAGCAGACCAAGGAGACCTTCAACGACGAGGAGTCAGAGAGGCTGCTGCGCGGCTTCTTGTCGAAGGCCCTCTTCGATGCCGGGGTCTACTGTCGCGCCGATGATCGAGGTGACCCGGTCATCCAGCTGTCTCCCCCGCTGACAATGGGTCCTGCGGAGTTCGACGAGCTCGAGTCGAGACTGCGCTCAGTGATCACCGAGGCGGAGAACTACCTCTGACCGCCAGCTTCGGCGTACGGGGGGCAGCTAACGTCATACGCCACCGGCTTGCGTCATACGCTGCGTGGCCATAAACCCACGATCCGTACGACGCAAACAAGATTGCTCACGGAATGTATGACGCTGCCCGGCAGCATTAGCGAGATCAGGCAGGCTCAAGGACGTCTTCGACTGAGCGCAGTTGAGCACTGAGCTCGTCGTTGTCGCGCGACAAGCGCACGATCAACTCTTCGAGGTCGGTGATCCGCTCACGGAGTCGGCGGTTCTGAAGAGCCAACTCCATAGCGCGCGCATCGCCGGTCACCGAGTAACCAAGCAGGGCCTTTGCCATCGATTGGTCTTTCTGTCAGTGGCTCGAGATGAGCCTTGGGCGTGGTCTGGGCGACTTGTCAGCGAACAAGCCATCCCCTAGGTTCCCATGCCCACCGGCTTGGGATCAACTTCGCCGAGACCAGCAGCATTTGCGCACAGGTGACACAAGCACTCGAAATAGCCTGTCTACAGCACTTTGTAACGTTCACATCAGACACTGCCGAAGTTTGGCCGTTTATGCAGATCCCGATTGCCCAAGAGGCTGCTTGTTGGCTGTGCTGTGGGGGTACATGCAGTCAACGATAGATCTCACGGCGATGCCCCAAGTCGACCACCACGACAAGCAAGACATCGTCACGCACGGTATAGATGATTCGATAGTCACCGACTCTCACACGCATGCCGTCGCGGCCGCGCAAGCTCTTCGCACCCGTTGGCCGAGGATCACGACCGAGCAACACAATGGCACCCTGAACTCGCTTGCGGTCACTTGGATGAATCCTCTTCAGCGCTCGAGCCGCCGCCGGACGGACCTCGATGCGGTAACTCACACCCAGCCCAACTCAGCTTTCAGTTCGTCCCAGGGAATGTTTTCGCCCTCTTCAGACATCGCCGCGTCGAAGGCGGCGATGTCGTCAAGTTCCTCTGCCGCTTCCACAAGGCGATCAAATTCCTCAGGTGCAAGCATGACTGCTTCCCGTCGCCCGCGCCGTTCGATTACGACGGGTTCGGTTTGGGAACGACGCACCGTGTCAGCAAAGTTCTTGCGCGCATCTGACGAGCTAAGCGTGGCCATGCGTCAATTGTACGTTTCGCAACCCGAAATGTACATCTAAAGGATGGCAATCGAAATGCAACTTGGACCGCACAGACCCGGCGAGACTCTTCCAGCTACCGGTGCTGTCAATGGACAGAGCACCGAACTACTCACTGGCCCCTGAATGCCAATCGCTGACAATCACCGACGCCGTTGACACACCGGGCAGAAGTACGACGATCTGTTCATGAACTGCGCCCGCACCAGGGCGCTGCCACAACGCGAGCATGGCTCTCCCTCGCGTCCATAGGCTTCCAAAGAGCGCTCGAAATAGCCGCTGTCACCTTCGACATTGACATAGAGGGCATCAAAAGACGTGCCACCCTGGGCCAGGGCAGCGATCATCACATCGCGGGCAGCGGTGAGCACTCGGCGTACGTCAGCAGACTTGATCCGGTTGCCCGGCCGTTCGCCGTGCACCTGCGCAGACCACAGCGCCTCATCGGCGTAGATATTGCCGATCCCAGAGACGACATTTTGGTTTAGCAGCAGCCTCTTGATGCCCGAGGATGACTTGCGGATCCGCGCTACCACTGCATCCTCGTCGAAGGCTGGGTCGAGTGGATCAAGGGCAATCGCAGCCACCTCCGTGGGCAACTCCGCGCCACCGTCACTGACCCAAACCCCGCCAAACATCCGCTGGTCTACGAAACGAAGGTCATTTGGGGCATCCAACTCAAGCAACACCCGAAGATGGCGTTGGGCTGGGATGTCTGCCTGTTGCACGAGCAATTGACCGCTCATCCCCAGGTGCGCCACCAGGGCATCTCCTGTATCGAGTGGGAGCCAGAGATATTTGCCTCGCCGTCTGGCCGCGGTGATCTTGACGCCGGTCAGCCGATCAGCGAAATCACCGACACCCGAGAGGTGTCGACGTACGGGACGAGGGTGGAGCACCTCAACTCGGGTGATCGTGTGGCCCACGACATGGGCATCAAGGCCGCGGCGGACTACTTCGACTTCGGGAAGCTCAGGCATCGGCAGCAGTGATGCCAGCCGACTCACGTGCGGCGTCGGCTGAGTCTCGCAGGGTTTGGTAGGCGCTCTCCGCGGCCTGCTGCTCCGCCTCCTTCTTGGAGCGCCCCACACCATGACCATGCAATTGCTCGGCGACTCGCACTCGCGCCGTGAACGTCTTGGCATGGTCAGGGCCATCATCGGTCACGACATATTCCGGAGCCCCCCACTCCTGCTCAGCACACAACTCCTGGAGACTGGTCTTCCAGTCCAGCCCGGCACCGAGCTGAGCCGCGCGCTCGAGCATCGGATCGAAAAGCCTGTGGATGACCTCTGCGGCAACCACGAAGCCTCCAGACAGGTAGACCGCCCCGATCACGGCCTCCAAGGTGTCGGACAGGATCGAGGCCTTTTCGCGACCACCGGTCGACAACTCCCCCTTGCCCAGGTGCACGTAGTCGCCGAGACCGATCGTGGCGGCGACCACGGCCAGTGCACGAGCACTGACCACGGCTGCCCGCAGCTTGGCCAACCGGCCTTCGGACAGGTCTGGGTGAGTGGTGTAGAGGGTCTCGGTGATCACCACGCCAAGCACGGAATCGCCGAGGAATTCCAACCGCTCATTGGTTGGGATACCACCATTTTCGTAGGCGAATGACCGATGGGTCAAGGCCAGTTCGAGCAGGTCGGCGTCGAGCTTGGGGTCGCCGAGGGCCTGCCGCAGCTCGTCCGTAGACGCCTCTGCGGTCAAAATTGTGCCTGGTCTCAGATGACCTGGCGGCGCTCGCCACGGGCGCCGTACTGACCACACTCAGGGCAAGCACGGTGTGGCAGGTGCTTGGAGCCACATGACGGGTTGGCGCAGGTCACCAGCTGGGGCGCGGTGGTCTTCCACGCCGAGCGACGGTGACGGGTGTTGCTACGCGACATCTTCCGCTTCGGGACAGCCACGATCTTCTCCTCAGTCCAGTGATGGGCGAATCAGTCTTGGGTGTCGTCCCCGGTGACCAGGCCCTCGAGCCCCGCCCATCGGGGGTCGATCGCCTGCTCGTGCTGGTGATCGGGATCATCGGCGAGACGCGCCCCGCATTCGGGGCAGAGTCCCGGGCAATCTTCCCGGCACACCGGCTGAAACGGCAGTGCGAGCACTACCGCGTCACGCAGGAGCGGTTCGAGGTCGAGCAAGTCGTCCTCTAGCTTGCTGACATCTTCATCCTCGTCGTTGTCGGGTACGTCGTACATGTAGAGCTCCTGAAGCGAGACCCGACTGTCATCGGAGATCGCATCCAGGCAACGCACACACTCCCCAACCAGAGTGGCCGAAGCCGTACCAGTCAGGAGCACACCCTCCATCACGGCCTCCAGGCGGAGATCCAGGTGGATCAGATCACCTTCGGGCACACCGAGGAATTCGATGCCAAGTTGCGCAGGAGCCGGCACATCAAGTGACAACTTGCGTTGCGACCCCGGGCGGCGGCCGAGCTCGCGAGTGTCGAGCACGAGCGGCGCTCTCGGGTCGAGATCAGTCAAGAGATCACTCTCAGATTCGAAGCCTGCACAACCTGTGGGAGTCTACCCGTCGAATGCCCGCGCTGCCAAAACGTGCCCGCC
>WBZP01004968.1_pt1 | contig 13658 bp, 19 predicted proteins | sample 5204301 | NCBI WGS metagenome assembly WBZP01 (sample SAMN12412401, study PRJNA552823) | activated sludge metagenome | isolation source: activated sludge from nitrification reactor of wastewater treatment plant... | place: USA: Pennsylvania | collected 2017 | reverse complement strand
ATGCCTCTTAAGTCACTCCTTCCAAGTGCTTGATTTTATATACGCCACGCGGAGTGACTTCGGGGCGATTTGCGGCGACCGGCCCGATTACCTCGCTATCCTTTCACTGCCGCCTGCAGGCGGGCATTCGCTTCCGCCCACGCCTGGCATGCCGAGATCGTTGCCTGTGAGGCTTCCGGAAGCTCCCGCCAGGCAGCAGGCAAGCCGTCCTCGACCAAATCGTGCAGCCTCGCCGCCTGTTCTGCGGCGAGGCGCTTCAGCTTCTTCACCTGCCGATCGAGTTCCTTGATTTCGTCCTCGTTCATCTTCCTGCCCTCACATCCCGGCCACTTCGGGGAATCGGCCGATGATGCCGAGCGCCACGGCGAGATGCTTGTCGGCTTCGCTCTTCATCTTCGCCAGCGACTCGAATCCGAAGCGATGTACGTCGCGCAGCGTCCGATCCATGACCACCAGCTTGCCGACCGTGATCAGTGCGCGCCCAAAGCCTTCGTGGGTGATCTGTACGAAGGGCACCGCCATCTGTCCGCATTCCTTTTCGATCAACACGGCGAGCGCGTTGTGGAAGGCCCTGACGCGGGCCAGCGTCAACTCGTCGGGGTCGCCGACGGTCGGCAGCGCGCGCTTCTGTTCCTTGCTCAGGATGTAGCCAGCGAGGATCGACGTCGCCGGCTTGTCGTCCCACCGGCCATAGCTGTCGAGTGCCCGTGTCTGGCGCAGCATTTCCCGAATGAAGTCCGTGGCATGGATTGGTGCATCCGCGGGCTCGATGGCGGATGCGAGGGCAAGACCGGCGGTCATGGGCGTTCTCCAGAAACAGGCTGGCTGGGATGGGTGACGGAAGCGGTTGGCTGCAGGCGGTCGGCAAGCAGTCGGCGGTGTAGCAGGCGGACCAGCAACAGGCCGCTGGCCAGGCCGATGGCGGCACCGAACGCGGTGGCTGCGTCGCCGGCGAAGGACGACACGGCCGCGCCGAGCAGCAGCATCAGGGCCGGAAGGAGATAGCCGATCGCGACGCCGAGCGCGAAGTTCGCTTGATCCAGTTCGAGCAGCACCGGGTCGCCGACAGAGGCGTTCGGTGGTGCGACGATGCGGATGAGGTGCCCGCCATTGTCAGTGCACACGGCGCGTGCCCTGCAGCCCTGACAACTCGAGGCAAGGTCCATGCGTACGTCGGCTGCGTTGCCATGCAGCGCGACGACCCGACCTCGGGCTTCGAGGGGATCCGCCATCATTCCTCCCAGCCTTCGTCGATCATGCGATCGAAACGGGTGTCGTCACCGTCGCGGCGGCGACTCGCCGTGTCGACCCAGCCGATGCCACCGGCCCGGATCGCCCGGTTGATCTGCCGCAAGAGGAGGTCGATTCCCGTCTGGTCGTCGAGCCGGATTGGTTGCACGCCTGCAGCCAGCAACTGCTTCACTGCCGAAGCGCCGGCGGCCAGGCAGTAGACAGCGGCGCAACCCGTCAGCGCAGCAACCCGTGCCGGCAGTCTGGCTTCGTTGGCATCCAGGGCAGCCGGCGGAAACTCGACAAGCTCAACCAGTCGCGCCCGCTCACCGTCCAACGCATAGACGGCAAAGCCCTCGCTGGCGCCGAAGTGCTGGTCCACGCTGCTGCGGTCGCTGCTGGCGAAGGCCACTCTGAGCATGCCCGGCGCCTCCCTAGTGGCGGACCAGGCCAGCGCCAGACGGCGCCCGCGGCAGCGCGTCGACGTCGCCGACACGGTAGATCGATCGGTGGACCGGAAGGTCATGGTGGTTCCCGAGGACGAGGTTCGCGATATCGAACAAGGCCTGCCGCGCGCCGCGATAGCCGACCCAGGTTCGTGCATAGCCTCCCACCCAGTCGTACTGGGGGAAGCCGGCGCGCAACAGGGGCAGTCGCAGGCGTTGCGCGATGGTCGCGGCGTGCGAGTTGGCGACGATGAGCTGGGCACGCCGCGCCATGGCCGCTCGCTCCAGATCCTCGAGGTCGCCGATACGCACGCAGGCGACTGGCAGATCAGCAAGCACCTCGGTGCGCGTCGAGGCTACCGCTGCGACGATTTCGCTGCCGACGCCGGCGAGAAACTGGCCCAACGCCAGCAGCAGATCGGGGTCGCCAGCGATGCCGATGCGCAGGAAGCCGGTCATGAAATGGGTGTCGACCATCGCGTCCTGCAGTTGCGCCCGTTGGCGCTCGATCGCTGGAGGGACCGGCTGTCCCGAGATCTTGGCGAGTGCCACGATGAAGGCATCACAGGCGTCGAGGCCGTGCAGATGATCGAAACGAAAATCGGCTACGCCGCTGCGCGTCCGCAGTAGATCGGCCGCCTTGTGCAGCGAACGACCGATGACGACCGTGGCGGCGGCATCACCGAGCGTGGCGATGGCCGCTTTCGGCGTCCCGCCCAGGGTCAGCGGTGTACTGTCCTGCTCGATCAGATGGCCGTCGAGCGCATCGCCGAGGTCGGGCAGGACCACTGGTTGCAGCCCGAAGGCCTCGATCCACTCCTTGATCGCTTCGATGTCTCCCGGCGTCAGCATCGACGAGGCGAGGACATTGACCTGCCGGCGCCGGTCCGCGGCCGGCGCCGGCCGCGCGCCGGCGGGGAGCAGCGTGTCGATGATCGCTTCGACGGCGAGGGCGAACCCGGACTCCAGGCAGCCGCTGTAGTCCGGCGTGTTGACCGGCACTACGGCTGTGCCCGAAAACTCCGGATGTCGGCGTCGGAACTCGCGCACGAGGCGCCGCACATCGCAGCCCTGGGTCTCCGAGAGCCCGGTGGTCGGAACGCCGATGATCTCTGGCAGACTCTTTTCGCAGAGCACGCGCAAGCCCTCGATGACGTTCTCGTCGGCGCCCATGATGCTCGACACCTGATCCATCGCCGTCGTCTGCAGCGGGATCGGCTCGCGGAAATGGCGTACCAGGAAAACCTTGCCGAAAGCCGTACATCCCTGCGATCCGTGCAGCATCGGAATCGTCCGCCGCAGGCCGAGAAAAGCCAGAGCGGCGCCGATCGGCTGACTGGCCTTCAGCGGATTCACCGCCAGCGGCTTGGCGCGCTTGAGGATTTCAGACATCGGAGTCTCCGGCAACGGTCAGCGCCTCACCCGTGGCCGGCGCGGCGCGCCACGGCGCCGGCGCCCGTGCCTTCTCCCACACCGGCGATTCGAGCGTCAGCGCGAGCTGGCGCACGAGCTCCAGCATGCCGGCGTAGCCGGCGTAGCCGAAATCCCGTTCCTGGTTGATGTCGAGGAAGGGGATGCGGGCCTTCAGGGCGGTGTACAGGTTGCGTCCGCCGGCGATCAGAATGTCCGCCTGATGGTCGCTGTAGGCCTGCAGCAGTGCTTTCGGGCTGCCGTCGGTGATCATCTGCGTCGCCTCGCCCATGAGCTCGCGGATGCGCGCCTTGTCCTCCTCGGTCGACTTCCTGGTGCCCGTGGCGACTACCGTCATGCCGAGCTCCTGCAGCGCCGACACCACCGACCAGCTCTTGACGCCACCGGTGTAGAGCAGAACCCTCTTGCCGGCGAGGCGGGATCGCCACGGTTCGAGGGCGGCGCGAACGGAGCACTCCTCGCGGGCAATCATTGCCTCGGTGCGCGCCGCGAGATCGTCATCGCCGAGCAGGCGGGCGAAGTCGCGGAAGGCCTGCGAGGTATCGGTGATGCCGTAGAAGCTGCCCTCGAAGAAGGGCACGCCGAAGTCGGTTTCGAGTTTCCGCGCGACGTTGAGCAGTGCCTTGGCGCAGACCACCATCGACGCCTGCGCGCGATGCATGGTCTGTACCTCATGGAAGCGTGCGTCGCCCGAGAGGGTGCACAGAATGCGCAGGCCCAGCTCGTCGAACAGCGGCGCGACATGCCAGAACTCGCCGGCGATGTTGTATTCGCCGATGAGGTTCACATCGTGCACCCGAATGCCTGGCCGCTGCGCCGACGCCGCGACCGGCGCCGGCTCGCGCCTGCCGATCACGTACTTGAACATGGCTTCACCGGCGATGCGATTGCCGAGATTCTTGGTGCCGTAGAAGCCGGCGCAGTCGACCGGCACCACCGGCACACCCCAGCGCGCGGTCGCCGCCCTGGCCACTGCCTCGAGATCGTCACCGATCAGCGCCGGAACACAGGTGGAGTAGAGGAAGACGGCCTGCGGCGCGTAGTCGTCGATCGCCTGCTTGATGGCCAGGAGCAGTCGTTTCTCGCCACGCCCCATGATCACGTCCTGCTCGGTGAGATCGGTGGTCATGCCGATACGGTAGAGTGTCGGGCCCGACGAGCGCGCGCCGCGGTTGTCCCAGGAGGCTCCCGCGCAGCCGATCGGCCCGTGCACGATGTGCGCGACGTCGGCAATCGGCAGCAGCGCAATCTGCGCGCCGTCGAACGAGCAGCCGCCTGCGGTCGCGCCCGGTTTGGTGCGCGCGCAGCCGGATTTCTCGTTCCTGTTGTGCCCACAGGCCGGCTCGTTCAGCAGTTGGGCAATTTCGGCTGTCTTCATGGCGTCGTTCCTCTGTCCCCGCTGATGACGCAAATGCCGTGCCATCGCCAACAGCCTGATTCCGCATGCTTGTCCCAGCGCGGCTTTGTCGGGTTTGCGACATTGTCGCGTCGAACGAAGCGGCGGAGCGCCAGCGCCCGGTCAAGGCACGGGCGCGGCAGGCGCGCCGCCATGGATCGGCCGGGATCCGGTGCGACTGCCCGGCAGCTTGGCGTGGATCCTGCTTGAACACCATCGTCCGCCATCCGGGAGTCCTGCATGCTCAACCCGACCGACAAGCTGCCAAGCGTGCGTCGCGGCGATGAACTGCGCACGCTCGCCTTGCGTGGCGTCGTCGCTCAATCGCTGAAGGCGGGCCGGCAGCCGTTGCTCCGGGGCTTTCCGCAAGAGCGTCTGCAAGCGGTCCTGGCGGACCTCTTACCCGGCGAGACGCTCGCGGCGGGCCTTGGGGTGAGGACACCAGACGATGGCGCCGACGAGTTTGCCGATCTCCTCGATCTGTTGCTCGAATACCTGGCGCTGCCCGACGAAGCGGGCACCTGCCTGTGCCATGCCATCGCGACGGCGGCAATGGGCGCGAACCACCTCTGGCAGGACATGGGGCTGCCCAGCCGCGGGACGCTATCAGACCTGCTGCGCGAGAACTTCCCCGGGCTGGCGGCGAAGAACATCGGTGACATGAAGTGGAAGAAGTTCTTCTACCGACAGCTCTGCGAGCGCGCCGGCCTGTCGATCTGCAAGGCGCCCCACTGTACCGAGTGCTGCGACCGCCCGCTCTGCTTCGCGTCGGAGGAAGGCTCAGGGTGATGCTGGCTCTCTTCTTGCTCCCATTCTGTACCGGGCACCGCATCCTGGCCGCTTCGGCCTTGACACGAGGACTCCCGATGCTCCGTCAGCTTCTTCTCGCCGTCGTCCTGTTGACCGCGGCATCGGTCCATCCGGAAGAGATCCATATCGCCGTTGCGGCAAGCTTCGCCTCACCGATGCGGAGGATCGCCGCCGAGTTCGAAAAGGAGAGCGGTCATACCATTGTTGCGTCGTTCGCCTCAACCGGCAAGTTCTACGCGCAGATCAAGGCTGGTGCACCCTTCGAAGTACTGCTCGCCGCTGACGATGAAACCCCGGCACGCCTGGAGAAGGAAGGCGATGGCGTTGCCGGCAGCCGCTTCACCTACGCTGTCGGTAGACTCGTGCTCTGGAGCCGGAAGGACGGCTTCGTGGACGACAGGGGGGACGTGCTCCGACGCAGCGACTTCCAGCACCTCGCACTGCCCAACCCCAAGCTCGCGCCCTACGGCGCAGCCAGCATCCAGACGCTGCAGGCGCTTGCTCTGCTCGACAAACTTCAGTCGAAGTTCGTCGTTGCCGAGAACATCACCCAAGCTTACCAGTTCGTTGCCTCCGGCAACGCCGAACTCGGTTTCGTCGCGCTCTCGCAGGCGTATCGGGAGGGTCGTATCGCTGCAGGGTCGGGGTGGATCGTGCCGCCGCAGTTCCACGACCCGATCCGCCAGGATGCGGTACTGCTCACCCGAGGGAAAAGCAGGCCGGGTCCGGCCGCGCTGCTCAACTACCTGCGTGGCGACAAGGCACGGTCGATCATCAGGTCCTTCGGTTACGAGCTGTGAGCATCCTGCGCGCCGCGACCGAAGCCCATCTCCTCGTGAGCACCGCGCCGCCTGCCCTGCCGCGGCGCGGCAGCGCGGTGGTTGGAGAGCGATGCTGAACCAGGCCGACCTCGCTGCGGTCTGGCTGACGATCAAGCTGGCCGGGACGGCCACGGCCGTCCTGCTCCTGCTCGGCACGCCGCTGGCCTGGTGGCTGGCGCGCACCCGGCACTGGGCGAAAGGCATGATCGGCGCCCTGGTCACGTTCCGCTGGTGCTGCCGCCAACGGTTCTCGGCTTCTACTTGCTGGTGCTGATGGGGCCGGATGGAATGCTCGGCCGCCTGCTGGCGGCGGGCGGGCTGCAAGCGCTGCCCTTCACCTTCGCTGGCCTCGTCGTCGCCTCGGTGATCTACTCGATGCCTTTCGTCGTGCAGCCGTTGCAACAGGCTTTCGAAGCCATCGGCGAGCAGCCGCTGGAGGCGGCAGCGACACTGCGCGCCAATCCCTGGGACACCTTCTTCGCAGTGGTGCTGCCGCTCGGCCGACCGGGTTTCATGACCGCGGGAATCCTCGGCTCCGCGCACACGGTGGGCGAGTTCGGCGTGGTCCTGATGATCGGCGGCAACATTCCGGGCAAGACACAGGTGCTGTCGATGGTCATCTACAACCATGTCGAAGCGCTCGAGTACGAGGCTGCACATCGGCTGGCTGCCGGCAGGCTGGCTTTTTCGTTCACCGTCCTGCTGCTGCTCAACGCGCTGAAACCGGAGCGGATCCGTTGAGCATCCGGGCGCGCTTTCGTCTGCCGTACCCAGCCTTCACGCTGGACGTCGATCTCGATCTGCCGGGACAGGGCATCACCGCCCTGTTTGGACGTTCCGGATCGGGCAAGACGACGCTGCTGCGCTGCATCGCCGGGCTCGAAAGGGCTGCCGCCGGTTTCCTTGCGGTCAATGGCGAGACGTGGCAGGACGGTGCACGCCGGCGACCCGTGCATCGACGTTCGCTCGGCTACGTGTTCCAGGACGCGCGACTGTTCCCGCATCTCGACGTAGCCGCCAATCTCGACTTCGGCCGCCGCCGCATCGCCGCGGATCAGCGCTGCGTGTCCCTCGCGCGGGCTGTCGAGCTGCTCGGCATCGGCCGCCTGCTCGACAGGCGGTGTGATCGCCTGTCGGGTGGCGAGCGTCAGCGCGTGGCGATTGCACGCGCGCTCGCCACCAGCCCACGTCTGCTGCTGATGGACGAGCCTCTGGCGGCGCTCGACCATGCGCGCAAGCAGGAAATCCTGCCGTACCTCGAGCAACTGCGCGACGAAATGGAGATTCCCGTCCTCTACGTGAGTCACGCCCCCGACCAGGTGGCGCGACTCGCCGACCATATCGTGGTCGTCGACGACGGCCGCGCCGTCACGCAGGGGCCACTGGCCGAGGTCCTGGCGCGCGATGTGAGCATCGCGCGCAGTCGTCATGTCGACGCCAGCATCATGAACTTGCTGCCGGCGACGGTGGTCAGCCATGCTGCCGAAGACCATCCAGCGGTCGTTCTGCTGCAGTTGCGCGTCGGCGACACGCCCATGCTGGCACGCCTGACCCGGCACTCGGCTGCGCGCCTCGAACTCGCAGCGGGGCAGCAGGTATGGGCTCAGGTCAAGGCGGTGGCGCTGGTCGGGTGAGCGCGCGGCAGCCGCCGTGCGCACCGCCGTGGCGCAAGCCGACAATTGCGTCGCAAACCCGACAATTCTCCGAGCAGAATCCTTAACACGCTGATTTGGTGCGGAATAATTTCTGGCACTGGAATTGCAGGTTGATGTGGGCCATGAACCACAACGCGTCGATCGATATCGTCATCAACGACACCACCCTGCGTGACGGGGAGCAGTCGGCAGGTGTCGCCTTCAGTCCCGACGAAAAGATCGACATTGCCCGTCGCCTTGACGCTGTCGGCGTTCCCGAGCTAGAGATCGGCATTCCGGCGATGGGCGAGGACGAACGCGAGAGCATCCGGGCGGTTGCCGCACTGCGACTGAAGGCGCGCCTGATGGTGTGGTCGCGGCTGGATCGTGCCGACATTGCGCTGGCGGCGAATCTCGGTGCGCAGATGGTCGACATTTCCGTGCCCGCCTCGGATCAACACCTGCACGCGAAGTTCCGACGGCATCGCCATTGGCTGCTGACGCAGATCGGCGAGCACGTACGGCTGGCGCGTGGTCTCGGCTTCGGCGTCGGCATCGGCGCCGAGGATGCATCGCGCGGTGACCCGGATCTGCTGGTGGCGATTGCCGAAGCCGCACAGGTCGCCGGCGCGCAGCGAATCCGTTTTGCCGATACGTTGGGCGTGCTCGATCCATTCGCCACCTTCGAGCGCATTCGTCACCTGCGTTCGCGATGCGACCTCGAAATCGAGATGCACGCCCACGACGACCTCGGGATGGCGACGGCCAACACACTGGCGGCCGTCCGCGCCGGCGCGACGCATCTCAACACGACCGTCAACGGGCTTGGTGAACGCTGTGGCAACGCGCCGCTCGAGGAAGTCGTACTGGGTCTGTATCTGTGCCAGGGAATCGAGACGGGCATCGATCTCGCCGGCTTGCCAGCGATCTCGCAGCGCGTCGCCGTCGCTTCCGGGCGACCCCTCTGCTGGCAGAAGAGCGTTGTCGGCGAAGGCGCCTTCACCCACGAAGCAGGAATTCACGTCGACGGCCTGCTCAAGGATCCGGCCAACTATCAGGGCTTCGATCCGCGCCTGGTGGGCCGGCGCCATCGTGTGGTTCTCGGCAAGCATTCCGGAGCGCGCGCCGTGCAGCAGGTGATGGCGGGCCTCGGCCATGACCTGTCGGACACCTCGGCACGCGCTCTCCTGCAGCGGCTGCGAAGCTTCGTCGCCGAGAGGAAGCAAGCGCCGTCGGCGGCTGATCTCCTGGCCCTGCTGCACTCCTGAGGCAATGGCCAAGGACGATGACGATGGCTGACCGACTCGAACTGCTGGAACCTGGCGACGACGTGCTCTATTTCGACGAGCCCTGCCCACCGCGCGTCGCGGCCCAGATCGATGCTGCCGCGCGTGACTACGGCCAGCCGGCGGCCGAGCAGCGGTTGCTGTTTGCCTATCTTCTGGCGCCCGAGCAGTTGTCGGTGCTGGTTGCGCTGTACCGTTACTATTTCTATCAGCATCGCCTCGACGATGCGCTGCTCGTCGCCGAGCGGGCTCTGGACGTCAGTGCGCGCCGCCTGCAACTGGCCGGAGGCTGGCGCAACCTCGGACCACACACGCTCGGCGAGGTGGCAATGCGCTCGATGGGCATGTTGCGTTTCCATCTGCTGGCGCTCAAGGGATCGGCGGTGATCCTGCTGCGCCTTGGGGAAATCGGCGAGGCTTGCGCGCGCCTGCGGACGATTGCCGGCGTCGACCAGCGCGATGCCCTCGGCGCTCGGCCGCTGCTCGAGGTCATCGATCGCCCATACGCACCGCTCACCGAAACCCTGGACTGACAGAGGAGAAAGGCATGGCTTGCGCCAACGACACCTTTGAAGACGAACTCGCCGAGTTGAGTTCGGCGGAGGAATTCCTCGAGTACTTCGGCATCGACTTTTCGGTGCCGGTGGTGCAGGTCAATCGCCTGCACATCCTGCAGCGCTTTCACGACTATCTGGCCACGCAGGAGGCCGGCAAGGCGCCGGAGTATCTCGCCTACCGTCACTGGTTGGCGCGCGCCTACACCGATTTCGTCGGCTCCAGCGCGCAGGTCGAAAAGGTCTTCGCCGTCTTCGAGAAGGCGGCAGGGTCGTCCTTCGTTCCCCTCTCCTCGCTGACGGACTGAACCGGTGTTGCCGCGCTGGGACCATGGCGATGCGGTACGACTGACGCGCAACGTGCGCAACGACGGCACGTTCCCGGGCGTTCCCACTGGCGAACTGCTCGTGCGACGCGGCCGCATCGGACATGTACGCGGCGTCGGCAGCTTTCTCCAGGAGCAGATCATCTACTCCGTGCATTTCCTCGCCGAGGGGCGCCTGGTCGGTTGTCGCGAGGACGAGTTGGTCGGCGTCAACGAGGCATGGATCGCGAGTCGTTTCGAGGTTCGCGAGCGGGTGCGCGCGCTGCGCCCACTGGCCGTTGACGGGGAGATCCGCGTGCCGGCCGGCGGTCGCGGCGAGATTCTGGCGCTGGAAAGATGCGCCACCCTGGGCGTTGTCTATCGGACGCACTTTGACTGCTTTGCGGGCATCCCGCTGTGGGTACCCGAGGCGGCGCTCGGCGAGTGGCGGCGGTCAGACGATGCCTGAGGCGGATGGCAGCTACCGCTCGATCAAACTCGCCGTGCAGTTGTTCGGCAGGCCGCTGGAGTCTCTCACGGCCGATGAGCTGCGCCGGGTTGCCCATGTCGCTGCCCGGCAGGAGGAGATCGAGGCGCTGATCCTGGAGACCCCGGAAGCGGCTCGCGTGGTGCTGCCGGCAGCCTCGATCGACGCCAACCTGATGGCGATCCGTCGTCGCTACGCCGACGACGACGACTATCGAGCCGAACTCGTACGGTTCGGCCTCGATGTGCCGTCGTTGCGTCAGGCGGTGGTGCGCGACCTGGTGGTCGAGGCGGTGCTGGAGAAAGTCGCGGCGAGGTCGTTACCGATCAGCGATACCGATGTCGAGATCTACTGGCACCTGAACCAGCATCGCTTTCGCCAGGGCGAGACGCGCCTGCTGCGCCACTTGCTGGTCACCATCAATGAGGACCTGGAGGGCAGCGGGCGGCAGGCCGCGCGCGCGCGCATCGACGCCATTCGCGCGCGGCTCCTCAGCGAGCCGCAGCGCTTCGCCGAGCAGGCACTGAAGCATTCCGAATGCCCGAGTGCGCTTCATGGTGGCCTGCTTGGCACGGTCCTGCGTGGCCACCTCTATCCACAACTCGATGTGGCAGCCTTTACCCTCGCCGAGGGGGGGCTCTCCGAAGTGATCGAAAGCGAACTCGGCTACCATTTGGTCCGCTGCGACGCCATCCACCATGAACGACGGCTGACCTTCGCGGACACGCGCCAGACGATCCGGGAACATCTCGAAAGCCGACAGCGGGCCTGCTGCCAGAGCGAGTGGATCAAGGCGCTGCGCCGGCAGGCGGGCGCACGCTCACCTGTCGCCCATCATCGTTGAACATCGACGCAGGCGTCACGGGCGCCTGACAATGCCAGGATTGCGCAGTGGGGCGAGCCAGCCTACTCGTCGTCATCGCCCTCGCCATCGCGGCGCGGGACCGTTTGAGGGTCGCAGATGATGGCGCGGTAGATCTCGACCCGGTCGCCCGGCCGAAGGGTCGTGTCAAGCTTCACCAGGCGGCCAAAAACGCCCACCTTCTGGGTTTGCAGATCAATGGTGGGAAAGGACCGAAGGATCCCGGAGCGGTCGATCGCCTGACGAACGGTCGATTCGTCAGGCACCTCGATCGTCATCCAGATCTGCTGCCCAACCTCGGAGTAAGCGACGCCTACCTGCATGAGAACACCCCTTTCGCTGCCGGCAACAGGCTCAGGTGTGCGCCGAAGCCGGCACCACGGCAGCGTTCGCCGCTCGCGCGCGCAACTCCAACGCCCGTTTGCCGGCAAGTAACAGGCCGAGGACGAGAAAGCCACCTGGCGGCAGGATCATCAGCAGGAAGCCGCCATAGCCGGGGATCACGGTCAGTTCGACGGCGCGGAAGGCGGGTCCCAGCAGCAGGCTCGCCTGTGCGAACAGCGTGCCGTTTCCGAGCACTTCGCGGATCAGGCCGATCAACGTCAGGGCAGCCGTGAAGCCGAGACCCATGGCCAGCCCGTCGGCGGCCGATGCGGCGACGCCGTTCTTCGAGGCAAAGGCTTCGGCGCGGCCCAGGATGGCGCAGTTCACCACGATCAGAGCGATGAACAGGCCAAGCACCTTGTGCAGGTCGTGCAGCCAGGCGTTGAGCCCGAGATCGACGACGGTCACCAGCGTGGCGATCAGGACGACGAAGATCGGGATGCGTACCTGCGGGCTCACCAGCGAGCGGATCGACGCCACCAGAATATTGGATGTGATCAGCACCGCCGTCGTCGCCAGCCCCATGCCGAGGCCGTTGGTGCCGCTGGTGGTGACGGCCATCGCCGGGCAGAGGGCGAGCATCTGGGCAAGGACGACGTTCTGCCACCAGAGGCCCTCCTTCAAGGTCTGAACGAGTCGCTTCATGGGGTCCTGCCTCCGCGCAGGATTTCCGCGCGGTGCGCAGCAAAAAAGTCAAGTCCTTCCTTGACCGCCTTGACGACGGCGCGTGGCGTGATGGTGGCGCCGGCCATCTGATCGAAGACGCCGCCATCCTTTTTCACCGCCCACTGCGCTGCTGGCAGCGTCGCTAGCGACAGGCCGTTGAAGGACAGAATCCACGGTGACTTCGCGAGATCGATCTTGTCGCCCAGACCCGGGGTTTCGTTGTGCTTGAGGACGCGTGCGCCGAGCAGCATGCCGCTGCGGTCGATGCCGACCAGCACCAGCACATCGCCGGCATAGCCGCGCGCCGAGGTCTGGAAGATGGCCGCGGCGACCTCGCCCTGGCGGCGCGCGAGGTAGACCCGCTTGCCGGTCCCGTCGCCGTTGCCGATCTCCAGCGTGTCTGCCAGCAGGTCATTGTCGGCGAAACGCTCGGGCAGAACCTGCATCAGGGATGCCTGTAGATCGCGCGCCTCGGCGGCGACGATCCGCTCCTGCGTGGCGCTGACGGCGAAAGCCAGGGCAGCGCTGGCGAGCAGCGCGATCGCCCCGAGCGAAGCCCCCTGATAGGCCAGGCGGTCGCGCAGCGCGGCGATGGCAAGCTTCACGACTCGATCTCCAGCGGTTTGCCGTGGCGGTCGCGACCATAGATGCGCGGCTTGACATAGCGGTCGATCACCGGTGTCAGCGCGTTCATCAGCAGCACGGCGAAGGCGACGCCTTCCGGGTAGCCGCCCCAGGTCCGAATGACGTAGGTCAGGAAGCCGACACCGGCGCCGAAGATGAACTGGCCGAGCGACGTGTTGGGCGATGTCACGTAGTCGGTGGCAATGAAGAAGGCGCCCAGCATGGCTCCGCCGGACAGCAGGTGGGTACTGGTCGACAGGTAGCGAGTCGGGTCGATAGCGTGCATCAGTGAGGCGAGCAGGGCGATCGTCGCCAGCATGGCGAACGGGATGTGCCAGGTGATGAGGCGCAAGCCGAGCAACAGCAGACCGCCGGCAGCAAGCAGCAGCGACGCCGTCTCGCCCAGGCTGCCGGCACGCTCGCCGACGAGGCTGAGCGGCGGTGCCTGCATCGCCGCCAGCGACTGCACCAGATCGACGCCACGCGACAGTTCGCTGCGGGCGTAGCCAAAGAGGGTCGCGCTGCTCATCGCGTCGATCGCTGCCGGTAGTGTGCCGAAGGAGATCCGCAGGCCATCGACGAGTCCCGGGGCGTTCGCAGAGAGCAGCGGCAGGGGTGCCGTCCACAGGGTCATTGGCACCGGGAAAGAGATCAGGAGCATCACCCGCGCGACCATCGCCGGATTGAAGAGGTTCTGCCCGAGGCCGCCAAAGACCTGCTTG
>WBZP01004967.1_pt1 | contig 13661 bp, 11 predicted proteins | sample 5204301 | NCBI WGS metagenome assembly WBZP01 (sample SAMN12412401, study PRJNA552823) | activated sludge metagenome | isolation source: activated sludge from nitrification reactor of wastewater treatment plant... | place: USA: Pennsylvania | collected 2017 | reverse complement strand
CTGGCCGACCCCGGCGGTATGGGCGGCGGCGGCGACGACGGCAGCACGCCGCGCATCGACTTCCCCGACACGGCGGCCTGGTTCCCGGCGCTCGTCACCGACGCCAACGGCGAGGCGCGCGTCACCATCGCTCTGCCCGACAGCCTGACCACCTGGCGGCTGACGGCGCGGGCGGTGACGCAGGCCACGCAGGTCGGCGAGGCGCGGGCGACGTTCCTGACGCAGCAGGCGATCATCGTCCGGCCCATCCTGCCGCGCGAACTGACGCAGGGGGACACGCTGGCGCTGTCGGCCATCGTCCACAACTATGGCGCGGCGGAAGTCGAGTTGGATGTGGCGCTGGCCGAGGATGGGGGGTTGTTGGAAATCGAAGAGGCGATTCGGCGAATCGCGCTACAACCGGGCCAGACGCGGGTCGTCGGCTGGCCGGTGGAAGTCGTGGCCGCGGGGGAGGCGCGGGCGCTGGTGACGGCGACACTTGTCGGCGGGGAAGGTGGCGATGTCGTCGGCGATGCCATCGAACTGCCGCTGGTCGCCCGGCCGCTGGCCGTGCCGGTTGTGGAGACGCAAGTCGGCGATACGGGCAACGGTGAAAGCAGCGACGGCGCCGGGTATGGTGTCTTTCTGCTCAATGTGCCCGCCGGCGTGCTGCCGGAACACAGCGCCGTGACGCTGGAGATCAGCCGTTCGCCGGCCGGGTCGCTGCTCAACGGGCTGGAGTATCTGACCGGCTTCCCCTACGGCTGCGTGGAGCAGACGATGAGCCGCGCCCTGCCCAACGCCGTGGTCAGCCGCGCCTTCGGCGAGTTGGGCCTGGAGCCGCCGGCCGATCTCGACCTCGACCGGCTGGTGAACGAGAGCGCCCAACGCCTCTACGGCTTCCAGCACAACGACGGCGGCTGGGGCTGGTGGACCAGCGACCCGTCCACGCCTTATCAGACGGCCTGGGTCGTCTTCGGCCTGGCGACGATGGCCGACGCCGGGCACGAGATCGATCCCGGTGTCGTCGAGCGCGGCGTGGCCTATCTGAACGAGCATCTGGAAGAGGCCGACGCGCGCACGCGGGCGACGATGCTCTACAGCCTGGCCGTGGCCGGGCAACCCAACGGCCCGGCGGCCCTCGACCTGGCCGCCGATAGCGCCGCGCTCGACGCCTTCAGCCTGGCCGGGCTGGCCCTGGCCCTCGACGCCGCCGGCGAGAGCGACGCGGCGCAACGGATCATGAACCGGCTGGAGGAGACGGTCATCATCCAGGACGGCCGCGCCCACTGGGGGCTGGGGCGCAACGACGGCCAGTACAACCGCAAGACGATGGCCTCGGCCACGCGCTCGACCGCCCTGGCCCTCTCCGCCTTCGTCAAGCTGCGGCCGGGCAGCGAACTGGAGGGGCCGGTCGTCCGCTGGCTGATGCACCAGCGCCGGGGCTACGGCTGGGGCACGACCAACGAGACGGCCTACGCCATCCTGGCCCTGACCGACCACCTGCTGGCGTCGGGCCTCAACGACACGGCGGCGGCCTGGTCGCTGTCAATCGAGCGTGCCGACCCGGTCACGGGCACGCTGGAGCCGGGCGAGTTGAGTGAGACAGTGACCGTGCCGCTCGACGGGCTGGACGCGGGTAGCTATCTGCTGGCCCTCGATGGCGACGGCCGCCTGTACTACGCCCTCCACGCCCGCTTCGTCGCCGCCCGCGCGAGCATTGACGCCGGCGGCCCGCTGGTTGTGGAGCGCAAGTACCTGTCGCCGGTGACGAAACGGCCGTTGGGCGAAGTCCACGTCGGCGACCTGGTGCTGGTGCAACTGACGGTGCGCACGCCGCGGCCGGCCTACTTCGTCCTCATCGAAGACCGCCCCGTGGCCGGGCTGGAGCCGCTGAACGAGCGGCTGGACACCACCGGCCACGTCACCGACTCGCTGGAGACGTGGGGCTACACCTACAAGGAGATTCGCGACGGCCGGGTGACGTTCTTCGTGAACGAACTGACGTCGGGCCGCGCCACCTACGACTATCTGGCCCGCGTCACCCACAGCGGCGCGTTCGTCGCCCTGCCGGCCGAGGCCTGGGCGATGTATGAGCCGGAGACGTGGGGGCGGAGCGCCAGTGACACGTTCCGGGTGACTCAATAAAGGGCTCACGCAAAGGCGCTAAAGAAGAAAAGAATAGCTCACGCAAAGACGCAAAGAACGCCAAGCTCAGAGTTCTGAGCTTGGCGTTCTTTGCGTCTTTGCGTGAGCTATTTACCCTTCTGCTATACTATGCTGATGAACCGAAAAAGCCTGGCTCTCCTGCTATTGTTCCTGTGGGTCGGGCTGCTCGCCGCCCGCCCAACGGCCGCCCAACCCACCCCACCCTCCATCCAGCGCGGCTACTCCTTCGCCGCCTGGTGGAGCGACATCTACAGCGACCCCAACGCCGACCGCGCCCTGGCCGAGCTGGCCGACATGGGCGTCGGCTGGGTCAGCATTGTCGTCACCCAGTATCAGACCAACGTCAACAGCACAGCCATCGCCCCCACCGCCGGCACGCCGACCGACGCCGATGTGCGCCACGCCATCCGCACGGCCCACGCCGAGGGCATGAACGTCATGCTCAAGCCCCACGTGGACCTGTGGAACGACCCCAACCACTGGCGCGGCGAGATCGGCCTCACCTTCACCCCGGCGCAGTGGAACACCTGGTTCGCGTCCTACACAGCTATGATCACCCACTACGCCGAGTTGGCCGCCGAAGAGGGGGTCGAGCAGTTCTCCGTGGGCACAGAACTGAACGCCACCACCGCCCGCGAGGCGCAGTGGCGGGCGGTCATCGCCGCCGTGGGTGCCGAGTTCGACGGCACGCTGACCTACGCCGGCGACTGGACCAATGCTCTGGCCGTGCCCTGGTGGGACGCGCTCGACCTGATCGGCGTAGACGCCTACTATCCGCTGGCCGACGACGGCAACAACAGCCCGACGGCGACCGAACTGGCCGACGCCTGGGAGCCGGTACTGGCCGGCCTGGCCGACCTGAGCGCGGCCGAAGGGCACAAGCCGATCATCTTCACCGAGATCGGCTACCGCAGTCAGAACGGCGCGGCGCAACACCCGTGGGATTGGGCCAGCGGCGGCGCGGTGGATCTGGCCGAGCAGGCGTTGCTCTACCGGGTGGCCTTCGAGCAGGTCAGCGATGAGCCGTGGTTCGCCGGCTTCTACTGGTGGAGTTGGGACGCCGTGCCCTATCAGGGCGGCGCGTGCGACAACGGCTACACCGTCCACGACAAGCCGGCCGAGGACGTGGTGCGCCAGTGGTATGGCGCGCCGCCGCGCGATACGACCCCGCCGCCGCCGCCCATCGAGTCCGCCGCCCTGCCCATCTACGGCGACATGCTGGCCGCCGGCTGGGAGAACTGGTCGTGGCAGGCGACGGTCAACTTCAACCAGACGGCGCAGGTGCAGAGCGGGAGCAAGGCGATTGTGGTGGATGCCCAGAGTTGGGGCGCATTGTCGCTCCACCACGCGCCGCTGGACACGACGCCCTACTATTACCTGTCCTTCTACCTGCGGCAGGCAACGGCGACCAACGCGCTGATCGTCTATGCCCAGGACGCCAACGGCAACGAACTACTCGACGCGCCGGCGGCCGACTGCCGCTACGTCGGCGGCACGCCGCTGCCGGCCAACACCTGGCGGCGCGTGCTCATCCCCCTGGCCGACCTGGGCGCGGCCGGCGGCGACATCAGCCAGTTGACCTTTGTCAACACCGGCGACGCGGCGCTGCGCTTCTGGCTCGACGACCTGCGCCTGGTGGCCGCCGACGAGTCGGCCTATCTGCCCATCGTCCTGACGCCGACCGACGACGCCTTCGTCCAGTCGAACAGCCCCAACGGCAAGTTCGGCAGCAAGCCGACGCTGCGCGTGCGCGACGCGGCGGCCGACAACCTCAGCTATCTCAAGTTCGACGTGGCCGGGCTGAGCGCGCCGCCGGCCTCGGCCACGCTGCGCCTCTACGTCACTGACCCCGGGCCGGACGGCGGCGCGGTCTACGCCGTGGGCAACACCTACCGCAACAGCGCCGCGCCGTGGACGGAAGCGGGGCTGCGCTGGGGCAACGCGCCGGTCATCGGTGGGGCGGCGCTCGACGCGGCCGGGGCAGTGGCGCGCAACACGTGGATCGAGTGGGACGTGACGGCGGCCGTGGGCGGCAACGGGCCGATCAGCTTCGCCTTGCGCAACGCCTCGGCCAACGTCGTCGTCTACCACAGTAGCGAAGGGGCGCGGCGGCCGGAGTTAGTCATCGAACGATGAGGCCGAGCTCACGCAAAGGACGCGAAGGGGGTAAAGGACGCCAAGAAGAGTTCTTCTTTGCGCTCTTTGCTTCCTTGGCGTCCTTTGCGTGAGCTCTTCTCTCAAGTAAAACGTTCCTCTGCTATAATGTCCTTATGACCGACACCGACCGCGCCCGGATCGTCGCCGTGCTACTGGCCCATTACCCCGCCGCCCAGGGCATCTACCTCTTCGGCTCCCACGCCGCGGGGACGGCCTGGCCAGCCAGCGACGTGGACGTGGCCGTGCTGCTGCCGGAAGAAGAGGCCGAGCGCGCCGGCCATCTGGCCCTCGGCCCGGCCCACGCCGCGCTGGAAGAGGCGCTGGGCCGCGACGTGGATCTGCTCAACGCCCGGCTGGTGTCCACCGTCATGCAAAAGGAACTCATCTACGGCAACCTGCTGTACTGCGGCGACCGCTACGCCGTGGACGTGTTCGAGATGGAGACACTTACCGATTGGCTGGCGTTGATCGATGAGCGGCAAGCAATCATGGAATTCTTCGGCGTAACAGAGCTGCCTGAGGCAAGAGATGAGGAGTAAAGCCCACGCAAAGAGAGCAACGGGAAAAGGCCAACGCCAAGACGCAAAACAGGAAACCACCTTTGCATCCTTGCGTCTTGGCGTCTTGGCGTCTTAGCGTCTTTGCGTTAATTTCTTTGCGCCCTTCGCTCCCTTTGCGTCCTTGGCGTGAGCCTACCTATATAAGATAAGGAGAACACAATGGCCGAACTGAAGACCAAAGTCAATGATGCCAACGTCGAAGCGTTCCTGAACGCCGTCCCCGACGAGAAGAAGCGGGCCGATGCCCTGCGCCTGATGCAGATTATGCGCGAGGTGACAGGCGAGGAGCCGCGCATGTGGGGCGATAGCATGGTCGGCTATGGCTCCTACCACTATAAGTACGCCAGCGGCCAGGAGGGGGACTGGCCGCTAACCGCCTTCGCGCCGCGCAAGGCCAACCTGACGCTCTACATCACCCCCGGTTTCGAGCGCTACGAGGAGCTATTGGGCGGGCTGGGCAAGTTCACCACCGGCAAGTCGTGCCTCTACGTGAAGCGGCTGTCGGACGTGGACGAGGCGACGTTGCGGGAGTTGGTGCGGCAGTCGGTGGAGGTGATGCGGGCTACTCAGTAGTGTATTCTCCTTGTAGAGACGCCGTATCACCCTGAACCCTTGTCGTGATTAGCCAGTACGGCTATACTGTAGCTACAGTATAGCCTTTTTTAATTGTTTTCCAGGGGCTTAAGTGTGCGCTACGAAATCATATTCGCGCCGATGGCGGAAGAGGATTTGTTCGCTCTGCGAGCTGTTGACCGAGCCAAGGTCATTGACGCCATAGAAGTTCACTTACGCTATGAACCAACCCGGGAGAGCAAGAGTCGAATCAAACGACTAGAAGGCATTACCGCACCTCAATACCGATTGCGCGTTGACGACCTGCGCGCTTACTACGACGTAATCTACGAAATAGGCGCAGGCAGAGTCGAGATACTCGCCATTCTGCGGAAGGCGGATTCTATCGAGTGGCTCAGGGCACAAAGGGAGAAAGAGGATGATTCAGGTACCACTGAACCAGGTGAAGGATGAGCTATCGCGCTACTTGCGCCTGGCCGAGAAGGAGAACGTGATCATCACCCGCCACGGCATCCCGGCCGGCATTCTAATCGGCTTTGAAGACCCGGAGGCGTGGTGGGAGGAATTGGTGCTGCGCGACCCGCGCTTTCAAGCGCGAATTGCCGCCGCGCGGGAGGAGTTGCGCCAAGGACGCGGCCTGACCATCGAAGAGCTGCGCGTTAAGTACGACATCGCCAACGGGGACAGTAATACCGCCACAACGAGCAATGAGTAAGAAGGTGCGACGCACTCAAGAAAGTGCGACGCACCAAAACAAAAATGAACACCGCCCTCCTCATCCTCGACGCCCAGAACGACTTCTTCGCCGCCGGCAACCCCAACCTGGCGGCGTTCGAGGCGGCGGCCGACGTGATCAACGCCGCCATCGCTCGCTTCCGCGCCGCGGGGGGCGGGCCGATCTTCGTCCAGCACACCTCGGAGCGCAAGCCGGCCGGCAGCCGGCTGTGGGCCATCCACGAGCGCTTCGACTGCCGCCCCATTGACGTGCGCTTCAACAAGACGACGGAGAACGCCTTCTGGAACACCGGCCTCGACGCGCTGCTGCGCTCGCAGCGGGTGGGGCTGGTGGTGGTGGCCGGGTTCGTGGCCGAGCGCGGCGTGCTCTCGACGCTGCGCGGGGCGGCCGAGCGGGGCTACCAGGCGGCGCTGCTGGAAGGGGGCATCGCCGGCTTCGACGACCGCTATACGCAGTTCGTGCTGGAGATTTCGCCGCGCGTGTCGCTCGATGCGTTGCGGGCCAAGGCTTGAAGAGGAGAGCGACGCGGAGAGACGCAGAGAAGCGCAGAGAGACGCGGAGGAAGAATGAACGTTTCTTCCTCCGCGTCTCTCCGCGCTCCTCCGCGTTTCTCAGCGTTCCTCTTATCTTACCGGCTAAACGACCAACTTCGCTCCCCGCCGACGCGGATGTCGCGGCGGAGGAAGAGGAGCCAGGCGGCGACGGCCAGGGCCAGGGCAATGCCCATCAGCGCCAGCACCGGCCCCCAGGCCAGGTCAATGAGCGCCTCGCCGCCCTGGAACAGCGCCCAGGGGGTCAGGTCGAGGGCCACTTGCAGGTTGTCGTTCAGCGCCGCCAGCCCCGACAGCAGCCAGTTGCCCACCAGCAATGACCCGGCGGTCATGGCCGCCAACCGGGCCGAGGGCAGCACCATGCTGAGCAGCAGGGCCAGCGCGCCGAACAGCCCCAGGATGCCCCACATGGGCAGATAGCCCAGCAGCAGGTTGACGGCCGAGATGCCGAAGTCGGTGAACGGCAGGGTAATGGCCCAGCCCAACCAGGCCAGCAGCAGGATCAGCCCCGTGGCCGCCATCAGCGCCAGCCAGCGCCCCCAGAACATGGCCGTGCGGCCGACGGGATGGGCCAGGGCCAGGTCGAGCGTGCCGCGCTCCTCATCGCCGGCCAGCAGCCCGGCGGCGGCGGCGCAGACGAAGATGCCGACGATGAGCGGCATGTAGCTGCCGTAGTAGACGCCGAAGTAGCCATGGGGCGTGTTCATGGTCATCACGTCGCCGAAGAAGGCCATCAGCTCCGGCGGGTAGCTGGCCAGCATCTCCTCGATGCCGACCATGGTCTGCATGGTGTCGAACAGCAGGCCCATCAGCACGCCATAGAGCAATAGGCCAATGCCCCAGCCGAGGATCTGCCCCCGCAAGCGGCGCAACGTGTGAGTGAATTCAGTCCAGATGCCCTGCATACTTTCCCTCTGAAACTACGAACTACGAATGAAGAGCGCGCTCTTCATTCGTAGTTCGTAGTTCGTAATTCGTAGTTCACAACTCCTAATTCCTATTTCTCCGCGTAATGCGTCAAGAACACCTCTTCCAGCGACGGCCGCTCCGTCTCCAGGTCAATGACCGGGTAGGCGGCCAACGCCTTGATGAGCGCGTCCATCTCCCCCTCGACCTGCACCAGCAGGTTCGCCCCGTCGCGCTGGATGGCGGTGGTGTTCAGCACGCCGACCAGCGCCCCTTCCGGCAGCGGCTCGCGCAGGCGCACACGCACCCGCCGCACCGACCGCCGCAGCATGTCGTGGGGGGCCAGCGTCTCGGCGATGCGGCCGTCGCGGATGATGGCCACGCGCTCGGCGATGGTCTCCACTTCGCTGATGATGTGGGACGAGAAGAAGACGGTCGCCCCGCCGGCCTGGGCTTCGCGCAGCAGGCGATAGACCTCCTGCTGCATCAGCGGGTCGAGGCCGGAGGTCGGCTCGTCGAGCAGCAGTAGCTCCGGCCGGGGCATGAGCGCCTGGACGACGCCGACCTTCTGCTTGTTGCCTTTGGACATGTTCTTGATCGGCGCGCGCAGGTCGAGTTGCAGCCGCCCGGCCAGTTGGCGGACGAACTCCCACTCCACCCCGCCGCGCAGTTGGGCGAAGTAGCGCAGGGCGCGCTCGGCCGTCTGGTTGGGTTCGATGCTCAACTCGCCGGGCAGATAGCCGACGCGGGCGCGCACGGCCACGGGGTCGGCCTGCGGGTCGAGGCCCAGCACGCGGGCCGTGCCACCGTCGGGGCGGATGAGGTCGAGCAGGCAGCGGATGGTCGTGGTCTTGCCCGCGCCGTTGGGGCCTAGAAAGCCGAAGATTTCGCCGCGGCCGACCTCCAAGTCTACGCCACGCAGGGCGGGGACTTTGCCATAGGACTTGGTCAGGCCGTGAATCTGTAGCGCCGGTTGGTTGTCCATGTGGGCCTCGTTTCTCCGAGGTAATGATAGGCCCATTTGCGCCGGGTGTCACCCAAATAACTCGCCCCCGCCCGTCCGCGTCCCACCCTTATGGAGGAAGCATCCACAGATGACACAGATTTCACGGATTGATCTCTTGGAAATCTGCGTAATCTGTGAAATCTGTGGATGCTTCCTCTATTAGGCCACGTTCATTTGGGAAAACGATCAAGACGTCTCTCTTGACAGACGCCCCCGGAACCATTATTATTTAGACATATCTAATTAATATTTTAGTCTTTACTTGAGGTGAAGCCCATGCTCCCCATCAGCACCATCCTCTCCCACAGCCTGCTCTACGGCGCGGTTCTCAGCCTGCTGCTGTCGGCGTTCATTGTGGTCACGTTGCTCGTCCGGCCGATGATCTGGCTCAACGACGCCCCGCCCGAAATCCGCGCCGCCGCTGGGCCGATTGGCCCGGCCGACCTTCGACTACAGCGCTGGGGCGGGGTGGCGTTCATCGGGCTGCTAATCGTTGTGCCGTTCGTGGCCCTGGCCGGGCTGCGGGGGCCGGCCGGCGGGTCGCTGACCTTCGGCCAGGCAGCGCTGTCGGCCTTTGTCGTGCTGATGACCTTCAACACGGTTGACCTGCTGCTGCTCGACTGGCTGCTGGTGGAGCGGTTGCTGCCGAGGCGCATTGTCATCCCCGGCGCGGAGGGGCTACGCTTCACCACCGGCGACGCCCACCACTTCCGCGGCTTCCTCATCGGCACGGGACTGTCGCTGGCGGCGGCGGTGGTGATGGGGGGGTGGCGGTGCTCTTGTGGTAAGCAGGTTCCAGGTTCCAGGGGCCAGGGAAGAGCGAGTGCGCTCTTCCCTGGCCCCTGGAACCTAATCTCTAGCTATTGCCGCTACTTGTCGTATGCGGCAACTTGGGAATCAACCAACTCAGGAACTGATCCGTCGAGCGCGTCTGGCCCAGCACCCGGCCGGGGCCGGTCAGGTCTACCACCAGCCCTTCGCCGCTGAACAGGGTGGACTTCAGCCCGCCGATCTTGCGCACCTGGAAGCCGATGTCGGCCGTGAAGGCCACCAGGTGGCCGGTGTCCACGGTGATCGTCTCGCCGGCGGCCAGGTTCATCTCGTGGATGGCCCCATAGGACGACAGCAGCAGCGGCCCGCTGCCCTGGGCGCGCAGCATGATCAGCCCCTCCGAGGCGAAGAACGTCTTGGCCCCGCTCCATTTGGTGTCGGTGGCGACGGTCATGGCCGAGGCCAGGTAGGAGCCGGACTGGACGAGCAGCGTCTCGTCGTGCAGGTCGAGCACCATCAGGTCGCCGGTCAGGGCCGGGGCGACGGCGATGCGGCCGCCGCCGGGCGGGGCGGTGTAGGTGTTCTGGAAGAAGCTCTCGCCGCCCAGCACGGCGCGGCCGAGCGACTTGAAGAAGCCGCCCGTGGCCGCCGTTTCCAGGGTGATGCCCTGGGACATGCTGACCATCGAGGCCGCCTCGACGCGCACCTGTTCGCCGCCGTCCAAATTGATGACGCCCAACGAGAAAGCGGGCCGGTACAGAAGTTCGATTTGCATGGTTGGGTCTCCTTGTCGGTCCAGGATGGCAGGATGATAGCAGAAATTGGCTGTCCAGCTTGCGCCGCTCCCATTCTCCGTTACCATACCCCGATGCCCAACCCCGCCCCCCACCCCAAACCCACCCACCTCCACCCCTCCGACCTGCGGGCGCTGGCCCGGCTGCTGGCCGACGCCACGGCCGGCGTCACCGACGTGGTCGAGGGCGTCCACATCGGCGTGGCCCCGGCCGGGGGCGGCGGCGGGCTGGCCCCGCTCACCTACCGCACCATCCGCAGCGCCACGCGCTTTATCGGCGCGGGCATGGACGCCGCCCTGGCCCCGCTGGAGGGTCTGCTCGGCCCGCGCCAGGCCACGCCGCAGCGCCGCGCCACCCTGGCCGCGCTCAACGGCGTGCTGGGCGACTATCTGGCCGAAACCAATAGCGCCCTGGCCCTGCCGCTGACCTTCCACAGCGACGGCGCGGCCCTGCCGGCCGAGCGCGCCGCATTGGCCGCCGCCTTGCCGGGGGCCGGCGGCCGCGTGCTGCTGCTCGTCCACGGCCTATGCCTGAATGACGCCTGCTGGGAGTGCGCCGGCGGCGGGTTGGGTGGGGCGCTGGCCCGCGACGGCGGCTACACGCCGCTCAGCCTCAGCTACAACAGCGGCCGCCACATCTCGACCAACGGCCGCGAACTGGCCGAAGGGCTGGCGGCGCTGCTGGCCAACTGGCCGCGGCCGGTCGAGGAGCTGGTCATCGTCGGCCACAGCATGGGTGGGCTGGTGGCCCGCAGCGCCATCCACTACGGCCACGTGTTGGGCCACGCCTGGCCGGGGCAACTGCGGGCGCTGGTCACATTGGGCACGCCCCACCACGGCGCGCCATTGGAGCGCGGTGGCAACTGGCTCAACGTGATGCTCGACGGCTCGCCTTACGCGGCGCCCTTCGGCCGGCTGGGCAAGGGGCGCAGCGCGGGCATCACCGATTTGCGCTACGGCAGCCTGGTGGACGAAGACTGGCACGGCCACGACCGCTTCGCCCACCGCGACGATGAGCGGGTGATTGTGCCGCTGCCGGCCGGGGTGCGCTGCTACGCCGTGGCCGGCACGCTGGATAGTGGCGCGATTCTGGAGAATCGCGCTACGTGGGGCCGTCTTCTGGGCGATGGGCTGGTGCCGCTCGACAGCGCCCTGGGCCGCCACTCCGACCTGGCCCGCGCCCTGCCCTTCGACGACACCTGGATCGCCCCCGCCACCGGCCACCGCGACCTGCTGACGCGGGCGGAGGTGATTGAGCGGGTTGGGGTATGGTTATCAGTAAGAGGAGCGGAACGCTGAGAGACGCAGAGGATCGCGGAGAGACGCAGAGAAAGAATCGCTCTTTCTTCTCTGCGTTTCTCCGCGCTCCTCTGCGTCTCTCAGCGTCGCTCTCCCTTCCCCCGCGTCGCTCTCAGGAATAAACAGTTATGTCAACAATCCACGTCAATGGCGTAGAGTTTTATTACGAGCTGGCCGGCCGCGGGCCGGCGGTGGTGCTGGTGCATGCCGGCATCGCCGATAGCCGCATGTGGGATGGTCAGTTCGAGGCGCTGGCCGCCGCTCATACCGTGCTGCGCTACGACCTGCGCGGCTTCGGCCGCACGCCGCCCGCCCCCGGCCCGTTCGATCACGCCGACGACCTGCGCGCCCTGCTCGACGGGCTGGGGCTGACGCGGGTGGCGCTCGTCGGCTGCTCGCTGGGCAGCCGCACGGCGCTCATCTTCGCCCTGAGCCACCCGGCGCGCGTCGAACGGCTGGTGCTGTCGTCGCCGGCGGTCAGCGGCCTGCGCTACGACGGCCCGCCGCCGCGGCAGGCGGCCGAACTCGACGCCGCCGACGAAGCGGGCGACCGGGCGCGGGTCAATGAGTTGGAGATGCAGATCTGGGTGGATGGCCCGCGCCGCCGCCCGGACGAAGTGGCCCCGGCCGTGCGCGCCCTGGCGGCCGACATGAACGCCATCGCCCTGGCTAACGAGGGCATCGGCCAGGAGCAGCGCCCGCTGCCGGCCGCCGAGCGGCTGGGCGAGGTGAGCGCGCCGGTGCTGGTCGTCGCCGGCGAACTGGACGCCGCGCGCACCCTGGCCGCGGCCGAGGCGCTGCTGGCCCGCCTGCCCCACGCCCGCCGCGTCACCATCGCCAACGCCGCCCACCTGCCCAACATGGAGCAGCCGGAGGTGTTCAACGCGGCTGTGTTGGCCTTCTTGGAATGAAGAGGAGAGGAACGCAGAGAGACGCAGAGAGGCGCAGAGAAACACAGAGAAAGAATAGCTTTTCTTCTCTGCGTCTCTCCGCGTTTCTCTGCGTCGCTCTCCTCTTCTACCCACCAAAACCAATCGGTAGATAGATCCACTCCGTCGGCGTGAAGGGTGTGGGCGAGGGCGGAGGCGGGCAGTCCAGGCAGGGCAACGTGGCCGTGGGCGAGGGCGTCGCGGTCGCGGTTGCCGTCGGCGTGGCCGTGGCCGTGGCCGGCGGGCAGTCGACGCAGGGCCGGGTGGGCGTGGCCGTGGGCGACGCTGTCGCTGTTGCGGTTGGTGTGGCCGTCACCGCCGGCGGCGTGTCGGAACTCACCTTTGTCGGCGTAGGCGAGGGCGTCCGCGTCGCTGTGGCGATCTTGGTAGGCGTGGGCGAGGGCGTGGCCGTGGCCGTCGGCGTCTTCGTGGCCGTCGCCGTGGGCGGTGGTGTCGTGGTCGCCGTCGCCGTGGGCGCGGGCGTTGTCGGCGTGGCCGTGGCCGTCGGCGTCCGGGTCGGCGTGGGCGTCGGCGCGCCGGGCGAGCGGTACTCAAACGCGCCCATGTCACAAAGCGCGCCGCCGCTGCCGTCGCCGTCCGCCGGCCGGACGTAGCCGCGCTGGTCAACCGTCAGGTTGACGCCCTTGGGGTCGTGGCAGCCGGCGGGGTTGCCGGCGTCAATGGCCGGGCTGTTGGCCTGCAAGGCGTGGGTCAGCGTCGGCCCACCGTTGTCGCGCAGCGCCCCCAGCCTGGCCTTGACGCCGACGAGATTGTGGGTCGTCACGCCGTTGAGCGTGCAGCCGGCGGCGTCGCCGATGAGGTTATAGTCCTGACTGTCGAAGACGCCGGAGCAGTCGGGGTGTAAACCGGCGGGGCTGGCGTCGCTGTTGCCGGCGATGATCGTGTTCTTCAGCGAGACCGTGCCGGAGGCAATGCGGATGCCGCCGCCGTCGCCCTGGTTGCTGGCGTCGCTGTCGGCCGTGTTGCCGCTGATGGTGACGTTGTTGAGGACAGCCGCGCTGCCGCCGCCGACTGTCAGAGCGCCGCCGGAATTGGCCGCGCTGTTGCCGCTCAGGGTGCTGTTGATCAGCGTCAAGGAGTCCGTGCTGTCAATGCCGCCCCCACCGCTGGAGTTGCTGTTGGTGAAGTTATCGTCCACCAGACTGCCGATTATCGTCAGCGGTCGGACAGACTGGATGCCGCCGCCGGAGAGGGCTTCGTTACCATCAATG
>WBZP01004624.1_pt2 | contig 13666 bp, 12 predicted proteins | sample 5204301 | NCBI WGS metagenome assembly WBZP01 (sample SAMN12412401, study PRJNA552823) | activated sludge metagenome | isolation source: activated sludge from nitrification reactor of wastewater treatment plant... | place: USA: Pennsylvania | collected 2017 | reverse complement strand
CGACGACATGCTGCATGCCGTCGAGGCCGACGCAACGGGCATCGAGCAGAAGGTCGCCGCCCTCGAATTCCGCCGCATGTTCAACAACCCGCAGGACCCGAACCCCTGCTTCCTCGAAATCCAGGCAGGTGCCGGCGGTACCGAGGCGCAGGACTGGGCCTCGATGCTGTTGCGCATGTACGTGCGCTACGGCGAGCGCAAGGGTTTCTCGGTCGAGGTGCTGGAAGAATCGGAAGGCGACGTCGCCGGCATCAAGAGCGCGACCGTACGCTTTGCCGGTGACTACTCTTACGGCCACCTGCGTACCGAGACCGGCATCCACCGCCTCGTCCGCAAGAGCCCGTTCGACTCGAACGCACGCCGCCACACGTCATTCACCAGCGTCTTCGTCTACCCGGAAGTCGACGACTCGATCGAGATCGACATCAACCCGGCCGACGTGCGCACCGACACCTACCGCGCCTCGGGCGCCGGCGGCCAGCACATCAACAAGACCGACTCGGCGGTGCGCCTGACGCACACCCCGACCGGCATCGTCGTGCAGTGCCAGAACGACCGCTCGCAGCACCGCAACCGTGACGAAGCCTGGAAGATGCTGCGCGCCCGCCTCTACGAGCACGAATTGCGCAAACAGCAGGCCGAGCAGCAGAAGCTGGAAGACGCCAAGTCCGACATCGGCTGGGGCCACCAGATCCGTTCCTACGTGCTCGACCAGTCGCGGATCAAGGATCTGCGCACCAACTACGAGGTCGGCAACACCCAGGCCGTGCTCGACGGCGACCTCGACGACTTCATCGAAGCCAGCCTGAAACAGGGAGTCTGATCCATGCAAGCCAAGCACATTCTTTCCGCCCTCCTCCTCGCTGGCGCCGCCACGATGGCAACGGCTGCCGGTATCGAAAGTTTCGTCGGCAAGCCGCCGTCACGGCTGCTCAAGCAGGAACCGCAGTTCGCCAAGGCCTATCGCGCCGCGATCAAGGACCAGGACCTCCCGGACTGGACCAACCGCCTCGCCGTCGGCTTTCCCACCGAGCGCGTCGAACTCGGCGGCAAGACCATGTTCCTGACCTCGGCCTGCAGCCCGCAGGGCGGCTGCAGCGATGAGCGCATGTACATCCTCTACGTGCCCGACGAAAAATCGATCACCGGCTTCTTCTTCCTCCCGCCGAATGCGGACGCCTCGGGCGACCACCGCATGGCCCTCTCGCGCTGGATCGGTGGCGTGCCGCCGAAGGAACGCAGCGACTTCCTGTTGCAGCGAGCCCTCGACGACACGAAGTCGCCGGAAGAAAAGGCAACAGCGAAGGAAACCGCGAAGTAAGCTGCAAACACAGCAATAAGCGCCAACCGTTTAACAGATTGCGAGACACATCATGTCCGAGCAGAACCAGAACACGCCCGAAGCGAAACAAGACGTCCAGGACGAAAACCAGCTTGTCGCCGAGCGACGTGCCAAACTCGTCGAATGGCGGAAGACCGGCAAGGCCTTCCCGAACGACTTCTCGCGCGAGAACCTTGCCGGCAAGCTCGATGAGCTCTACGCCGGAAAGAGCGCCGAAGAACTCGAGGGCATGCCGATCGAAGTGAAGGTTGCCGGCCGCATGATGCTCAAGCGCGTCATGGGCAAGGCCAGCTTCGCCACCATCCAGGACATGTCGGGCCGCATCCAGCTCTACATCTCCCGCGATGCCGTTGGCGAGGACGTCTACGCCGACTTCAAGCACTGGGACCTGGGCGACATCATGGGGGTCGTCGGCACCATGATGAAAACCAAGACCGGCGAACTGACCATCAAGGCCAGCGAGATCCGCCTGCTGACCAAGTCGCTGCGTCCGCTGCCCGAGAAGTTCCGCGGCCTCACGGATACCGAGCAGAAGTACCGCCAGCGCTATCTCGACCTGATGACCAACGAGCAGTCGCGCTTCACCTTCGTGGCGCGCAGCCGCATGGTGCAGTCGATCCGCAACTACATGGTCAACCACGGCTTCCTCGAAGTCGAAACGCCGATGATGCACCCCATCCCCGGTGGCGCCTCCGCGAAGCCCTTCGTCACGCACCATAACGCGCTCGACATGGAGCTGTTCCTGCGCATCGCGCCGGAGCTGTACCTCAAGCGTCTGGTCGTCGGCGGCTTCGAGAAGGTGTTCGAGGTCAACCGCAACTTCCGCAACGAAGGCATCAGCCCGCGCCACAACCCCGAATTCACGATGATGGAGTTCTACGAGGCCTACCAGGACTACAAGGGCCTGATGGACTTCACCGAAGGCCTGCTCCGCCACGCTGCGCGCGAAGCGCTGGGCACCGAGGTATTCGAATATCAGGGCCGCGTGCTCGACCTCTCCAAGCCCTTCCATCGCCTGACCATCGTCGAGGCAATCCGCGCCAAGCACCCGGGCTTCTCGGAAGCCCAGCTGGCCGACGAAGCCTTCCTCAAGGCCAAGATCAACGCCTTCGGCGAAACGGTGAAGCCTGGCGGCCTCGGCAGCCTGCAGTTGCAGCTCTTCGAAGCCTGTGCCGAAGCGGACCTGTGGGAACCGACCTTCATCATCGACTACCCGGTCGAAGTCTCGCCGCTGGCCCGCGCCTCGGATGCGAATCCCGAGATCACCGAGCGCTTCGAGCTGTTCATCGTCGGCCGCGAGATCGCCAACGGCTTCTCCGAGCTGAACGACGCCGAAGACCAGGCCGAGCGTTTCCTGGCGCAGGCCAAGGCCAAGGAAGCCGGCGACGAAGAAGCGATGTACTACGACGCCGACTTCATCCGCGCCCTCGAATACGGCCTGCCGCCCACCGGCGGCTGCGGCATCGGTATCGACCGTCTGGTCATGCTGCTGACGGATTCGCCCAATATTCGCGACGTGATCCTGTTCCCCCAGATGCGGCACGAGTAATCAGCTCTGACGGCGGTTGGACATGCTTCGATACGGCGGCGGTGCCGCCTACTCAGCACGAACGGTGGGAACCTACCCCGCCGTTCGTTGCTGCCCCGCCCACCGTTCGCCCTGAGTAGCGCGCAGCGCGTATCGAAGGGCCTGCAGCAGTGATCACCCCTGCCCGCCTCAGCTTCACCCCCGAAGGCACCCCGTACTCCGAAGCCTACGACGACGTCTACCACACCGCTGCCGGCGGCCTCGGCCAGGCGCGCTACGTGTTCGTTTCCGGCAACGGACTGCCGCAGCGCTGGCGGGGCCGCGAACGCTTCGTCGTCCTGGAAACCGGCTTCGGCCTCGGTCTCAACTTCCTCGCCACCTGGCAGGCCTGGCGTGAGGATCCGCAGCACAGCCAACACCTGCATTTCATTTCCGTCGAAAACCATCCGTTCCGCGCGGACGATCTCGCCGCACTGCATGACGCGTGGCCGGAGATGGCGCCGCTCGCGGCGGAACTCCGTCGGGAATGGCCACCACTGGTGCCCGGATTGCACCGCCTGTTCCTCGACGACGGCCGGGTCATCCTCGACCTCATCTTCGGCGATGCCGGCACCTGCGTGCCGCAGCTGGTCGCGCAGGCCGACGCTTTCTACCTCGACGGCTTCTCGCCGGCGAAGAACCCGGCGCTCTGGGATGCCTCCCTACTTGCCGCCCTCTCGACACTCGCCGCGCCAGGCGCGACATTCGCCACCTGGACCGCCGCCAGCGGCGTGAACAGTGCGTTGGCAGCCAACGGCTGGCGCGTCGAAAAGGCGTCCGGATTTCATGGCAAGCGCGACATGCTTCGCGGCGACATGCCCCGAGATGGGGTTGCCTCCACCGATCGCGACCGGCATACCGCCGGTCTCGGCACAGGAACCGGCAAGCACGCGATCGTCCTCGGGGCAGGACTGGCCGGAACCACCGCGGCCAACCGCCTCGCCGCCCGCGGCTGGCAGGTCACGATCGTCGACGCCAATGCCGGCCCCGGCGAGGGCGCCTCCGGCAACCGGGCCGGCGTGCTGCGCCCGCTCCCCGCACGCGACGACAACGTGCTGGCGCAGATTACCCGCGCCGGCTACCTCGCCACGCGCCGACACCTGCGCCACCTCGAATCCTCCGGCATTGCAGAACAGGTCGGCGGCCTCTGGGGCAAGACCGGCGTACTTCACCTGGCACGCGACGCAACGCATGAAGAGACCCAGCGCCGCATCGTCGCCGACCAGAAACCGCCAGCCGACTACCTGCGCTTCGTCGATCGCGAAGCGGCCAGCGCCCTCTGCGGCTGGCCGGTCGATGCCGGTGGCTGGTGGTTCCCCAACGGCGCCTGGGTGGCGCCGGCACAGTATTGCCGCGCCAACCTGCTGCAGCATGCGGACAGCATCGCTCCCCGTTTCTCGACGCAGGTGGCGCGGATCGCCTTCGCCGACCGGAACTGGCAGGCCTTCGATGCCGACGACAGGTGCATTGCCGAAGCCCCGCATCTCGTCATTGCCAATGCCGCCGATGCACGACGCCTGCTCGGCGACTGGTTAGCGGTCTTCCCCGCACGGGGACAGGTCACGCAGTTGCCGGCGGCGGCGGCTTCGGCGCCGCACTGCGTCGTCTGCCGGCTCGGTTACGTCACACCCGAGATCGACGGCCAGCGCTATGCCGGTGCAACCTTCCTGATGAAGGATGCCGATCCGGCCGTGCGCGATGCCGACCACGCCGAAAACCTCGCCAAGCTCAATTTCATGCTGCCCGGTTTTGCGGCAGGCCTATCGCCGGACGGCCTTCCCGGCCGCACCGGTTTCCGCCCCGCCTCGCCGGACCGGCTGCCGATTGTCGGTGCGGTGCCGAAATTGGGGACGGAAACGGCGCCACCCGGGCTCTGGCTGGTCAACGGCTTTGGTGCCCGCGGCATCGTCTGGTCGGCGCTTGCAGGCGAACTGCTCGCGGACGCCATCGAAGGGACGCCATCCATCCTTTCCGGCAACCTTGCCGGAGCGCTCGCCCCGGCACGCTTTCTCACCCCTTCGAAACGCCGCCGTTCAGGCGCCGACCACGGCGAATAAGCCGGCCCCACGATCGCGCGCCATTACGCGCCGCGGAACGGCAGCCCCTCGGCGTAGCGCCGCTTCTCCGCCGGCGCCAGCTGCTTGATCCGGTATTCCGCCTGCGACGCCGACGAGCGATCCGGATACGCCTCGTAGCCGAGCAGTCTCAGCGGCGGGTGCGAACGGGTATAGCGCGCCCCCTTGCCCGCGCAATGGGCCGCATAGCGCCCGGCCACGTCGACGGCGATGCCGGTATAGACGCTGCCATCGCGACATTCAATCAGGTAGAGGTACCACGGCTTCATGGCGCCCGATTCTATCGCCGGCCCGCTGTTCGCGGCTATCTGCAAGCAGTTGTAAGACTTTGTTTCACGTGTCCCCCGGCACTGTCCTGGCATGCGTTAATCGCCACACTACCCGTGCAAGGAGGCACCCCAAATGACGACACCGCGCAAAACCCACCCGATGATCATCGTCGCCGCCGCTTCGGTGACGGCACTCAGCCTGACCGGCGTGGCCGCCCTCGCGGGCTGGCTGCCGCAACATGGCAGCGCCGCCGATTCGCCGATGGCGCCGCTGGCGGCAGTACTCCCGGCAGAAAAGCCCAAGGCTGCCTCCGCCCACAGGACCGAAGGCCCGGCAACGCTGGCGATTCCAGCCGGCTCGCGCATCACCGTCGAACCCAAATCGAGCGCCGCGCGCCAGCTACGCAGCGAGCCGCGCCCGGTGGCAGCCACACCGCAGGAAGGCGGCTTCACCCGCGTGTCGCAGCCGGCAAACGATAACGGCATCTACGTCGAAAACGCACGCCCGGCCCCCGTGCCGGCGACGACCCCGGTGCAGAACACGCCGCAACCGTACAGCCAGCAGGCCGCCGTCTGTGCCGAATGCGGCATCGTGGAATCGGTACGCGAGATCAGCAACAAGGGCGAAGGCACCGGCCTCGGCGCCGTTGCAGGCGGCGTGCTCGGCGGCCTCCTGGGCAGCCAGATCGGCGGCGGCAACGGCAAGAAGGCGATGGCCGTGGTCGGCGCTGCCGGCGGAGCCTTCGCCGGTCACGAGGTGGAAAAGCGCATGCGCGGTGAAACGCAGTACGAAATCACTGTCCGCTTCGAAGACGGCCGCACGCGCACCTACACCGAGACGCAGCAGACGCAACTGCAGAACGGTGACCGCGTCCGCCTTTCGAACGGCCGGCTGACGATGATCTGAAGCAGGACGCGAACCCCCGATATCTCTGGAACCGGGGGTTCGCTGTTCTCCCTGCGTCGGACGGATGGCACTTTTCCGTCCGGCGAACACTGCCCCCCGCTTAAGCTAACACCTGGCGCCTTTACAGGCGTTGAAGACGGGGGGTTTCAGTGCATGAACCCGGCGCGCGCCAGTGGCGCAGAAAAGTCATTGAAGCAACCCCCTCGGGTGCCTAGTTCGCCTTTGGTGCGCAGCTCATTCGCAAGGTTCAGGCTGCACGATCGACTCGCACTTCTCGAAAGCTTCAGGACGCATCGCACCGCTCGTCATGCGATAGGCATCGAAACACGCCATGCTGTCGTTGTATGCTCGCCATTGCGCTGCGCAGTCGGACCTTCTGCCGCCAGGCGGCGGGGTCTGTGCAGGGTTCGCCGCGGCAGGCCCGGCACCGCGCTCTGGCCGGGCAATATCCTTCCGCTCCCGTTCCAGCCTGGCCTCGCCGGCATTGCGCTCCGCATCGGAAATCGTGGCGTTGCTGGTATCCACCTTCGAAGCAGAAGCCTTTGCGGATTCGGGAACCGCATCACCGAAATGCACCTCACCCTTGTCGTCCGTCCAGCGATAGATTTCAGCACTGGATGCAGCATTGGCCGCCAGCAGGATCGTTAACCCCAATACAGTGCAGCAAAGTCCGTTGCGTTTCATCCCCGTTCCCCCCTCGATTACTTCAGCATTCTGGTGTCAAACCACAAATCCTTGCGTTTCAGAGGCGTAAGCGGCGGCAGGAAAGGGTTGGGCAGTTCAATGATGGTGCGATTCTTGACGTTTGCGCGTGCCAGAACGTCGCCGTGATACTCCAGGAAAAGTTTGTCGAAACTGCCATCTTTCAATGCTTTTTCAAGACCTTCTTCGATCGTATTCGCCAAGGAGACGTCTTTTCTGTTGACGAAAAAGTAGTAGGCACTCGGGTAGCGAACCAGGAAGTGCGGTTCAACGACGACGCCCTTGTCAGCATAGATTTCAGCTTCTGCCCAGATTTCCGGGATGTTCCGCGGAAACCAGTCGAAACGGTCACGGATCAGCATCTGGAACAGCGAGTCGTAGGTGGCGGTTGTTTCGACGGAGATACCGCTTGCGCGCAGGATGGCGGTGTCCGGCCAGTCAATCTGCTGACCTGCTCTAAATTTTCGCAGGTCATCCAGGTTACGGACGCCAGCGAATGACTCAAGTTTTTCCTTTCTTGCCAGCGATATGCGCCAGCCGCCCAATCCCTTGAAAATACAGATACGGATCGGCAGCAAGCGCTCTTCGCGCTCAATGCTGGTGACCATCCAGACGACATTGATTTCCTTGCCCGACACCAATTCCTCCGTGACGCGTGCCTTGTTCATGACAGCGACAGAAGGATTCAACGCATATGCCTTTCCGGCTTTCTGAAGGGCCAGCTCCAGAAGCTTCAACGGGTACTCGCTGCGGCGGTCAAACGCCGAAACAGGGCGTGGATAGACGAGAGAAAGCGTATCGCTGGCGAAAACATGTTGCGAGGACAGAACGCACCACGCCAGCATGATCAAGACCAGTCGGGCGATACGAGGTGCAAGCACCTTGCGAACCTCGGTGACAAAAGGTTCAAAAGACATGAACTGTGATGACATGTGCACCTTCGTCGCCTCGGGCTGTCCTGATGCCTGAAGTGTATCTCATTGATTCCCCGGCACGCCTCGCATCCGCAACCCTTCTGAATCGCCACGCATCACGAGTATGGTCGCTGCCCAGTCGCCGCCCGGATGCTAAAATCCCATCATTCCAGACCATCGCACGAGGCGCCCGCATGAAGCTCGAAACGCTTGCCGTCCACGCCGGCTACAGCCCGGATCCGACCACCAAGGCGGTGGCCGTGCCGATCTACCAGACCACCTCCTACGCCTTCGACAACACGCAGCACGGTGCCGACCTGTTCGACCTCAAGGTGCAGGGCAATATCTACACGCGCATCATGAACCCGACCAACGATGTGCTGGAGAAGCGCATCGCGGCGCTCGAGGGCGGCATCGGCGGCCTCGCGCTCGCCTCGGGGCAGGCGGCGATCACCTACGCCATCCAGACGATTTCGGAAGCCGGTGACAACATTATCTCGGCCTCGACGCTGTACGGCGGCACCTACAACCTGTTTGCGCACACACTGCCGCAGTACGGCATCACCGTGCGCTTTGCCGACTACAGCAAGCCGGAGTCCTTCGCCGCGCTGATCGATGCCAGGACCAAGGCCATTTACTGCGAGTCGGTCGGCAATCCGCTCGGCAACATCACCGATTTCGAGAAGCTGGCCGAGATCGCGCACGCCCACGGCATTCCGCTGATCGTGGACAACACCGTGCCCTCGCCCTACCTGTGCCGCCCGTTCGAGCATGGCGCCGACATCGTCGTGCATTCGCTGACCAAGTACGTCGGCGGCCACGGCAATTCGATCGGCGGCATGATCGTCGACAGCGGCAAGTTCCCGTGGGCCGAGCACAAGGAGCGCTTCCGCCGCCTCAACGAGCCGGATGTTTCGTATCACGGCGTCGTCTATACCGAAGCCCTCGGCCCGGCCGCCTACATCGGCCGCGCCCGTGTCGTGCCGCTGCGCAACATGGGCGCTGCAATTTCGCCGTTCAACGCCTTCATGATCCTGCAGGGCTGCGAAACGCTGGCACTGCGCATGGACCGCATCTGCGCCAACACCAGCAAGATCGCCTGGTTCCTCAAGGATCACCCGAAGGTGTCGTGGGTCAGCTATGCCGGCCTGCCGGAGCACCCGGACAACCACCTGGTCGAAAAATACATGGGTGGCCGTGCCTCGGGCATCCTCACCTTCGGCGTCAAGGGTTCGAACTGCAGCGGCATCGAGGCCGGCGGCCGTTTCCAGGATGCGCTGAAGCTGATCACGCGCCTCGTGAACATCGGTGACTGCAAGTCGCTGGCGTGCCACCCGGCGTCGACCACGCACCGCCAGCTGAATCCGGAAGAAATGAAGAAGGCCGGCGTCTCGGAAGACATGATCCGGCTCTCGATCGGCATCGAGCACATCGAGGACCTGATCGCCGACCTCGACCAGGCGCTGAAGGCCGCCTGATTCTCGGAAGGAACGCTACGGGCCGCGGGGTGTCAGACCCGCGGCCCTTTTTCTTGCCCGGAGTACCATGCGACACACCGAATCCCGACTCGACTTCCTGCCCGTCCGCGGCTTGCGTTATGCCGTTCGCCACTGGGGCCCGGAAGATGCACCCACGGTGTTCTTCCTTCATGGCTGGATGGATTCCTCGCCGACCTTTCAGTATCTGGTCGAAGCCCTGCAGCAGGAATGGCATGTCATCGCGCCCGACTGGCGCGGCTATGGCAATACGGAATGGCTGGGGCGCCCATACTGGTTCCCCGACTACTACGGCGATCTCGACGCGCTGCTGACGCACTACTCGCCGGAAAAACCGGCGCGCCTCGTCGGCCACAGCATGGGTGCGAACATCGCCGCGGTCTATGCGAGTGCCCGGCCGCAGCGTGTCGCACAGGTGGCGATGCTGGATTTCCTCGGCCTCATGGCGACCGACCCGAAGGACGCCCCGAAGCAGCTCGGGCAGTGGCTCGATCACCTCGGCGCCACGCCGCGGCTGAACAGCTACGCCGATCACGATGCCCTCGCGAAACGCATGCAGCAGGTAAATCCCCGGCTGAACGACGACAAGGCGGCGTACCTCGCACGCGCGCTGAGCCGCGTACTCGACGACGGTCGCGTGCAGATGGCCTGCGACCCGTGGCATCGGGTACCGGCGCCGATCCTCTACCGGATCGACGACCAGATGGCCGCGTGGGCGACGGTCGCTGCACCGGTACTGATGCTGATTTCGGAAGACGGCTTCGTGCACGAACGTTTCGGCGACAATCCTGCCGAGCAGGAACGACGGCTCTCCGCCTTCGGGAACCTCCAGGTCGAAATGATCGCCGACTGCGGCCACAACCTGCAGCACGACCAGCCAGAGCGGGTCGCTGAAGCCCTCGAGCGCTTCCTGACCCGGGAGTGAAACCTGCGCGGCCGCTGCCGCGCAGGCAGGGGAAGCGCTATTTCGTCGGCAGCACCGACGGCACCAGGACCGGGCTCTTGATCAGCGTCGGTTGCGGTGCGATGACGGCTGGCGCCACGGGCGCTGCAATCGGCGCCCCCGTGACAGGCGCCACCTGCGCCGGCAGCGGGGCCAGCTTCATCGTCTCGACGGGCATGAGCGGGGCAACGGGCACCCTGCTTCCCGGCGAGGCTTCCATCACGCTCCCCTTCGGGGCAACGTCATACTTGACTCCACCGACCGTCGTGCCATCCGGCACAGTCTTGCCGACGCCATCCTCACCCTTGATGCCACCCGCCGGCGAGAATTTGTATGCGCCCTCGGTCGTGCCGAGCTTGATTTCTCCGGCGGTACGCGCATCCATGCCGGGAGGCGCGCCGCGGCCGCTCTTCATGTAATCGGAAAGGCCGCCCAGCGCCTTGCCGTCCGTAGCGCCGGATTCCTTGAAGCCGCCGCTTGTCTTGTAGCCATCGGCAAGCATCTTGCCGGCACCGGCATCCTTGTGGTCCTTGAAGCCGCCGCTCGTCTTGTAGCCGTCGTCAGAGAACGCGGAGGCCTCCTTGCCGGCACCCGCGGTCTTCCCCTGATCCTTGTAGCCACCGGTCGTATAGCCATCACCGGCCTTGTCCTTGCCGGCACCGGCCGTCTTGTCCTGTTCCTTGTAACCGCCGGTGGTGTAGCCATCCCCGGCCTTGTCCTTGCCAGCGCCCGCCGTCTTCTCCTGATCCTTGTAACCGCCGGCGGTATAGCCATCCCCTGCCTTGTCCTTGCCGGCACCTGCGGTCTTGGCCTGCTCCTTGTAACCGCCGGCGGTATAGCGATCTCCCGCCTTGTCCTTGCCGGCACCCGCCGTTTTGCCCTGATCCTTGTAACCGCCGTCCGTATAGCCATCGCCGGCCTTGCCAGCCTTCGTTTTCCCCTGATCCTTGTCGCCGCCGAGGGTTGTCTTGATTCCCTCGGCCGTCGTTGCGATTTCTGCCGGCGATCGTTTCAGTTCAACCTGCGCCAGCAGGACACCCTGACGAAAATCGATCGAATAGGCAGGAAAGGCCTGCTGGACAGCCATTCCAGGATCGCCCGGGGCAGCCGAGGCGGCGAGCGGCAGGAAGCTGGCGGCGAAGAGCACTTTGTTCATGACGGCGACTCCGGAAAAAGCGGGTTGCAGGCAGGCACAACCCTGCCTGACGGCAATACATTCAGCATAGCCGGACAGGCGCGACAGTCAACGGCTGGCGTGGAAATATCTCGGCTGCAGCTTGCCTCCCCTAGCGAACGCCGGCAACATGAATGTCCTGACAAGGACAAGGAAATCGGATCATGGCGCAGTGGTCGGAAGGGTATGTCACGGAGGTCGAGTACATTGCCGACTGCTTTCCCGAGCTGGCACCGGCGCACCTCGACCTTGCACTCCTGCACCGCGGCATCGCGTTCCCCGACACGCACGCGGGATTCAACTATCTCGAACTCGGCTTCGGACAGGGCGTCACACTGACGATGCTGGCGGCAGCGCAGCCGCAGGGTCGCTTCTTCGGCAACGATTTCAACCCCTCGCACGTGCTTGGCGCGCGCGCCCTTGCCGAGAGCGCACGACTCGACAACCTGACGCTGTTCGAAGACAGCTTCGCCGAACTGGCGGCACGCGATCTGCCGCCGATGGATTACATCGTCCTCCACGGCATCTACAGCTGGGTCAGTGCCGAGAACCGCGGGCACATCGTGGCACTGATCCACCGGCTACTGAAGACCGGCGGCGTGGTCTACGTTTCCTACAACGCGCAGCCGGGCTGGGCGCCGAAGGCCCCGATGCAGCGCGCGATGATGGAGTTCGCGGCACGGCATGGTGCAGAAACCCTGGCCGAACGCTTCAGTGCCGCACGCGATTTCCTGCAATCGCTGTCCCGTGCCGGTGCCGCCTACTTCGCCCACAACCCGGTTGCGCAGGAGCAGCTTGACGGCCTCTGGGACCTGAACGACGCCTACCTGGTGCATGAATTCGCCTCGGAGAACTGGGTCGCGCTGCACCACGCGGATGTCGTTCGCGACATGGCCGCGGCAAAACTCAGCTTTGCCGGATCATCGACGCTTGCAAACAATTTCCCGCTGTTCTCGATCCCCCCGGAAATCGCCGCGCTCTATCAATCGGCCGAGGATCCGGCAATGCGCGAGATGATTCGCGACTTTGCGGTGAACACCCAGTTCCGGCGCGACATCTTCGTCCGTGGCGCAAGGCATCTGGACGCAACGGCGCTGGATGGCGGCTACCGCGACCTGCGCGTCGCGCTGCGTCGGCCGCTCGCCGACTGTGCTTTCGAAGCGCGCCTGCCGGTCGGCACGGTGAACCTCGATTGCAGCGTTTGCGAGCCCATCCTCGCCGAACTGGCGAAGGGTCCGCGCAGCGTGGCGGAACTGGCAGCCTTGCCGGGCCTCGCCAAGGTCGCGCCAAGCACCTGCGTCGACTCGGTGAACCTGCTGCTCTGCCTGCGCTATCTGGTGGCACTCCAGCCGCGCGAGATGACAGCGCTTGCCTGCGAACGGACTCAGGCGATCAACCAGGCAATGATGGCAAGGGCGGTGGCGGGCCGCTATGTCGCGGCTCTGGCCTCACCGCTGATCGGCAGCGGCATCGAAGTGGATCGCGGCGACGTGCTTTTCCTCGCCGCCCGTGCTGCAGGAGCATCGCTGCCGGAGTTTGCCTGGGCCGCGTTGCAACGGGCCGGGGTCTGCCTGACGCATGAGGGTAAAACGCTGGAGGGCGATGCTGCGAACCTGCAGGAACTCCAGCGCCGTGCCGGCGAATTCGAGCAATCGCGGCTGCCGCTCTACCGGACGCTGGGCATCGCCTGAGTACGGGCGCTGCGGCCCGGAGTCACTTCACTTCCTCGACCAGCAGCCAGATGCTGCGGTTGTCCCGGATATCCGAAGTTCCGACGGAGAGGTTGCCGCGCTGCGACCCTGCCGCCTGCTGGCCGCTACCACCGAGTTCGATCCACTCGCCAAGGCGACCTGAGATGGTCGTCGAGACGCGCTGCGTATTGACACTGCCGTAGCCGGCATTTCCGGGCGTGTCGAACTGCGGGCTGATTTCCAGCATGACACGGTCACCCGCCAGACGCGGTTCGGCGTAGAAGCCCTGCCCGATGTCGCGATAGACGGTAGTGTTGGTGACAATGGCGCCACCGGGGCCAAGCACGACCTGCTGCATCGGCAGCGGCACCGACTGACCGACGTTGATGAAGGCCCTGCCGCCTTCGACAACCTGCACCGACTGCGCGGCGCTGGCTGTGCGCGTGCTGCGGGTTTCCACCACCTGCGCGCCGACGGCCGAACTGCCCTGCTTGATGACCACGGTACCGCCGCCGGCAGCGACGCCCGTCGGTGACTGCGTGACACGCACATGGTCGTTGCCGACGCTGCCGAAGGCCTCGGCACC
>WBZP01004963.1_pt1 | contig 13669 bp, 13 predicted proteins | sample 5204301 | NCBI WGS metagenome assembly WBZP01 (sample SAMN12412401, study PRJNA552823) | activated sludge metagenome | isolation source: activated sludge from nitrification reactor of wastewater treatment plant... | place: USA: Pennsylvania | collected 2017 | reverse complement strand
ATGAAGGAAGCATTCTCGACCGGGTCCCAGAACCACCAGCCGCCCCAGCCGAGTTCGTAATAGGCCCACCAGGAGCCGAGCGCGATGCCCAGGGTGAGGAATATCCAGGCCGCGGTGGTCCACGGGCGTGACCAGCGTGCCCAGGCGGCGTCGAGTTGTCCGGAGAGCAGGGCGGCGACGGCAAAGGCATAGGCCACCGAGAAGCCGACGTAGCCCATGTAGAGCATCGGTGGGTGGATGATCAGGCCGGGGTCCTGCAAGAGCGGGTTGAGATCGCGCCCTTCGTCGGCGCCCGGCAGCAGGCGCTCGAAGGGGTTCGAGGTGAACAGGATGAACAGCAGGAAACCGGCGGTCACCAAGGCCAGCACGCCGAGTACCCGGGCGACCATGTAGTCGGGAAGTTGTTTCGAAAAGACTGAAACCGCCAGAGTCCACAACGACAGCATCATGACCCAGAGCAGCAGTGAGCCTTCATGGCCACCCCACACGGCGGCCACACGGTACTGTATCGGCAGCAAGGTATTCGAATGTTGCGCCACATAGATAACCGAGAAATCGTTGCTGACGAAAGCGCTTGTCAGACAGCCGAAGGCAACGGCCATCAACAGGGCCTGGGCGCGGGCCGCCGGGCGGGCCAGGGCGATCCATCCGGGTTGCCGCCGGTGGGCGCCGATCAACGGCAGGGTGCCTTGTACAAGCGCCACGCAAAGCGCGACGATCAGAGCGAAGTGTCCGAGTTCCGGAATCATGAGCGTTTGTCCGTTTCCTTCAATCAATGCTTTACGGTCTTGGCCGTCGCTTCGACAGCCGCTTTGTTGGCGGCTGCGCGCGCTTGCGCGTCGCCGACGGCCTGGGTGGCTTCCGGCGGCATGTAGTTCTCATCGTGCTTGGCGAGCACTTCACTGGCGATGAAAATGCCATCCTCGCCGAGCTTACCCTGGGCGACGGCGCCTTTCCCCTCCTTGAAAAGGTCGGGCAGGATTCCCTTGTAAGCGACGATCATGTCCTTTTCGGTATCGGTCACGACAAAACGCAAGGTGACGCCATCGGGCTCGCGTTTGATCGAGCCTTCCTTGACCAGGCCGCCGATGCGAAAAGACTTGCCCCTGGGTGCTTCACCCGCCGCCACCTGCGTTGGCGTGAAGAAAAATACCAGATTGCTCTGAAAGGCGTTGAGCACCAGAGCAACGACGAGGCCGAGAATTGCCAGACCGCCGATGATCAGCGCAATGCGCTTGTGACGTGTTTTCAATGGCTACCTTTGGGGTGATGTCTTGCGATCGGTGTTGGCATCGGAACGCTCGGCGCGGAACTGGCGTTTGAGCCGAGCAATAAGGTTTTTTCGACTCTGGATCAGCAATACCGGTTCCAGCAGCATCAGGATCGCCATGACGCCTACCGAGCCCCAGACATAGACGCCGTGGTTGCCCATGGCCATAAATTCAGAAAAACTGTTCCAATACATGGCTTACTCCTGGCCAGCGTGTTCGCCCGGCTCCGCCAATTCGGCGCGAACCCAGTCGGTGTGACGCTCGCGTTCCAGCATGATGGAGCGCACCCGCATCAAGGCCACGGCGATAGAATACATCCAGCAACCCAGTGCGCAGAGCAACATGCCCCAGAGCATTGTCACGGCCATCGAGGGCGATTTGGTCAGACTGACCGAAGAGCCCTGATGCAGGGTGTTCCACCACTTCACCGAAAAATAGATGATCGGGATATTGACCACGCCGACCAGCGCCAGGATGGCCCCCGCCTTGTCGGCGCGCCGCGGGTCGTCTATCGACGATTGCAGGGCGATGAAGCCGACGTAGAGAAAAAGCAGGATCAGCTCCGAGGTCAGACGCGCGTCCCAAACCCACCACGTTCCCCACATTGGCTTGCCCCACAGTGCGCCGGTCCACAGGGAAAGGAAGGCGAACAGCGCACCGGTCGGCGCCAGCGCCGAAGCCATCATGCCCGACAGGCGGAAGTTGAAGCCCAGCCCCAGCCCGGCCCAGAATGCCATCACCAGATAAATGAACATCGACAACCAGGAAGCCGGTACGTGCAGGAAGATGATACGGTAACCCTCGCCCTGTTGCGCGTCCGTAGGCGCCACCAGAAAGCCGATGTAGAGCCCGGCGATGCCGAAAATGGCAGCCAGAGTCCAAAACCAGGGAATCATCTTGCCGGCGAGCGGGTAAAATGCCTGCGGGCTGGCGAATCGATAAATGTTGATCAGTTTGTTACCCATTATTCCAAAGCAATCCGTAACGCCGCTGCGGTTGGCCACGGGGCAAAAAATACGCCGCCCAGCATCATGGCACCCAGGAGCGACAGGTGGGCTTGCGCGCCGAGTCCGATGACGGCGGCATCGACCGCGCCCGCCCCGAAAATCAGCACCGGAATATACAGGGGAAGCACCAGCAGCGAAAGCAGTACGCCACCGCCCCGTACGCCCAGCGTCAGCGCTGCGCCGATGGCTCCGATGCCGGACAAGGCAGGCGTCCCGATCAGCAGCGAGAAGGCGAGAACCCACAGTGCCTCGCCGGACAGGTCGAACTGGATTCCCAGGACCGGGGCCAACAGCGTGAGCGGCAGGCCCGAAACCAGCCAGTGTGCCAGGACCTTGCCGAGCACGATCAGGCCGAGGGGCTGCGGCGCCAACGCCAGTTGTTCCAGCGTGCCGTCGCGATGATCGTCGGCAAAGAGACGCGGCAAGGACAGCAGGGTGGCCAACAGGGCGGCGACCCACAGCACGCCCGGCGCCAGCTTGCGCAACAGCTCCGGCTCAGGCCCCACGCCAAGCGGAAACAGACTGACGACGATGATGAAAAAGAACAGCGCCGACACCAAGTCCGCCCGACGGCGCAGCGCCAGACGAAGGTCACGGCTGATAATGGCACGAATCAGGTTGAGCATATTCCGGTTAACCCAGGACGACGGCTAGTTCAGCCGCAGCTGACGAACCGAGCCAGCGACGATGTTGACCGTTTGATGCGTGGTCAGTACGGCCAAACCGCCGCGTTGCAGATGGGCGCCGATCAAGCCGGCGATCAGTTCGACCGCCGCCGCATCCAGCGCCACGTAGGGTTCATCGAGCAGCCACAGGGCTCGCCGTTCATTGACCAGCCGTGCCAGCGCGACACGGCGCTTCTGGCCCTGCGACAGGTAGCGACAGGCCAGATCTTCGCGTCCGGCCAGGCCAACGATTTCCAGCGCATCGAGCGCTTCGCCTGCATCGAGTATTTCGTCGGCCAGTTTGGCCGAGGCCAGCAGGTTTTCGAGCGGCGTCAGTTCTTCCTTGATGGCGTTGTGGTGGCCAAGAAAACACAACTCGCGACGATAATCCTCGCCAAGCTTGCCGATCAACTCGCCCCGCCAGCGTATTTCGCCATTCGCCGGCGCTGATAGGCCGCAAATCATGCGCAGCAGACTGGTTTTTCCCGAGCCGTTTCCGCCCTGCAAATCAAGCAATTCACCACCATCAAGACGGAAATCGACGTGCGAGAACAGAGTTCGCTCGCCGCGTACGCATTCGATGTTGGAGGCTTCGAGCATGCCTGGGAGGGGTCAAAGGGGGAAAAACCGCTATTATGCAGCGTGGTGACGTGCTTTGGGTTGATGTAGATCATGCGTCGGTCCTGGCCCCAAGGCGCAAGAGCGCCGGATCAGTCGGTGCGGGGTTTCTTTTGTCGCGGCTGGGTTAAGCAGAATGAGGGCACGGAACGAAGTTTTCGTGTTGCTTGGGTATCATTATGCAGCATCATTGAATAGAATGACCGTACTGTTTTTCCGTCAAGCAAGGAGCAGCGATTCGATTTGACGATACGGACGACCTCCGGCGTAAAGGAAGTTCCCTTCCAACGAAAAAGATACGGATTGACCCGTGCAAATTCCAGATAAATTGAACAACGTTTGTCAACGTATTCGGCTCAGCGGTGTCGCACAGGGCGTAGGTTTCCGACCGTATATCTGGCGGTTGGCCAAAGAGCTTTTGCTTACCGGTTGGGTCAAAAAAGACGCGCATGGCGTTGAGATAGAAGTCTGTGGCGCCGCTGAGCAGGTGCAAAGCCTGATTGAGCGCCTTCGAGTGGACGCTCCTGTCGCGGCGCGCATCGATTCGGTAAAGGCGCTGGATGGTCCTCTCGAGTGCGTTTCCGACGATTTTTATATCCTCAATAATCGCGGCGGCCGGTTTCCCGCCATGGTCGGGCATGACTTGGCGGTTTGCCGCGATTGCCTGACAGAAATGTTCGATCCGGCAAACCGACGCTGGCGCTATGCGTTCGCCGGTTGTTCGCATTGCGGCCCGCGTTACACGATTACCCGTGCCTTGCCGTTTGCCCGCGAACGTACCAGCCTGAAGGGCCATGCCCCATGCGCAAAGTGCCAGAGCGAAACCCGGCGCAAAGAAGGTCGGCATAGCAAGGACGAAGTAATTTGTTGCCCGAAATGCGGACCGCAGCTGGCGTTACTGGATGCGGACGGACAGCCTTTGCCGGGCGATCCGATCACACAAGCCCTGGCGCTTGTCAAACAGGGAAAGATTATTGCCATCAAGGGCATGGGCGGGTTTCATCTGGCCTGCGATGCGCGCAATGCCGGTGCAGTTGCCGTTCTGCGCGAACGTAAGCAGCGCGATGAACGCCCGTTTGCCGTCATGCTGGCCAACGCCGCATCGGCCAGTACTTTTGTTCAATTGAATCTCGGCGAACCCGGGCTGCTCGCGATGTCGGAGCGTCCGATCATATTGCTGAAAAAACGACCAAACTGCGATAGCGTATTGCCGGGAGTGACCAATGGTTTGAGCTGGCTCGGGGTGATGATACCCAGCACGCCCTTGCAGTATTTGCTTTTCCATGAGGCTGCTGGCCGGCCGCAAGGTCTCGGTTGGCTGGATCGACCACAGAAACTCGCCTTGGTCATGACCGGTGCCGACAGCGGCGGCGAACCCCTGGTCATCGGCGACAAGGAAGCCCTGATGCGCCTGTCCGGTGTGGCCGATGCTTTTCTTCTGCATGAGCGCGAGATCGTTTCGCGCTGCGACGACAGTATCGCCCGTTCCGGTCCTGGTGGCTTGCAACTCGTCCGTCGCGGGCGGGGCTATACACCACAGCCGATCAAACTGCCAAGATCCGGTCCGCCGGTTCTGGCGGTGGGCGGGTGGTTCAAGAACACGGTCTGCGTGACCCGTGGTGACGAGGCGTTTGTGTCACAGCATATCGGCGATCTGGATAACGCGGCGGCCTGCGATTTTTTCGACTCGACCGTGTCCCGCCTCCTCAAGTTACTCGACATCAAACCCGCGTTTGTTGCGCACGATCTGGACCGTTCTTTCCACTCGACTCGGTATGCCTTGGACTTTGCGCTCCAAAAAGGAGTTCCCTCGCTTGCCGTCCAGCATCATCATGCCCACACGGCGGCTGTTCTGGCCGAACATCGGATTGACACGCCGGTCATCGGGTTGTCGCTCGATGGTATCGGGCTGGGAACGGATGGACGCGGTTGGGGTGGAGAATTACTGCGTGTCGATGGCGCGCGGATGGAGCGCATTGGGCACATTGCGCCGATCCAACTCGTTGGAGAACACGCGCTCAGAGTGCCATGGCGTCTGGCGGCCGCGGTACTCCAACAACTCGGACGCGGCCAGGAAATCGAACAGCGGTTTCCGGGGCAGCGAGGTGCGGCGGCGGTTGCAAAAACGCTGTTACGCGGCGTTAAATGCCCTGAAACTTCAAGTCTTGGCTGCTACATCAACGCGGCCGCGGGGTTACTTGGTGTCAAACCGGTCATGGCATTCGATGGCCAAGCGTCGGAGTTGCTCGAAGGAATGGCTGATCGTTACGGGGACATACTGCCGCTGAATGGCGCCTGGACGATTCAAGACGGTTGCCTGGATTTGCGGGAACTCTATGCGGTGTTGGCCGATGAAAAGGTTCCCGAACGCGGTGCGGCCATTTTCCATGCCACGCTTGTGGCCGCGTTGGCCGACTGGATTTGTGCCGTTGCACCGTCAGGCAGCACTATCGTGGGCAGCGGGGGATGCTTCCTCAATCAGGTGATCGCCCGAGGGTTGCGCTCTCGCCTCGGCAGCCGCGGATTGTCCCTGATTGAAGCCCGTAAATTGCCGCCCAATGACGGAGGCTTGTCTGTTGGCCAGGCGTGGGTTGCCTTGAAGTACTTGCAGGGGTAACTGTTTCTCCGATCGGAATCGTAGGCTTTAGCGCACCACAAACCCGGGTTTGTAGCCGAGCACCAGGCGAATCTTTTCGGCGACTTTTTCGGCATCGGCACGGGTCGCATAGGGACCGAGTTGTACACGGTGGATCCCTCCGCTGGCGCTGATCTGGATGCCTTCGTTCAACCAGTCCAGTTCTCGTGATAGATGGGAACGTAGGTTGTCGGCGTTGTCCGCATTGGAAAAGGCCCCAAGCTGAAGGAATACACCTTTCGGGGTGGTCGGCGCCGACGTGGGCGATAGAGTCGATCCTGGCGACGAAGCTGCGGCTGAATTCGTATTCACCTCCCCGCGCGTCGCCAGGATTTCAATTTCGTCGCGTTCCACTCGGGCCATGGGCGCCTTGGCCGGTTGTGCCGGTGGTTTGATCTGCGCGTAGTTCAGCAGGGTCGAGTCGCGGGGTAGCACGGCTTCGACTTCAACCTGCGTGCTGCCTTCGTTGATGTAACCGAGGCGGTATGCCGCTAGGTAGGAGAGATCGATGATCCGATCCGCGTGAAACGGCCCGCGATCGGTAACGCGAACGATCACGGATTTGCCATTGCCCAAGTTGGTGATCCGTACGTAGGAGGGGATGGCTAGCGTCGGATGGGCGGCAGTCATCGAGAACATGTCGTAGGGTTCGCCGATCGAAGTCATCTGCCCATGAAACTTCTTCCCGTACCAGCTGGCCGTGCCGGTCTGGCGGAAAGGCCTGAGGCTGGTTTCCGGCACATACGACCTACCCAGCACGTTGTAGGGTTTGTTGGCAAACCGGTGCAGCGGTTCACTTCTCGGTTGAGCATCCGGAATGTCGTCCAGATTATCGGGGATGTCGTCGCCCGGCCCGTCATCCTTGTAATAGCCACCGCCACGTTTTTGCGTTGCGCTCGGCTTGCGGACAGTACTTGTCGGCGATGAAGGATCACTGCCCGGTACGGTGCCATCGATGGCGCGCGGCGCCTGACTGCCACAGGCGGAGAGAAAGAGCAGCATCAGCAGCGAGGCGGGTAGCGCACAAGGTTTTCTCTGTCTCATCGGCTTTCTTTCACCCGGCAGCGCGCATCACTTCTTTACCAGCATCCGGTGAGAGTGGATGCTCATCAGGATGCCCAGGCCGAGAAACAAGGTGACCAGCGCCGTTCCACCATAACTCATAAACGGCAGCGGAACGCCAACGACAGGCAAGACACCACTGACCATGCCCATGTTAACAAAGACGTAAGTGAAGAAACTCAGGGTGATTGCTCCGCCCAGTACGCGGGCAAACAAGGTCGAAGCGTTGGCCGAGATCATGAGCCCCCGGGCGATCAGCAATAAATACAAGCCGACCAGGATGGCGTTCCCGAGCAAGCCGCGCTCTTCCGAAAATACGGCAAAAATGAAGTCGGTGTGACGCTCGGGAATAAATTCCAGGTGGGTTTGCGTTCCTTGCAGCCAGCCTTTTCCGAAGCTGCCTCCCGAGCCGATTGCGATCGTCGATTGGATGATGTGATATCCCGCTCCCAGCGGGTCGGTGGTCGGATCGATCAATGTCAGCAGACGCTTGCGCTGATAGCCGTGCAGCATGGTCCACACGAAAGGCGCGGCACTGGCGCCGGCGAGGATCAGGCCGATGACGGCTTTCCAAGGCAGTCCGGCAAGGAAGATGACGTAAAACCCGGAAGCGCCGACGAGAATCGCGGTTCCCAGATCGGGCTGTTTGGCGATCAGTCCGAAGGGAACGAGCAGCAAGATGCCGGCAATCGCGAAGTGACGGAATTTCAGGGCGGACTCGTACCGGTGAAAATACCAGGCCAGCATCAGCGGCATCGCGATCTTGAGAATCTCGGCCGGCTGGATTCGGGTGAAGCCCAGCGGAAGCCAGCGCTTGGCCCCATTGACCTTGACGCCCACCAAGAACACCAACACCAGCAGAACGACGCCGAGAACGTAAAGTGGGACAGCAAAGCGCATCAGTTTTTGCGGCGGGGTCTGGGCAATGGCCCACATGGCTGCCAGACCGACCAGCATGTTCAACAACTGACTGTAGGCCCGGTTATTGGCGTCGTAGGTGGCGCTAAAGACGGTGGCCACGCCAAAGGCCATCAGAGCCAGTGCAATGACCAATAATGGGCCGTCGATATTTCCTGTCAGGCGTGCCCAGAAGCGTTCGAGTAGGTGCTTGAACACGGTTTATTCCACTTTTTCCGGTGAATCTTCATCTTTTGCAGGCCCCTGGGGAAGTTTGCCCAGCAGGTAGTAGTCGATGACCATGCGTGCGATCGGTGCCGCCGAGCGGGCGCCAAAACCGCCGTTTTCGACCAGAACAGCGAGAGCGATTTTAGGTTGATCAGCCGGCGCAAAGGCAATGAACAGTGCATGGTCGCGTAATTCCTGCTTCAGTTTGCCTGACCGGTAATCCGCGCCTTTGAGACTGAACAACTGCGCAGTGCCGGTCTTGCCGCCTGAAACATACTCTGCACCAGCAAATGCCCGGGCACCCGTTCCTTCCTTGTTGACGCCGATCATTGCATTCTTGATCGTTTCGACATTTTGTGGTTTCCAGTGGAGCGTGCGTAACGGTTCGGGTTCGATCAGTGATTTTTGGCCGCTCTTGGTGTCGGTGATGTATCTGACGAGATGCGGTCGGTAGAGCACACCGTTATTGGCCACCGCGGCAATGGCTTGCGCCAGTTGGATCGGGGTGTAAGCGTTGTAGCCTTGGCCGATGCCGATCGAGATCGTTTCGCCAGCGTACCATTTTTGCTGATCCGGGCGTTTGAAGCGACGTTTTTTCCACTCCGGCGATGGCAGCACGCCCTCCGACTCGCCTTCGATGTCGATGCCGGTGCGGCTACCCAGTCCAAGGCTGCCCATGAACCGTGCAATATTGTCAATGCCCATGTCATTAGCCAGCATGTAGTAATAGGTGTCGCACGAGTGGACGATCGATTTGTACATGTCGACCGAGCCGTGCCCTCCCTTCTTGTCGTCGCGGAAGGTATGGCCACCAAAAGAGAAGTAGCCGGGATCGTAGATCGTCTGGCTTGGCGAACGTTTGCCGATTTCGAGCGCAGCCAGGGCCATGAAAGGCTTGAAGGTTGAACCCGGCGGGTAGGCGCCGTTCAGGGCGCGATTGACCATGGGGCGATCCGGTGAGTTGTTGAGCAGATCCCATTCGTCCGAACGGATACCATCGACAAAAAGATTCGGGTCAAAGGTGGGTGTCGATACCAGGGCGAGAATTCCGCCGGTTGAAGGCTCGATGGCGACCAAGGCACCGCGTCGATCGCCAAATGCTTTTTCGGTAATCTCCTGTAATTTGGCATCCAGAGTCAACGTCAGGTTGTTACCGGATATCGGCGCGGTTCTGGCCAGGCTGCGAATCGCGTGACCGCCGGCATCAATCTCGACTTCCTCGTAACCGGTCTGACCATGCAGTTGAAATTCGTATTTCTGTTCCAATCCGGTCTTGCCGATGTGGTCGGTGCCTTTGTAATTGGCCTCCTGCTCGTTCTTTTCGATCGTTTCAAGATCGGTCTTGTTGATGCGATTGATATAGCCGATGGCGTGTGAAGCGATCGAGCCGAGCGGGTATTGACGGAATAACCGCGCCTTGACTTCAACTCCCGGAAAACGGTAACGATTGGCCGCGAAGCGGGCGACTTCCTCGTCGCTCAGGCGCGTACGAATCGGTAGGCTTTCGAAGGACTTGCTTTCTTCGAGCAGTTTGCGAAATCGCCGCCGGTCCTTGGGGAGGATTTCAACCAACCTTCCAAGTTCTTCGATGGTTTCATCGAGTCTGTCGATCTTGGACGGGGTGATTTCGAGGGTGAACGCGGTGTAATTTCGTGCCAGGATCGTCCCGTTTCGATCAAGAATGACGCCACGGTTGGGAGCAATGGGCACCAGGGAGATGCGGTTGTCTTCGGCCCGCGTCGTGTAATAGTCGCGTTGTATGACTTGCAGGTAGAAAAAGCGCCCAATCAACAAGGAAAACGCCAGTACCACTGCTCCTGCGGCAAACACGATACGGAAGCGGAACTTTTCAAGCTCACTGTCCTGCGTGCGTTGCTTTGAAAACCGAAAACGCAAGGGAAATTTCCTCAGATGGGCCGGTTGGCGTCACGGTCGACGGGCTGGTATTGCGGCAAAAGCAGAACAAAGGTCAGTGGAAACCACACCAGGGCTCCGATAAACGGGCCGGCAAAGTAGCCCAATCCGGGCAGGACTGCGCCGGGCATGGCGCGAACGCCAAACTGCACAAGTTGAACAGCCAGCATCAGGGGCAGAACGTGCAAGGCCTGCTGGGCAAGGGGAAACCACAGGATGCGCCGTGAAAGCGACGTGGCGGCATAGGCGGCCAATACGTAAGCAAGGGCATGCTGCCCCATCAGGCTGGAGTCGGCCACGTCCATGGCCAGTCCGAGAATGAAGCCGGACCCCATGCCCGCATGGCGTGGCTCGCGTATGCTCCAGAAAATCAGCAACAACGCGACCCAGTCAGGCATCCAAGGCCAGGTTGAGGCGGGAAGAAAGTTGAGCAACAGGGCAATCAGCATCGTGATGACGATAAACCAGGGGCGAACCGGCTGCAGGATGCGCGATGAAGAGTAGGTGGGCTGCATGGGCTTACTCCCTTACCAATCGTTTTTTCTTGACTCCGGGCTTGGTCGACGACTTTGCGCTGACAGCGGCGCTGTCGTTCGCCAACTGTGGAGGCAGAGGAATCGATTCTCGTGGGTCAAGCACCATGACTTCGCCGAAGTTTTCGACGCCGGCAATCGGTACGCAGTAAATGCGGGCGAACGAGTACGACGTGTCGCGTTCGATATTGACCACTTTGGCCACCGGGAATCCGGGAAGAAATATGCCATCCAGCCCGGAAGTGACCAGCAGATCACCCACCTGCACATCGGCGTTGGCCGGCATGAAACGCAGTTCGAGTTGGCCATTGCCCAGCCCGAACACCACGGAGCGCAGCCCGTTGCGGACGACTTGAACGGGCACCGCCTGTTCCTTGTCGGTAATCAGCGTGATCTCCGATACGAAGGGAAATACGCGCGTGACCTGGCCAACGACTCCAGCATCGTCGACGACCGGCTGTCCTGCAATGATATGGTCCTGTTGGCCTTTGTCGGCGATCACTCGACGCGAAAAGGGGTCACGCGCGGCATAAAGGATTTGCGTAACGCGACCGTGTGCCTTTTGTCTGCTCTTCACTTCGAGCAACTTGCGCAGACGTTCGTTTTCCACTTCGAGCTGTTGCATCCGCAACAGCGTTTCGGCGTCGTCCAGTTTGGCGCGTTTAAGGTTCGCGTTTTCGGCTTGAAAACGGGTGATGCCCGAAAAATAGCTACCCACGTTTAACAGGAATTCAACCGGCGCATGGGCGGCCTGCTGAAGTGGATGGGTGAATACCGACACGCCCTGCCGAAACAGCTCAAGCGTCTGGAACCGGGAGTCAATGAAAACCAGTGACAGCGAAAGTGCCGCGTAGAAGGTCAGTCGCGCCAGCGGCGCCGGGCCACGTTTGAAGAACGGCGGGGGTTGATGATCCATCTTTCAGTGTGGCGCGCAGAACGACGATCTTGGGGTCATTACGTTAATCATCGTCTGGTGATAGGGATTTCCGTCACAGCCAAACAATGCTCCAGTTGTCTGGCGTGACGATAGGGAAGAGCAACACGTCTCACGTTTCCCTGGTATCTCCGGACAGCATCTCAGTCCGAAGTAAATATGCTGCCGAGCTTGTCCATCCTCTCGAGCGCCATACCGCAACCGCGCGCGACGCAGATCAATGGTTCTTCGGCGACAATGACCGGCAGGCCGGTTTCTTCCATCAGCAGACGGTCAAGATCGCGGAGCAGGGCGCCGCCTCCGGTTAGCACCATACCTTTGTCGGCGATGTCGGCGCCGAGTTCCGGTGGTGTTTTTTCGAGCGCGGACTTGACCGCCGACACAATATTGTTGAGCGGTTCGGTGAGCGCCTCGAGAATTTCATTCGAAGATATGGTGAACTTGCGTGGAATGCCTTCCGCCTTGTTGATCCCTGAAACTTCCATTTCACGGACTTCGGCACCCGGGAAGGCCGAACCGATGCGTTTCTTGATGTTTTCCGCCGTATTCTCGCCGATCAGCATGCCGTAGTTCCGGCTGATATAGTTGATGATCGCTTCGTCGAGCTTGTCGCCGCCGACACGAACGGAACCCGCATAAACCATGCCGCCGAGGGAGATGACGCCGACTTCGGTCGTCCCGCCGCCAATGTCGACGACCATCGAGCCGGTCGGCTCGGAAACCGGAAGATCGGCACCGATGGCGGCCGCCATTGGCTCCTCGATGAGAAATACCTGACTGGCGCCCGCACCGATGGCCGACTCGCGAATGGCGCGGCGTTCAACCTGCGTCGAGCCCGAAGGCACGCAGATGATGATGCGCGGGCTTGGCGAAAGCAGACGGGAATCGTGCACCTTGCGGATGAACTGCTTGAGCATCTGTTCGGTCACGGTGAAGTCGGCGATTACCCCGTCTTTCATCGGGCGAATGACGGTAATGGCGCCCGGGGCTTTGCCAAGCATATTCTTGGCCGCCAGGCCGACAGCCTGGATCGTTTTTTTGGCGTTGGGGCCGCCTTCCATGCGTATGGCAACAACCGAGGGTTCATCAAGGACGATACCCTTGCCGCGAACGTAGATCAGCGTATTGGCGGTTCCCAGATCGATTGCAAGATCATTGGAAAAATAACTGCGTAGAAAACTGAACATTCCTGAGTATCCGTTAAAGCTCCGCAAGGACTGCGGTCAGCAAAGTATTTATGATACCTTATATGGCTGTTCGTTTTAATACCTTACACATTTCGTAACCATGTCGCTTACCTTGGAACAAGTCCGGCGTGTTGCTCAGCTCGCGCGGATTGAAATCAGCGATGCCGAAGCGCAGACCACGCTCGGCCACCTGAATGGAATATTTGGCCTGATCGAAGCAATGCAGGCCGTCGATACACGAAACGTCGAGCCCATGGCGCACGCTCAGGATCTCGCCCAGCGTCTGCGCGACGATTGCGTGACCGAAGTCAATCAGCGCGAAGCATTTCAAGCCATAGCGCCGGAAATCGAGGCCGGCCTTTACCTCGTGCCGAAGGTGCTCGAATGAACGCGATGTTGGCCCGCAGCGTCACTGCGCTGTCGCAGGCGCTGGCCGCCAAGGAGATTTCGAGCGTTGAGCTGACTCAGCTCTACCTGGACCGGATTGCCTTGCACAATCCGTCGATCAACGCATTCATAACCGTCGATGCCCGGAAAAGCCTGGCTCAAGCAAAGGCGGCCGATGAATTGCGCGCGGTCGGCAAGGGGGGCGCAGGCGCCGGGCCGTTAACCGGGATCCCGCTCGCCCAGAAGGATATTTTCTGCAGCAAGGGCTGGCTGACCACCTGCGGCTCGAAGATGCTTGGCAATTTCGTCAGCCCGTACGATGCGACGGTCA
>WBZP01004958.1_pt1 | contig 13676 bp, 11 predicted proteins | sample 5204301 | NCBI WGS metagenome assembly WBZP01 (sample SAMN12412401, study PRJNA552823) | activated sludge metagenome | isolation source: activated sludge from nitrification reactor of wastewater treatment plant... | place: USA: Pennsylvania | collected 2017 | reverse complement strand
GCTTTGGTTTTGGGTGAAGCGGCTTTGGGGGATGTGGCACCTTATCGCCTATGAAGACGGGTACGAAGACGGCGATGCAGAGCGGCAATCGGGTGGTGGTGATTGGCTCGGGGTTTGGCGGGCTGGCGGCGGCGATTCGGCTCCAGGCGCGGGGCTACCAAGTGACCCTGCTGGAGCAGCGCGATCAGCCGGGCGGTCGGGCTTATGTCTACCGCGATGCCGGCTATGTGTTCGATGCCGGTCCGACCGTGGTGACCGCCCCTTACCTCATCGAGGAGCTGTTCTCCCTGTGCGGTCGCAAGATGGCCGACTACCTGACCCTGCTGCCGGTGACCCCGTTCTACCGGGTCCGCTTTCACGACGGTCGCTACTTCGAGTACAGCGGCAACACCGAGCAGATGCTCGAGCAGATCCGCGCCTGGAATCCGCCCGATGTCGACGGCTACCTCCGCTTCATTGCCGAGTCCGAGCGCATCTTCCAGGTCGGCTTCGAGCAGCTTGGGGACGTGCCGTTTCATCGCCTGACCGACATGCTCAAGATCGTGCCCCAGATGCTCAAGCTGCGGTCGCACCTGTCGGTGTACTCGCTGGTCAGCCGCTTCATCAAGCACCCCGACCTGCGGGTGCTGCTGTCGTTCCATCCGCTGCTGGTCGGCGCCAACCCGTTTCAGACCACGTCGATCTACGCGCTGATCCTGTATTTGGAGCGCAAGTGGGGGGTGTGGTTTGCGCAGGGCGGCACCGGCTCGATCGTGAAGGCGCTGGCCGATCTGTTTGTCGAGATCGGCGGCGAGCTGCGCCTCAGCAGCAAGGTCGAGCAGATCCTGGTGGCGCCGGGCGGTCTAAAGCCCAGAGCGACTGGCGTGCGCCTGACCGGGGGAGCCGAGCTACCCGCTGATCTGGTCGTCAGCAATGCCGAGGTCGGCTTCACCTACCGCTACCTGCTCCCCGAGGAAGTCCGCCACCACTGGTCGAACGACAAGATCGAGAACACCCGCTACTCGATGGGCTTGTTCGTTGCCTACTTCGGTACCAAGCGCCGCTACGAGGACTGCGCCCACCACACCATCGCGCTCGGGCCGCGCTACCGCGAGCTGCTCGATGACATCTTCTTTCACAAGACCCTGGCCGAGGACTTCTCGCTGTACGTGCACCGGCCCACCGCGACCGATCCCTCGCTGGCGCCGCCGGGTGGAGACGCGTTCTATGTGCTGTCGCCGGTGCCGAACCTGCGCGCCGACCGGCCCGTGGACTGGGACAGCGAAGGCGAGCGCTATCGCGACAAGATCTTTGCCTTCCTAGAGCAGACGATGCTGCCGGGGCTGCGGTCCGAGCTTGTCACCAGCCGCTTCATCACGCCGCACACCTTCCGCGATGAGCTGTCGAGCCTGCACGGCTCGGGATTTTCGGTCGAGCCAACGCTGCTCCAGTCGGCGTACTTCCGGCCCCACAACCGCAGCGAGGATGTCGAGGGCCTGTACATCGTCGGCGGAGGCACCCATCCCGGTGCCGGGCTGCCAGGGGTGCTGTCCACTGCCAAGGTGGTCGATCGACTGGTTCCACGCCTGGCCGGGGCACCGCAAGGGGCACCCATCGCCGGCTCGCACGCCCATGACTAAATCGGAGCCTACACCCTCGCGGGGGCCGCTGGTGGCGACACAGAAGCCTTCGCTGACCTTGGTGGGGTCTGCTGACCTGCTCTTGTGCCGGCAGCACATCGCCCGTCACAGCAGGAGCTTCTATCTGTCGTCCCTGCTGCTGCCGCGCCCGATCCGTCACGAGGCCTGGGCACTGTACGCGTTCTGTCGGCAGGCCGATGATGCGGTCGATGGCGACAATCCGGGGGATGCCACGGTGCCGGTCGATGCTCCTTCGGAGGCGGCGCAGCTTGTGGCGGTGGCGGGACTGCGCAAGCGACTGGCAGCGGTCTACCGGGGCGAGCCGGGGGAAGGCCGAGGCCATGCGATCGATCGAGCGTTTGCGCAGGTGGTGACGCGGACGCGGATGCCGCAGCAGCTGCCGTCTCGGCTGCTCGATGGGATGGAGCAAGATGCGCGCGGGCAGCACTACCCCGGCTGGGAAGACCTGTACGGCTACTGCTTCAACGTGGCGGCGACCGTGGGCCTGATGATGACCTGCGTGATGGGTCACAAGCTGCCCGCGTCGCGACAGGCCGAGGTGCTGCTGCGGGCGGCGGACCTGGGGGTGGCGATGCAGCTGACCAACATTGCCCGCGATGTCGGCGAGGATGCCCGGCGAGGCCGCGTCTACCTTCCCGAGGAGCTGCTGGGGCAGCACGGACTGACGCGCAGTGCGGTCCTGGCCGAAGCGGCTTCCCAGCAGCCACCGAGCGCGGCGCTGCGGGCGGTGGTGGCGGACCTGCTTGAGCGGGCGGATGCGCACTATGCGGCGGCAGAGCAGGGGATTGCGATGCTGCCGGATGGGGCGCAGTGGGCGATTCGATCGGCCAGCCGGATCTATCAGCGGATCGGGCGGGTGCTAAGAGCGCAGGGGCTGGACTCGCTGCGGCGGCGGGCGCGGGTCAGTGGGCTTCACAAGCTGGGGTGGGTGGTGGTGGCGTATCTTGTGGGGCTTCTGCCGGGGGCGCGGCGCTGGTCGCAGACGCCGACGCTGGGTCCGGCGGACGGGCTGCTCGGGCGCTACTGCCGGGAAGTCGGGGTGCTGGACTGACCGGGTAGGGGCAGCGGGACCGCTTCGCTGAGCGCGGCGATGACCGTCTCGACCGAGACTTGCTGCCACTCGAAGTGGACGAAGCGGCCCGAGATGCGCGCGGCGGCGGTCTTGCAGGGGTCAAACAGGGTGGTGGGCTCTTCGTTGGTGAGTCGGCCCAACACCGAGGCGGTGCCGGGGAGCAGGCAGCCGGGCTCGCGCTGGTGGTAACAGACACAGCTTGGGCCGAGGCTGCGCTCGAGGGCGCGCCACATGCGGCTGGCGGGGGTGGGGTCATCGACCTCGGGGGCGAGGCGATCCTGCGAGCCCTGCGAGAGGTTGACGGTGCCTCGGCAGCCGGGGACGGACGGCTTGGCCGGAGCGCCGTGATACTCGAAGCGCACCACCTTGTGCATCGCCTCCAGACCCGAGTACAGCCCGAACATCAGCTGATCGACCGAGTGGGCGAGATCGGAGGCGCGGGAACAGCCGCCGCAGGCATAGCCGGCCAGCGAGGAGCAGCCCGAGCAGGTGGCGAGGTTGCAGCGGTGCGCGGTGTTCTGGAGCAGGCCGAGGGCCCCGAGCTCGCGATAGAGGACGATGGCGCGGTCGTCGCTGAAGTCGAAGCCAAGGTGCGGGGCGGTGAGGGTCAGGGGCCGGGCCTGGGCGACTTCAGACGGAGCGCGGAGCACAAACAGGCCATTCCAGCGGCTGGCGCGCTCGGTGAGGACCCAGTGGTGGGTGGCGGTGACGGTGTCGGTGATCTCTTCGGCCTTATAGCCCATCTGGTCGGCAAACGTGGCAAAGCTGGGGCAGTCCGCCGAGGCCCAGGCGAGCGCGGCGTTGTAGGCGGCCATCCAGCGCGAGCTGCCCCGCGTGACGGGTACCAGCGGTCCGCCATCGCGACCGGCGAAGGGCTGGCTGCGGAGGTAGGCGACGAGGTCGGTGGAGCGCTGTGGCAAGCAGCTACTGGTGAGGCTGCCGCCGTCGAGGCTGGTGGTAGGGGTCGGCGGTGGGAGGGGGATGGTCTGGCTCTGCCCGGGGCAGCCGCTCATCAGAAGTCCGATGAGGGCTGCCGCAGAGCTGCGGATCGGGCGCTGCATGGCCTCCGCTATGCCATGGCAGACGCAGCAGGTCCAGCCGCTGTGACGCTGCCGCTGCCGGTGGTCATCGGGGCCAGCGGTGGGGCACTCGGGGTCGCTTCGAGCACGCTGTCGAGCACGGTGCGGACGTTGTTTACGACGACGAAGCTCATCTCGTTGCGAACGTCCTGTGGCACCTCGAGGATGTCCTTGCCGTTGCGCTCGGGCAGGAACACGGTCTTGATGCCGGCGCGGTGGGCAGCCAGGACTTTCGACTTGATGCCACCGACCGGCAGGACGGCGCCGCGCAGGGTCACTTCGCCGGTCATCGCCACGTCGGATCGGACCTTGCGGCCAGTGAGCAGTGAGACAATCGCCGACAGGATCGCCGTGCCCGCCGAGGGACCATCCTTGGCAATCGCTCCCTGCGGCACGTGCAGGTGTAGGTCCATGTTCTCGAAGAAGCCGGGGTCGATGTGCAGCTCTGCCGAGTGGGCGCGCACCCACGACAGCGCCGCCTGGGCCGACTCTTTCATGACATCGCCGAGCTTGCCGGTCAGCTGCAGCTTGCCTTTGCCCGGCATCGCGGTCGCTTCGACGAACAGGATGTCACCACCCACGGGAGTCACGGCCAAGCCAGTCGCCACACCCGGGCAGTTGGTGTGCTCGGCAATGTCGTGGAAGAACTTGATCGGCCCGAGGTACTCGGCGACATCGACCTTGTCGACGACCACGGTCTTGGGCTCCCCTTCCTTCGGCTCCGCTCCGGGCACGACCGCTGGGCTCTCGGCAATCTTCATCGCCACGCCGCGAATCACGGACGCCAGCTCACGCTCCAGGTTGCGCACGCCGGCCTCGCGGGTGTGACGCTCGATGATCTCGCTGATCGCCGTCTCGGTGATCTGGATCTGATCGGGCCGCAGACCGTGCTCGCTGACCTGCTTGGGCAAGAGGTGACGCTCGGCGATCTTCTGCTTCTCGGCGATGGTGTAGCCGGGAATCTCGATGATCTCCATGCGGTCCCGCAGCGCCAGCGGGATCGTCTCCAGCGTGTTGGCGGTGCAGATGAAGATGACCTCTGACAGATCGAACGACACCTCTAGGTAGTGATCCGAGAAGGCGTTGTTCTGCTCGGGGTCCAGCACTTCGAGCAGCGCGCTCGATGGATCGCCTCGGTAGTCATGACCTAGCTTGTCAATCTCGTCGAGGAGCACGACCGGATTCTTGCTGGCGACGCGCTTCATCGACTGGATGATGCGGCCCGGCAGGGCACCGATGTAGGTCCGCCGGTGACCGCGAATCTCGGCCTCGTCCCGCACGCCACCGAGGGAGATGCGATGGAAGTTGCGACCGAGCGCCGCCGCAATCGAGCGCCCGAGCGAGGTCTTGCCAACACCGGGCGGGCCCACCAGACACAGGATCGGACCTTTCTTCGTCGGCGCCAGCTTGCGCACCGCCAAATACTCGACGATCCGCTTTTTGACCTTTTCCAGGCCCCAGTGATCGGCCTCGAGGACCGCGCGCGCCGCCGGGAGATCGTGCTTGTCGACGGTACGCTTCGACCACGGCAGGTCGCACAGCCACTCCAGATACGTGCGCTGGATCGACGCTTCGGGCGAACCTTCAGGGATGTTGCGCAGACGGTCGAGCTGCTTCTTGGCGACCTTCTCGGCCTCGGCGGGCATCTCGGCCTGGGAGATCCGCTCGGCGAACTGCGACAGATCTTTGTCACTGTCACTCTCGCCCAGCTCGTCTTGAATCGCCTTCATCTGCTGGCGCAGCACTGCTTCACGCTGGCGACGGGCGAACTCGTTCTGGACCTGCTTATCGATGCGCTCTTTGGCGCTCATCACCTCGGCTTGACGCTGCAGGACCGCCAGCACCTGATGGAGCCGCACCTTGACATCGAGCTGGTTGAGCAGGCTCAGGCGCTCGAGCAGCGGCAGCTCGACCAGCGCCGACGCCAAGTCACTGACCAGGCTGGCGTCGCGGGTCTGCTCCAAAAGCTGAAGCACGGCGCGGGCTGACTCAGGGACCTGGATCTGCTGGGCAAGGCGCTGGCCGGCTTCTTTGACGGTGAGCGCGAGCGCAATGGTCTCGACCGAGTCACCGCTCAGCTCGGGCGCCGGCAGCGAGCGGGCGACCAGGAACGGCTCGGTGCCCACCACCTCGAAGCGACGACGACACTCACCTTTGAGGATGGCGGTCATCTTGTCCGAGCCGGTGCGCACCACTTTCAGCACTTCGGCTTGCACGACAATCGGGTGTAGGTCGCCCGGCTGTGGGTCTTCGGTGTGCGGGTCGCGCTGGACGGCCACCAGCAGCGTCGGTGGATGCTGCTTGACGACGCTCTCGAGCATCTTCAGAGAGCTGCGTCGCCCGACTTCCACCGGCAAGGTCAGACCGGGGAGCAACGTCAGGTTGCGCAGGGGCAGCACCGGAAGCTCGGGCGTCGGTTCGCTGTGGCTGGCTTTGGGGTCAAACATGTTTTCCTTTTTGTGCGGACTGCGTCTTGCGACGACTCATCCGTCTTCTGGGCTGCCTACAAACTGCGCTCGCATAAGTGAGAAGCATTGCTGCGATTTTACGATGCCTTCGCGGCCACGCTTGCATCTTCTCGAACTTCGCCAGGCTGATCCCGGCGCGGCTAAGCGATATGGGCAAACTAAGGAGGCCTCCCCGGCTGTCAATGTAGGAGTTGTGCAAAAGTTGCCCTAGGGTCAAGATCCCGTCGGAGAAAATCTACCACTCCGTCGTTAGCGGCTGACAAATAGGCCACACTTCTCTCCCGTTGCGTAAGCGGGCTCATGATAAAGTGATCAGACCGCCGTCGAAGGTTTGCCATGACTACTGCTCCCACCCTGCGCTGCTTTGAATGCGGCGCGACCTATCCTGCCTCGGCGCGCACCTGTGATCACGATGGTGCGCCTCTCTGTCCTGAGACGGTTGGTCCGCACTGGAAGGTCGAAGGTGTGCTGGCTCCCCGTCTGGGTGGCGGCGTCTTTGCGGCCTTTCATGCGGCAAGTGGCGTTCGGGCGGCGATCACCTACTTCCCGGCGGCGTGTGCGAAAGAGCCAGCGACGCTCGATCGCACGGCTCGCGAGCTGTCGGCGCTGCGGCTGCTCGATAAGAACCGGGGCATCTTGGCGTTGATTGAAGAAGGCAGCGACCCGTCGGGGGGACGCTTTCTGGTCCATGAGCTGGGGACGCTGCGACTGTTGCAAGATCTCATCGACGAGTGGCAAAAGCCGGAGCGGGGGCTGCTGGAACCGCCGGTGGCGGCACAGGTGGTAAGACCGCTGCTGTCCGCACTGTCCACGGCACATCGGATTGGGGTGGCGCACGCGGGTCTGACACCACTTGATGTGTACCTGAGCAGCGAAGGGGAGCCGGCCGATGGCATCTCGCGGGTGCTCGAGGCGCGGCTGCACGGGCTGCTGACGTTTCCGATGGGTCCAGAGCTGCGGCAAGCGGTCGCGAGCGATCTGCGGGCCATCGGTGCGATGCTGTTCGAGCTCTTGGTGGGGCGGCGGCCACCGGACTCGGTGGAAGCGGTGCGGGCGCTGCCGCTGCCGAAGGTGATGATGTCGCCGGTCGGGAAGGTGGCGCTGCGGGCACTCGGTGGGACAGAGCAGCCGACCTACCTGGGCGCCGAGGAGATGCTGCGGGCGCTGGTGACGACGATTCCGACGGTGCTGGCGCCGCCAAATCCGAGCCTGGAAGCCGAGTCGGTGACGCGGGTCGATCCCGATGTGGCGCGGCGCGGACAGCCGTCGAGCAAGCAGAACCACGTCAACACCAAGCCGACGGTGCCGGTCGAGATCATTGCCGCTCCCGGTCGGGCGATTCCGTCCCAGCCGGTGCTGCCGCTGCCGGCGTCCATTGCGCCGCTGCGGAGTGGGCTGACCGCTGAGCTGCATCAGGTTTCGATCCTTGATCTAATGAAGGAACGGGAGCGGCTGGAGCAGCAGGCCCAGGTCGAGACGCTGGCGCGGTCTTCGCAGCATCGGACCTCGGTGACGGATCTGCCGATGATTCCGCCGCCGCCGGATGATGTGGTGCCGAAAGCGAGCCAGCCCGAGCCGATGGTGGCGGTACGCGGCGAGGGTGTGTTCCAAGGCATTGCATTTGGGCAAGAGCCAACGATTCCAGCGGTGGTCAATGCGTCGCTGCTGGCGGTGTCAGCGGAGCGCTCGCAGCATGTGCCGGTGCCAGGTGACTCAAGCGTCGTCAGAGCATCGTCGGTGTCACAGCCAGACAAGGCCGCGTCCTCGGGCAGTGTGACGGTGTCGATCAGTGGATCGATGCCGCGACCGCTGAACCATAGTGGACCGCTGGTGATTCCGCCTCAGGCACCGGGGCCGGCGAGCACCTCGGTCAGTGGTTCGATCAAGCCACCGTCGGTCAGTGCCAGTGGTGCGGCCTTTTCACCGGTACAGCTTGGACCCGCTGGGCGCTCGATGTCGCGGCCACCGATGGCTCCGGCACCGGCCAACGCCCTTGAGTTCGAGCCAACTCCCGTCGCTGGTCAGCCACCAGTCAACCCCGAAGAACCTACCGAGCCCGCGCCGGCCATTCGTGTCAGCGGGAACCCACTCGCACCGTCTCCAGAGCCACCGGCGGAACTTGCAGCTCCGGCAGCGGCACCCAGTCCCAGCCCGGCCCCTGCTGGTCGTGAGCTTCCTCCGTGGGTATGGGCGGCGATCCTGGCGGTGGTGTGTCTGCTCGCGCTGCTGGCCGGGCTGTTCGGTCGTTAGGCGGCGTAACTCGGCAGTGACTCACTGCGACTCCATGTTATGTAGGTTTCACTGCGATGCGCCTCCTGTGGTCTTGGCTTGTGCTCGTGCTTGCGCTGGTTGGCGTGGGCAGCCGTCCGGCCTTGGCCGATGCGAGTGCCACCGTTGACCCGAGCTGCTTTCGCGGCCTCAGCGCCGACGGGAGCACCGGCCTGTTCGACCAGCCGAGCGCCAACCCCGGCTGCAGCTGGCGCCTGCGCACCGGATCGTTTCTCGGCGGCTTTGTCGAAAACGGCTATCTCCTCGTCGGTGACCGCTTTCGCTCGATGGGCGGCGGCGTGGCGGTAGCAGCAACCCTGGGGCAGCACATCGAGCTGGCGCTACAGCTTGGGGCCCAGCTGGGACGGATCGAGTCGTCCAGTACATCGCCCGAGCTGGCGCCCGAGCCGTCGCTGCTCGCGATCTCGCAGTTCAAGCTCCAGCTGAAGCTGCACTCGGCGTGGGGACGGCTGGTTCATGTCGCGCTGATGCCGACGGTGCGCTTGCCGGGCGCGGGCCAGGACTTTGCGCCGGTGCCGCTCAACCTGGATGCGGCGATCGATGCGCTGCTGGAGCTGAACCTGCGTCGGGCGCTGCCGCAGCTGCCACTGACGCTGTCTGCGCAGCTCGGCTATGTCCACGATCGCAGCTTGCGCGCCCTGGATGCCCAGGACTGTATGGGCGGTACCGTCGCTGACTGTCTGCGGGCACGGCTACAGAGCACGGCTGCCTATTCGGTGGGTCTGCCTCGGCTGCGGCTGTCGATTGGGGCGCAGCTGCCCTTACATGTCTGGCGATCGCTGTGGCTGGTGCCGGCGGTCAGCTATCGGATTGAGGCGATCGTCGGTGATCCCGATCCGGTGCTGCTGGCGCTGCTCGGCATGCAGTCGACGGCGGCGGTGCAAAATGGCCGCTTTCAGCAGTGGCTGACCGTCGGTGGTCGCATCTGGCTGGGGCTGCCGCTGAGCCTGGACTTTGGGGTCCGGATCGGGCTGCAGAGCGCGGGCTATGCGATGGGCGCCAAGGTTCCACAGGTCATGGGCTACGGTGCGCTGACCTGGGAGATCGATCTGCTGGCCGGGCAGAGTCAGGCGGCGGACGGGCGAGGCACGCCGGCTGTTCCATCGGTGCCGCCTGTGATGAAGACAGGTGCAGAGACGCGGCTGTGTCGAGTCTCTGGCGCGATTCGGGATGTGCAGACCGGACAGCCGCTGGCCGACGCGGTGGTTCACTTTGTTGGACAACGTCACAATGCGCTGCTGACCGACGACAAGGGCAGCTTTGTCAGTGGCGAGCTAAGCTGCGGCGCGGTCCTCGTCGAGGCGAGTCGGGGCGATCATCAGACGATGCGGCTGCCGGTGGTGTTGTCGGCGGGGGAGCAAGCAGCGGTGGACATCCGGCTGCCGAAGCTCTTGCGGGCGCAGGCGGGACGGCTGTGGCTGCTTTCGCAGGGCGACGACGGCAGTAAGCTTCCGGCGCGGGCCACGCTGTCACGTGATGGGCAGGTGGTATCGCTGCTGTCCGAGGAAGGCGGGCTGTTTGCGCGGGTGGCGGCGGGCGCGTGGCTGTTGCGCGTCGATGCGGCGGGCTACCTGTCGCGCGAGCAGACGGTGGTGATTCCCGACGGTGGTGAGCAGCGGCTCCAGCTCTTGCTCAGTCGGCGGGGTCGCGAGCCCAAGGTGCAGCTCGGGGGGGCCGAGATCGTGCTGCTGTCGCCGCTGCTGTTTGGACCGGGCGGGGCCAGCCTAAGCCGTGACAGCGAGCGAGTTCTCGACGAGGTGGTCGATCTGCTGATTCATCATCCCGAGCTTGTGCAGCTGCGGATCGAGCAGGCGGCGGATCTGCAGGCGGGCGACGGAAACTTGCTCGAACAGCAGGTCATTGCAGTGCGCGACTATCTGGTGTCGCAAGGCGTGGCGCCGGATCGGGTGGTTGCGCGGGTTACCGAGGGGCCGCGACGGACGCCACCTCGGATTTCATTCAAGATCTCGGCGGAGCGTCACCCGTCGCCATAGAGCCATGTCAACCGACAGCCCTCGACCCATGCTGCGGAGCGAGCAGCTTTCCAACCCGACGCTGCGGAGCGCTCAGCTTGCCGATCTCGATCGCATCGTCGCTACCTACAACGCCACCGTGCCATCGCGACTGGTGACCGCCGACCTTGAGCCCGTCTCCGTCGAGAGTCGTCACGCCTGGTTTTTTGCCCACTCACCGACGGAGCGACCGCTGTGGCTCGTCGAGCTTGATGGTCACTACCAGGGCTGGCTCAGCTTGCAGAGCTTTTACGGTCGACCGGCCTACGCGGGCGTCGCGGAAGTCTCGCTGTACTTGGAGCCCGGCGCGCAGGGTCGCGGACTTGGCCGGTGGGCGCTATCGCAGGCTTGTGCGCTGGCGCCCTCGCTGCGGATTCATACCCTGCTTGGATTCATCTTTGGTCACAATCTGCCAAGTCTTATACTGTTTGATAAACTGGGCTTTATCAAATGGGGTCACTTGCCAGAAGTTGCCAATATGGATGGGATCATGCGCGATGTGCTGATACTCGGAAAGAAGGTGTAATCATGGCGCAAGCCGACTCGCATCTTGAAATTGAACATAAATTTGTGTTGCCGGCTGCCTTTGATCGTGAGCGCTTCTTTGCTGAAGTGAAATTCCATCAACCACTTCGCTGCGCCACTGCCCAGGTTGTGGAGCGCTATTTTGTTACAAAACTAACGCCAGATATCATTTATCGACATCGCTATGATGAAAATAATCAGGATCTGACATATAAGAGTTTTGGGCATGGTGATATCGAAGTTCGACGGGAAGTGCGGCTGTCACTCGATCTGCAATCTGGCAATCAGGTCGATCGGGTGCAGGCCTTCCTGGAGCCGCTCGGAGTTCGCTGGCAGGGCGGACTGACCAAAGAGCTACACGTCTTCAATTTTGCCGACTGTGAGATTGTCTACTACACTGCCTCCACTGACGACAGAACCGTCACTTGTGTCGAGTTCGAGGCGCTTTCTACCGAAGACATCCCGGCCGCGCTGGCTACGTTATCAATGTATGAGAAGCGCTTTGGATTTATAGATAATCAGCGAAGTCGGCGATCGCTGTTTGAGCTGTTATTTGCCGATTGTCTGGAAACCAAAGCTGTGTAGAAATCTCAAGGAGCCAGTCATGAACGCACAAGATGTCATCTTCTTAGAAGGGCTTGAAGTTCCATGTCGGGTTGGCTGTACGGTGGAAGAGCGGCGCGTTCCTCAGTCATTGCGCGTAGAAGTCAAGCTGTTCTGTGGAAGCATTTCCAGGGCGGCTCAGAATGATTCTCTTGAGGATACGGTGGACTATCGACTGGGGCTAGATCTGATCAGTGTGCTTCAAAACAGAGAGTTTCTGCTGATTGAGCGTGTCGCGGAGATTCTTGCTGCTGAAGCGCTGAAAGTGCCGATTGTCGAGCAGGTTCAGATCACCGTTCGCAAGCGACCTCCGGTTCAAGGAATGGAGATCGTTGGGGTTCAAATCTTGAGGAGTCGAGCGTGAAGGTGATTAGCAACACCGCCATTTCGCTCGATGGGCGCATCAACACAGTCGAAGAGCAGTTTACACTTCTTGGTAGTGTAGTTGATCATCAAAAAATGGAGCAGATCCGCCGGATGGCCGATGCTGTATTGGTTGGCGGACAGACCTTTCGCAACTGGCCTTATCCATCACTCTCTGATCAAGCAAGCAATGACCATCCCATTTGGAATGTGATTGTCAGTCGCTCTGCTGATATCCCGTTGTTACCGCAGTTTGTCGAAGAGACGCGAGCGCGTAAGCTGCTGCTGCTGCACAAGCAGACCACGCTGCCGTCGTTTCCATCATCGATAGAGGTAGAGATCTACGATGGCCCGCTGCCGGTTCCGCCGGTGGCGTGGATGCTCGACTGTCTGCGGCAACGGGGTGTCCAGACGCTGCTGGTCGAGGCAGGGGGCGAGCTGCTGGTTCAGTTTCTGGCCGCTGATGCGCTCGATGAGCTGTATGTGACGCTGTGTCCGCTCGTGATCGGCGGTCGGACGACGCCGGGCTTGATGGGCGGGACGGGCTTTTCCCAGGCCGAGCTGCGCCGGCTGACCCTCTTGTCGTCAGAGGTGGTCGGCAGCGAGATCTTTTTGCATTATTCCGTTAATCGCGCAATGAAAATGGAGAAAAGTTAGTATCTATGTCGTAATGATCTGCGCCTTCAGCCTTCTTTAAGAAGTTAACAACTAGATACGTCATTGGCGTAAAAATAACCTCGATCGATATTTTAAAGAGCCAGTTGAAGACGAGAATCTTCACCAGCTCACTTGTCTGCCAAACGCCATAAAAAGCGAGCGGATAGAAGATCAGGCTGTCGAGTGCTTGGCCGATGATGGTCGAGCCAATGGTGCGGGTCCACAGGTGGTTGCCCTTGGTCAGGACCTTCATCTTGGTCAGGACATAAGAGTTGGCGAAGTCGCCGACCCAGAACGCGCAGATCGATCCAGCGACGATGCGCCAGGTTCCGCCAAACATCAGCTCGACGGCGGGCTGATAGATTTTGTTGAGCGGCTCGTCGGCGTTCACCGGCAAGTGGATGATGACCTGCGCCATCACCGTCGCGAAGATCAGCCCAAAGAAGCCGGCCCAGATGACCTTGCGGGAGCGTGCGTAGCCGTAGACCTCGGCCAGTACGTCGCCAAAGATGTAGCTGATCGGGAAGAAGATGTTGCCGGCGCCGAACTTGATGCCAAACACCATGCAGCTCTTGGCGGGGCCGATCAGGTTCGAGCAGAGCAGGACGGTGATAAAGCCGCCCATCAGCAAGTCGTAGTAGCGGTAGTTGCGACGCTTGTCTGCGATGACGCCGCCCGGCTCGTTCATCTCTCCGTTATAGCCGACCGGGTTGCGGAAGGAAAAGCAGCAAACGTGTAGCAGTCAGCGGAGTCTGGGGTCCTGCGCGGCGGTCGCGGATGGTACAACGAGCGGAGGAGAACTCCCGTGAGAGGGAACCCGAACCAACCGACGGCAGAAGCGAACAGAGAAGTAGACAGAGAAGTAGACAGAGAAGTAGACAGAGAAGTAGACAGAGCGGGTAAGCGGACTCCGTTGCGCGAGATCGCGGCTCTGTTTGCACGGCTGGGAGCGACGGCGTTTGGCGGGC
>WBZP01004956.1_pt1 | contig 13681 bp, 12 predicted proteins | sample 5204301 | NCBI WGS metagenome assembly WBZP01 (sample SAMN12412401, study PRJNA552823) | activated sludge metagenome | isolation source: activated sludge from nitrification reactor of wastewater treatment plant... | place: USA: Pennsylvania | collected 2017 | reverse complement strand
CCTATTGGCAACGGGCCGAAAACGAAGCCGCCGGAACCGGTCAACCCGCAGTTGCATCACTTTGAATCACACCCGGCCCACAGCAAAAAACCAGGGGCGGGCGGGAGCCGAACCGCCGCCGCCCCGACACCTCCAAGCCTACGCAACGCGCCCACTACCGGCCGGCTTGCTCCAGCAGTCGCCGCAGTTGATAGCGATAAATAAACCCCGGCAGGGCGCTGACCGCGAACAGGCACAGTGTCACCGTATAAAACTCCCAATCCTGGACATGGACCGCACCGGTGGACTTGTATTCAAACCCAAACCCCATCCCGGCGATCAAGCCATACAGCAAGCTCCACTCGATGAGCCGCAGCCAAAACGGCTTCGCCCGCCGATTTCGGCGGGCGATGACCAACAACCAACGCTCACTCAGCCAAGGCAGGTTGGCGGCGATCACCGCCAACCCCAGCCAAAGGCCGATAACAATGCTCTGAGACATATCCTGTTCGATAGAATCCCAGTGCTAGTTCAACAACGCCGCCGCGCACCAGCCCATCAGCGCGGTCGGATACAGCCCCAGCCCCACCAGTAGCAGGCCGTTGGCGCTAATAGCAATCTCGGTATCCAGGCTGAGCTGGATCGGCTCGCTCTGCTCGGGCTTGTCGAAATAGATGCACTTGACCACTCGCAGATAGTAGAACGCGCCGATCACCGAGAATACCACGCCGAGAATCGCCAGCCAGACCAGCCCAATGTGGACGACCGCCTGCAACACCACCCACTTGGCATAAAAGCCAGCCAGGAAGGGAATACCGGCCATGGACATCATGATCACCATCATCAGGAAGGCCAGCCACGGACTACGGTCGTTCAGGCCCTTGAAATCGTCAATATTCTCGGCCTCGAAGCCAGTCCGGCTCAGCAGGATCACCACGCCGAAGGCACCGACCGCCATCAGCACGTAGACAATGGCATAGAACATCGCCGCCGCGTAGCCTTCCGGGGTGCCGGCCAGGATGCCCAGCAGCAGGAAGCCAACATGGGAAATGGTCGAGTAGGCCAGCATGCGCTTGATGTTGGTCTGGACGATGGCGACCAGGTTACCCAGCGCCATGGACAACGCCGACAGAATGATCAGCATTTGTTGCCAGTCGCCCTGCAGGGTATCGAGCCCGTCCACCAGAATCCGCATCACCAAGGCGAAAGCCGCCAGTTTGGGCGCCGACCCGATGAACAAGGTTACCGACGTGGGCGCACCCTGGTACACATCGGGTAGCCACATGTGAAACGGCACCGCGCCCAGCTTGAACGACAAACCGACCACCAGGAACACCAAGCCAAACACCAGCACCAGATGATCGGTGCCCTGCCTGGCGACGGCGGCGGCCACCGTCTGGAGATCCACGCTGCCGGTCGCGCCATAGACCATCGAGATGCCATATAGCAACATGCCGGAGGCCAGCGAACCCAGCACGAAGTACTTCATGGCGGCTTCGGACGCGACTGGCGAATCGCGGTCGGTCGCCACCAGCGCGTACAGCGACAGCGACAGCAATTCCAAGCCTAGATACACACTCAACAGGCTGTGTGCCGACACCATGACCATCATGCCCAGCACGCCGAACAGGGCCAGCATGTAATACTCACCCTTGAACAAATTACGCTGGCGCAAATAGTCGCGCGAGTACAGAAACACGGCGGCGCTGGCCAGATAGATGAACAGCTTGAGCAGATCACCCATCGCATCCTTGATGTAGTGGCCGAACATGGTGATCACCGGCGCGTGGGCATAGGTCACCAAGGTCAGCAAAGCCGCGCCCAGCAGGGTCAGTTGCGCCAGTCCGTAGGTGATGTGGCGCTGCCGCTGTTCCAGGAACACGTCGATGACCAACACCAGGCAGGTCATGGTCAGGACAAACAGTTCCGGCAGTACCGGCATGAAGTCAGGGGCGACGAAGTTCATGGGTTTCCCTATTCTCCGATTCTTCTCTGCGACGGACGCTTTTACAGCTTGGTCACGATCACGTGCTGCAACAAATTATCCACCGTGGCATGCATCACCGAGGTCAGTGGGTCGGGCCAGAGGCCGAGCAGCAGCACCGCCGCCGCCAGCAGGCTCAGCATGACGATCTCGCGCGCGCCGACATCTTCCAGCGCGGCGACGTGGCTGTTGCCAATTTCACCAAAGATGACCCGCTTGACCAGCCACAGGGTGTAGGCCGCGCCCAGGATCAGGGTCGTGGCCGCCAGGAAAGCGACCCAGAAACTAGCCTTGAAGCTGCTCAGGATGACCAAAAACTCGCCGACGAACCCCGAGGTGCCGGGTAACCCGGCGTTGGCCATGGCGAACAGCACCATGAAGGCGGCAAATACCGGCATGGTGTTCGCCACTCCGCCGTAATCCTTGATCTGGCGGGAATGGACCCGGTCATACAACACACCCACGCAGAGAAACAGCGCGCCCGAGATGAACCCGTGTGACACCATCTGTACCATACCGCCCTCGATGCCCATCGCCGCGCCGCTCAGGCTACCGGTGTGGCGGTAGATGCTGAAGGCGATAAAAAAGCCCAGGGTGACGAAGCCCATGTGGGCGATCGAGGAATAGGCGATCAGTTTCTTCATGTCCTGCTGGATCAGGGCCACCAAGCCGATGTAGACCACCGCCACCAGCGACAAGGTAATGATCAGCCAGTCCAGCATGCTGGAGGCATCCGGGGTGATCGGCAGGGCAAAGCGCAGGAAGCCGTAGCCGCCGATCTTCAGGGTAATGGCCGCCAGAATCACCGAACCACCAGTAGGCGCCTCGACATGGGCGTCCGGCAACCAGGTATGCACCGGCCACATCGGCACCTTGACCGAGAAGCCCAGCAGGAAGGCGAAGAAAATCAGCACCTGCTCGGCCAGGCTCAGCGGCAACTTGTGGAAATCCAGAATTTCGAAGCTGTTGGCCTGGTTGTACATGTAGATCAACGCGATCAGCATGAACACCGAACCCAGGAAGGTGTACAGGAAAAACTTGAGGGTCGCGTACACCCGGCGCGGACCACCCCAGATGCCGATCACCAGAAACATCGGAATCAGCATCGCTTCGAAGAACACGTAGAACAGGAGGGCGTCGAGCGCGGCAAATACCCCGATCATCAGCCCTTCCATGATCAGGAAGGCCGCCATGTACTGGGCAATCCGGTATTGCACGACTTCCCAAGCGGCGATCACCACCAGCACGTTCATGAACGCGGTCAGCAGGATCAAGGGCATCGAGAAACCGTCCACGCCCAAATGATAATTGACGGTGAGCGCCGGAATCCAGGGGACGAACTCCTGGAACTGCATCGCCGCCGTCGAGGGATCGAACAGCGTATACAGCGGGATACTGATCAGGAAGCTCAGGATCGCCACGGTCAGGGCCAGCGCCTTGGCGCGTCCGGGGTTGTCGTCACCCACGAACAAGACCGCAACGCCACCGAGAATCGGGAACCAGATGACAAGGCTCAGCAGAGGCAATTCCGACAGCATGGTTTTTCTTCTTCCAGGTTAGCGGGTGACGAACCACGTCAGCAGGATCAGCAGGCCGATGATCATAGAAAACGCGTAGTGGTACAAATAACCGGACTGCAGGTGCCGGGCCACAACCGCGAACCAGCCGACCAGCCGCGCCGTACCGTTCACCATCAGACCGTCGATCAGGCCAGCGTCCACATACTTCCACAACGCGGCGCCCAGATTCTGGCTGCCGCGCATGAAGACCGCCTGATAGATCTCATCGAACAGGTACTTGCGGACCATGATGTCGTACAGCACAGCGAACTTCCGCTGGATCAGGTCCGGCAGATCCGGCCGCACCATGTACAGATAGAACGCCGAGCCAAACCCGGCCAGCACCAGGATGAACGGCAGCCCGGCCAAACCATGCAACGCGAAGCTCATCGCACCGTGGAAGTGCTCGGCGAGATGCTCTAGCACATTGTGCTCCGGCGCCACATAAATGACGCTCTCGAACACGTTCCCGAACAGCAGTGGCTGGATCGTCATCGCGCCGATCACTACCGAGGGAATGGCCAGCATGATCAGCGGCACGGTCACCACCGCCGGCGTCTCGTGCAGGTGCTCCCGGGTGTGGTGGTCCATTCGTTCCTTGCCGTGGAATACCAGGAAGTACAGCCGAAAGGAATACAACGAGGTTACGAATACACCCAGCATTACCGCGAAATAGGCGAAACTGGCGCCGGGAATCTGCGAGGCATGCACCGCTTCAAGAATGCTGTCCTTCGAGTAAAAACCAGCGAAGCCCGGGGTGCCAATCAGCGCCAAGGTACCCAGCAAGAAAGTGATCCAAGTGATCGGCATGTACTTCCACAGACCACCCATCTTGCGGATATCCTGTTCGTGATGCATGGCGATGATCACCGAGCCGGCGCCCAGGAACAGCAGCGCCTTGAAGAAGGCGTGAGTCATCAGGTGGAAGATGGCGGCCGAATAGGCGGATACGCCCAGCGCCACCGTCATGTAGCCAAGCTGCGAGAGCGTCGAATAGGCCACCACCCGCTTGATGTCGTTCTGAACGATGCCGAGAAAGCCCATGAACAGAGCAGTAATCGAGCCGATCACCAGCACGAAGCTCAAGGCAGTCGACGACAATTCGAACAGCGGCGACATGCGGGCCACCATGAAGATACCGGCGGTCACCATGGTTGCGGCGTGGATCAGGGCCGAGATCGGGGTGGGACCTTCCATCGAATCCGGCAACCACACATGTAGCGGCACCTGGGCGGATTTGCCCATCGCGCCGATGAACAGCAGGATGCAGGTCACCGTCATCAACGACCAGTCAGCGCCCGGGATAATTTGCACGGTCATGTTGGCCATCAACGGCGCGGCGGCGAACACATCGGCGTAATCGAGGCTGTTGAAGGCCATCAACACGGCAGCGATACCGAGCAGGAAGCCGAAATCGCCCACCCGGTTGACCAGGAACGCTTTCAGGTTGGCGAAAATCGCGTTCTCGCGCTTGAACCAGAAGCCGATCAGCAGATAGGACACCAAGCCGACCGCCTCCCAACCGAAAAACAGTTGCAAGAAGTTGTTGGCCATTACCAGCATCAGCATCGAGAAGGTAAACAGCGCGATGTAGCTGAAGAAGCGCTGGTAGCCGTCGTCGTCATGCATGTAGCCGATGGTATAGATATGGACCATCAGCGACACGAAGGTCACGGTAGAGATCATGACCGCAGTCAGGTTATCCACCAGGAAGCCGACCTCCATACGGATGCCTTCAATCATCATCCAGGTGTAAACCGAACCATTGTAGGGTTCGGCGCCATCCAGGACGTGATGTCGGAGCGCCACCAGCGACAGCAGGAAAGAGATCGCCACACCGATGATAGTGATCCAGTGGGCACCGGACCGACCGATCCTGTGGCCGAACAAACCGGCGATGATGGCGCCGAGCAGTGGCGCGAGCACAATCGCGAGGTAGACGTTTTGCATGCGGCTAACCCTTCAGCGTGTCGAGGTCGGCGACATTGATGGTGCGCCGGTTGCGGAACAGCACCACCAGAATGGCCAGGCCAATAGCCGACTCGGCCGCCGCCACGGTCAGAATGAAAAAGACGAAAACCTGCCCGGTGGTGTCGTCGAGAAATCGAGAGAAAGCAATGAAGTTAAAATTCACCGCCAGTAGCATGAGCTCAATCGACATCAGCAGGATGATGACGTTCTTCCGGTTCAGAAAGATGCCGGCCACGCTGAGACAAAAGAGGATCGCTCCGAGCACGAGATAATCTGTAAGCGCGATCATCTATCCCCCGCCTTAGAGTTTTGAAATGGTCAAATAAACATAAAAAACGGGCGGTCCCCGCGATGCCCAAGCCGACCGCCCAGCGTTTTACTTCTTTTGTTCCGGCGCCATGCGCACCAACCGCACCCGGTCATCCCGCGACACCCGAACCTGTTGCGCCGGACTCTGGGATTTGGTGCCCTCCCGCCGGCGCATCGTCAGCGAAATGGCGGCGACAATCGCCACCAGCAGAATCACCGAGGCGATTTCGAACGGATAGACGTAAAAAGTGTACAAGACGCCGCCCAGTTCCCGGGTGTTGCTGTAATCAGCCGCGTGAGGCACCAGGTTGTACGGGGCCGCACTGAAATAACCGGATCCCACCACCAGCCCCATCTCGATGACGATCATCAGCGCCACCGCCACCCCGACGGGCAAATATTGGATGAAACCTTCCCGTAACGGAACGATGTTGATATCCAGCATCATGATCACGAACAGGAACAGCACCATCACCGCGCCCACGTAGACCAGCACCAGGACGATGGCCAGGAATTCGGCTTCGATCAGCAACCAGAGCGCGGCGCTGGTGAAGAACGCCAAGACCAGGAACAGCGCGGCATGCACCGGGTTACGCACCGTGATCACCCGTACCGCCGAGAACACCAGAACGAGGGCGAAAACGTAGAACAGAAACTTTTCAAATCCCATGAGTGAACCTGTTTTCTTGATTCTGGCAATGGAAGCCGGCTAGCGATAAGCCGCGTCGGCGGCCCGGTCGGCGGCGATCTGCGCTTCGCAGCGATCGCCGTGAGCAAGCAGTTTTTCCTTGGTCATGATGTGCTCGCCACGCTTCTCGAAATGATAATCGAACACCCGCGTCTCCACGATGGCATCCACTGGACAGGCTTCCTCACAGAACCCGCAGAAAATGCACTTGAACAGATCGATGTCGTAACGAGTGGTGCGGCGAGTGCCATCGGGCCGCTGCCCGGATTCGATGGTGATCGCCAGCGCCGGGCAGACCGCCTCGCACAGTTTGCAGGCAATGCAACGCTCCTCGCCGTTGGGGTAACGGCGCTGGGCGTGCAGACCACGGAACCGTGGCGACAGCGGAGTCCGTTCTTCCGGGAATTGCACCGTAATCTTTCGGGCGAACAGATAACGACCGGTCACCCGCAGACCAAGCAGCAGTTCCCACAACAGGAAGCTCTTGAAGTAGTGCCGAAGGGTGTTCAGGGTATTCATTGCATTCTCCGCTCAATCAAACCACGGACCCACTTGCGCCAGTACACCGAGTCCAATCACCAGCAGCCAGACCAGTGTCACCGGAATAAACACCTTCCAGCCCAACCGCATGATCTGATCGTAGCGATAACGCGGGAAGGTGGCGCGGAACCACAGGAAGAACAGCAGCATGAACGAAATCTTGAGCACCAGCCAGATCGCGCCGGGCACGAAAGCGAACAGGTTACCCAACACCGGAATACCCTCGAACGGCGACAGCCAGCCGCCCAAGAACAGGGTAGACGCCAGCGCCGACACCAGGATCATGTTGGCGTACTCCGCCAAAAAGAACACGGCAAAGGCCATGCCCGAGTAATCCACGTGAAACCCGGCGACGATCTCGGACTCGCCCTCGGCCACGTCGAAGGGCGCGCGGTTGGTTTCAGCGACGCCGGAGATGAAGTACACCAGGAACAGCGGCAACAGTGGCAGCCAAAACCAGTGCAGCAAGCTACCCTGCTGGGCCAGCACGATCTGGTTGAGATTGAGGCTGCGGGCGGCCATCAGCACACCCACCAGGGCAAAGCCCATGGCAATTTCATAGGAAACGATTTGCGCCGCCGACCGCATGGCACCAAGGAAGGCGTATTTGGAGTTCGAGGCCCAGCCGGCGATGATCACCCCGTAGACCCCCAGCGAAGTGAGCGACAGCAGGTACAGCAGGCCAGCGTCCAAATGGGAAATGATCATATCATCGCCGAATGGGATCACCGCCCAAGCCGCGATCGCCGGCCCGAAGGATAGCACCGGAGCCAGCAGAAACAGAAAACGATCCGCCCGGGTCGGGATAATAATTTCCTTGAACATCAGCTTCATGGCATCGGCGATGGGCTGCAGCCAGCCCTTGGGACCGACCCGGTTCGGACCCAACCGAACCTGCATGTAGCCGATGATCTTGCGCTCGGCGAAAGTCAAATACGCCACGCTCAACAACAGGGGAACCAGCAGGGCGATGATTTTCAGCAGGATGACGATAACCGTCAGCAGCGTTTCCACGATCCGATGTCCTTTATTGTTATTGGATGGTCACCGGCCCCACCGTCGGACCGAGCGCCACGCTGGCGGGCAGGCCGGCTGGAATCCAGGCGCAACCCCTGGGCACGCTTTCGTCCAGCACCAGTGGCAAATCGACGGCCGCGCCGTTCTGGCGTACTTGAACCTGATCCCGCCCGGTTACCCCCAAGTCGCGGGCCACGTCGGGATGCAGTCGCACCTCGGCGGGCCGCGCCAACGGACTCGTTTGCAGCGCGCGCGCGCGCCGTACCAGTGAATCCGCCGCGTAGATCGGCACGTCCGCGACCCGCAACAGACCATCGACCCGGAACGGCGTCAGCATCTGACTGAAGTCCAGCGTATTGTCCGGCTTGACCTCGCCGCAGGCGCCCTGGACCTCGGCGAGCACATCTTCGGAACTCACATACTCGAAACCCGCCACGCCGCACAGGTTGCCCAGCACCCGCAGCACTTTCCAGGCGGGCCGCGCTTCGCCGAACGGCTTGCTGGCTCCTTGGAAACTCTGCCAGCGACCCTCGGCGTTGACGTAGGTGCCGGAGGTCTCGGCGAAGGTCGCCGCCGGCAGGATCACCCGTGCATAACTCTTGCTGGCGGCGCTGGCATAGGGGCTGAGCGCCACCACAAACTCGGCGCCTCGCAGTGCCTTCAACGCCGCCGCGCCGTCCCAGCAGTCCAGTTCCGGTTCGATGCCCAGCAGCACGTAGGCCTTGCGCGGCGCTTCCACCATCGCCCGCGCGTCCAGACCCGCCGCTGGCGCTTGCTTGCCGCCCGGCAGGCGATGCGGCACCGCGCCGGCCAGCCAGCCACCAGCCGAATTAGCGGCCTCGGGCAGATAGCCCAGCCGGGCACCCGCGTGCAGAGCCACAAAACTTGCTAGCGCCCGCAGTTGCCCGAAAGCCGGATGTGAGACCGCCAGATTACCCAACAGCATGGTGGCCGGGGCGTTGTTCGCCAGATGGGCGGCGATGGCCCGTTCGGTCTCGCCCGGAGCGCCCGCAACCAGACCCGCCAAGCTCGCCGGCAGGGCTTGACCCTTCAATTCCGCCACCGCCTGAGCTACGCCGGCCAGCGCCGCGACCATTCCGGCCGGATCGGTGATCACTTTCGCGGCCACCGGGAAGCGGAAATCGAAGTCGCGCGGGTTGATGAACATGATATGGCCGCCCGCCAGCGCCGCCTTGCGCAGGCGATGGCCAGCCAGTGGTTGTTCCATCCGCACGTTGGAGCCGATCAACAACGCCGCCTTGACCTTTTCCAAATCCTCAAGCGCCTGCCCCAGCCACGGAAAGACCGGCGCCGCGCCCTGGTCGATGAAATCAGCTTGGCGCAGACGGTGGTCAATGTTCGCCACGCCCAGACCGCGCGCCAGTTTCTGCGCCAAATACAGTTCTTCCACGGTCGCGGTCGGCGAGACCAGGAAACCGACCGCATCGGCGCCATGGCGGGCGATCACGTCCTTCAAGCCCCTGGATGTAGCTTCCAGTGCGGTTTCCCAATCCGCCTCGGCACCACCAATCAACGGCTTGGCCAAGCGGTCATCGCTGTAGATGCCTTCGTAGCTGAATCGGTCGCGGTCGGCAATCCAGGTTTCGTTGACCTGCTCGTTCTCGAGCGGAACTACCCGCATCACCTTGCCGCGCAGGGTGTGGATGACAATGTTGGAGCCGACCGAATCGTGCGGAGCGATAGCAGCATGTTGTACGTATTCCCAAGAGCGCCCCCGGTAGCGGGACGGCTTGGCGGTCAGCGCGCCAACCGGACAGAGGTCGATGACGTTGCCCGACAGTTCCGAAATCACGCTATGGGCCACGTAGGTGCCGATTTCCATATCCTCGCCGCGACCGGTGGCGCCCAGCTCGCGCAGGCCGGCGATTTCATCGCCGAAGCGCACGCAGCGGGTGCAATGAATGCAGCGGGTCATGTCGGTGGCGATCAACGGTCCGATGTCCTTGTCCTTGACCACCCGTTTGCGCTCGGCGAAGCGCGACACATCGCCGCCGTAGCCCAAAGCCACGTCCTGCAACTCGCACTCCCCACCCTGGTCGCAGATCGGACAGTCCAGCGGATGATTGATCAGCAGGAACTCCATGGTGCCCTTCTGCGCGGCCAGCGCCCTGGGCGACTCGGTGTGGACCTTCATGCCCTCCATCACCGGCGTCGCGCAGGCCGGCAGCGGTTTGGGCGCCTTCTCCACCTCGACCAGACACATCCGGCAACTGGCGGCGATGGATAACTTCTTGTGATAACAAAACCGGGGGACCGGAATACCCGCCGCATCGGTGATCTCGATGAGCATCGCACCCTTGCGCGCCTTCAGCGGGATACCGTTGACTTCGATGTTGACCAATTCCTCGCTCATCTTTTACCCACTGCGACCTTGTTGGAGGAGGTTCCGCTCAGGCGGCCAGGGCCGTCGCGCCGCCGACCATGCTGCGCTTGTGCTCGATGTAATAGGCAAATTCGTGCCGGTAATGCTTGACGAAGCTGCGCACCGGCATGGCAGCGGCATCGCCCAACGCGCAGATGGTGCGTCCCTCGATCTTGCTGGCCACGCTGTCCAGCAGATCCAGATCCTCAGGCCGCCCCTTGCCCTCGACAATGCGGGTCACCATCCGGTACAGCCAGCCGGTGCCTTCACGGCAGGGGGTGCATTGCCCACAGGACTCGGAAAAGTAGAACCGGGAGAGGCGCTGCAGCACCTTGACCATGTCGGTGATCTCGTCCATCACGATCACCGCGCCGGAACCGAGCATCGAACCGGCCACTTTACTGACCGAGTCGTAATCCATGTTGGCTTTCAGCATGATGTCGCCCGGCACCACCGGCACCGAGGAGCCGCCCGGAATCACCGCCTTGAGTTTACGGCCTTTCCAGACCCCACCGGCCAAGACCAGCAGTTCGGCGAAGGGCAGCCCCAGCGATACTTCGAAGTTGCCAGGCTTTTCGACATGGCCGGAAACCGAGAAAATCTTGGTGCCGCCGGCATTGGTCGTGCCAAGGTTGGCGAACCACTCGCCGCCGTTGCGAATGATCGACGGCACCGAAGAGAACGATTCGGTGTTGTTGATGGTGGTTGGCCGACCGTACAGACCGTAGCTGGCCGGGAACGGCGGCTTGAAGCGGGGCTGGCCCTTCTTGCCTTCCAGCGACTCCAGCAGCGCGGTTTCCTCACCGCAGATGTAGGCCCCGGCGCCCAGAGTCGGATACAGGTCGAAGTCGATGCCTGATCCTTGGATGTTCTTGCCCAACAAACCGGCGGCGTAGGCTTCCTTGACCGCGTTCTCGAACCGCTGGTAAGGCTCATCCATGAACTCGCCGCGCATGTAATTGTAGCTGACCGTGGAACCGGTGGCGAAACCGGCGATGGCCATGCCCTCGACCAAGGCGTGTGGGTTGAAGCGCAGAATGTCGCGGTCCTTGCAAGTGCCCGGCTCGGATTCGTCGGAATTGCAGACCATGTACTTCTGACCAGGCGCGTTGCGCGGCATGAAAGTCCATTTCAGACCGGCCGGAAACCCGGCGCCGCCACGGCCGCGCAGGCCGGACTTCTTGACCTCGTCAATGACCTGATCGGGCGTCAGTTGCCCAGCCAGAATTTTTTGCCAAGCTTCGTAACCCCCCACGCTCCGGTAGGTCTCGATGGACCAGGGCCGGTCCAGGCCGAGTGTCCGGTAGCAGACTTCGTTGGCCATCGCGGTTTACTCCAGGCTAGCGAGAATCCGATCCACTTTCTCAGGGGTCAGGTTCTCGTAGTAGACATGATCCACCTGCATCATCGGCGCTCCGCAGCAGGCGGCCAAGCATTCTTCTTCCTTCTTCAGGTAGAACTTGCCGTCCGGGGTGCTTTCGCCCAGTTTGATGCCGAGCTTCCTCTCGATATAGCTCAGCACGGTATCGCTGCCCCGCAACATGCAGGAAATGTTGGTGCAGACCGCGATGTTGTGCCGGCCCACCGGCTTCAATTCGAACATCGAGTAGAAACTGGCCACCTCGTAAACGGCGATAGGCGGCAGGTCCAGATAATCGGCTACCGCATCCATCAGTTCCGTGGTCAGATAACCGCCGTTTTCGTGCTGAACCTCGCGCAGGGCAGCCAGCACCGCGGACTGTTTGCGATCAGCGGGATAGCGGGTAAGCCAGTGATCGATCTCCGCGCGGGCGTGGGCGGACAGCAGATCGCTCTTGCGTAAACTCATTAGCGGTCGACCTCTCCAAAGACGATATCCTGGGTGCCGATGATAGCCACCACATCGGCCAGCATATGGCCGCGGGTCATCTCGTCCATGGATGACAGATGCGCGAAACCCGCTGCCCGGACCTTGACCCGATACGGCTTGTTGGCGCCATCGGAAATCAGATAGATGCCATATTCGCCCTTGGGATGCTCGGTGGCCACATAGACCTCGCCCTCGGGTACGCAATAACCTTCCGTGAACAACTTGAAATGATGGATCAGAGCCTCCATGCTCTCTTTCATGTTCTCGCGCGGCGGCGGTGCGACCTTGTAATCGTCGACAATCACCGGGCCGGGATTTTCCTTCAGCCATTTCACGCATTGCCGGATGATGCGATTAGCTTGGCGCATCTCCTCGACCCGGACCAGATAGCGGTCGTAGCAGTCGCCGTTGACCCCGACCGGGATGTCGAAATCCAGTTGATCGTAGACATCGTAGGGCTGCTTCTTGCGCAGATCCCAGGCGAAGCCGGAACCGCGCAGCATCGGTCCGGAAAAGCCCAGTTGCAGGGCGCGCTCGGGCGACACCACGCCGATGCCGACCAACCGCTGTTTCCAGATGCGGTTATCGGTCAACAGCGTTTCGTATTCATCCACTCGTCCTGGGAACCGGTCGGTGAACGCTTCGATAAAGTCGAGCAGCGATCCCTGCCGGGTGGCGTTCCGTTCGTCCACGTCCTTCTTGCTATGGAGCCTGGACGTTTCATACTCATACTTCGCCATCGAGTTCGGCAGGTCGCGATAGACGCCGCCCACCCGGAAATAGGAGGGATGCAGCCGCGCCCCAGAGACCGCCTCGTAGCAGTCCATCAGATCCTCGCGCTCGCGGAAAGCATAAAGAGAAACGGTCATGGCGCCGACATCCAGACCGTGCGCGCCGATCCACAGCAGGTGATTCAAAATCCGGGTGATTTCCGCGTACATGACCCGGATGTACTGGGCGCGCAGGGGCGGCTGGATGCCCAGCAGTTTCTCGATGGCCAACACGTAGGCGTGCTCGTTGCACATCGCCGACATGTAATCGAGCCGGTCCATGTAGCCGATGCTCTGATTGAACGGCTTGCTCTCGGCCAGCTTTTCGGTGCCGCGGTGCAACAGACCAATGTGCGGATCGGCGCGTTGGACTACCTCGCCGTCCAGTTCCAGCACCAGGCGCAGCACACCGTGAGCGGCTGGATGCTGCGGCCCGAAGTTCAGGGTGTAATTGCGAATCTCAGGCATCGGCGGTTTTCTCGGTTAGTGAGACTCGGGCAGATAACGGCTGTCCTTGCGAATGACGCGGGGCACCAGCACACGAGGCTCGATGCTCACTGGCTCGTACACCACGCGACCACGTTCGGGATCGTAACGCATCTCGACATTGCCAATCAGCGGGAAATCCTTGC
>WBZP01004953.1_pt1 | contig 13687 bp, 13 predicted proteins | sample 5204301 | NCBI WGS metagenome assembly WBZP01 (sample SAMN12412401, study PRJNA552823) | activated sludge metagenome | isolation source: activated sludge from nitrification reactor of wastewater treatment plant... | place: USA: Pennsylvania | collected 2017 | reverse complement strand
GGGAATCATCACGTCGACGACGTTGCGAATGCTGCCCATTTCGACGTCCCGAATGCGGGTGGACACGGATCGCTTCATCGCTCTCGATGATCTGATGGCCCGCATGACGGCGGCGGACGCGGAATACCGCTACACCGTGGCATGGGTGGATTCCGTCAGCGGCAAGGGTGACTTCCGATCGGTCCTGACCTGTGGAGATCATGCAGAACCCAGCGATCTCAGCGAGGGTGATCGCAAGAACCCCCTCGCCTACGACCCACAGGCCCGCGTGACCACCCCGCCCTGGTTCCCCGGCCGTACCCTGAACCGTTGGTCAGTCGGTGCGTTCAACGAGACGTGGTTCCGGAAGGCCCCCCGGCGCCGCCGCGACGAACTGCACACGATCGCGGACTTCTTCCACCCACTGGACATGGTCAACCAGTGGAATCGCGTTTACGGCAGCCCGGGTTTTGTGCAGTACCAGTTCTGTGTTCCGGATTCCCGGTCTGACCTGATCCGACTCGTGCTGCAGCGGTTGCGGGCAGCCAAGGCGCCGTCCTTCTTGACGGTGCTGAAGCGGTTCGGGGCCTCTAACCCTGCTCCGTTGTCGTTCCCGAAGCCAGGGTGGACCCTTGCTCTGGACCTGCCCGCCTCGGTTCCCGACCTGGCTGCAGTGCTCGATGAACTCGACCAACACGTCTTGTCCGCCGGTGGCCGCCTGTACCTGGCCAAGGACTCCCGCATGACTCCCGAGACGTTCCGTGCGGGATACCCTCGTTTGGACGAGTGGCTGCACACCGTGCGCCGTCTCGACCCCCACGGGGTCTTCACATCCGATCAATTCCGGAGGCTCCTGCCGTGATGAATGCCCTCACCGAACCGCAGTCGGTCGTGGTCCTGGGCGGTACCTCCGAAATCGCCCGCGCGATCATCGCCGAACTGCCTGCGAACCATGTGCGCCGCGTCGTGCTGGCCGGACGTCCCTCAGCGGCCCTCGACGAAGCGGTGGCGACCACTCGCGACACCTTGGAGCGGCGAGGCGCTCATCGATCGTTGACGGTGTCGTCCCTCGGTTTTGATGCGACGGCGACCGACACGCACGCGGACGTGATCGATGCGCTGTTCGCCACCGATGTCGACTTGGTGATCCTGGCCTTCGGTGTCCTCGGCGATCAAGAGAATTTCGAAGCTGACCCCGACGCGGCTGTGCTGGCGGCCCAGACCAACTTCGTGGGCGCGGTCAGCGTCGGCCTGCGGGTCGGACAGCACCTTCGGGAACAAGGGCATGGCGCTTTGGTGGTCCTGTCATCTGTGGCGGGGCTGCGCGCCCGGCGCTCCAACTTCGTGTACGGCTCCACCAAGGCCGGACTGGATGTGTTCGCGCAGGGCCTGAGTGACTCACTGGTGGGCACAGGAGCCCGCGTTCTCGTGGTCCGGCCGGGCTTCGTGCGGACGCGCATGACCGAAGGTCTGGCCGAGGCTCCTCTGGCGGTCACCCCAGAGCAGGTCGCCAAGGACACCCTGAAAGGGCTGCGCCGGGGCAGTCATACGGTGTACTCACCGGCGGCCATAGGTGCTGTCATGGTCGGCCTTCGGTCATTTCCTCGGCCAGTGTTCAGAAAACTCCCGATATGACCCACGCGGCGCCCGACGCCGATCGTCAGGAGCCCCCAGTCCCGGACCGGGGCAATGCGACCCGCGAGTGGGTCGGAATGGCGATCGTGGGCGCGGCCAGTTTCATCGTCGACTTCGGCGTCTTCAACCTGCTGCTCCTGATCGGAGCGAGTCCGGCCATCGCCAATCTGACGTCCCTGGCTATCGCGACCCTCGTTGCGTACCTGGCCAACTTGCGCTGGACCTTCTCGCATCGCGACGTGACCAACCGGTCCCGGGCGCTGGTTTTGTTCTTCGTCGTCAACATCGTCAGCGCGGCTGCCGTCCAAGTGGCCGTCATGGCCGCAGCGACAGTCAGTCTGGACGTCGCGTGGCTCAATGGGGTCAAGTTCGTGGCCACGGTCTTGGCCACCATGGCGCGATTTGTGCTCTACCGTTCATGGGTCTACCGCTCAAGCAGTCGCTAGTTCCGCAGCTCGCGCAAATCCTCGGGACGAGGGCCTGCGATCGGTTGTGGGAGGTTTCGCTGTGGTCACTGAGAGGTTCGTCCTGCTCCCGGGCATCTACAACTCGGGCCCGACTCACTGGCAGACGCTGTGGGAGGCCTCGGAACCGCAGCGTTTCTCACGATTCGAGCCCTCGGACTGGGATCACCCGCGACGTGGCGACTGGATCGCCGCCCTGCAAAGCTCGGTGAGCCGCGCGGGAACGCCGCCGGTTCTGGTGGCCCACAGTCTGGCGTGCCTACTCGTCCCCATGTGGGCCGCCGGGCCGCACTCGCCGGTGGCGGGCGCGGTCCTGGTGGCCCCGGCAGACCCCGCAAGCTCGCAGTTCCCCGTGGACGCCCATGAGTTCCGTGATGTCCCGCGAGATCCCCTGCCGTTCCCCGCGTTGGTCGTGGGCAGCACCGACGATCAGTACGCCACGTCGGAATGGAGCGCGGCGTTCGCGACGGATCTGGGGGCATCGTTCGTGGATGCCGGAGCCTTGGGCCACATCAACGCGGACAGCGGCTTGGGCGATTGGCCGCAGGGAAAGGGACTGCTCCGTGAGTTCAGCGAACTGATCGGCTGAATGCAGGCGGGGGGGTCGGGCCACTCCACGTCACTTCCGGGCGCCCCGACCCGGCGGGCGGGGAACCGCAGCCGTTCCCTGCTTCCTTCATCCGATCCGGGCCGTCAGGCTGTGATCGCTGGACTTCCTGGTGCGCCTGCGCTGTGATTGTCGGCATGGCTCCTCAGACTGAACCTTGGCCCCCCGGTGTCCCGTGCTGGATGGATCTGATGGTCCCCGATCCTGCTGCGGTGAAACCGTTCTACGAGGCGGTTCTCGGCTGGACCTTCACAGAACCGGATGACGCGTTCGGGGGCTACGTCATGGCCCTGAAGGGCGAGGCGCCGGTTGCCGGAATGGGTCCGCAGGCGGATGGGGGCCGAACGGCGTGGACGATGTACTTCGCCAGCGACGACGCCGATGCCGCGGCCGCCGGTGTGCGTGCAGCGGGGGGCACGGTGCTGCGCGACCCCGACGACGTCGGCCCCTTGGGGCGCATGTTCGTCGCCGACGACCCCACCGGCGCCCGTTTCGGGGTGTGGCAGGCGGGGACGTTCCCGGGGTCCGCGGTGAGCAATGAACCCGGGTCATTGATCTGGGAGGACCTGCGCTCCACAGAGCCGGACGCGGCCCGCGAGTTCTACGCGGCGGTGTTCGGGCACGAGTACTCCCCGATGGACATGGCGTCACCGGACTACATGACGTTCGCGACAGCCGGCGACGATCGCCCGCGTGGCGGCATGGGCGGGATGATGGGTGCCGAGGGAGTCGGATCCCACTGGTTGTTGTACTTCTCGGTGGACGACCTCGAGGAGTCACTGGCTGCAGCGACCGCCCATGGCGGAGCTGTGCCCATCCCGCCCTTCGAGACCCCTTTTGGACCGATGGCCGGGATCACGGACCCGTCGGGCGCCACGGTCTGGCTGGTGCAGACCCCGCCGGAATCCGCGTGACACTCTCGGTTCACGGGAGGGCCAGGGTCAGTCACCCGCTCCGGCGATGATGCGCATCAACCCTGCCGCCGCACGCCTTGCTCCCGTCTCGTTCAGGTGACCCTCGTCGGATGCGTAGGCCGTGTAGAGAGTCAGGTAGGTCCCGTCGCCGGCAGTGACCCGTGTCCCGTCCGGACGGGTCGACTCGATCGCCGCAAGGTCGAACAGTCGACCGGTGCCGGCGTACTGGGCGCGGATCATGGCATTGAGTCGCTGCCGAGCTGCGTTGTCCTGGCTTGCCCCGACGGTGAGGGGCACTGTGGCATAGATCAAAGCCACCGCGGGTCGGTCACGGCCCAGGTCCGCCATCGTGGTCCGATAGCGGTTGAACACCGCTTCGATGTCCGTGTCGGCTGTGACGTCGACGAAGCACAGTTTCATGACTGCCACCTCGATGCGGCGTCCGGATCGCACCGCGGCGTCGAAGTCGGCGATCTTGGACAGCGGCAGACCGTTCTCTCCGATGTAGGCGTGGGACACGAACCCACCCGCCGGCTCGGTGGCAGGCCATTCCAGCACCGGCTGTGCCGTGACGCCGCGGGCGTCGTAGAGCCCCGGGACAGCGTCCAGGATGTTCATTCCCACCGACTGGTGCCCGAACAGGACCGCCATCTGGGCCGCCCGGGTCAGTTCCTGGTCGGTGACGCCCACAGATCCGTCGCCGAACTCGCCCGACCCTGCCGCCGGAGGATCGGTGGGGAGCGGGTTCGTGGGGTCTGCCGGGTCGGAGGGGCCGGTCGGGTCTGCCGGACCTGTCGGCGACGTGCCGCTCCCGACCCGCGTCGCTGCGATCCAACCGCTGGCCGCGAGGCGACCGGTTGGCAGCGCCTTCGCCTGGATACGCCTTGAGCCGGTGGGGAGCACCGCGTGTGCTGAGCGCTGGCGCACGGCGCGGGCCACGGACCCGGGCGAACCGCCGTGCCGGAACTTGATGATGACGCGCCGCCCATTCGTGGTGACCGAGACGCTGACGCGCGAGTCGTCGCGCACACGGAATGTGGCGCTCACCCTTGCGGGTGGCTTGTGGGAATTGGCCGAGGTGGCGTCGGCCGTCGCGATCGGTGAAGCCGGTGCCGCGGTGGCCCCGGCGCCCCACAGCATGGGCACGACCAGAGCCGCCGCCAACGCACTGTTGAGGTTCATCTCGATCGCCCCCTGTCGCGCGGTCCGATGTGGTCCTGTCTGCAGCATCGGCTCTGGCCACGGGGCACTTGATCCGCTGATCACACCTTGACGAGGCCAAGTACGCCCATCGTATGGTCATACAGCGCCTCGGCGACGTCGGGATCCTGGGCATTCGGGCACGGTTCGGCGATCGCTTCATGGGCCAGGTAGGCGCCACTCGGCAGGCCGGGTGCGGTCACCGCGAACACACTGGTTGCGGCGCCTTCGTCGAGGGAGTCGGTGCCCGGGACCTTCATTCCCTCGGTGAGCAGTTTGGTGCCGACCATGCCTGGGTGGACTGCCAGAAAAGTGATGGCAGGATTTCGCCGGGCTGACTCCCGGGCCATCATCAGTGCCGCCAGTTTGGTCTGTGCGTGGGCTTTGAAGTGGTGCCACTTGCGCGAACGGAAGTCAGGGTCCTCGAGGTCGATCGAACCACGCTGATGGATCGCCGACGACAGGTTCACCACGCGCGCGCGGTGTGGGAGTCCGGGACTCATCAGTGCAGTCAGCAGCGACGGTGCCAAGTGGTTGACCTGCCACATCTCCTCGTGACCGTCCACGGTCTGGAGACGCTCCCGGCGATAGATCCCGGCGTTGTTGATCAGGCCGTCGACACCGAGGTGGCTGACGGACTCCGCCAGATCGGCCACCTGATCCAGGTCGGTGAAGTCGGCCACGACTCCGGTTACCGCCGACGAGCCGAGGTCGTCACAAGCGGCCGCCACCCGAACTGGGGAGCGTCCGTGGATGACGACCTCGTGGCCTGCGTGCGCCAACAGTTGGGCGGTGCGCAGGCCGATGCCGTCCGTTGAGCCGGTGATCAGGATGCGCGCCACCAGACCATTGTCATGCGACAGTGCCGGGGCGGCACTTCCGTGTCGGCCTCAGGGGTGTCAGGATGTCGCCATGCAGACACAGGTCAAATACTCCCCGTCCTTCGCCATGGCCCAGGTCACGTTGGCGCCGAACGAACTCGTCAAGGCAGAAGCCGGCGCGATGGTGTCCATGCAGGGCGTCGCCATCGAGACCAGCACACAAGGCGGTTTCATGAAAGGCCTTCGCCGCTCAGTGCTGGGCGGTGAGTCGTTCTTCATGAACACGTTCACCGCCAGTGCGCAGGGTGGCGAGGTGTCCTTCGCCCCTGACCTGCCCGGCGATGTCGTGGTGTGGGACCTCTCCGGGCAGACGGTCTTCCTGCAGTCCGGCTCGTACCTGGCATCGGCGCTGTCGGTCGACGTGGACTCCAGTTGGGGTGGCGCCAAGACGTTCTTCAGCAGTGAGGGCCTGTTCATCCTCAAGTGCAGTGGCTCGGGGCAGTTGATCCTGAGCGCCTACGGAGCCATGGACTCCCGGCAGTTGCAGGCGGGGGAGACCTTCACGATCGACTCCGGCCATGTCGTGGGCTGGTCCGAGGGCATCACGTACAAGACCCGGAAGGTCGGCAACTGGAAGAGCACGTTCCTGTCCGGCGAAGGTCTGGTGGCCGATCTGACGGGTCCAGGCACGGTCTACATGCAGACCCGCTCCGCCGACGCCTTCCTGGGTTGGCTGATCCCGAAGCTGCCCAGCAGCAGCAACTGACCGGCACTCCACTGACTGCAGACCGGGGGCGCACGGGGTAGACCCCGGGCGTGGCGCCCCCGGTCTACCCCGTGCGCCCCCGGCCTGCAGTCGGGAGGCGGCGGGGTTGTCGGCCTCGTGAAACGATTCACAAGCACGGGGGTAAACTTTGGGTGATCCGGTCCCGCGACCGGATTTCGTGCGCCGACCTGTTGGGAATGAGAACTGTGACCAAGCCCGTTGTGCTCATCGCCGAAGAGCTGTCCCCCGCCACCGTCGAGGCCCTGGGTCCAGATTTCGAGATCCGTCACTGCAACGGCGCCGACCGCGCCGAGCTTCTGCCGGCCATCGCCGACGTCGACGCCATCCTGATCCGCTCGGCCACCAAGGTCGACGCCGAGGCGCTGGCTGCGGCCAACAGGCTCAAGGTCGTCGCCCGCGCCGGTGTCGGACTCGACAACGTTGATGTCAAAGCCGCAACCCAGGCGGGCGTCATGGTGGTCAATGCGCCCACGTCGAACATCCTCAGTGCGGCCGAGTTGGCCGTCGCGCTTCTGCTGGCCTCCGCCCGCAACGTGGTGCCCGCCAACGAGGGCCTGCGTGGGGGCGAGTGGAAGCGTTCCAAGTACAGCGGCGTCGAGCTCGCCGACAAGGTCGTCGGGGTGGTCGGGCTGGGCCGCATCGGTGTCCTGGTGGCGCAGCGTCTGAGCGCGTTCGGCGTGCAGTTGATCGCCTACGACCCCTATGTGCAGCCTGCTCGCGCCGCTCAGTTGGGTGTGCGGATGGTTGACCTCGATGAGCTTCTCGCTACTTCGGACTTCATCACGGTGCACTTGCCCAAGACCCCCGAGACCTTGGGCCTGATCGGCGACGAGGCCCTGCACAAGGTCAAGCCCGAGGTGCGCATCATCAATGCCGCCCGCGGCGGCATCGTGGACGAGAAGGCGCTGTACGACGCACTCGTGGATGGCCGCGTCGCCGGTGCGGGCTTGGACGTGTACGCCACTGAACCCTGCACCGACTCGCCGCTGTTCTCCCTCGAGAACGTCGTGGCGACACCTCACCTTGGCGCCAGCACCGACGAGGCGCAGGAGAAGGCGGGCGTCTCGGTCGCGCGGTCAGTGCGGCTCGCGCTGGGTGGCGAACTCGTTCCTGACGCGGTCAATGTGCAGGGCGGCGTGCTGGCCGAGCCGGTGCGCCCGTTGCTGCCACTGGCCGAGAAGCTCGGAGCCATCGCCTGCCGTCTGTCCGGAGCTGCCATCGAACGCATCGACGTCGAGGTCCTCGGCGAGGCTGCATCCGAGGACGTGCGTGTCCTGGAGCTCTCAGCCCTCAAGGGCGTCTTCGGCCAACTGGTCGATGATCCGGTGTCCTATGTCAACGCCCCGCTGATGGCCAAGTCCCGTGGCGTCGAGGTGCACCTGTCGACCACCCCCGACAGCCCTGATCATCGGTCGGCCGTCACCGTGCAGACCACCCAGGTCGATGGCGAGCAGGTCAAGGTCGCCGGAACCGTCGTCGGTCCCAAGGACGAAGCCCGCCTGGTGCAGGTCGACGAGTTCGACGTCGAGGTCGCGATCACCGACCACATGGCGTTCCTGGGCTATATCGATCGCCCCGGCGTGGTCGGCACTCTGGGCCTGATCCTGGGCGAAGCCGGCATCAACATCGCCGGCATGCAGGTCGGTCGCACCGACGCCGGCGGCCGTGCCCTGACCGTGCTCACAGTGGACTCGGCCGTGCCCAACGACACGATGGATTCCATCGTGTCCCAAATCGGTGCGGGCTACGGCAAGGCCGTCGACCTGGCCTGAGCCGGCATGGCTGCGCCTCTGAAGGACTCGTTCGGCCCCACAGTGGCTGAGCGCATCGCCGATCTGATCGGTGCCGTTCAACCGGACTTCCCGGCTGCCGAGTTCGTTGCCGCTGCCACTGGCGACTTCGACACGCTGGAACTCGCCGACAGGTCCCGCGCAATCGCCGCGGCTCTGCGCGACTTCCTGCCCGGGGATCCGGCTGCTGCAATCAGTCTGATCACCCAGAGCCTGCCCAGTGGGGTCGAGGCCCAGCGCTGGCAGGGGATGGACAGTTTCATGCTGTGGCCGTTCACCATGTTCATCGCAGAGAACGGGCTCGACTGCTTCGAGGAATCGATGGCCGCGCAGTACGAGATCACGCAGTTGTTCACGGCCGAGTTCAGTATCAGGTCGTTCATCGATCAGCGGCACGTTGCCACAATGGCCCGGCTCCACGAATGGACCACGGACCCCAGCGAGCATGTACGGCGCCTTGTCTCAGAGGGCACGCGGCCACGACTCCCCTGGGCTTCGAGGCTGCAACGGTTCGTCGATGACCCGGCACCCGTGCTCCCCCTCCTCGAGTCATTGCGCGACGACCCGTCGGAGTACGTCCGCCGATCGGTGGCCAACAACTTGAACGACATCGCCAAGGATCATCCCGCCACGGCCATCGCGACATGTGAACGCTGGTTGTCCGAACAGCCCGGTCGCCGGCCCATGGTGCGCCATGCGCTCCGCACGCTCGTCAAGGCGGGTGATCCCCGGGCGCTGGCCCTATTGGGGTTCGATCAGGCAATCACTGCGCGGATCCTGACCGTCGAGGTGATCCCCCAAAACGTGCGGATCGGCGAGTCGGTCGAGGTGCTGATCACGCTCTTGAATCCGGGCCCGCTTCCCGCGCAGGTGCTGGTTGATTTCGAGGTCGTCTTCGCCCGACCGGGCACGTCGGGTCGCAAGGTGTTCAAAGGGGCCGAGCTCCGGGTGGAGCCGGGTGCGGAGGCTGTCGTGCGGCGGCGCCTGTCGATGCGCCAGATGTCCACCCGGCGGGTCTACCCCGGGCCCCACCGCGTGGTGGCCCTGCTCAACGGGGTCCGGCACGAGGGCGCCGGGTTCGCGGTGTCGGACTGAGAGCGGGTTGTAGGGTCACCGCCATGAACGAACTCGATCGCGGCATCCACGCCATGGGAACCGGGCGAGCGGCCGGGACGCCGGATGTGATGGTCATCGATGCCGGAGTCGAAGTGGCAGCGGCGGATCCCGGTGCCGCGTTCGAGCAAGCCAAGAGCGCGATCGCGGGATTGCGGAGGGCAGTGCTGTCAGAGGGCGTTGCCGAGCACAATCTGAGGACGTCGCAGGTCGACCTGCACCCCACCTACGACAGGGAGGGCCGGATCAACGGCCATCAGGCGTCTTTGGGTATACGAATCACCGTGAGAGACATCGCGGGCTCGGGCTCGGTCATCGATGCGGTGACCGCAGGAGCGGGGGATCACGCCCGACTTGGCGGAATCCGGCTGGAACACAGCAACCCCGCCGCGCTCGAAGTGCAAGCCCGCCAAGCAGCAGTAGCAGATGCCCGCACACGGGCCGAGGCCTTGGCTGCGCTGGCGGGGCGCCAATTGGGGCGATGCGTGCGACTCGAGGAACTGGACGCTCAGGTCGCGCCCAGGATGATGGCGACCAGGTCGATACCGGGCGCCGAGATGGTGGTCGACGGCGGCGAGGTCGAACAGACCGTCACCGTCGCCACCGTGTGGGAGTTCGCCGACTGATCGGCGATCCTCACCCCAGGGCTGGGTCGGTCACTTCTTCTTGGCGCCGTGGGGCAACTGAGACTTGGTCTTGACCGCGTGCTTCATCTGGGCCTTGTGCTTGCTGTGGTTGATGTTCAGGGTGTCGGATGAGTTTCCGAGTATCTTTGCCGAATACATGGTGGCTCCTTCGCTCCCCTTAAGTGTGCCACACAGAATGCATATATACGCATAACAATCGGGCGTCAGTGGTTGACGTCCCTGCCCCGCCGCTGTGCCCGCGGCGTTCCCGCGGCTCAATCCTGGGCCACTCAGGCGTAGGAGCACTCGATGGCCGCTCCGGGCGCAGATCGACTGCTGCGGGCACGCGCACCCCGAAGAGATGGTCGTGTGCCCGATATCAGGGGTGCCATGCTGTTCCAGTGGGAGCAGCACCGCCGACGCGACAACAGCCGGATCCAGACCGCTCGGCGCCCAAACCCATGCAGCGCATGGTCATGGTGACCAGCATCCTCATGGCCGCTGGGGCCGCCGGCCGCGGTGGCCTGGAGTTGGCCACGGCCGTGGGTTTCAGAGGAACCGACGAGAGCAAGCGCGAGCAGTTGGCCCGCCTCATCCGCGATCTGCAGGCCGTCGGTGTGGACATCAGCAACGAAGCCGACAGGGGGCAGGAGTCTCGTTGGGTGCTGCGCCCCGGAGACAGTCGGGTACGGCTCGCGTTCACGCCCGAGCAGTTGGCCGAACTGGCGCGTGCGGCACTGTTGGCAGACCGGGAAGCCCTGACCCGGCAACTGGGCCAGGCGGTCGCCGCGGCCCCGTCGTTCGATGTTGCGCCGCCGCAGCTGCCCGTGGACGTCGACCTGGTTCTGAGGGCCGTCACCGCGAGGTGCCTGTTGCGCTTCACCTACAACGGCAGAGACCGCGAGTTCGACCCAGTCTCGATGCAGCGAGGATTCGGGGGGTGGGCGGTCTCGGGGTTCGACCGTGGCTCTGGCCAGTTCCGCACCTTCTACCTGAGCCGGATGCGTGACATTGATTCGGGCGAGCCGGGTACGGCCCGCGGGGTCGGCTCTGTTCAGCGCACCGGTACCGATCCGCTCACGTGGCTGGTGGACCCGCCGCTGGATGCCGTGGTGGCCGTGTCACCGGGCTTCAGGGCGGACGCTGCACGTCTTCTTGGTGTTCCTGTGGCCGAATCGGGCCGCGAGTGGACTTTCCGCGTGACCAATCGGTGGGCCTTCTACTCCAGGATCGCCGAACTGGGGGAGCGGGTGTATCTGGTCGGCCCCCCGCCCATCCGCGACCAGTTCGCGGGGTTTCTGATGGCGGCGATCGCATGAGCGCACGGGAATCCTTCGCCCGCATCCACCGGGTCATGGCCATGCTGCACGGTCACCCCGCCGGACTGCCCCTGGACGCGGTGGCGGGCGAACTCGGAGTGCCCACCGACACATTGCGCCAGGAGATCCTCGACTACTACGCCACTGACATCCCGGCCCACGCCCTGCTCGGGCTCAACCGGGCCGACACCATCGAGTTCCTTGCTGCCGATGGTGCCGAGGCAGACCCCCACCTGGCGCCGGTCATCCGAGCGGTCTCGGACCGACCTGAGGCCGAACTGGGCGTCGAGTACTTGCGTGCCGACGAGCTCGTGGTGCTCTACGAGGCTGCCCGTGGCCTGGCAGAACTGGAGCCGGACAATGTCGCACTCGCCGAGGCGCTGACCGTGCTGAGCGACACCTTTCTGGCCGGCACCACGACAGCCGGTGGCCGGGCTGACGCCGCTGGAGGAACGGCCGCACTGTTGCGCGAAGCCGTGGAGCAGGGTCGTGTGGTGCAAATCGAGTACTCCCGTGCCTGGCGCCCCGGGGTCGGGACCCGTGAGATCCACCCGTATGCACTTCGCCACACCAACCGGGGGTGGGAGGTCGATGCCGGACCTCTGTCGCAGGGCCGGGCACGCACCTTCATCGTCGACCGGATCAGCTCGGCCGAACTCCTGCCGCACTGGTTCGAACGTCCTGCCGGGATCGACGAGGTCCTGGCTGCCGAGCGGACTGAGGTGTGGGTCGAGATGTCCCTGCCGCAGCGCACCCAGTGGGTGGTCGACCGGTTCGCGGAGTCCACGGCCGTGCTGACTGCTGATGCCGACGACCTGTCTGTCCGAGCCGGATTCCTGCCCCCGGTCGCCGAGCGGATCGGGCTGATCCTGGTCATCGCCGGCCGTGACGCATTCGTGGTGGATCCGCCGAACCACAGGTCGGCAGGCGCCGACCTGGCCCGGCAACTGCTCGCACACCACGACCTGGCCTGACCCCGACAGCCGCCGGGCGAGGCGTCAGCTGCACCGGTAGCGTTCAAGGCGGACGGAGGAGTCATGGCCGAACACGATCCGCTCGCGGCGGGCGACCCGCTGGGCCGGGGGTATGTCTGGGGACTCGGTTCCCTGGATTGCTCGATGGATGTGGCGGCCCGGTTGCGCTCATGGTTCCGTGAGGCCGATGCCGCGTTGCGGCTGCCGTCGGATGTCTCAGCCTCGATCGATTGGGCGATCGGCACCGGCACGCTGATCCCACCCAGCCAGGGCCTGCTGAACCTGCTGCTCGGACCTGGCCGACTGCTCAGCGGCACCGGGCCGGCCCGCCTCTTTGGCATCTGGGACTCCTATCGCAAGACGCCCCAGCCTGAGCTCGAGCGGGTACCCGCAGCGGTGTACCCCTTCGAACTGGTGGGGCCTCAGGCCAATCTGCGGATCTGGCAGAGCCGGCTAAGGCTCCTAGGCGACTTCTATCTGGTGCTGTCCACCATTCCGGTGTTGGTGGACGATGCTCGAACCCTGGCCAGCGTCTGTCGGTTGCGTGCCATGGACCCGGCGGCGGCTGCCGCGGACATCGCGGCCCCGACGAGTGCCGATCGCATGCGGATCTGGTTGGCGGACCACCCCCAACTCGCACTGGAACTGCCGTTGCAGTTCGGGCCCGACCCCACCGGGACCCTGTTGGTCGACGTCGACCGCAACGCCCGCCTCTTGTCCGGTTCTGGCGTCATGCCAGGAGGGGTTCTGGCATCGGGCGCCTTGGTGGCGGGGGTTCCGGAACTTGCGGCTCAGGCCGGCAAACCACGGCCGAACGCCTCACCACCCGCGGGGCTGGCCGACATAGCGAGGTTGACGACTCTCCCTACGGGCGACCTGCTGATGGCGCTGACCGGCTATGTCAGTGACATCGGTGCCAGCGTGGGCGCAGCTGTGTCCGAGTCCGGGGCAACCGGGTCGGACGCGGCCCTGCAGGTACTCGTGGACGTCGACACCGCCCGCGACTCGCTGGTGGCGTTATCTGCGGCGGGAGCGCTCCAGGATCCTGCAGTCGGGGCGCAGCAGGGCCGTGGATCGGTCAACGGGTCGCCGACCATCCAACCCGTTGACGAGTCGCCAGCCGGCTCGCAGGCCCCGGCCTCCATTGAGGGCGGCGCCCGTGGGGATCCCGCGGGGGGGAACGACGCCGTTGTCGGTGGGGTCGACGTGCCCGACACGGTCCCGGTCGCTGCCGGTCCCGGCCTGATCGGCCAACCGGAGCTCAGCGCGGCCGTCGCCACGGCCGAAGCGGTGCTGCGGGCCGGCCGTTCGGTGCGGTTGCTGATCTCCGGACCGGCCGGGGTAGGCGCCAGGCGGGCTGCCCGGCACCTGGCCGCTGCGGCGGGCGCGACGCCGTTGCTGGACGTGCGCGCCGAGCAGTGGGACACCCGGGAGTCGGCGGCGGCCGACGTCGCCGCC
>WBZP01000967.1_pt1 | contig 13687 bp, 14 predicted proteins | sample 5204301 | NCBI WGS metagenome assembly WBZP01 (sample SAMN12412401, study PRJNA552823) | activated sludge metagenome | isolation source: activated sludge from nitrification reactor of wastewater treatment plant... | place: USA: Pennsylvania | collected 2017 | reverse complement strand
TTCTCCGAGCTCGAGGTCAGGAAGGCCTGGCCCTGCATGCGCATCGACTCGTCCGTGAGGAACGCGGGCCGGGGGCGGCCGCCCTTCAGCCGAGTGATGACGCCGGAGCCGCACGCGTCGAGCACCGTGATGCCGACGTCGGCCGCCATCCCCTGCATGGCGTCGCGGATCTCGCGGTAGGAAACGCCGTCGGTCCCGAGCATCAGGCCTTCGTCGTCGGCGTGCCCCGAGAAGTAGAGCACCGCCTCGGCGCGCTGCCCGGCTACCCGCGCGGCGCCGACGCGGCGGCGCACTTCGTCGAGTGCGCCCAGGAAGGAGCGACGGCTCGGATCTCTGAGGAGGAACGCGTCCCCGGGCGCGACGCCGCCCAGGCCCTGCATCACCGCCGCGAAGCGCTCGGCGTCCGCGATGGCGTAGCGAAGGGTGACACGTTCGGGACGCCCGTGGTTCGCTCCGACCACGACCGCGAGGCGCAGCACTTCGCCGGCAAAGGCAGCGCCGCCGCTCAGGGCGAGAGATCCGAGCAGGAGGACGACCGCTCGGCAACTCATCGAGACGACTCCTTTCTGAGCAGAAACGTCGAGCAGGCGAGCTCGGACGGCAGGCGGGGCCCGGTCCCTTCACCCTTCGATCGTGATGAAGCGGCCCGGGCCAGCGCCTCGGTCACGGTCTTCACGGCGAACGGGCCGGGCGAAGTGACGAGGTAGAACTCCTCGAAGGACGGGGCGTCATCCAGCTCGAAGGAGGCCGCCAGCGCCGCAGGTCCTCGCGCGAGCTCGGCTGCACGATCGCCGGCGGAGAGGTGAACGGTGACCGTACCCCGTCCATCCTGGGACACCACGACTCCGTAGCGTGCGCCGGCCGCGACGTACTCGACCTGGACCGTGTCCCCTGGCCGGACGACGCCGCCGCTCGCCAGCCGCTCGGCTCCGGCCATGGTCTGGCGGTAGACGATCAGGTGGGGCCGGAGACCCTTGACGCGCGTGGTGTCGGGGACGGGCGCCACGAGGCTCTGCTGCGGGGCACGCGGCAGCGCGGCCCAGGCGGCCGCGAGCACGACGGACGCGGCGAGCGCGAGCGCCATCCGGCCGCGGGCGGGCACGGCTTCGGGTGGCGCCGCCGCCGCGCGTGCTCGAATGACGGCGGCCATCGCTTCCGCCGAGCACTCGGCGAGGATCTCCGCGTCCGACGCGTCCAGCGCGGCGAGCCGCGCCTGCAGCGCCTCATCCCGTTCCACGGCGGCGGCCACGCGGCCGGAGTCGTCCGCGCCGAGCTCGCCCAGCCGGAAGCGCTCGAGCTCCCAGTCCGCGACGGCCTCGCTCTTCATCGTCGCGTCTCCTCGGCCGTGGCCCGCAGCGCGCGAAGGCGCTTGCGCACGCCCGACACTGACATGCCGAACTCGCGGGCGACCTGCTCGATCGTCATCCCGTCGACGAAGTGCAGGACGGCCATGGTCCGCGTCGAAGGAGGATGGCGGCCGAAGATCCGGTCCAGCAGGAGAGGCGCGTCGAGGTCACTGCCGGCGGCGATCCGATCGAGGAGGCCGTCATCGGCGAGAGCCGGTCTCCGTCCGCGGTCGCGGATGCGGTTCAGGCACAGGTTCGTGGCGATCCGGAAGAGGAGTGAGGACGGGTGATCGACCGAGAGCTGGCCTCGCTTCCTGAGAACTTGGACGAACACTTCCTGGGCCACGTCGCGCGCCTCCTCCCCGTCCGCGCGGAGAAGCTGCCGACACCGGCGCACCACCATAGGGCCGTAGCGCTCGTACAGGCGCTCCAGGTCGACGCCCGTCTCCGCCATTCGCCTATGTAACACCGCAGAAGGGCAAAACTGTCACCGACCCCTCGCGGAGCCCCTCGCTCCCCTTCGGCGGTATCCTCTCGCGGCGCACGCGATCGAGACGGCCTCGACCACCCGACGAAGTTCGCGCCGATCGAGAAGCGGCTCGAGGCGACGAACGGCGGCTTCGACCTGACGCTCGACGGCCAGTCGATGACGGTGCTGCGGGCCCCGCCTCGCGAAGTAGATCGCCGGGCGAGGGCCGATCGGGAACGGTCGACCCCGCGCCGGTGTCCAACGCTGCGAGCCCGTGCCTGCGCGAGGAGGCCCGCCCATGCGAGTCACGTTGGTGGCCTGCGGCAGCCGAGGGGACGTGCAGCCGATGCTCGCTCTCGCCCTCGGTCTCCAGCGAGCCGGCCATCAGGCGCTCCTGACCGTGCCGCCGGATTTCGTTGACTGGGCCGGTGCCTTCGACTGTCCCGTCCGCGCTCTCGGGCCGGGCTTCCGAGGCAACCCGGACATGCGCGACGCGGGACCGCGCTCGCTCGCGCGCTTCACGAAGGCCGAGGTGAGCTCCGAGATCCGCGATCTCCCCGAGATCGCCAGGGGCAGCGATCTCGTCGTCGCCACGGGCCTCGCCTTCGGCGCGGGCAGCGTGGCCGAGCACCTGGGGGTCCCCTATCGCCTCGTCACGTTCGCACCGCTCGCGATGATGGGCACGGACAAGGACCCGCTCTGGATGGCCGCCGCGGGCCGGCTCGCCCGCGTAGTCGCGAACGCCACCCTGCGCGGGGTCCTGAACCGTGGGCGCTCGACGCTCGGTCTGCCGCCGCTGCGGGACGTGATGGCGTCGTGGTCCGGCGTCCGGCCCATATCGGCGACCGATCGGGCCCTCACGATCCTGCCGGATGGGGCGACCCCGAACGCCGTCCAGACGGCTTACATGCATCTGCGACAGCCGGGCACGCTCGCTCCCGAGATCCGGGAGTTTCTGGCGAGCGGGCCGAAGCCCGTCTACGTCGGCTTCGGCAGCCTTCCGATCGCCGATCCGGGCAAGCTGGCGCGCATGCTCGACGAGGTGTCCGCCGCCCTCCAGCGACGCCTCGTGGTGCTGACGAAGGGCTTCTCGCTCGACCGCCTGAGCGGCAACCGCCGCTGCCTCGTCATCACCGAGGCGCCGCTCGAGCAAATCTTTCCCTGTGTGGCCGCGGTCGTCCACCACGGCGGCTCCGGAACGGTCGCGACCGCGGCGCGGGCCGCCGTACCGCAGATCGTCGCGCCCCAGATGTCCGACCAGTTCCAGTGGGCCAACCTCGTGGCCCGACTCGGCCTCGGGCCGCGCGTCGGCCCGCTCCGCACGCTCTCCGCGCGCAAGCTGAGCGCGGCCATCACCGAGTGCCTCTCGAATCCCTCTGTCGCGGACAGGGCTCGCGAGGTGGCGGCCGCGCTTGCCGGCGGCCCCGACGGCGTCGCCCTGACGGTGAAGCTGCTCGAAGACGACTGCCGGCGCGCTCGCTGAAGCCGCGCCGCCTCCCTGGATCATCGGGTCCATGGATCGCGGGCCGCCTCCGTCGCACGGTGGGCCATCCGGAGGTGTGCGGATGGAAGGGATCAGCCGACGCGGGTTCATCACGAGCGCGGGCATCGGCGCCGTCGGAACGGCCGCCCTTGGCGGCCCGGCCGAGGCCGCCGGCGCGGCCGTGCGGCCGGCGGGAGAGCCGGTCGCCCTCACGCTGCGGGTCAACGGCCGCGCGCGACAGCTCTCCGTGCTGCCGCGGACGACGCTGCTCGAGGCGCTGCGGGAGCACCTCGGGCTCGCCGGCACGAAGCCCGGCTGCGAGCGGGGCGAGTGCGGGGCCTGCACGGTCCTGATCGACGGCGTCGCCCGCTACTCCTGCCAGACCCTCGCGCTCGAGGCCGAGGGCCGCGAGATCACGACCATCGAGGGGCTGGAGAAGGGCGAGGCGCTCTCCTCCGTGCAGAAGGCCTTCGTCGACGAGGACGCCATGCAGTGCGGCTACTGCACGCCGGGCCAGGTGATGGCGGTCGAGGGGCTCCTGCGCGAGAACGCGAGCCCGACCCTCGACGAGATCCGCGAGGGCGTCTCCGGCAACCTCTGCCGCTGCGGCGCCTACGCCCACATCTTCAAAGCCGCGCAGCGGGCCGCCGCCGCGCGCCGCGACGGGGGGAGGTGAGCCGTGGCCGAGACACCCGTTCGCCCCTGGACGGAGACGAAGGTCGTGGGCACGGCCCAGCCGCGCATCGACGGCCACGAGCGCGTGACGGGGTCGGCCGTCTACGCGCGCGACATGGCGCTCCCCGACATGCTGCACGCCGCGTTCGCCCGCTGCCCGCACGCCCACGCGATCGTGAAGAAGGTCGACGTCTCGAAGGCGCTGAAGATGCCCGGCGTGCGCGCCATCCTCACCGGCGACTCCCCCGGGGCGAAGCTGCCCTTCTACTTCACCCCCAAGGGCCCGCTGAGCTGGCTCTTCGACCCGCACTGCCGTCACGAGGGCGAAGAGGTGGCCGCGGTCGCCGCGGAGACGCCGGCCGAAGCGCGGGCCGCCGCCGACGCGATCGAGGTCGAGTACGACGAGCGGCCGTTCGTCGTCGACTACGAGAAGGCGCTCGACCCCAAGGCGCCGGCCCTCCACGAGGGCGGCAACAGCGCCGGCGTCGAGAAGTACGCGCGGGGCGACGTCGCGAAGGGCTTCGCCGAGGCGGACGCGGTCGTCGAGATGACGTTCCGCACGCCCTGCGAGATCCACGCGCCCATGGAGACCCACGGCTCCGTCGTGAAGTGGGAGGGCGACCGCCTGATCATCCACGACACGAACCAGGGGGTCTTCGACCTGCGCTCGGCGTACGCACAGTACTTCCAGCTTCCGCTCGGCAACGTGCGGGTCGAGAGCGTCTACATGGGCGGCGGCTTCGGCAGCAAGCTCGAGCCCGGCAAGTACACGCTCGCGGCGGCGCTCCTCTCGCGCCAGACCGGGCGGCCCGTCAAGCTCTTCCTCTCCCGCGAGGAGAGCTTCCTCTGCGTGGGCAACCGCCCGCCGAACACGCTGCGGATGAAGGCCGGCGCGAAGAAGGACGGCACGCTGACCGCGCTCCAGCTCACGGGCCTCGGCACGGGCGGCGCCTATCCCGAGGGCAGCGACGCCGGCTACCTCACGAGCGACCTCTACCTCTGCCCGAACGTGGCGATCGAGGAGACGAACGTCTACGTCAACGCGGGCAAGGCGCGGGCCTTCCGCGCGCCCGGCTTCCCGCAGGGCGCATGGGCGCTCGAGCAGGTGATGGACGCCCTCGCCCGGAAGCTCGGCCTGGACCCGGTCGCCATGCGCCTGCGGAACGTGCCGAAGGTGAGCCAGCGCCGCGGCAACCTGCCCTACACGAGCACGGGCCTCGCGCAGTGCCTCCAGGAGGGCGCGAAGGCCTTCGGCTGGGAGGAGGCCCGGCGCAAGCCGCCCGGCAAGGGCCCGCTCGTCCGCGGCGTCGGAGTCGCCGCGGGCATGTGGGGCTGGGACGGCGACCCGCGCGGCGCCGCCGTCCTGCGCTACGTGGCCGACGGGAGCGCGAGCCTCACGAGCGGCGCCTCGGACATCGGCACCGGCACGAAGACCTGGATGGCGATGATCGTCGCCGAGGAGCTCGGCGTGCCGCTCGCGAGCATCCACGTCGACAACGCCGACACCGACACGACGCCCTACGCCGTGCTCTCGGGCGGCAGCCAGACCGTGCACGTGAACTCGCCCGCGGTGCGCGCGGCGGCGCTCGACGTCAGGCGGCAGCTCCTCGAGATGGCGGCCGAGCAGCTCTCGGTCGACGTCGGCGCGCTCGAGCTGAAGGACGGCGTCGTCGCCGACCGGACCGCGCCGGACAAGAGGGTGGCCCTGAAGGACCTGAAGGCCCTCCAGGAGCAGCAGACGATCGTCGGCGTCGGCCGGCGCCGGCCGCACAAGAAGGGCATGGTGGGCCTGCCGTTCGTCGCCCACTTCGCCGAGGTGGAGGTCGACACCCGCACCGGCGAGACGCGGATCCTGCGCCTCCTCGGCGCCCACGACAGCGGGCGGCCGATGAACCTCCTCACCTACCGCAACCAGGTGTTCGGCGGCATGACGATGGGTGTCGGCTTCGCCATGACCGAAGAGCGGGTGCTCGACCGCAACACCGGCCGGATGCCGAACGCCAACTGGCACGACTACAAGATCGCGACGGCCATGGACGTGCCGCCGGACTTCACGTGCCTGCCGATCGACCCGCACGACACGGAGTTCAACGACACCGGCACGAAGGGCATCGGCGAGCCGGCCACGATCCCGACCGCGGCCGCCATCGCGAACGCCGTCTACCACGCCACCGGCGTCCGCGTGACCGAGACGCCGATCAACCCGACGCAGATGGCGCGGCTCCTCGCCGCGCGGAAGGCGGGGAGGTAGCCATGCTCCCGGACTTCGCCTACGTCCGACCGACGAGCCTCGACGAGGCGGTGAAGCACCTCGCCGACGGCGAGGCGCGGATCCACGCGGGCGGCACCGACCTCCTCGGCTGCCTGCGCGACGGCGCCTTCGGCGCGAAGACGGTCGTGTCGCTCTCGGCCCTCACCGCGCTGCGCGGGATCGAGGAAACGGCCGACGGCGTCGCGATCGGCGCCCTGACCCCGGTCGGCGAGGTGGCCGCGAGCCCGCTCCTCCGCGAACGCTTCACCGCGCTCGCCGAAGCGGCGGCCCAGGTGGCGAGCCCGCAGCTGCGTCGCCAGGGAACGATCGGCGGCAACGTCTGCCAGAAGCCGCGCTGCTGGTACTACCGCGGCCAGTTCCCCTGCCTGCGCCGGGGCGGCGACCTCTGCTCCGCCTACGCCGGCGAGAACGAGCTGCATGCCGTCGCCGGCGGAGGCCCGTGCTACTACGTCCATCCCTCCGACACGGCTCCGGCCCTCACGGCTCTCGGCGCCCTCGCCCACGTCCAGGGCCCGAAGGGGACGCGCACCGCGCCGCTCGACGGGTTCTTCGTCCGCCCCGACCAGGACGTGCGGCGCGAGACCGTGCTCGAGCCGGGCGAGATCCTGACGAAGCTGCTGCTGCCGAAGCCGGCGCCGGGCACCCGCAGCACCTACCGCAAGGTGCGGGCCCGGGCGGCGTTCGACTTCGCCCTCGCGGGAGTGGCCATGGCGCTTCAGATGCGGGGCCACGAGGTCGTCCGTGCGCGCGTCGTCTTCGGCGGCATCGCCCCCGTCCCGTGGCCGGCGCCGGCGGTCGAGAAGGCTCTCGCCGGACACAGGCTCGACGCGTCGACGATCGCGCGGGCGGCGGACGCGGCCGTCCAGAAGCTCGAGCCCCTGGAGAAGAACGGCTACAAGGTCCCGCTGCTGCGCGGGCTCGTTCAGGAGCGACTGGAGGCCCTGGCCGGCTGAGCCCTCACCTCGCGAGCGTCAGGCACAGGCCGAAGCCGAGCAGCAGCAGGCCGCCGAAGACGACGACGGCCGCGAGGGCGACGCGGAAGGCGATACCCAGGCAGCCGTGGGGGCGGCCCGTCGGAGGGACGGCGGGAGGACCGCCGGGGCCCGCGGGGCTTCCGGGGTCGAGACCGAGCGGCTCGTTCATGAGGCCTCCCGACCGGCGGCCAGCGTGTCGCCGCCGCGGTGAAGGACGTTGTAGACGTCTAGGGGCACGAGGCGGCCGTCGCCCGTGACGACGTGGACGCACGAGCGCTTGACCGAGCGCAGGTCGAGGTCCCATGCGTCCATGAACCGCGTGATCGTCACGCGGAAGACGTCGTCGTAGGCGAGAGAGGACCCGTTGCCGGTCGTCGGACCACAGCAAAGCGGAGCAAGGTCGCTCGGCGCGGCCCCGGAAGGAGTGGCGATCGAGAAGAGGCGCGCGAGCCGCGCGCGCACGGCGGGGTCCTGCTCGAAGGCGATCGTGTCGCCGCCCGCCGCGGCGAGGGCCGCCGGGTCGACGAAGCGCGACAGAGGCGTCCAGCGTCCCCCGACCCGAACCGCATAAGCCATCGCGATCGCGTCCGGGTGGCACGGGACGGGCACGACGTCAGCGGCGGCGAAGACCGACTGCTGCCGGAGGATGGCATCGCGCACGTCGCTGATCGTGAGCCGCCCCTGCAAGGAGTCCGCGGCCTGGCGGCCCGCGTGCTGCACCGGCTGAAACGCCACGCCGCGCACGGCCGGATGCGCGAGCGCGAACTCGAGGATCTCGCCGACCTCGCCGTCGTTCACACCGGCCGCGAGCGTGACGACGAGCGTCGCGGGCACGCCGGCCCGCTGCAGCGCGTCGAGGGCGCGCTCGCGGACGCGCGTCAGGTCTGAGCCGCGCAGTTGCCGCAGGCTCTCGGGCCGCAGCGAGTCGAACTGCAGGTAGACCTCGAACCCGGGACGGTACTCGGCGAGGCGGGGCGCGAGGTCGGGGTCCTCCGCCAGGCGCCGCCCGTTGGTGTTCAGCATGAGGTGGCCGATCGGCCGCTTCTTCGCGGCGTCGAGGACCGCGAAGAGGTCCGGGTGCAGCGTCGGCTCGCCGCCGCTCACCTGCAGGACGGCCACGCGCCCCTCCGACGCCACGACCGTGTCGAGCATCGCCTCGATCTCGGCGAGCGAGCGGTCGCGACCGCCCGCTCCCGAGTCCGCGAAGCACACGGAGCAGCGCTGGTCGCAGCGAGACGTGATCTCGAGGACGGCCACGCAGCTGTGCTGCTCGTGGGCCGGGCACAGGCCGCAGTCGAACGGGCAGCCGCGGCGGCGCTCGGTGAGGCGCGTGCGCGGCGGGGTGGCCGGCCGGGTCGCGCGACGGCTCGCGAGCCACCAGGAGGCGTCGCCCGACACGCGCACCTCCTGCACGCCGTGCACCGGGCAGAACTTCTCCATGTAGACGGCGCCGTCGCGGTGGAGGATCTTCGCGTCGACCTTGGCGAGGCACTCCGGGCAGAGGCCGACGGTCAGCTCGTAGGTGTCGTCGGCGGCGCTCGACACGGGCGGCCCGACAGGAGCTTCGGCCTTCGCTTCGCCGGGCGGAGGCCCGCCCGCCGCGGTCGACGCGAGGTCCGCGGCGCGGCCGCAGCACGTGTCGTTCCGGTGCCTCGCGGTGTAGACGACGCCGACGAGGGCCGCGACCTGGATCGCGCTCAGGGGGAAACCGCCGTAGAGCGCGCGCGGCTTCAGGAACTCGACACCGAACCGGAAGGCGAGGTAGGCGAGCAGGAACTGGCTGAACATGCAGCCGGTCTGGCGGCCGGTGCGGATGCGCCACGCGAAGAGCGCCGCTGCCCCGACCAGGAAGACGACCTCGTAGAGCTGCGTCGGGTGGCGCGCGAGGCCGTCGCCGAAGTCGACGCCCCACGGCAGCGTCGTCGGCAGCCCGAACGTGTGGTCGGTGAGGCCGGCGAGGAAACAGCCGATGCGGCCGAGGACCATGCCGAGGATCAGCGGAAAGACGTACACGTCGCCGCTCGGGTGGGCGAGGCGCAGCGCCTTCTTCGCGACCTGCACGCCGGCCCAGCCGCCGAGGAGCGCGCCGACGATGGTCTTGCCCTGGAAGACGATCCGCCAGTCCGTCCACTCGGCGCCCCGCGCGGGCAGCGCGTCGAGCCACGCGAGGCCGCGGGCGCCGACGAGCGCCCCGGCCACCGCGCCGGCGAGGACCCACATCGTCTGCTCGAGCGAGAGGGCCGGGCCGGACGGCCACCTCTTCCGCAGCCTCAGGTACAGGCGGAAGCCCGCGGCGTAGCCGAGCGTCTCGAACACGAGGTGCGCCGGCAGGGTGAGCGGACCGATCGACACCATGACGGGGAAGCTCATGCGGGCGCACTCGCGGGGGAAGACACGAGTTCGGGGAGAAGGCCGCGCTCGAACGCCGCGAGGATCGCCCCGACGAGGCAGACGTAGACGAGCTCGGTCGTCTCCTCCCAGGCGCCGAACCACGCCTGGTCGTCCACGAACGCGGCGACGAGCAGGAGCCGGAAGAAGGAGAACGCCATGGCGCCGACGGCCGCGGACATCAGCCACTTGGCGACCGGCACCGGCCGTCGCTCGGCGAACGCGAGGACGGCGCCGCACGCGACGAGAAGGACGACCGCGGCTGCGGGCAGGAATCGCAGCTCGTAGACCTGGTGGACGATCGGGTGCCCGTAGGTGAAGGGCAGGCCGAACAGCCGCGTGTTCCAGGCCTGCGGCCGCAGCGTCGAGAAGGCCGGCACGACCGCCACGACGGCGAGCGCCGGCACCGCGGCGAGGAAGAGCCACCGCAGGCCGCACGAGACGGGCGCGTGCTTGAAGCACGTCCGGCAGAGCGGCAGCGCCGCGCAACGGCCCTCGTCGCTGAAGCGGACGAGGCGCGCGTCGAGACCGTCGAGGAGCGCGTGCGTGACGAGCGCTGCCGAAACGACCATCGACACGCTGTGGAGGTGCTCGAGGAGCACGCTGCGGTCACCCATCACGAGCACGTTCCATGCGCAGGCGCACTCGCCGGCGGCGAACACGAGCATGCCGCGGCGCGTCGACGCGAGGGCCGAGTCCCGCGATCGCCACAGGACCACGGCGAGGGTCAGCGCGATCACCGTGTACGCGAGCTTCACGCCGAAGAACGTGGTCACCGCCGCGGCCTGGGCGACGCGCGTCGTCCGGCGAAAGAAGGCGAGCGCAGTACCGGAAGGCTCGACGCCTCGAGCCGGCGCGTGTGCCGCGACCCACGCCTGCCACCCGCCCGCGACCGCCACCGCGTCGACGCCGGCCCGCGCGAGCGAGGCCGCGGCCCGCGCGCTGCGCAGGCCGCCAGCACAGAGCAGGAGCAGCCGCTTCCCCCGCAGCGGCTCGCGCACGTCGACCGGCGATCGAGCCGCACGCGCCGCGTCGAGCGACCAGCGCACGGTCGAATCGGGCAGCCCCGGCAGCGGCCCGTCCGGCTCGACGTCCACGAGGACGGCTCGCGCGTCGCTCGCGAGCGCCCGGCGCGCCTCCTCGGCCGACACCGCGGGCGCCCTCGCGACGAGCCCGTAATGAAGGATGGTCGGCAAGCCGAGCCCGAGGCCGCACAGCGTCCAAGCCAGGACCCGCGGCCAACGGCGTCCGTCGCGAGACACCGTCACGAAGCGTTCGCCGGCACCGCCATGCCCCCTCCGGAGGTGAAGGGTGTCCGGCCGTCGGCGCGCCGTCCATAGTGCGAATGATCGGTTCGTCACGGTCGATGCTGCCGACTGGCACGGCCGCAGCGGCTCCGGCCTCGACTACACTCCCTGCGCCATGGCCCCTCGCTACGCCGCGGACGCGCTCACTCGTTTCGCCGGCGACGCGCTCCGGCGCATGGGGATGGAGCCGGCGAAGGCCGACGCCGTGGCCGACGTGCTCGTCGAGGGCGACCTGCTCGGGCACACCACCCACGGGCTGCTGCTGCTCCCGATGTATCTCGCCGAGATCGAGAAGAAGCAGATGGCCGTGGCCGGCGAGCCGAAGGTGCTGGCCGATCGGCCGGCGGCCGTGACGTGGGACGGGCAGCGGCTGCCCGGGCCGTGGCTCACGCTCGAGGCCATCCGGCTCGCGTGCGAGCGCGCGCGGACGCTCGGCACGTGCACCGCAGCCACCACATCGGCTGCCTCGCCTCGTACCTGAAGCGCGTCACGGACCAGGGGCTGATGATCCTGCTCTCGTGCTCCGATCCCACGGGCACCGCGGTCGCGCCGCACGGCGGCATGCGGGGAGCCTACACGCCGAACCCGTTCGCCGGGGCGTGGCCGACCGACGGCGACCCCGTGATGCTCGACGTGAGCCAGTCGATCACCACGAACCTCATGACGCGCCGGCTGCGCGCGGAAGGCCGCCGTTTCCCCGGGCAGTGGGCGATCGACAACGAGGGCCGGCCCACCGACGACCCGGAGGCGCTGTTCACCGAACCGCCCGGAGCGCTCCTGCCGGTGGGGGGCCTCGACCACGGCCACAAGGGCTACGCGTACGGGCTCCTCGTCGAGGCGCTCACCGGCGGGCTCGCGGGCCACGGCCGCGCGGACGCGAAGGAAGGCTGGACGTCGACGACCTTCGTCGAGGTGTTCGACCCCGCGCTCTTCGCCGGCGCCGAGGACTTCGTGCGCCAGACGTCGCACCTCGCGCGCGCGTGCCGGGCGAGCCCGCCGCGGCCCGGCTTCGACCGCGTCCGCCTGCCGGGCGAGAACGGCCTGCGCCGGCGCGAGGCGCAGCTTCGCGACGGGCTCGACCTGCACGCCGACATCGTGCCGGCGCTGCGCCCGTGGGCGGAGAAGCTCGGGGTCGCGATCCCCGAGCCCCTCGCCTGAGCTCGAGCCGGGACTCTAGACCCTCGCGAGCGCCTTGTCGAGGAACTCGCGGTTCGCCCGGGCGTTCGCCGCGGTGGCCTCGGCCGTGTCGCCGATCGCGCAGCACTCGACCATGATCGGGCCGGCGAAGCCGGCTGACTTCAGCACCTTGAAGACGCCGACGAAGTCGACCTTGCCCGTGCCGAACTGGATCATGACGTCGCCCTTCTGCTCGGCGCAGTCCTTGGCGCAGAAGCCGGTGACGTACTGAACGATCGGCTTCAGCTCCTCGACCGGGTCCTTGCCCGTATAGTGGATGATGTTGCCGGCGTCGTACCAGATCTTGAAGTTCGGCTGGCCGACCTTCTTCATCGCCGCGACGATCTCCTCGGACGCGCCGCTCGAGCCGCCGTGCGGCTTCATCACCACCTGCACGCCCTTGCCCGCGCCGTAGGCCGCGGCCGCCGACATCGACTGGAAGTACTGTTCGTACTGCTCGGGCTTGTCCACGCCGAAGGACATGACGTACTTCAGGCCGAGGAACGCGGCGTTGTCGATCTGCTTCTGGAGGCTCTTCACCGTCTCCTCGAGCGGAAGGTCGAAGCGACCGCCGAGGGCGCCCATGTTCGCGGAAACGCCGCTCGAGGCCAGCGTCTTCTTCAGGGCCTCGAGGTACTCGGGCGTGGCGTCGGCGGAGATGAAGGGGTCGGCCTTCGTCCGCGTCAGGAGGCCCGTCGTGCGGTAGCCGGCGGACTTGACGGCCGAAAGGGCCTCCTCGAAGCTCCACTTCGTCCACGGCCGGTTGAAGCAGCCGACCGGCCACTTCGTGGGCTTCGTCCCGGCCAGCAGCGACGGGGCGCCGCCCAGGAGCGCGGCTCCCGCCAGGAGCGCGGTCGTCTCGCCGATGAACTGCCTTCTCGTCCGCTCCATCTCGACCTCCTCGGATTGAGCCCGCGCGCGGCGGGCGCCGACGGTCGAGTCTACTCCGGCGACGTCCGGCCTCGAGCCTTCAGTCCGCGCTGGCCGGCGCGGGCTTCATGCCCGGCGCCTCCCAGGCGAGGACGTGGTAGGTCGCGGCCGTCGTGCCGACGTTGCGGATGCCGTGCGGGTCGGTGCCGGTCAGGAAGATCACCGATCCCGGCCCGGCCGGGTGCCACTCGCCCCTGTAGAAGAGCTCGACGCTGCCCTCGCGCACGATCAGCACCTCCTCGTTCGCGTGCGTGTGCGGGGCGTGCGACGCGGCGCCGGCGTTCAGGGTCGTGATGTGGCACTCGAGCTCGTCGAGAGTGGCCGTCCGGGACCGGAAGACCCGGCGCACCTCGCCCGCCGACGTCGGCTCGGCCTTCATGGCCTTCCATTCGAAGACCGCCGAGGTCAGGATGCCGGGGGCGGAGCGCGCGGCGGAGCCGGCGGCCAGCACGACGGCGGCGGCGGCGAGGGCGACGGCGAGGTCGCGGCGGGTCAGGGACATGGAGCCTCCCGGTTCAGGGCCCCCATCCTCGGCGGGACGGAGCGCCCCGTCAACCGGAGCCCGGCGGCGCTACACTTCCGGGCGCCACCCGCCCCGGCGCGAGACACCAGCGCCGCCGCGTCGTACAGTGTTCGTCGTCTCCGAGGAGAGAACCCATGGGCGTGC
>WBZP01000780.1_pt2 | contig 13688 bp, 5 predicted proteins | sample 5204301 | NCBI WGS metagenome assembly WBZP01 (sample SAMN12412401, study PRJNA552823) | activated sludge metagenome | isolation source: activated sludge from nitrification reactor of wastewater treatment plant... | place: USA: Pennsylvania | collected 2017 | reverse complement strand
CTGCTGCGGAGTACGAAGGTAAGAGCAAAATGTTTCTGAACAATAAGGAGCTTGCCAAACTCAATGCAGTCAGTACGCTGGATCTGGAGGTCTCGGAGGCCGATGCCAAAAAAGCCGGTGCCACAAGGCGGATCGCGGAGATCAATGTGCGTGGGTGCCATCTGGCCGCGCCATTTTCCGGGCGTATCGTTGATGTGATGGTGCATGAGCACGAAAACGTGTTCCCCAACGACAAACTACTGAGTGTCCTGGATGATACGAGCCTTGAGATTGAACTGGTCTTGCCGTCCACGGCTTTGGGGTGGCTCAAGAGGCAGGCACGGTTCACCTTTATCGTAGATGAGACAGGCCTGGATTATGCGGCGAAGGTCAAGGAAATCGGCGCGGCGGTCGATGCCGCGAGCCAGACGGTGAAAGTAACCGGCGTGTTCGACGCACTTCCTAAAGACGTTCTCAGTGGGATGAGCGGGTCCGCGCAATTTGTGGAGCAGCCCTAGCGGTGGCGACGACGACCGAACCGACCGCACAACAGATCCCGACGTTGATCCATCTGGCGGCGCTCACGCATCTGGAGGGCCAGATCCGTGCGGCAAAAACCGTTCAAGAGTTGCAGTTCCTGTCCGTCAATGAAACCCGACGATTGATCCCCTACGACAACGCCTTTCTCCTCAGTCCGCCAGGTTCGGACAAAGAGACCTGCCAAGTGCTTAATGCCTCTAGTGTGGCCGTGGTCGATCGACATGCGCCGATGATCGTGTGGCTTGAACAGGCGGTGCACGTGCTGTCACAAGCCGAGGAGGGCAAGCCACAGCCTGTGGTGATCACGGAAGAGCTGCTCCCAAAGGAGCTTCGGAGTGGCTGGCGGGAGTTTGTGAAGGGCCACGTGTTTTGGTGTCCGTTGCAACATCCGGACGAAACGGTTCTGGGAGCCTGGTGGTTCGAACGGGATTTCGCCTGGCAGGACAACGATATGGCGATCGTCCATCGGCTGGCCGGGAGCTATGCGTACGCCTGGAAGGCCCTTTCAAAAAAAGAGCAGAGTTGGTCGAAGCAGATCAAGAAGCCGACCTGGTGGTTGATTCCGCTTGCCCTCGTCGCCGCGCTGTGCGTTCCGATCAGAATTTCAGCCGTGGCTCCGGTCAAGGTCATGGCCAAAGATTCGGTCGTCGTGAGTGCACCGATCGACGGTGTGATCGCCGATGTGCTCGTGCATCCCAATCAAATGGTGCAAGCGGGAACGGCGCTCTTTCGGTACGAGGACACGAATCTCCGCAATCAGTTTCTGGTCGCGGAAAAGCAATTGACCGTCGCGATGGCGGAACAGACGCAATCGATTCAAGCGGGGTTTGGCGATCCACAGCGGAAGGCTGAAGTGCCGCTCAAGGAAGCAGAGGTCGATCTTCGCCAGACCGAGCTGCAATATGCCAAGGAAATGCTGGATCAGGTCGAAGTCATCGCCCCACAAGCGGGCTTGCTGCTCTATTCAGACAAGTCTGATTGGATTGGTCGGCCGGTCACCGTCGGCGAGCGGATCATGGAGATCGCCGATCCGAAACAGATCGAATTGCGCATCGATCTGCCGGTTGCCGATGCCATCGTCCTCAAAGAGGGAGCTGAGGCCCTCGTTTTTCTCAATGCGCTTGCGTTGGAATCGTTTCCCGCGACCGTGGTCCATGCGAGTTATCATGCTGAGGTCTTGCCGGGCGATGTGTTGGCCTACCGGGTGACGGCGCAGCTCACTACGGCGGATCCTCGCATCCGGATCGGATGGCAAGGCACGGCCAAGGTCTATGGAGAGCAAGGACCGCTCGCCTATCTATTGCTGCGTCGACCGCTCACGGCCCTTCGACAATGGGTGGGTTGGTGACCGATGATGAGTCCCGGGCCTCCAGGCGCCAAGGCGCAAGAACGAAAGCTGCCGACACTCCGTCCCAATCTGCAATTCAACCGAGGGACTCCCACGCCTGACGGAGTACCGACCTGGACCATCGTCGATCCGGTTCGCACTCGCTATTTCCAAATCGAATGGCCGGTCTACCAGATGATCCAGCGGTGGAACGCCGGAACTATCGAACAGCTTCATGCGGTGATGATGAAGGAGACGACCTGTCAGACGTCCATGGCGGACGTGGAGGATCTCGTCAAGTTCCTCTACACGAACAATCTCACGGAGCAATCGGCCAGTGGCAAACATACGGACTATCAGAGCCAAGCCCAAGCCGGTGAACACAATTGGCTCATGTGGCTGGTTCACCATTATCTGTTCATCAAGATCCCGCTGGTCCATCCGCATAACTTTCTGAAGTCCACACTGCCGTTTGTGGAGCCGTTCTACACAAGAATCGCCGGGTCGACATTTGGTGTCCTGGGGCTTTTCGGGTTGATCCTGGTAGGACGGCAATGGGACACGTTCGTCTCGACGTTCCTCTACTTTTTCAATTGGCGTGGAGCCATCCTCTACAGTCTGTCGCTCGGTGCCGTGAAGATCGTGCACGAGTTGGGTCATGCCTATACGGCGACCAGGTTTGGGTGTCGAGTGCCGACCATGGGCGTGGCGTTTATGGTGATGATGCCGGTCATGTACTCGGACGTGACCGATTCGTACCGCCTGACATCCAAACGGAAACGACTCCTTATCGCCGCCGGGGGAATCATCGCCGAACTCGGACTCGCGGCACTGGCACTCTTCGCATGGGGGTTCCTGCCGGAAGGGACGTTGCGGAGCATTGCCTTCATCGTGGCCACGACCAGTCTCGCGATGAGTTTGGTCGTCAACCTGAATCCGCTGATGCGATTCGACGGCTACTACGTGTTGGCGGACGGATTGGGCCTGCCGAATCTTCAAGATCGAGCCTTTGCCTTTGGACAATGGCGATTGCGGGATCTGTTATTCGGTCGTCATGGCGCAGCTCCAGAAATCGTGTCGGCACGGGTGCAACACACCATGGTGGTCTATGCGTGGGCGATCTGGCTCTATCGCCTGATCTTATTCACCGGCATTGCAGTGATGGTCTATCATTATTTCTTCAAAGCCCTGGGTATTCTTCTCTTCTTGGTCGAGATTGTCTGGTTCATCGCCATGCCGATCTATCGGGAACTGACCGCCTGGTGGAACAACCGTAAACTGTATGCCGCTTCGCAACGGGCTTGGTTCAGTACCGCCTGCCTGGTGGCTCTGCTAGTCATGACAGTGATCCCCATACAGACGAGCATTTCGATCCCTGCTGTCTTGCAAGCCTCATCCTACGCGACCATCTTTGCGCCGACTACAGGCCGTCTTCAGAAGGTGTTGGTGCGCGATGGGCAGGTCGTCAAAGCGGGGGATGCGCTCGTCGTGTTGGACAATCCGTTGTTGGACAAAGAAGTACGGCTGGCCGAAAGCAAAGTGGCCATGTGGGACTACCGCCTTGGCCGATTGGCCGGCTACGGGCAGGATCGTGATCAGCGACAGGTAATTGGGGAATCACTACGGGCAGGGCTCGCCGAACTGTCGGGGCTTGAGGCGAAACGAGCCAACTTAACCTTGAAGGCTCCTATCGCCGGGATTGTGCGTGATCGTGCGGATTCGCTGACTACCGGACGATGGATAGACCAGAAAGTGCCGCTTGCATATCTCGTAGACGAGCGCCAGGCTGAGATCGAAAGCTTCGTGCCGGTCGACGAGCTGGCTTATGTTGAAATCGGACAACCGGCGCGGTTTATCCCCCTCGATCTCACCAGGCCATCGGTTGGGGCTCATGTGACGCAGATTGCGGAGGTGGACGAGCGTGAGTTGACGGTGCCCTATCTCGCCTCGGTATATGGCGGGGATATCCCAGTGCGAAAAGATGATAAGGGGCGACTCAAACCAGAACTCTCTGTCTATCGGGTACGGTTGAGTTTAGACGAGGCGGCGACGGGTCCTGGCCCAATCCTGCCTGGCCATGTCCAGATCGAGGGACAACCATCGAGCGTGGCCAAACGGGCGTGGGATCAGGTGGCGGCGACCTTGGTCAGAGAGAGCGGATTCTGACAGGATGTTGAAAAAGGTCTCCGGCGGCGTTCTCACGTCGCTTAGGGCCTCAACGTACCAACCGCGTACGCCTCGGCCTTTCGCTTGCTGCGGCCTTGCCGGAATGCCTTTTTGAACATTCTGTTGGAAGGCCAGCCGGTACGTCTCGAGTGGAACGGACCACGCCTGGGTCAGATCCAATGCCTCACGCTTCACGAGATACGATTTGCGCGGTCCTACGCCGCTTTGCCGAGCATGGCCTGGTGAAACTGGTTTGTCACACAGAGCTGGAAGAACTCTCCTGCCTCCTGCTCGAATCGATCCAAGGTCGCGCGGACACCTGACCATTCCACTTGCTGGGTTGTGAAGTAGTCCTGGTCCAGCAGGTAAGCCGGTACTCCCGGTTGATTGGGCTGCCTCGCGTCTCGGTATTGGACGAATCCATGGGTGAGGCGGAAGCGGTCTGAGCTTTCCGGGAGCGTCACCACCACTTCATGGCGGCTGCCTTGCAGATGACCTTTGTGGCCAGGAAGCGAAAAGGGGCCGAGGACCTTGACGTTAATGAGCGCAGCCCACTGAATCTTTGTGAAACCATAGAGAGTCGGGCGCAAGAGGCTTTGAAAGCGCAGGCCGGCGCGGGCGCAGAAGGCCGGTTCATAGCTGGACTGTAAGGCACGAACGGCTTCTGATACCTGAGCCTGGAACGGTGGCCATCCGGTATAGCGACTGGTTCGGACTGTCAACGAATTCGGGAGCAAGAGGATCTCATGATCGTTGTCTTGACTGGCCAAACGGTAGCCTCGACGATCCTGGGTCGGCTGAAACAGCGGGTAGTCTTTCCGGAGTTGTTCCTGAAAGGAAGCGGGCAACTCCCGACTCATCTTCAAAATCATGGGGAACTGAACCTGGCAGGTCACAGAAAGGAGTGGTGAGGGCGTGGACTGTTCCCAGGCAGGATTCATGGCATCGTGCTCATTCGAGAAATAATCGCGAAACTGTACCAGTTATATCGGAAGCTAGCTGTCCCATCTTGATGATCCTCATTCATGGCTGGAGCCTTTTGGGGTCGTTAAGGCACTGCTCTAGATTCAGACGCCCTTCATGACTCGTTCCTGCCGTGTTAGGAGTCGTTCGTATCGATTGATCTCGATTCCTAATTGTTGACATGATCTCATGCCTGTACGGTTTACTCTGACGCTCCAGCCCTCCATCGAACATGCCGAAAAAGACGTGATCCAGTATCAGTCCTAGAAAAAGCAAACGCACGATGTCTTGGTAAAAAAACCGACCATGTCTCAAGACGACAAGAAGCCGAGCAAGCCGGGGCCTGCTTCTAAGGGGCCAAGAGGAGCTCAGCCGAAGTTGTCCCTCCTCTCCCTGGAGGCCCGCCTCATGTTCGATGTCGCCGCTGCAGCTACGGCAGCGGAAGTCAAGCAAGAGCAAGTGGCGCAGGAACAGGCCGATGCGGCGGTGGCCGGCGACAGTGCAGGCGGTGAGACGCAAGCGTCGATCGACAGTCAGGACTTGCTCCAGGCCATCTCGACGTTCATGCCGAACGAATCGCGGATGGAGGTCGTCTTCGTTGATCCGACGGTACCGAACTATCAGGACCTCCTGAGCGGCATGGATCTGAATATCGAAGTCATCGTGCTGGATGGCGGACAGGATGGGATCGAACAGATAGCCAGTGCTCTGACTGGCCGCACCGGCATCGACGCTATCCACATTATCAGTCACGGAACCGAAGGCCAACTGCAGCTCGGCACGGGCACCTTAACGACGGAGTCGATGACGGGGCAGTATGCCGACGAACTCGCCACCATCAAACAGGCACTCTCGGAACAGGCCGACATCCTCGTTTATGGCTGCGACTTCGCCGAAGGCGATGTGGGGCAAGATGCGGTGTCGCTGCTGAGCCAATTGACCGGCGCCGATGTCGCGGCCAGTACCGACGCGACTGGCGAGGCGAGCCTCGGCGGCGATTGGATCTTAGAGACCCAGACCGGCGCCATTGAAACGCAGATTGCCGTGACCGACGCACGGCAGATGGACTGGGTCGGGTTGCTGGACATCTCCACCGGCCTCATCGGCAACTGGACGTTCGACACGAATGCCAATGACAGCAGCGGCAATAACTACAACGGTACGCTGACCAACGGTGCGGCGATTGACGCGACCGATGCGACGGATATCGTCGGCGTGGCAAAGCTGTCTTTGGACGGCGTCGATGACTACGTCGATCTCTCCGCCCATAGCGCCAATTTGGCCGGCCTCACCCAGGGCACGATTGCCGGCTGGATCAAGACCACGAGCACCTTTGAGACAATCTTCTCGATCTCCGATACCGCCGACACCGGGAGTTCTGCGGCGTTGTTCCTCGGTGCCTCGGGTTACCTTACCTACGAGGTGAGGGAGAATGGGGTCCTACAGCTGGCAGTGTATCGGAGCAGTGCCACCATTAACGATGGCAATTGGCATCATGTCGCAGTGACGGTAGGGGCCTCCGGAAACAGTCTATACGTGGATGGAGTGCTCGCAACAGCGGGCCAACTCACCTACGATGCCGGCAACGCAACGACACAAGGCTTCTTCAGCAGCGTCACCAGTCTCGACTCGATGGCCATCGGACGGAACCAAGATTCTAGTGGAGGTACGTGGTATACGACCGGACTGATCGACGATGTCCGCGTCTACAACCGCGTGTTGACCGGGGGAGACATCGCACAGCTCTATACTACGAGCAACGATGCGCCGGTCAACACCCTGCCTGGTACGCAGAGTACCAACGAAGACACGAATCTGGTGTTTTCATCGGGCAATGGTAATCAGATCTCGATTACGGATCCCGATTCAAGCGGCGCGAGTTTTGAGGTGACGGTCTCCGTGACCAATGGCAGCCTCACACTCGCAGGCACCACGGGCCTCACCTTTACCAGTGGCGACGGGACCACTGACACGACGATGACCTTCCGCGGCACGGTGGCCAATATCAACACCGCCTTGAACGGCCTCACCTATAGCCCGACTGCCGAGTACAACGGCGGCGCGACGCTCACTATCACTTCCCTCGACAATACGCTCGTCTCCCTGAATATCGACGCGAACCTTCAAGCTCGCTACACCTTCGAGGGCACGGCCAACGATGTAGCGCCAGGCACGGCGCAGAACGGTACGCTGGGGGGCAATGCCACCTACGTGACGGACGGGACACGCGGACAAGTGCTCAGTCTCGACGGAGTCGATGACTACGTGCAGATTGCCGGAAGATTCGGCAATCCGGCCAACGTGACGCTGGCGGCCTGGGTAAATCTGACGGCTTCGGACAGCCTTGGCTCCCACGTGATCTCGTTGGGCGACAGCGTGCTGCTCACGGTTGACGAGCCTAGTTTAGGGAATGGGGTATCAGGCGTGTACTACAACGGCTCCACCTGGGTCAAACTCGCCACTGGGCAATTCATCGCAGGCACCGGATGGCACCATATCGCCTATATCTTTGACGACACGAATAACACGAACACACTCTACATTGATGGTGCGGCTGTGGCGACGGCGACGGCCAGTACGTCTATTTCATACACACAGGGAGCCAATAGTTTTATCGGCAAGCATGGCAACGGCCAAACGGCGTTCGACTTCAACGGTAAAATCGATGACGCGCGTGTGTACAACCGGGCACTGACGGCCGGCGAAGTGGCGGCGCTCGCTGCGGATGTATCCCTCACCGATACCGACACCGTCGCGATCACGGTCACGGCGGTCAACGATGCCCCAACGATCACGAATCTGATCGGCGACAGCCTGGCTTATAGTGAAGGCGCCGGGGCGGTGGTGATCGAGCAAGGGGCCAATGCGCTGGTGGCCGATGTGGACTCCACCAACTTCGACACCGGCACACTCACCATCTCCATTCCGTCCGGTGGGGACAGCGCCGAAGATGTGCTCAGTATTCGCAATCAAGGGACCGGGGCGGGTCAGATCGGCGTGAGCGGCAGCACGGTCACCTATGGCGGCGTGACGATCGGGACCTTCACCGGCGGCAGTAACGGCAGCAATCTCGTCATCACGTTCAATAGCAGTGCCACGCCGACGGCGGTCACGGCCCTCGTCAAGAACGTTACCTATGCAAATACCGATGCGGCGTCTCCCACGACCGGGGCCCGCACTGTCCGCTATGTGCTGACTGATGGCGATGGCGGGGCGAGCGCGAACTACGACACGACTGTGACGGTCAGCGCAGTCAACGATGCGCCGGTCTTGGCGCTGGACTCCGCCAATCTGCTTACGAACGGTTCGTTCGAAAGCGGGGGGACCGGTTGGACCGGAAATTCGGGTGTGGAAGCGACGACCAGACCATGGGATTATGGAATTCCTGCTCCCCCGGATGGAACGGGCTTCCTTGAGGTAGAAGGCGGAAATGCGCCGGCCGGTACCGAGAGCTATGTCGAGCAAACTTTCACGACCGTCGTGGGGCAGACGTATGTGGTCAGCCTCTCCGCGATTACAAGGATGGATGTCAATGTGCAGGATCGAGGGGCGCTCAGCATCAACGGTGTGGAGATCGGCCAGTTCACCACCGGCACGTCCTGGCAAGACTACGCGGTCAGCTTCACGGCGACCTCAACTTCGTCCACCCTCCAGATCATCTCGAAGGGCTCGCTTTCGGGTGTCGCTCCTTTAGCAGGGGATGCCGGTGGTTTGCTCATCGATCATGTGCAAGTCGTGGCCGTGCAAACAGCGGCAACTTACACCGAGGGGGGAGCGCCTGTGGTGTTGGCCGGTACTGCCCGGGTCTTCGATGCCGAGCTGAGTGGCCTGAATACGTTCAGCGGGGCGACCCTAACCCTCGCGCGCAACGGCGGCGCCAACGCCGAAGATGTCTTTTCTGCTACCGGTACCCTTAGCCTGTCGTCCGGAAATCTGATCGTCAGCGGCACCACCATCGGGACCTACACCAACAGCGGCGGCACACTCCAGGTTACGTTTAATGCCAGTGCCACGAATACTCTCGTCAACTCGGCGATGCAGCAGATTGCCTACAGCAACTCAAGCGATGCGCCACCTACGTCCGCACAGATTGACTGGACGTTCAGCGACGGCAATAGCGGCAGCCAAGGCAGTGGCGGGGCGCTCACTGCGACGGGTAGCACGACCGTTAGCATTACGGCGGTGAACGATGCCCCAACGATCACGAATCTGAGCGGCGACAGCCTGAGCTATAGCGAAGGCGCCGGGGCGGTGGTGATCGAGCAGGGTGGCAATGCGCTGGTGGCCGATGTGGACAGCACCAACTTCGATACCGGTACCCTGACTGTGTCGTTCACGGCGGGCAGCGACAGTGTGGAAGATGTACTGAGTATCCGCAATCAAGGGATCAGTGCGGGACAGATCGGCGTGAGTGGCAGCACCATTACCTATGGAGGGACCACCATTGGGACATTCACCGGTGGCAACAGCGGGAGCAATCTGGTTATCGTATTGAACAGTAATGCCACCCCTACGGCCGTGACGGCTCTGGTGCAGAACATCACCTACGAGAACACGGATACGGCGGCCCCGACGACGGGGGCCAGAACGGTGCGATATGTATTGACCGACGGTGACGGCGGCATCAGCGCCAACTATGACACGACCGTGACCGTCAGCGGCGTCAACGACGCGCCCACCTTTGGCGTGGGGGACGGGCAGGCCACGACCAGCTTCGGGTCGGGATGGGAGTTCGGCAAGGAAACCCTTCTCCAGCCGGACGGCAAGATCCTCGTCGCCGGGTACAGCGACAGCGGCGGCAGCGATGACTTCAGCCTGACTCGTTACAACGCCGATGGCACGTTGGACACCAGCTTTGGCGGCGGCGATGGGATCGCGCTGGCCGGCATCGTCGGGCGCGCCGAAACGGCGGTCCTGCAGCCGGACGGCAAGATCGTCTTGTCCGGGTACACGACCAATGGTGGTTATCAGGTCTGCTTGGTCCGGTTCAATGCGGACGGGACGCTGGACACGAGCTTCGGTGGCGGCGATGGGATTGCCTTGTCTGGAGTCTATGGCTCGGCGAAGGATGTGGCGCTTCAGACGGATAGCAAATTCTTGGTCGCGGCCGACCTGTCGAACAACAATTTCAACCTGATGCGGTTCAATAGCGACGGCTCGCTCGATACCAGTTATGGCGGTGGCTCGGGGTACGTCAGTACGGATCTCGCTGGGAGCACGGATCGTGCGGACAGCCTTATCATCCAATCCGACGGCAAGGTCGTGCTCGCAGGATTTGGGTTCAACGGTACCAGCTTCGATTTCGCGCTCGTCCGCTACAACACGGATGGGACGCTGGATACGAGTTTCAACGGCACCGGGAAGGTGTTGACCGACTTTGGCGGGAACAGCAGCGATACAGGCAACGAAGTGCGGGTCCAGGCCGATGGAAAGATTGTGGTGGCAGGATGGAGCGACACCGGGGGTACCAACGATTTTGCGATCGCCCGCTACAACACCAACGGGACGTTGGATACCGGCTTCGGCACCGGCGGCAAGGTGACCATCGATCTAGGAGGCAGCGACCTCGCCGAAGGGCTCACGATTCAGGCCGATGGGAAGATTCTCGTCACGGGTACGGCCGGGATCAACGGAAACGATTTTGGTCTGGTGCGACTCAATACGGACGGTTCCTTGGATACGACGTTCAGCGGTGATGGGATTGTCACGACGGATTACACGGCATCCAGCGATGACCGAGCCTACAGCGTGGCGGTGCAAAGTGATGGGCACATTGTGGTGTCAGGCACCTCAAAGGTTGGTGCGCTCGCTGAGTACAACTACGCGCTGACCCGGTACACCAGCACCGGCACGCTGGACACCACACTCGACCCGGTCAACACCCTGGATGGTACGCCGACGTTCACTGAAGGCGGATCCCCGGTCGTTCTGGATGGCGATGTGCAGATCTTTGATGCGGAACTCTCGGCGCTGAACAACTTCAACGGCGCCACATTGCTCTTATCCCGCAACGGCGGGGCGAATGCCGAGGATCAGCTTGTGTTTGACGGGGTGGTGGTGACGGTCAGTGGAGCGGCCGTCTCAGTCAGCGGCGTGCAGGTCGGGACCTATATGTTTACCGGCGGAGAGATGACGATCACCTTGAACGGGAACGCAACCCAGACGCGGGTCAACACCCTGATGCAGCATATTCTGTACTCCAACGTGTCGGACGCGCCGCCTGCTTCAGTCCAAATCAACTGGACTTTCAATGACGGCAACAGCGGCGCGCAAGGCACGGGCGGGGCCTTGCAAGCTACCGGCAGCACCACGGTCACCATTACTCCGGTCAACGATGTGCCGACGATCACGAACCTGAGTGGGGACAGTCTGGCCTATAGCGAAGGCGCCGGGGCGGTGGTGATTGAGCAAGGCGGCAATGCGCTGGTGGCCGATGTCGATAGCAGCAACTTGGATACAGGGGCTCTCACTGTCTCCATTCCGTCTGGTGGCGACAGCGCGGAAGATGTGCTGAGCATTCGCAATCAAGGCACAGGTGCAGGCCAGATCGGCGTGAGCGGATCGAACATCACCTATGGTGGCGTGACCATCGGGACCTTCACCGGAGGCAGCAGCGGCAGCAACCTCGTCATCACGTTCAACGCCAGTGCGACGCCGACGGCGGTGACGGCGTTGGTGAAGAACATCACCTACGAGAACACCGACACCAACGCGCCGACTACGGGGGTGCGTACGGTGCGCTATGTCTTGACCGACGGCGACGGCGGCACCAGCGCCGATTACGACACGACGGTGACGGTCAGCGGCGTCAACGATGCGCCGACGGGTTTGAGTTTGTCGGCGAATACCGTGGCGGAGAACGTGGCGAACGGGACGGTGGTAGGGACGGCGACGGGGACGGATCCGGATACGGGGGATACCAAGACCTACAGCTTCACGGATAATGCGGGTGGGCGATTTGCGATCAACAGTGCGACCGGACAGATCACGGTGGCGAACGGCAGCTTGCTGAACTATGAAGCCGCCACGAGCCATAGCGTGACGGTTCGGGTGACCGACAGCGGCGGGCTCACGTATGACGAAACCTTCACAATCAATGTGACCAACGTCAACGAAGCCCCGACGGGGGCCGATGCCACGGTCACGATTAATGAAGATACGTCCCATATTCTGACCACCGCGAACTTTGGGTTCAGTGATGTGGATGCGGGCGACAGTCTGAGCGCGGTGCGGATTGATACGATTCCGACCGCCGGCAGCCTGACCCTGTCTGGGGTGGCCGTGACAGCGGGCCAGGTCGTCACGGTGGCGGACATCACTGCCAGCAATCTGGTCTTTACCCCAGCGGCCGATGCGAACGGGATAGGGTATGCCAGCTTCACCTTCTCTGTTCGAGACAGCGGCAGTCTCTATGACAGTGGACCGAACACTCTGACCTTCGACGTGACGGCGGTGAACGATCCGACGGTGGTGACGGGGGGCACGAGCGGGACGGGCGCCGAAGACACGACCGTGACGGGCACCCTGATGGCGAGCGATGCGGACGGGCTGAGCGACGGCACGGTGTTTACCGTGAGCACGACTGCGACGAACGGGACGGCGAGCATTGATCCCGCCACCGGCCTGTGGAGCTACACCCCGACGGCGGACCGGCACGGCAGCGACAGCTTCACCGTGACCATCACCGACGATGCGGGTAATACCGCAACGCAAGTGATCAGTGTGACGGTGACGGCGGTGGCGGATATCACCACTGACAGCCTGACGACGACGGAGGATACGGCGATCAGTGCGAACGTGCTGACGGGGACAAACGGGGCGACGGCGGATAGTTTTGAAGGGACGCCGGTGCTGACGGGGGTGACCCAGGGGGCGAACGGGAGCGTGACGTTCCTGGCGAACGGGACCGTGACCTATACGCCGAACGCGAACTTCAATGGGAGCGACAGCTTTACCTACACCATCACGAGCGGCGGGATGACGGAGACCGCCACGGTGACGGTCACTGTCAATGCGGTGAACGACTCCACCATCGTGACGGGGGGTATGAGCGGGACGGGCAACGAAGATACGACGATCACGGGGACGCTGACGGCGACGGATGCGGAGGGCTTGAGCGACGGCACGGTGTTTACCGTGAGCACGACTGCGACGAACGGGACGGCAAGCATCGATCCGGCGACCGGGCTGTGGAGCTACACCCCGATCGCGGACTGGAACGGGACGGACAGCTTCACCGTGACGATCACCGACGATGCGGGCAATACCGCGACGCAAGTGATCAGTGTGACGGTGACGCCGGTGGGGGATATCACCACTGACAGCCTGACGACGGCGGAGGATACGGCGATCAGTGCGAACGTGCTGACGGGGACGACCGGAGCGACGGCGGATAGTTTTGAAGGGACGCCGGTGCTGACGGGGGTGACCCAGGGGGCGAACGGGACCGTGACCTTCCTGGCGAACGGGACCGTGACCTATACGCCCAATGCGAACTTCAACGGGAGCGACAGCTTTACCTACACTATCACGAGCGGGGGGGTGACGGAGACCGCGACGGTGACGGTCAATGTGACGGCGGTGAATGATCCGACGGTGGTGACGGGGGGCACGAGCGGGACGGGCAACGAAGATACGACGATCACGGGGACGCTGACGGCGACGGATGCGGAGGGCTTGAGCGACGGCACGGTGTTTACCGTGAGCACGACTG
>WBZP01004952.1_pt1 | contig 13689 bp, 12 predicted proteins | sample 5204301 | NCBI WGS metagenome assembly WBZP01 (sample SAMN12412401, study PRJNA552823) | activated sludge metagenome | isolation source: activated sludge from nitrification reactor of wastewater treatment plant... | place: USA: Pennsylvania | collected 2017 | reverse complement strand
CGCCACCTGCACGCTGGTCAGGACCGCATCTCGAGCGCCAGCGCTGTGATAAGCCTTGCGCCACCATTCACCGGTGAATCCTTCTGGAGGCCACGTCATCGACGGGTCGGGGTTGAAGGAGTTGATCACCACGACCAAGAGGGGTGTGTACATCAACAGCAGGACCATGCCGGTGAATCCCAGCAGGATCCCTCTGGTGAGGGGGCTCAGAGTCACGGCAATCTCCTAGAGGTTGTCCAATGCGCCGGTACGGCGTACGAGCGCCAGATAGCCGAGCATGATCACGATCGGGATCAAGGCGATGGCTGCGGCCAGTGGAAGGTTGTTGGCAGCACCCACATTGGTGTAGACGAGGTTGCCGAGCATCTGATTGGCCCCGCCAACGATATTCACGGTGATGTAGTCACCCATGGTCAACGAAAAACTGAAGATGGTGCCTGCAATCACGGCGGGCAATGCCAGGGGCAGTACGACGGTCCGGATGGTCAGCGCAGATGGTGCACCCAGGTCTCCCGCAGCCTCCAAGAGCGAGCCTGGCACCCGATCCATGCCCGCATAGATTGGCAGGATCACATAGGGCAGCCAGATATAGGCCTGAGTCATGATGACCGCGGTCAGGCCATAGCCGGGGCTGTGAATCCCGAAGGGCCCAAGGATCCAGTCGAGCAGCCCTCCTTCACTGAGCAATGATCGCCAAGCGAAAGCTTTGACCAGGTAGCTGGCCCACAGCGGGGTCAGCACCGCAACCACGAGGGCGCGACGCAGGCGAGGCGAGGCGACCTTGGCCATGAAGAAGGCAATCGGAAGGGCCAGGGCCACGTCGATCACGGTCACCGCCGCCGCAACAAACAAGGTGCGCAGCGTAACCGTGCGGTAGAGCGCGTCGGTGACGACTTCTTTGAGATTGTCGAGAGTGAGGCTGCGATTGATCTCACCGGTGAAACTGTCGACGGTCCAAAGCGCGCTGACGAGCAACGCCGCCAGGGCCACGATGTAGACACCGACCAACCAGGTCAGCGGAGCCGTCAAGAACAAGGCCAGCCGCAGTCTGGGGCGGGTGGCCAAGAATGAGGAGAACCTTCGGTTGGCCGCCCCCGCAGGGGCGGCCAACGTCGGGTTGGGTGTACTACTCAACTCAGCCCTTGATCTCGGTCCAGGCCTTGGTCCATTCCGCATAGTCGGTGCACTTCACATCTGTGCGACCGTCCAGGCACTTGGCGATGGGTGTGCGCCAGTACCAGATCTTGTCGGAATATGACTTGTCTCCTGCGTGATAGGTCTCGCAGAATCCCTCACTGGCGTAGTCGCAAGCCTCTTGACTGTTTGGCGACTCACCGAAGTACTCCGTGGCCTGAGCATTGGTCTTGGGGTCTTCGATGTGGTTGAGCCAGGCATAGGCGCAGTTGGGGTTCTTCGCCTTTGCCGAGATCATCCAAGTGTCATTCCAGCCAGTGACGCCCTCCTTCGGCACGGTGACCTTGATATTGGCCTTGTCGATCGTGTTGGCGATCACCTGCCAGGTGGTGCCGACCACGGTGTTGCCGGTCTTGAAGGCTTGGGCTGCCTTCAAGTAATCAGACCAGTATTCACCGATGTTGACGCGCTGTTCCTTCAGCAACTTCACCGCGGCATCGAGTTGCTTTTGATCAAGCGCATAGGGGTTGGTGATCTTCAGATCCGGCTGGGTGGCCATGAGGTACATGGCCGCATCGGCGATGTAGATCGGTGAGTCATAGGCCGTGACCTTGCCCTTGTAGGCGCTGCCCTTGTCGAAGACGACATTCCAAGAATCTGGTGCCGGCTTGACGACATCGGCGTTGTACATCAAGAGGTTTGCGCCATAGCCGTGGGGCACGCCATAGTTCTTGCCGTCAACGGTGTTCCAGGGCTGATTCTTGAGGAAGTCGAAGACCGCCCCGTAGTTGGGCACCAGATCTGTGTTGACCTCGGCTGCCTGCTTGGCCGCAATCATCCGGAGGGTGAGGTCGCCTGAAGCAGCAATCACGTCGTAGTCTCCGGACTTGGCCAAGTTGAAGGCCTCATCGGAGGTGCCATAGACCTTACTGGTCACCTTGCAACCGGTCTGCTTCTCAAAATCGCTGACCCAGTCAGCATCCGGGTCGTTGCTGCCGTCTTCGACATATCCGGGCCAGGCCAGGATTGACACCTGCCCTTCCTTCTTGCCCAGTTTGTCTGGCGCTGACGTGGACGAACCATCGTCACTGCCGCTGCCGCAGGCAGCCAATACCAGGCAACTCGTGATCGCGACGGCCAGTCCTGCCAGGCGCCGCGTTTGAATCGCTTTCTTCATTGGGTGTCCTTCCCTCTCTTTGCGGATTAGGGTCGATGCGGTCGGTCAGGTCAACCGCACCAGGTCTTCAGTACGCCAGGTCGCGAGCACTGCATCACCACGCTTTACCGCAGCCTCGGTGGTGCTGGGCTCAAGGACCACCAGTTGGGGGCCAGCTTCGAGATCAACAACGACTCTGCGACCAACGCCCAGATAGATGGTCTCTGCGACCTTGCCCTTCGCCTGCGGTCCACCAGCGCTTGCACTGGGTGCCACCAGGTGGATCTTCTCTGGTCGAAGCGCGAACCGCCCCTCGGCACCAAGGACAGCGCGCGCAGCTTCGGCGTCGAAGAGATTGGAAGTGCCCACGAAGGAGGCAACATATTCGTTGACCGGCTGCTCATAGACCTCGCTTGGCGAGCCGAGTTGCACAATCCGTCCTTCACTGAAGACCGCGATCCGGTCACTGAGAGTCAGCGCTTCTTCCTGGTCATGAGTGACGAAGACGAAGGTAATCCCTAGGTCGCGTTGCAACTGCTTTAGCTCCACCTGCATCTGCTCGCGCAGTTTGAGGTCGAGGGCGCCAAGCGGCTCGTCAAGCAGCAGCACCTTCGGACGTACGACGATCGAGCGTGCCAAAGCGACCCGCTGACGTTGTCCGCCTGACAACTGAGCCGGCTTGCGGTCTGCCACATGCTCCAGACGCACCATCGCAAGGGCGTCCATTGCTTGCTGGCGTCTGGCGGCCTTCTTGACCCCACGCACCCTCAGGCCATAGGCGACATTGTCGAGCACATTCATGTGCGGGAAGAGCGCGTAGTCCTGGAAGACGGTGTTCACGTCACGCTCGAACGGCGCCGTACCAGTGATGTCCTTGCCAGCCAACTCGATCGTGCCGCTGGTGGGTTGCTCGAATCCAGCGATCAATCGCAAGACCGTCGTCTTGCCAGACCCTGATGGCCCCAGCATCGAGAAGAACTCGCCATCGGCGATCTCGAGGTCAACTCCATCGACGGCACGGACCTCACCGAAGTGGCGATGCACATCCAACAATCGGATGGCAGTGTTGGCTGCAGTCATCTCCCCAAGCTCCTAAAGTGGCGTGGATCACTTTTCACTGCTAAAACATATGGACTCAGATGATAGATGTCCATAGTCTTGGCCAAAGACATTCCGGATTTCCTCAACGGGGAGGAGCGACATGGCCGCAATCAGGCACCGCTCCACACGGGCACGCACTGCGGTCTTCGCCCCGATCAACAACCTGGGTCGAGCCGTGCGGGTCGAACAGCGACTGGCCAATGCAATCTGGTCTGGGCTCCTAAGAGACGGCGAGAAGTTGCCCAGTGAGACCGAGCTCGCCGCCATGCTCGGCGTGGCCACGGTGACGGCTCGTGAGGCCCTGATCTCGCTGCGCGCCCAAGGCTTGGTCACGACAGTTAGAGGGCGGGGCGGCGGCTCATTCGTCACCCGCCCGGTACACGCCGCAGATGAGAGCCTCAAGGCCCTGATCTCAGCAATGAGTCGGGTGGAGCTGGCCGATCGCGGCATCCACTACTCAAGCATTCTCAGTGGCTGCGCAGAGCTTGCCGCCGAGCGAGCAAATGACGATGAGGTGGAGGAGTTGTTGAGCATCGTGCCGGAGCCTGCAACTGCGGGCGCCGATGCCTGGCGCCATGCAGACACCGAGCTCAACCTTGCCATTGCCGCTCTGTCTCACTCCGCACACCTGACCCGCAATGTGATCCGCCTTGAGATGGAGTTCGGGGCCTTGCTTCGCGTCCCATTTGCCGACCCAAACTCCTGGCCCAAGATTCGCTCAGATCAACTCCAGTTGATCGCCGCCATCGCCGAGCACGACCCAGCAGGAGCTCGACTGCAAATGCGCAGCCGACTACGTGGCCAACTCGGCCAACTCGCCCATTTGCAAGCCCAACAACGGAGCAAGTCGTGAAGGCCACCACCAACGAACTAGCCACCTGCGCCCACCTGGTCGAAGAGCTGTTCAATCCACTGATCTCCCAGCTTTGGCGCAGCGGACGCGCAATCGCACCGCTCTTCAACCAACCTGCATCTTCGGCCGACCTGCTGGCCGAGTCACGACCTCACGCCTTCGAGATCTTGGCCGCTCCGCACACCGTCGGTGCCGGATTCGTCGTCACGCCTGGCATCCTGACCGACGAGCACTTCTTGTTGGCCTGGTGGCAGGGCGATGACAAGGAGCGCATCCCGGAGTCGATCGCCTTGGTGCAGTCGACCGACTACTCCAGACAGGAATGGTTCCGTACGCCGCAGCGCACCCATGCCTCGCACGTGACTGGCCCCTATATCGACTATGTGTGCACCGATGAGTTCATGCTCACGATCACCGTGCCTGTGGAGCAAGACGGCCAAATGCTGGGCGTGATGGGAGCAGACATCTTGGCCGAGACGATCGAGCGGGTGCTACTTGAGCCCTTCCAAGAGGCCGGCGCGACTCTGGTCAATCATCACAATCGCGCAGTCCTGTCTGCAGAAGTCGAGATCTTCGCCGGCGAGCCGATCAACCCGGAGAACTTCTCCCAAGAGGTCCCCTGTGCCGACTTGCCATTGAAGGTCATCAACTGAGGGCCCTTTTAGCGCCCCTTGAGCCCAGGGCGCAAGCCTTTTGTCGGATTTGAAGTGGTCAACTCCGACAAAGTGGCTTGTTCCACAGCAGCGGGAGCGTCGTACACAGGCTGATGGATTTTTCCACCGGCTCTACCCACAACTGGGGAAATCCCTGTGGATAAGTGGGCCAAGGTGGGCCAGGCTCTCCCTAAGATCAGGCTCGCGCCAAGACCGGGCCTACTTCCAGACCTTCACGTAGTCGACCTGCATCGTGGCTGGCAACTGGGTGTTTGAGTTGACGCTGTTGGCATACCAACCAAGGCCCTGGGTCAGCGACATGAAGAAGGGCTGATCGAAGGGTGCCGTCCCGCCTAGGGTCGACTTCCAGGCTGTGTCCATGCACGTCGCCCCGTCATAGATGATCTTGATCCGGTCAGGAGTCCACTCCAGCGTGTAGTCGTGGAACTGCGTGTCAGCATTGGCCACGAAGCAGTAGTTGTTGGTCTCCTGGTAGGTGCTGTTGATCGGGGTGTAGTGCAGGAAGGGGATAGCACGATCTGGATAGGGCGAGTAGTACTCCGCCACGTCAATCTCCCCTGAGCCAGGCCAGGTGCCGTAGATCGACTGGTTGGCCGGCCACAGCCACAGTGCCGACTGCAAGCCGGCTGTTGGCTGGCCATTGAGGTACGACGAAGGGAACTTCGCCCGGAACTCGAAGCGGCCATATTTCTGGGCGAACTTGCCTGCAGAGGTGATCATCCCGCCGCTGTAGTTCGTGTCACCGATGGTGATGCAAGGTTGCTTCTGCGCGTCATAACGCACGGTCAGATTCAGTGCGCCACTGCCGACATTCACATTGCGCGGGTCGTCGTAATAGCACTCGTTCTGATTGCTGAAGCCAGTCCAGTCCGTGCGCATCACCGACCACTTCGACAGGTCAAGCGACGAGCCATCGAAGTTGTCGACGAAAGTGCACTCCCAGTTGGTGCCGTCAGCCTTGGCTGGGCGGACGCCACAGGCATCCGACGGTGCCGGGGTGGGTGTCGGTGTGGGGGTGGACGTGGGAGTGGGTGTCGGCGTGGGGGTCGGCGTGGGGGTGGGGGTCGGCGTGGGTGTCGGCGTGGGTGTAGGAGTCGGTGTGGGTGTGGGTGTCGGGGTCGGCGTAGGTGTGGGCGTCGGCTTTGGCGTCACCGTCACGCGAGGCACCACCGGGGTGGGAGTTGGGGCGGGGGTGGGCTTCTTGGGCTTGGCTCGTTTGCGAGCGGCCAACTTGCGTGCAGCCTGCGACTTGGCCTTCTTGGCCTTCTTGACCTTCTTGGCCTTGGTGCTCTTCTTGGCCTTGACGGCTGCTTGAGTCTTCTTGCTCACTGCCGGACGCCGCTCGTCACGGGCCGAAGCTGGCTCAGTGATGGCAATAGCTCCGGCGACGACCAGACAACACGCAATCAAGAGCACCAATGCACGGAAGGTGCCAATATCGCGGCCTCGCCTGGAGGCGCCGTGGGGAGTTGCATGCGACATGAGCCGTCCTGTCGTCAGATCCAATGAATAGCAATAATCTATCTCAAATCCGACATATCAGTACAGACATTTCTCACGAAAGCCACAAAAAGGTAACAAAAAGCCGTTCTCCCCGTTAGTTCCGGAGAGAACGGCCCTTTGGTTTCAGCCAGACGTCAGGCTCAACTTGACCCAACGTCCAATGATCCAAACAGTCAGCGAGTGGCGGTGCCCTCGACGTAGTCAGCGTCGTGGCTCTTCACCCAAGCCATCAACTTGCGCAGCTCGCGGCCCGTCTTCTCGATCGGATGCTGCTCCCCCTTGGCGCGCAACTCCTGGAACTCAGGTGCACCAGCATCTTGATCGTCGATGAAACGCTTGGCGAACTGCCCATTGGTGATGTCCGCGAGCACAGCCTTCATGTTTTCCTTGACCTCGGGCGTGATCACCCGGGGGCCAGAGACATAATCGCCGTACTCCGCGGTGTCGGAGACGCTCCAGCGCTGCTTGGCGATGCCGCCTTCGTACATCAGGTCAACGATGAGCTTGAGCTCGTGCAAGCACTCGAAGTAGGCGACCTCGGGTTGGTAGCCAGCCTCGGTCAGCACCTCGAAGCCGTACATCACCAGCTGCGAAGCGCCGCCGCACAGGACTGCCTGCTCACCGAAGAGATCGGTCTCGGTCTCCTCAGCGAAGGTGGTCTTGATGCCGCCGGCACGCAGGCCGCCGATGCCCTTGGCATAGGAGAGCGCGAGATCCCAAGTCTTGCCTGACTCGTCCTTCTCCACGGCGACCAGCACAGGTACGCCGCGACCGTCGACGAACTCACGACGGACCAGGTGGCCCGGACCCTTGGGAGCAACCATGAAGACATCAACACCGGCTGGAGGCACGATATAGCCAAAGCGGATGTTGAAGCCGTGACCAAACACCAAGGTGTCACCGGGGGTCAGGTTGGGCTCAATCTCATTGGCATACAGCGTGCGCTGCACCTGATCTGGCGCCAAGATCACGATCACATCGGCCTCGGCGACCGCTTCGGCAGGGGTGAGGACCTTCAGGCCTTCGGCCTCGGCCTTGGCCCGGCTCTTGGAGCCCTCCTGCAGACCGATGCGCACGTCAACGCCGGAGTCACGCAATGACAGCGCATGGGCATGCCCTTGGCTGCCATAGCCGATCACGGCAACGTGCTTGCCCTGGATCAGCGACAGATCTGCGTTGTCGTCGTAGAACATTTCAGCCACTTGGGGCTCTCCTTTTCTATCGGCCAAGATCGGTCTTGGCCAACTCATTGGTTTGGGTTGAGTTCGGTTGTCTTGGTCAGGCGGGCTGCTCGACGGGTACGGCGAGCGGTTTGGCACGTTCGGTGATCGAACGGCTGCCTCGGCCGATCGCCACCATGCCCGATTGCACGAGTTCGCGGATGCCAAAGGGCTCCATCACCGCGACGAAGTCACGCAACTTGTCGGCATTGCCAGTCAACTGCACCGTAATCGTGTCAGGCGCAACGTCGACAACCTTCCCCCTGAACAGAGCGATCGCATCGACCACTTGGCCGCGGTTGTTGACGTCGGCCTTGACCTTGACCATCATCAACTCCTTCTCGATGGAGTCGCGGTCGTCGAGTTCGACGATCTTGATCACCTCGACGAGTTTATTGAGTTGCTTGGTGACCTGCTCCAAGGGGGTTTCCTCGACATTGACCACGATGGTCATTCGGGATACCGACGAATCCTCGGTCGGGCCAACGGCCAAGGAGTCGATGTTGAAGCCTCGACGGCTGAACAACCCTGCGATCCGAGCCAAGACACCCGGGCGGTTCTCCACCAGGACAGACAACGTGTGGACGGTCATCACAGATCATCCTCCTCAAACTCCGGCGCCAGGCCGCGGGCGTAGTTGATGTCATCATTCGACGTGCCAGCGGGCACCATCGGCCATACCATGGCGTCACGGTGCACTCGGAAATCAACCACCACGGGCACGTCGTCGACCTCCATCGCCTTCTTGATCGTCTCATCGACATCTGCCGGCGATTCGCATGACAGACCGACCGCGCCATAGGCATCAGCCAACTTCACGAAGTCGGGGATCCGCTTCGATTGCAGGTCGGTGTTTGAATAACGGCCCTCGTAGAACAGCGTCTGCCACTGACGCACCATGCCCAGAGACTCGTTGTTGATCACCGCAACCTTGATCGGGATGCCCTCGATGGTGCAGGTGGCCAACTCCTGATTGGTCATCTGGAAGCAGCCATCCCCATCCACTGCCCAAACCGTGGCTTCAGGGCGGCCCACCTTGGCGCCCATCGCGGCCGGCACGGCAAAGCCCATCGTGCCCAGGCCACCAGAGTTGATCCAGGTGTTGGGGTTTTCGTATTGGATGAAGTGGGTGGCCCACATCTGGTGCTGACCAACGCCGGCGACATAGATCGACTCCGGCCCCGAAATGTGGCTGAGCCGTTCCAAGACGTACTGCGGGGCCAAGGTGCCGTCAGGTGGGGTGTCGTAGCCCAATGGATAGCGCATCTTGACGCCCGCCACGAACTTGACCCAGCCCTCGTAGTCACCGGTGTTGCCCTGCTCCTGCTCAGCGGTCAATGCCGCCACAAGGTCAGCGATCACCTCTCGGCAGTCTCCGACTATCGGCACGTCGACAGCGCGATTCTTGCCGATCTCCGCGGGGTCGATGTCGGCGTGGATCACCTTGGCGCCTGGCGCAAACGAATCCAGTGCTCCGGTGACTCGATCATCAAAGCGCGCACCCAGGCTGATGATCAGATCACTCTTCTGCAGGCCAGCGACGGCAGCGACAGTGCCGTGCATGCCGGGCATCCCGAGGTGCTGGGGATGACTGTCGGGGAAGGCTCCTCGGGCCATCAGGGTAGTGACCACTGGGATGCCCGTGAGCTCAGCGAGCTGGCGCAACTCCTTGTGCGCCCGCGAGCGGATCGTGCCGCCACCGACATACAGCACCGGGCGGCGCGACTCCAGGATCAGCCGGGTTGCCTCCCTGATCTGCTTGCTGTGCGGCCGGGTCACCGGGCGATAGCCCGACAGACTGATCTCTGTGGGCCACTCAAATGAAGTCTGTGCCTGCAAAGCCGACTTGGCCACATCGACCAGGACCGGGCCTGGTCGACCGCTGCGGGCCAGATAGAAGGCCTCGGCAACCACACGCGGGATGTCTGCTGGGTTGGTCACCAAGAAGTTGTGCTTGGTGATCGGCATGGTGATGCCGCGGATGTCAGCCTCTTGGAAGGCGTCGGTGCCGATCGACGCTGCGCCGACCTGGCCAGTGACGGCAACCATGGGCACGGAGTCCATGTGCGCATCGGCCAAAGGGGTGACCAGGTTAGTGGCGCCTGGGCCACTGGTGGCCATGCACACACCAACGCCGCCCGTCGCTACGGCGTACCCCTGAGCCGCGTGCCCGGCCCCTTGCTCGTGCCGCACCAAGATGTGACGGATCTTCGAGTCATACAGAGGGTCATATGCCGGGAGGATCGCTCCTCCGGGGATGCCGAAGATGTCCTTGACACCTGCGTGTTCCAAAGACTTGATCAGGCTCTGCGCACCGGTCACGCTCTCACCAGTGCTCGAGTCTGAAGCCGACTGCTCAGTCATCACTCCAACTTTCGAAATCACTACTTCTGGCCAACAAAAAACCCCTCGAGCCTTTGGCTGACGAGGGGTCGACGCGCGTGCGGCGGGGCTGATTGCCCGTTAGCTCACGCGTCGCGTGCGTACGAGTACCTCTAAACGCATGGACCAAGCATGCACGCAGACATCGGTCAGACTCAACCTAGTGTGCCACTCGTCTCACGAACTGGTACAACCGTCCCGGATCTCGGCGCCCTATCGACTCTCAGCATCCAACTGCGCGCAGCGCTTGGCTGCCCCTTGACGCGTGTGTTTGGCTGTCCTCATGCCCACGACCAAAGCCTTGATCACCCACGAGCCTCACTCCCCCTTCCAGCAAGGGCCGATTGAACGAAGAGACCCGCGCCCCTCAGACGTCGTGATCGAGATCAAGTACTCAGGCATCTGCCACTCCGACATCCACCAGGCTCGTCAGGAATGGGGGCGAGCGATCTTCCCGATGGTGCCGGGCCACGAGATCGCTGGCCTGGTCACCGAAGTGGGCTCCGCAGTCACCAAATATCAAGTCGGCGACCGGGTAGGAGTTGGCTGCATGGTCGACTCCTGCCGCGAATGCGAAAACTGTTTGGCTGGTCAGGAGCAGTACTGTCTCGGCGGCAATGTCATGACCTACAACGGCCTCGGCAAGGATGGCGAACCAACCCTCGGCGGCTACAGCCAGTCGATCGTGGTTGATGAGCGATTCGTGTGCAAGATCCCTGATGCCATCAGACTCGATGTGGCCGCTCCCCTACTCTGCGCGGGGATCACCCTCTACTCACCACTCAAACACTGGGGCGCCGGACCCGGCAAACGGGTCGCGATCGTGGGCATGGGCGGCTTGGGGCATATGGGCGTCCAGATCGCCGCCGCGATGGGGGCGGAGGTCGTCGTACTGAGCCATTCGATGTCGAAGGAGGCCGACGGCAAGCGATTCGGGGCCAGTGGCTACTACGCCACCAGCGATCCGGAGACCTTCAAGACGCTGCGTGGCAGTTTTGACCTGATCGTCAACACCGTGGCCGCAAATCTGCCGGTCGACAAATACTTGTCGCTCCTGCGCCTCGACGGGGCAATGGTCAATGTCGGCATCCCAACCGAGCCCGACACCTATCGCACCTTCTCGTTGTCGCTGATGCGACGCAGTCTCTCCGGCTCGAACATCGGCGGCATGCCCGAGACCCAGGAGATGCTCGACTTCTGCGCCGAGCACGGCATCGGCGCGCAGATCGAGCTGATCGGGGTCGACGATGTCGACGATGCCTACGAGCGGGTGATCAACTCAGATGTGCGCTATCGCTTCGTGATCGACACCTCGACCTTCGCCTGAACACCGGCGTACGTCATACGAACAGTGCGGGTCACGGCGTACGTCATACGAACCGAGACCATATGGCCACGTTCCGTACGACGCAAGGGAGTTTCAGCACGTTCCGTATGACGCAAGCGTGCGGCGCCGGGCGCGGTGCCACCATCTGCCTCGTCCAGGAACCGGGCGCTCAAGAAATGGGCGCTGTGAACTGCGACTGGTAGAGCCGCGCATAGGCACCCTCGGCGGCCAGCAGGGTCTCGTGATTGCCCTGCTCGACGATCGACCCTTCCTCCATCACCAAGATCAGGTCAGCATCCCTGATCGTGGAGAGTCGATGGGCGATCACGAATGACGTGCGATCTGTGCGCAGGGCGGCCATCGCCTGCTGCAGGAGCAACTCGGTGCGGGTGTCGACAGCGGAGGTCGCCTCGTCAAGGATCAACAGCGCGGGGTCAGACAGGAATGCTCGGGCAATCGTGATCAATTGACGCTCGCCAGCCGAGAGATTGGAGCCCTCCTCATCAAGGCGGGTGTCATAGCCCTCAGGCAACGAATGCACGAATCTGTCGACGAAGGTCGCTTGGGCAGCCGCCAGGATTTGCTCATCGGTCGCGTTGGGGTCGCCGTATGCGATGTTGTCTCGGATCGAGCCTTCGAACAACCAGGTGTCTTGCAGCACCATCCCGGTCTGTCCACGCAGTTGAGCTCGAGGCATCTGCGAAATATCCACACCATCGAGGGTGATCTGGCCACCGTCAAGCTCATAGAAGCGCATCACCAAGTTGACCAAGGTGGTCTTGCCAGCACCCGTGGGCCCAACGATCGCAACGGTGTGCCCGGGCTCGGCGATCAACGAGAGATCCGTGATCAGGGGTCGATTGGGGTCATAGGAAAAGCGCACATGATCGAAGCGGACTTCACCACGACCTCGTCTGCCCAGCGCGCCCTCATCAATCGGGTCGGGCGACTCCTCGGGCGCGTCGAGCAACTCAAATACGCGCTCTGCCGAAGCAACCCCCGACTGGAGCAGATTGGCCATCGACGCCACCTGAGAGAGCGGTTGGGTGAATTGCCGGGTGTACTGAATGAAGGCCTGCACCTCCCCCAAAGACAGGGCGCCACTGGACACGCGCAGAGCCCCAATCACCGCAACCACGACATAGTTGAGATTGCCGACGAACATCATGATCGGCATGATCAGACCGCTGACGAACTGCGCTCCGAAGGAAGCCTCGAACAGCGCCTGGTTTTCACGCGCGAAGGCCTGCTCCGACTCTTCTTGGCGCCCGAAGACCTTGACCAATGTGTGCCCTGAGAAGGCTTCTTCGACATGGGAGTTCAATCGTCCCGTACTACGCCACTGCTGGATGAACTTGCCCTGTGATCGCTTCATCACCAGCGCAGCCACCAACATCGAGACGGGCACGGAGAGCACCGCCACCAAAGCCAGCAGCGGAGAGATCCAGATCATCATTGCCAGCACCGAGACGATGGTCAGCACGGAGGTCAGCAGTTGGCTCATGGTTTGCTGAAGTGACTGGCTGATGTTGTCGATGTCGTTGGTGACCCGGCTGAGCAGTTCGCCGCGTGGCTGTCGGTCGAAGTAGTCAAGAGGCAGCCGATGCACCTTGTCTTCGATGTCGCCGCGCATCCGTCGGATCATCGCCTGCACGACGTCATTGAGTAGATATCCGGCCAGCCACGACAACAACGAGCTAAACAGATAGATGGCCAGTACGACGAGCAGGATCTGCGCCACCGCATCAAAGTCGACGCCCTGACCCGGCACGACGTCCATCGAGGACAACATGTCGGCAACCTTGTCCTGGCCCTTGGCGCGTAGGCCAGCGATCGCCTCTGCCTTGGTGATCCCCGCAGGGAGTCTGGCGCTCACGAAGCCACCGAAGATCAAGTCGGTGGCATGCCCGAGCACCCTTGGTCCGACCGCACTCAGGCCGACACTGAGCACAGTAAGACCCACTACTGCCAGCGCCTTGGAGCGCTCAGGTCGCATCCGCGCGATCAAGCGTTTGGCCGAAGGGCCAAAGGTGTTTGCCTTCTGCCCCACCATCTGGTTGTGAGGCCCGGGCCCGCCGGTCTGGGCGCGCTCGGTGACCTTCAGTTGGCCGTCTTTGGGCTCATCTGAGTCGCTCATGACGCCTCCTGAGCGCTGAGTTGGGAGGCGACGATCTCCTGATAGGTAGCGCAAGTCGCCAGCAAATCGTCGTGGGTGCCCTGTCCAACCACCTGCCCATCATCGAGTACGACGATCTGGTCGGCATCGCGAATCGACGAGACTCGCTGGGCGACCAAGATGACCGTGGCTTCACGAGTAATCGGCTTGAGGGCCGCGCGCA
>WBZP01004951.1_pt1 | contig 13690 bp, 10 predicted proteins | sample 5204301 | NCBI WGS metagenome assembly WBZP01 (sample SAMN12412401, study PRJNA552823) | activated sludge metagenome | isolation source: activated sludge from nitrification reactor of wastewater treatment plant... | place: USA: Pennsylvania | collected 2017 | reverse complement strand
CAATGACCTCGCGATCCAGACTGAGCGCGGCATCAACTCTGCCCTTGACCGCGCCGGCGAGTGGGCTGACCAGCATCGCAGCGAGATCGCGGGTTGGATCGACAAGGCCGAGGCGACTGTCGATGACAAGACAGACGGCAAGTACGCCGAGCAGGTCGCCAAGGTGAAGACCGGTGTGAGCTCGACCGTGACCAAGCTCGCCGACCGCTCTTCTGGCAGCAAGCCCTGAGCATGAGGCCCGCCGCTGCTCCAGTGGCCCTGCTTGGTGCACTGCTCATGACACTGGTCTCGAGTTGTGCTCCCTTTGGTCTTGGCGAGGGACCCCAGCAGGTCTTGGACGCCTTCACCCAATCGGTGGCCAAGGGCAAAGTGCCCGACGCGTTATTCGTTGGGCAAGATGCTGCGGCATACGACCGGGTGGTCTCAGGCATGACTGCTGACCCCATTGTTTCTTGGGCCGATGCCACGACGAAGGATGATCGGGCGAGCGCCACCTTGACCTGGCACTGGACGGTCTCTGGCTCCACTTGGGTCTATCGGAGCACAGTCAAGTTGGTCAAGGTTGCAGGCGAGGGGGAGTCCGATCAGTGGCAGATCGAATATCAGCCCAGTTTGGTGGAGCCATCACTGCAAGCCGGTGAGCGACTTGTGGAGCAGAGCGTCCAGCCTCCTAGAGCTGACATCCTTGGCGCTGGCGACGCCCCGATCGTCTCCGAGCGTCCAGTGGTCAGAGTCGGGCTCGACAAGACCAGACTCCCTGCAGACGACCCGCTGGCGTTGGCCCGGGCGGCCGTCAAACTCGCCAAGACCGTCGACATTGATGTCAAGGACTACGTCGAGATGGCCAAGAAGATGGGGCCCAACGCCTTCGTGCCGGCGATTGTGTATCGCAAGGCCGAAGTGCCTCCGGCGGTGACCGCGCTTGCGGCCAAGACTCCCGCCGTGTTGACCATCGCAGACCAGCTCTCCTTGGCTTCATCAAAGGAGTTCGCGGCAGCTTTGCTGGGCAGCGTGGGAGCAGCCACTGCGGAGTTGGTCCAAAACAGCGGCGGCCGGATCGCCCCCGGTGATCTGACTGGCACGTCGGGCCTGCAGCTCCGCTACGACGAGCAGCTTGCTGGCACGGACGGCACGACCGTGCTCGCCAAATCGAAGGCTGGTCAACGGGTGTTGTTCTCAGTCGACCCAGTGGTGGGACAGCCGTTGCGGACCACCCTCGACCCTGCGCTTCAGCAGGAGGCCGACCAGTTGCTTTCTCGGGTCGGTCCACCCAGCGCCTTGGTCGCCATCAAGCCTTCGACCGGTGCCCTCCTTGCGGTGGCCAATGGGCCCGGCACGGACGGGCAAAATATCGCCACCTATGGCCGCTATGCGCCGGGGTCGACCTTCAAGATGGTGACCGCGTCGGCGCTGTTGCGGGCCGGCTTGGAGCCGAGCTCTGAGGTGCACTGCGACGAGAGCATCTCGGTCGATGGCAAGGAGTTCACCAACTATCCCGACTATCCCGCCAGCGGACTGGGCGCGATCACTCTCACCGAGGCCATCGCCCACTCGTGCAACACGGCGATGATCACCGCCGGTGACAAGTTGCCAAAGGGCGCATTGGCGCAGGCCGCAGCTTCACTCGGCTTCGGCGTCGACCACGATCTTGGCTTCCCGGCGTACTTCGGCGAAGTGCCCAAGCCTCAGAGTCAGACGCAGGCAGCCGCAGACCTGATTGGTCAGGGCAAGATCAGCGCCTCACCCATGGCGATTGCCGTGGTGATGGCCTCGATCATCAAAGGACGCACGGTGGTGCCCCGACTGATCGAAGAGCAGACACCGACCAAAGATCCAAGTGCTGGGCCGACAAAGGCATTCACCGAGTCCACCCAGTTGTCCAAGATGCTGCGTGCGGTCGTCACCCAGGGCAGCGGCGCCGGGCTGCGCGGGCTCCCGGGCCCGGAGGTGATCGCCAAGACCGGCACAGCTCAGTACGGCGACCACGCGCCATACCCCACCCACGCGTGGATGGTTGCCGGGCAGGGTGACTTGGCGGTGGCGGTGTTCGTGGGCACCGGCGAATCGGGCTCCCAGACCGCCGGACCCCTCCTCAAGCGCTTCTTGACGGCCGCCCAGAACTGAGTTTCTGGCTGACAAAGCTCGGGCGGTCGCGGGTGCTGTCGGGGTGAGGCGTCATACTCGGACAGGTGGAGGACTCCGGCGACGTCATCGTCATTGGCGCAGGTCTTGCCGGTTTGGCCTGCGCTCGGGCGCTGGAGGAGTTCGGATTTGATGTCACCGTGCTCGAGTCGAGTGACCGAGTGGGTGGTCGAGCCGGTGGCCCTGTGGTCGATGGATTCAAGTGCGACTGGGGGCTGCAGTGGTTTGACGCCCAATCAATGGTGATCCGCGCGGCCGTGGATGTAGCCGCGCTGCGCCCGCAGGCGTGGGATCAAGCGATGGTCCTGGCCGACCCGGGAGCCTTTTGGCTGTTGCGGCCACCGCAGTTGGCCTTCCTGTCAGTGGTGCGCAACGGGATCGCCAGCCAGGCCGAAGTCGCCAAACTGATCAGGTGGAGTGACCCGATGCGCCAGCGCGATGAGCGCATCCTCGCCATGGAAGACATGAGCCTGACCGACTCCTTCCAGGTGCACGGGCTGGAGGGTCGCCTCCTCGAAGACGTCTTGATGCCAGCGGCCCGGATCGTGCTCGGTGACCAAGAGGGCATCGGCTCCTATCAGTTCGCGATGCTGATGTGTCGCCGCTTCCTGCTTGGCTCTCCGAGCCTGCCCGCGCTGGGCATGCAGGCCTTGCCCGACTTGATGGCCCGCAATCTCAACAGCGCTGTGCTGCACGGAGTCAGTGTCGACTCCATCACCCGGGTCGCCAATGGGCAGCCGGTGATCGCGACCAATGAAGGTGAGTTCACTGCAAAAGCGGTGGTGGTGGCCACCGACCCACGCTCGGCTTCGGCTCTGGTCGGCACCGGCATCCGCAAGATGCAGGCCCAGACGACCTGGTGGTATGCCGCTGTCGAAGCGCCGACCACCCAAAAATGCGTCTTCGTGGTGCCTCAGCTCGTCGATGGCCCGATCGCTCATGCCGCCGTGGTCAGCAATATCGCCAGCCGATATGCGCCGGGTGGCGCTGCTCTGATCGGGGCCGCTAGTCGCCCGGGCGTCTCAGGTGCAGACGCCACCGACTCGATGCTTCGGGGCCAACTCTCCTCGCTCTTCCAGACCTCCACCAGGCAATGGGAGCTACTCAGGGTCAGCTCGGTCGAAGATGCGCATCCGGTGGTCTCCTCGCCGATGGTGATGAAGCGCGATGTTGATCTTGGCGATGGCATCTTCGTGGCCGGTGACCACAGAGACTTGCCGGGCTTTGAAGGCGCGATCAGGTCTGGGCACCGAGCCGCCGATGCGGTGTTCAGGCTGATTGGCTAGACGTCCACAAGGCCAAGTGGGACTGGGTCAGGGCCTCGACCACGACCCCACCCGCACCGCGGATCCGAGCCAGGCCGCCAGCATCCAGACGATCCTTGTCGATCACGATGGTTCCAGTGGTGACGCAGAGCAGCATCGTCGGCAGGTCGGGTAACGCCAGGGACTCGCCGGGCGCGAGCGGGGCCAACCACAAGTCCATGTCGGCATCAAGGCTCAGCAAGGCATCCCCGCCGCCGGCCGCCCGGGTCCAACCACTGTCGTCACCCAGGTCGACAGCGGCGTACGACGGAGCTTGCGTTGGGTGATTGGCCTGCACCCAAGCCTGCAGGAAGCGAGTCGGCCCAGCGGAGGCGTTCATCTCGGAGTGGATCACCCCGCTGCCTGCGGAGAGGTGCTGGACCTGTCCGGGGGTGATCACGCCCGAGCCAACATCGCTGGCGTGTTGCAGAGCACCTTCGAGCACCACGGTGACGATGTCAATCCCCCGGTGAGGGTGGGGAAGGTAGCCGTTGTCAGCCGGCAGATGCTCGTCGTTTAGGGCTACGAGTTGGGCGAAGCCGACATTGGTCGGGTCGTAATGGGATCCGAACGAGAAGGCATGCCACGTGCTTCGTCCGGAGTCGTGGGTGACGAAACGCTGGTCTGGCCCAGTCAAGTCGATTTCCATGACTCCATCGTGTCGTATTGTCAGATTTGCGATGCAGCCCATGTGTTTGGGCTTGAATGAGCGGTATGGGACAGGGCGAAACGAGATTCCCAGGTGATTTTGAGTTCGGGGTGGCCTCAAATGCCTACCAGATCGAGGGTGCTGCCACAGTAGATGGCAAGGGACCCAGCATCTGGGATGTCTTTTCACACCAGCACAAGACGATGGTCGATGGCAGCTCTGGGGACATCGGCCCTGACCACTACCACCATCTCGACGAAGACCTCGACCTCCTGAAGGCCCTTGGGGTTGATGCGTATCGGTTTTCGATCAGTTGGCCGCGAGTGCAACCTCTTGGTCAAGGTGAGCTGAATCCAGCTGGTCTCGACTTCTACGATCGCCTGATCGATGGCCTTTTGGCGCGGGGGATCAGTCCGACTGCCTCGCTTTATGACTGGGATCTGCCCAATGCGCTGCAAGTGCCGGGCAACGGCTGGGTCAATCGAGACACAGCGGCCCGCTATGCGGAGTACGTGCAGGCAGTAGCTGGTCGATTCGTTGATCGCGTCGACAAATGGATCCCGGTCTACTCGCCCAATGTGCAGGCCATGATCGGATATGCCATCGGCGATCATGCCCCTGGACGGATCTTGGGGATGGAGGGCTTCAAGGCAGGCCACCATCTCAATCTCGCCCACGGACGAGGGGTGTCGATCCTGCGTGCCTTGGGAGCCAAACAAGTCGGCTCAGATCAAAACCATCAACTCGCTTATGCCGCCAGCCAAGAAGAGCCAGACATTGCCATTGCGGAGTTCGTCAATGTGCTCTGGAATGGCTTCAATGTGCAGCCGATGCTAAGCGGGTCCTATCCGGAGATGATGCTCCCGTTGGTGGAGAACGCCTTGCTGGACGGAGATCTTGCCGAGATCCAACAACCCCTCGACTTCTTTGGTGTCGGCTACTACGGCCCGATGAATGTCGCTGCGGCACCACAGGGATCAGAGGTCCCCTTCGAGGCCAGGCCATTCCCCGGAGTGCCTCAAACCACACTGGGCTGGGGGGTCTATCCGCAAGGCATGACAGACATGTTGCTCTATTTCCACGAGAAGTATCCTGATCTGCCACCCCAATATGTGACCGAGAATGGATTCCCTGGCGGGTCATCGGCACAGGCAGGCAGCAAGCTGGCAGACCCTGAGCGGATTGACTTCTTGGCCGAGCACCTGCGGGCAGTGCGCGCAGCCATCGACGCAGGTGCCGACGTGCGTGGCTATTACGCCGATTCCTTCCTCGACGGCTGCTACTGGGAGTACGGCCTTTCCAGCAGGTTCGGCTTGGTGCAGGTCGACTTCGACACTCTGGCCCGACAACCACGCGACTCCTTCGCGTGGTACGCCGAAGTGATCAAGTCCAGGGGGCTTTGAGGGCCCCCGACTCTGTCAGCACGGGGCTGTGGTCAACTGAGCTCTTTGGCCTCAATCGCCGTCTCCAAGCCTTGGCGGATCGCCCGCTTGGCGTCGAGCTCGGCCGCCACATCGGCGCCACCGATCAGCTTGAGTTGACCTTCTGGATAGCCCAATGCCAGCAGTTGGTCATAAAGCCCACGCACCGACTCCTGGCCAGCACAGACGATGACGGTGTCGGCCTGGATCAAGTGAGGCTCGGAGTTGACCGTGATCTGCAAGCCGTATTCGTCGATGTCTTCATAGATCGCGCCGGTGATCAAGGTGACTCCGCTCTGCTTGAGCACGTCACGATGAGCCCACCCACTGGTCTTGCCAAGATTGATGCCGATCGGGGTGGCCTTGCGTTGCACCAGATAGACCTCGCGAGCGTGACTTCGAGGCTCGCGCGGCTTCAGACCGCCACGGTGCTCGGCCGGGTCGCCGACCCCCCAATGGGCCAGCCAGTCATCCAGGGTCTCTTCGGTGTGGGTCAGCCAGATCGACACATCGACCCCGATGCCACCAGCACCGATCACTGCCACGCGCTTGCCCGGCACCACCTTGCCGGAGAGTACGTCGGAATATGGCACGGCCCGCTCGATGCCGGGGATGTCGGGGATGCGCGGCACCACTCCGGTCGCGATCACGACTTCGTCGTATGACATCAGGTCGGTCGCCTCGACCGAGGCGTTGAGCTTGACCTCCACCTTGTGCAACTCCAACTGGCGTTGGTAATAGCGCAGCGTCTCGGCGAACTCCTCCTTGCCCGGGATCTGCATGGCGAAGCGGAACTGCCCGCCGATCTGCTCGCCCTGCTCGAAGAGGGTGACCAAGGCGCCGCGTTCGGCGTACGACGTGGCAGCCGACAGGCCGGCGACCCCAGCGCCGACGACGGCGACGCGCTTCTTGGCGGCGAGTGGGCGGAGTACGAGCTCGGTCTCATAGCAGGCGCGCGGGTTGACCAGGCAGGTCGAGCGCTTGTTTTCGAAGGCGTGATCCAGACAGGCTTGATTGCAGGCGATGCAGGTGTTGATCTCATCGGCGCGACCCTCGGCGGCCTTGTTGACGAACTCCGGGTCAGCAAGCAACGGTCGGGCCATCGACACGAGGTCGGCGACCCCGTCGGCGAGGATCTGCTCGGCAACCTCGGGGGTGTTGATCCGGTTGGAGGCGCAGACGGGGATGGTGACCTCCTTGCGCAGCCGCTCGGTCGTCCAGGTCCAGGCCGCGCGTGGTACCTGGGTGAGGATCGTCGGCACCCTAGCCTCGTGCCAGCCGATGCCGGTGTTGATCAGGGAGGCCCCTGCCTGCTCGACGAGCAACGCCAACTCGACGGTCTCTTCCCAACTCTGCCCGTCGTCGACGAGGTCGAGCAGCGACATCCGATAGATCACCGGGAAGTCGGGCCCGACCAACTCTCGAGTACGCCGCACGATCTCGACCGGGAAGCGCATCCGTTTGGCAGCGGTGCCGCCCCATTGGTCGCGGCGGTCATTTGTGCGCGCGGCCAAGAATTGATTGATCAGGTAGCCCTCGGAGCCCATGATCTCCACGGCGTCATAGCCCGCGCGTTTGGCAAGGGCCGCTGACTTGGCGAAGGCCGTGGCCGTCTCATCGACCTGCTTGGTGGTCATCGCGCTGGGCCGGAATGGGGTGATCGGTGACTTGATATTGCTGGGGCCTTGATTCATCGGGGTGTAGCCATAACGACCCGCATGCAGCACCTGCAAGGCGATCGCGCCCTCAGCCTCGTGTACGGCGCCGGTGATCCGGCGGTGTCGCTCGGCCTGGATCCGGGTGCTCATCTCGCTGGCGAAAGGCTTGAGCCAACCACGCTTGGTGGGGGAGTAGCCGCCGGTGATGATCAGACCCACTCCGCCGCGAGCGCGCGTAGCGACGTACTCCGCCATCTTGGGGATGTCCCAGAAGAAGTCTTCCAGCCCGGTGTGCATCGACCCCATCACCACGCGATTGCGCAAGGTCAAGTCACCGATGGTGAAGGGCGAGAGCAGATGCGGATATGACATCTGTCGATTGTGGCACCTCGTGGCTCCAGCGATAGGACAGGTGTCACAATCAGCGGCATGACTTTTGAGTTGGGACAAGGGACCGGCCCGCTGAAGGGCCTGAAGGTTGTCGAGATCGCCGGCATCGGGCCCAGCCCGCATGCCTGCATGATCTTGGCCGATCTGGGTGCTGACGTGATCAGGGTGGAGCGCCCGGGTGGGCAATTCCTCACCGGTGGCCCGCACGACCTACTCAACCGAGGTCGGCCCAGTGTCGCCCTCAATCTCAAGGACCCCAAGGCGATCGAGACCGTCTTGGAGTTGGTCGAGCAGGCCGATGTGTTGATCGAAGGCATGCGTCCTGGCACCACCGAGCGTCTCGGAGTTGGGCCAGACGTGTGTCTGGAGCGCAATCCCAAGTTGGTCTACGGCCGGATGACCGGCTGGGGCCAGACCGGTCCGCTCGCCCTGGCGGCCGGCCACGACATGAACTACATCGCGATCACCGGGGCCCTTTATGGCCTGGGTCAGGAGAAGTCCAAGCCGCAGTTCCCCGGCAACTTGGTCGGCGACTTCGGTGGCGGCTCGACGTACTTGGTGATCGGCATCCTGGCCGCCGTGCTGGAGGCCCGTTTGTCAGGCAAGGGACAAGTCGTTGACGCTGCGATCGTCGACGGCACCGCTTCGCTCAATGCCATGGGCGCCTCGATGCTGGCCGGAGGCATCCTGAAGGAGGAGCGGGTCTCAAACCTGCTCGACGGTGGTGCGCCCTTCTACGACATCTACGAGACCTCCGACGGAGAGCACATGTCGGTGGGCTCTCTGGAGCCGCAGTTCTACGAGGTCTTGTTGAAGCTCCTCGACGCCGAGGATGCGCCAGACCGTTATGACCTGTCGACCTACGACGAGTTGCGTGACTACTTCGCGGCGAAGTTCATCACCAAGACCCAAGCCGAGTGGACCGAGATCTTCGAGGGCACCGACGCCTGCGTGGCCCCGATCCTGAAGTTGAGCGATGCGATGGAGCACCCGCACATGGTCGATCGCGGTGTCTTCGTGGACAAGGACGGGCTCAAACAACCCGCGCCTGCGCCGCGCTTCTCTCGCACCGAGGCCACCCTGCGCATCAATCCGCCTGAGGCGGCCGGTGCCAACACCACCGAAGCGCTGACGGCCTGGGGGATCAAGGATGTTGAGGGTCTGATCGCCGAGGGAGTCGCCGTACAGGTGTGAGCCAAGCCACTGGGTGAGTTTGGGGTGGCAACGCATACACTCACGTCTCATGACCAATGAAGCGTTTGTGTATGACGCCATCCGCACTCCCCGCGGCAAGGGCAAGAAAGACGGCTCCCTCCACGAGGTGAAGCCCGTAGACCTAGTGGTTGGACTCCTGGACGAGATCCAGAAGCGCAACCCAACGCTCGATCCAGAGCGCATCGACGACCTCGTCCTCGGCGTGGTTACCCCGGTCGCCGACCAGGGTGGCGACATCGCCAAGACGGCCGCACTCGCAGCCAACCTGCCCGAGACCGTTGCCGGTGTGCAGCTCAACCGCTTCTGCGCATCGGGGCTCGAAGCTGTCAATCAGGCCGCCAGTCGCGTGCGTGGGGGCTTCGAAGATCTGATCCTGGCCGGTGGCGTCGAGTCGATGAGCCGGGTCAGCATGGGCCAAGACGGTGGTGCTTGGGCATCCGACCCGGCCACCGCGTTTGCGACCGCCTTCGTGCCCCAGGGCATCGGCGCCGACTTGATCGCCACGATCGAAGGCTTCAGCCGTGAAGACGTCGATACCTTCGCCGTGGAGTCAAACCATCGCGCCGCCAAGGCTTGGGCCGATGGTCGCTTCGCGCGCTCCGTCGTACCCGTTGTTGATCTCAATGGTGTGACTGTGCTCGACCGTGACGAGTTCATCAAGCCCGAGTCGTCGGTCGAGGGCATGGCCAAGCTCAAGCCGTCTTTTGCTGGCATCGGCGATCAGGCCGGCTTCGACTCGGTGGCTCTGGAGAAGTACCACTGGATCGAAGAGATCAACCACGTGCACCACGCTGGCAACTCCTCTGGCATCGTCGATGGCTCCGCGCTGATGATGATCGGCAACGAGCAGGTCGGCAAGGATCTCGGTCTGACTCCACGTGCGCGCATCGTCTCGGCTGCTGTGTCGGGCGCCGACCCCACGATCATGCTCACCGGCCCGGCTCCGGCCAGCCGCAAGGCTTTGGCCAAGGCAGGCCTTGAGGTCAAAGACATCGACCTCTTCGAGATCAACGAGGCCTTCGCGGCCGTGGCCATGCGCTTCATGAAAGACATGGGCATCAGCGACGAGATCACCAATGTCAATGGCGGCTCGATCGCCATGGGTCACCCACTGGGGGCCACCGGCGCGATGATCTTGGGCACCATCATCGATGAGCTCGAGCGTCGTGACCTCAAGCGCGGCCTGGCCACGCTGTGTGTTGGCGGCGGCATGGGCATCGCCACGATCGTCGAGCTCGTCTGAGCGCCCGAGCAGCGAACAATCAAAGGACTTGAAATGACCGAAACTGCAGTGAAGTACGACGTCGACGCCGACGGCATCGTCACCTTGACGCTGGATGACCCCAACTCCAGCGCCAACACGATGAACGACCTCTACAAGGAGTCGATGAAGGCAGCGATCGACCGGCTCTACGCCGAGAAGGATCAGATCACCGGTGTGGTGATCACCTCTGCGAAGAAGACCTTCTTCGCCGGTGGCAACCTCAAGAACATGCTCGCCGCCTCGCGTGATGACGCCGAGGGTGTGTTCTTGATGGGTGAGCAGATCAAGGCCGACCTGCGTCGCCTCGAGTTGCTCGGCAAGCCAGTGGTGGCCGCGATCAACGGAGCTGCCCTCGGTGGTGGCCTGGAGATCACTCTGGCCTGTCATCACCGGATCGCCGTCGACGACAACAAGATCGATCTGGGCCTGCCCGAGGTGACCCTCGGTCTGTTGCCCGGCGGTGGTGGCGTCACCCGCACTGTGCGGATGCTTGGCCTGCAAAGCGCCCTGATGGATGTGCTCCTCCAAGGTCCGCGCTTCAAGCCGGCCAAGGCCAAGGAGAAGGGCCTGATCAATGATCTGGTCGCCACCCAAGAAGAGCTCGTGCCAGCGGCCAAGAAGTGGATCCTTGACAACAAGGACAACGAAGAAGCCGCATCACAGCCGTGGGATCGCAAGGGCTACAAGATGCCCGGTGGTTCGCCGACCAGCCCTGCGCTGGCCGGCTTCCTGCCTGCCTTCCCTGCGATCCTGCGCAAGCAGATCAAGGGTGCGGACTATCCAGCTCCCAAGGCGATCTTGTCCGCAGCCGTCGAGGGTGCCTTGACCGACGTCGACACTGCATCGCGGATCGAGTCGCGTTATCTGGCCAACCTGATCACCGGCTCGAATGCCAAGAACATGATCACGGCCTTCTTCTTCAACCTCTCGGCGATCAATGGCGGCGCCCTGCGCCCCAAGGATGTGCCGAAGTTCACCGCCACCAAGGTGGGTGTGCTCGGCGCCGGCATGATGGGCGCAGGCATCGCCTATTCGTGCGCGAAGGCCGGGATGGACGTCGTACTCAAGGACGTCACCCAGGAGTCGGCCGACAAGGGTAAGGCCTATTCGGAGAAGCTGCTCGACAAGGCGATCTCACGGGGTCGCTCGACCGAGGAGAAGAAGGCCGAGCTGTTGGGCCGGATCACCGCGACGACTGACCCGCAGGAGTTCAAGGGCTGCGATCTGGTGATCGAGGCCGTCTTCGAGGATCCGTCCTTGAAGGCCCAGGTCTTCGCCGAGATCCAAGACATCGTCAATGCCGATGCGCTGCTGTGCTCCAACACCTCCACCCTGCCGATCACCGAGCTCGCCAAGGGCGTCAACCGGCCTGCTGATTTCGTGGGCCTGCACTTCTTCAGCCCGGTCGACAAGATGCCGTTGGTGGAGATCATCAAGGGCAAGGAGACCTCGGATGAGTCGGTGGCTCGCGCGCTCGACGTCGTACAGCAGATGCGCAAGACGCCGATCGTGGTCAACGACAGCCGCGGCTTCTACACCAGCCGAGTGATCGGCACCATGGTCAACGAAGGCTTGGCGATGCTGGCCGAGGGTGTGCACCCGATGTCGGTGGAGCGCGCTGCGACCCAGGCGGGCTATCCCGTCGGCACCTTGCAGCTGTCTGATGAGCTCAACATGGAGCTTATGGCCAAGATCCGCAAGGCCACCAAGGATGCCGCTGGCGCCGACTATGTCGCCCACCCGGCAGACGACGTGGTCGAGAAGATGATCGAGGCAGGTCGCCCCGGCCGTCTGCGCGGAGCTGGCTTCTATGACTACACCGATGGGCAGCGCGGCAAGTTGTGGCCGGGTCTGGCTGAGCTCTTCCCGACCCAGGACGAGCCCGCCGACATCGCTGACCTCAAGGACCGTTATCTCTTCATCGAGGCCTTGGAGACCGCCAAGTGCTTCGAGGAGGGTGTGATCGAGTCGTCGGCGGCCGCCAATATCGGCTCGATCATGGGCATCGGCTACCCGGCCCTGACCGGTGGCACCGCGCAGTTCATGGAGGGCTACGACGGCAAGACCGGCCAGGGCCTCAAGGGATTCGTAGCTCGGGCCAAGGAGTTGGCTGCCAAGTACGGCGACCGCTTCGAGCCGACCCCCTACTTGGTCGACATGGCCGAGAAGGGCGCCAAATTTCCTGAGTGAAGCAGTTCCCTGAGTGAAGCAGTTCTCTGAGTGAACCCCTCTGCGAGGGCAAAGACGCACAAGGCGGGGTGTGACCGGGTCAGCAGACTCGGCCACACCCCGCCTTTGCGGTTGCGTGGTGTGGGTCAGGCGATGTCGTCGTTCTTGCCATCGAGCCCGTCGAGGGCATCCTTCGCCTTGTCGACACCTAGGTCGATCTTGTCGCCGTGTGAGCCGCCGGTCTTCTCGTCGATCAGGTCGCCGACCTTGTCGAGGCCTTCACCGATCTTGTCGCCTTGGCTGTCGACTGCGGCGCCCAACTTGTCTCTTGCATCATCTAGAAATCCCATGTCTGCATGGTAGGCCTGCTGGTTGTGGCGGCGGTTGTCGCACCAGCTGGGCGACTCAAGTTGATGAAGCACCTCGAGCGCACTTGAGCAGCGCGGCATCGGTCGCCTTGAGGGCGGCAGACTTCGTGTCATCGGTTTGTTGAGCGATCAGGCGCTGCTTCGCCTGCTCCTTGGTGATGCTCTTGCGCACGCAGGCGCTGAATGAGGCAGTGTCGAGATCAGGGCGGGCCTTGGCGATCTGTCTGGTCACCAGGTCAGCGAAGTCGATACAGGCAAGGACTGCATCGGCGAAGTCTTCTGCCACAGGTTGGGCCATCGTCACCTTGGCCGGCACCGCCGTACCACGCTCGGAGACCAGCCCAGCCTCCTTCAGCGCTGGCACCCCTGCTGATTTCACAAAATGCACGGCCATGCACTGGGCCTCGCGCTTACTCCACACGCCATCCGACTGAGTGATCGCATACGCCGCCAGACTTTCTGCTACTGCCTGGTCGCTCCTCGACAACTCCTGGCTGCCGCAACCGGTCACGCTGGTGATCACCAGCATGAGAGCAACGGCGGAGAGGATGCGGCGTACGGGCACGAGATCAGACTAAGGTCGCTGGGGTCGCACTGCGCAGATTGGTTGCGGTGGTTGGCCACGCTTTGACCGCCCAATCTGGAAATCAATCCGTTAGGCAGTCCAACCTGTCACTTGCGTGTGCAGCCGCCCGTTGCAGATTCTTAGTGGACTAAACATCGACTTTGCCATCGAATGTCGAGCCGCGCTCCTTGCGACTTTCCACGCTTTGTTGGACCCTCCGCACCACCTCTAGCGGGTCCCACTCGCCGTCTGATCCCAACGGCGTGATCTTGTACTTCTTTCGGAGCCGTCGAGCCAATGCTTCCGCGTTAATCGCAAGGACGGAGGGGCTGCTGCACGAAGAGGTGACAGTGGTGACCTGCCCTATCAGATGGGTTCCAGTTTTGGTGGCTAAGTGGCGGCCTGTTTGAAAGGCTGATTGTTATGCCCCGTGCTTATCCTGCAGAGTTCCGAGCGCGTGCTGTCGCGTTGATTCGGGCCGGCAAGGAACAGAACCAGACCGCGTCTGACTTGGGTATTCATCCTGTGACGTTGTCGAAGTGGGT
>WBZP01001269.1_pt1 | contig 13696 bp, 14 predicted proteins | sample 5204301 | NCBI WGS metagenome assembly WBZP01 (sample SAMN12412401, study PRJNA552823) | activated sludge metagenome | isolation source: activated sludge from nitrification reactor of wastewater treatment plant... | place: USA: Pennsylvania | collected 2017 | reverse complement strand
CGTGATCTGCTGGATCGGCGGTGGCGCTTCAGCCTGGGCGGTGGTGTCAGCCGCGGCCCGCCAGCCCAGGGCCAGCAGCCCGGCCACAAGGGCCAAAACCACGTAGCCGGCCAGGCGTTGCCGCGCGCTCTTCTGTTCGTGCATAGGCAAGCGGGGATGCTACCACAGAGAAGAGGAACAAAAAAGGCGCAGGCGCGCCTTCTCAACCAGCGTTCAGGATAGGGGAAATTAGGAATTAAGAATTAGGAATTCAGAACGCTTGGCGCGCTCTGAATTCCTAATTCGTAATTCGTAATTCCTAATTGATTAAGCCATGTCCTTGGTCAACGTTTCCAAGAACTCGTAATTCGTCTTCGTCCCGCGCAAGCGCTGGAGGACGGCCGCCGTGGCGCTGCTGATGTCATAGCCGGGGGTGTAGACGCGGGCCAGCTCGTCGGCCGACATGAGCAGCTCCTCGCGGCGGGTGCTGCTGCGCTCGATGTCGAAGGCCGGGAAGATGCGGCGCTCCTGCAGGCGGCGGCTGAGCAGCAACTCCATGTTGCCCGTGCCCTTGAACTCCTCGTAGATGACGTCGTCCATTCGGCTGCCGGTATCCACCAGACAGGTAGCGATGATGGTCAGGCTGCCGCCAAACTCCAGGTTGCGCGCCGTGCCGAAGAAGCGCTTCGGCGGGTAGAGCGCGCCGGGGTCCAGACCACCGGACAGCGTGCGGCCACTGGGCGGCACGGTCAGATTGTAGGCGCGGGCCAACCGGGTGATGGAGTCGAGCAGGATGACCACGTCGCGGCCCGATTCGACCAGCCGCTTGCCCCGCTCCAGGGCCATCTCGGCCACGCGGCAGTGGTTCTTCACCGGCTCGTCGAAGGTCGAGCTGACGACTTCACCCTGCGTCGAGCGTTCCATGTCGGTCACCTCTTCCGGCCGCTCGCCGATGAGGACGACCATCAGATGGATTTCCGGGTAATTCTCGCTGACGCCGTTGGCGATCTCCTTCAGCACCGTCGTCTTGCCGGCCTTGGGCGGCGAGACGATCAGACCGCGCTGGCCGCGGCCGATGGGCACGATCAGATCGATCAGGCGGGTGGAGAGGATGTGGGGCTTTGTCTCTAGCTTGATCTTCTGGTCGGGGAAGATGGGCGTCAGAGACTCATAGCGCACGCGCGTCTTCAGCATCTCCGGACTCATGCCGTTGACAGCCTCGACGCGCAGCAGGCTATAGTACTTCTCGTTGTCCTTGGGCACGCGCACCTGCCCATAGACCATGTCGCCCGTCTTCAGGCCGATGCGCCGAATCTGCGAGTTGGAGACGTAGATGTCATCCTTGCCCGGCAGATAGGCCCCGGAGCGCAGGAAGCCCATCGTCTGCTTATCATCCTCGACGATCTCCAGCACGCCACCGCGGAAGTGGTAGCCGCTCGATTCCGCATCGGCTTGCATGACCCGGAAGACGAGATCCTGCTTCTTCATCGTCGTGTAGCCGGGGATTTTCATGTCGCGGCCGATGTCGCGCAACTCGCTCAGTTTTTTGCTTTCCAGTTCACCGATATCCATACACTACTTCTCTTTGGCCCTGTGGCTCCGGTTGCGGAGATTCACAGGGCCGCTTGGGGTATTCCATTCCGACTATGCGCTTGGCTGTTTGGCCCAACGAGCCGACAACTACACGACCTCACAGTGATGCTGCTCGCAATCGTCACTGCCACCACGAAACGACCCGCACGTTGGACGCTTGCCAAAGGCAGGCAACCAGCCGCGAGTCAAGAGGTGGGCTAAAGCAGGGGAACCAGGTCAGGCAGTTCGATAGAGCCTATCGCTATTCGCTTTGCTGAGATATGAGGGAGCTTGATTCAGTTCCACAAGGTGGTTCCAGAAAGCGGCCCCACTGAGTGGCCCATATCACAGACAACGGCCTAAAATATGGGATGCCTACAGTATAGCACGTCTCTCCTTGCCGGTCAACCAACCCCCGGCGACCTGATCAAAAACTTCTCACCTAGCGGCGCGACGCGCATTCAAGCTCCGGCCGCGCTCGCCTCCTCTTCTAGACGAACAAACGTCTCCAAACGTTCCACCAGCGACCGATTGCCCATGAACAGGGCCACGCGCTGGTGGAGGTGAGTGGGCACAATGTCGAGGATGGGTTGGCGGCCGTCGGAGGCATAGCCGCCGGCCTGCTCGATCAGATAGGCCAGCGGCCCGGCCTCGTAAAGTAGCCGCAGCTTGCCGCCCGAGCGCCCATCCTCGGCCGGGTAGCAAAAGATACCGCCGCGCAGCAGATTGCGGTGAAAGTCCGCCACCAGCGAGCCAATGTAGCGCGCCGAGACGTTGGGGCTGTCAGCGTCTTTGCCCTCCAACCAATCAAAGAATTGCCGCACGCCGGGCGACCAACGGCGGTAGTAAGAGGCGTTGACGCTATAGTAGGCTGGCGGCTCCGGCAGGCGCAGGTGGGGGTGGGACAGCAGGAACTCGCCATACTCCGGGTTGAGGGTGAAACCGTGGACGCCGTTGCCCGTCGAGTAGACCAGCATCGTGCTGGCCCCATAGAGCACATAGCCGGCGGCCACCAGGTCGCGAGCCGGTTGCAGTGCGTCTTCCACCCGACCACGCCGCTCGTGGTCAACACAGTGGTAGATGCCGAAGATGGTGCCGATGCTCACGTTGACGTCAATATTCGACGAGCCATCCAATGGGTCGAACACCAGCACGTAGCTGCCCTTGCTGTAACGCTCAGGAATGGGGATGGCGTCCTCCACTTCCTCGGAAACCATCAGGCACAGCCGGCCGGTGTGATCGCATAACTGGCGGACGATGTTATGGGCGTAGACATCCAGCTTCTGCTGCGACTCTCCCTGCACATTCGTCTGTCCGGCCTCGCCCAGAATGTCAATCAGCCCGGCGCGGTTGGTCTTGTGGGCGATAATCTTGGCCGCCAGGGCGATGTCGTACAACAGGTTGGTCAATTCGCCGCGGGCGTATTCGGGTTGATGATCCAGAATGAAACGCTCGATCGTCGTCACGGTGGACACAGGCTTTTACTCCTTACGCGCCAAATAGTTGAGTAGAACAACCGCTGTCTCAGCCCGCCGGTGGGAAGTAGGGGCCAAGGAACTGTACCAGATAGAAGACAATGGTCACCGCCCATATGAGCGAGTCGAGCCGGTCAAGCGCCCCACCGTGGCCGGGGAAGAGCTTGCCGGAGTCCTTCATGCCCGCCTCGCGCTTCAGCAGGGAGATGCTCAGATCGCCGAACAGGCACAGAATACCCACCATCACCCCGGCCAACCCGGCCAGCAGTAGCGGCAAGCCGAGCACATTGGCGGTGATGAGCGCCGCCGTGGTGCCGATGACGATGCCGCCGACGTAGCCCTCGACCGTTTTCTTGGGGCTGAGGCGCGGGGCCAGCGGGTGGCGGCCCAGGATGAAGCGCCCGGCAATGAACTTACCCACCCCATAGGCGCCCATGTCGGCGAACCAGATGCTCATCAGCGCCAGCACCGTCCACTGCCAGCCGTTGACCGGCAGGCGGCGCAACAGGAAGAAGTGGCCGGCCACCAGCCCCAGCAAGACGATGCCCGTCACCAGGGCAAACCAGTCCAGCGCCGCGTCGTAGGTCACGCCGCGCTCGAATAGCCGCAGGCAGTAGACCAGAGCGACGAAAATAGCGGCGAAGAACACCAACCCCACCAGCGGCGGCTCGCCCCACCATTGCGCCGCCAGCAACAGGCCGATGGCCGGCAACAGCAGCCAGCGCGGCACATTGTGATTCAGGGCGTGCATGATTCGGGCGTACTCAAAGCCGGCCACGACCAACAGCGCCAGAAGCGGAATGAAGTAGAACCAACCGCCGAGATAGGTAGCGATCAGCAGCACCGGACCGATAGTGAGGGCGACGACGGCGCGTTGCGTTTCCATTGCGGCGGTGATTACGTGGGCGTCGAATCGGTTATCAGGCCATAGCGCCGGTCGCGCTGATTGAAGGCGACAATCGCCTCATACAAATCCTCACGCCCAAAGTCGGGCCATAGCGCCAGCGTGGGATAATACTCGGCGTAGGCCGCCTGCCAGATCAGGAAGTTGCTGATGCGCAGTTCGCCACTGGTGCGGATGACCAGATCGGGGTCGGGCAGCCCCTTGGTGAAGAGGTAGGAGCTAAACAGGCTCTCGGTCAGTTCCTCCGGCTTCAGGCCGTCGGCCAGCATCTGGCGCACGGCGTGGAGGATTTCGGCCCGGCCGCCATAGTTGAAGGCGACGTTGAGGATAAGCCGTTCATTGTCGCGAGTCAACTCCAGCGCCCGCCGCACCTTCTCTTGCAGTTTGGGATCAATGCCCGTCAGGTCGCCCAAATGATGGACGCAGACGCCGTTGCGGTTGAGTTCGTCCGTCTCCTGGTCCAGCACCCGGGCGAAGATCTTCATCAACGCCTGAACCTCGGTCTTGGGCCGCCCCCAGTTCTCGGTTGAGAAGGCGTAGATGGTCAGGACCTTGATCTTGAATTCGACACAGGCGCGGATGATACGGCGCAGATTCTCGGCTCCGGCACGGTGGCCGGCCTGGCGGGGCAGACCGCGCCGCCGCGCCCAACGGCCGTTGCCGTCCATGATAATAGCCACATGGGTCGGCACTTCCAAGCCAGAGAGATCGAGGGCCGCGTTGGAATCGGCCATGCTCAGACTTCCATGATCTCTACTTCTTTCAGGCGGCCAATCTCTTCGATCTGGGTAATGAACTTGTCGGTGACTTCCTGCAACTGCTTCTCGCCGCGCGTGAAGTCATCCTCCGAGATCATCTTCTCGTCCTTGAGTTCCTTCAGATCGTGGTTCAGGTCGCGCCGCACGTTGCGCACGGCAACCTTGGCCTCTTCGATACGCCGGCCGACGATGCGCGTCAGATCGCGGCGGCGCTGCTCGGTCAGACGGGGGATGTTGAGGCGGATCACCTGGCCGTCGTTGTTGGGCATGATGCCCAGGTCGGACTTCATGATCGCCTTCTCGATGGCCGAGAGGGAACTGCGATCATAGGGGCGGATGGCCAGTTGCTGCGGTTCGGGCACGGAGATAGATGCCATCTGGTTCAACTGCATCTCCATGCCATACTGCTCGACCTTCAGGTGTTCGACAAGCTTGGTCGAGGCGCGTCCGGTGCGAAACGCGCCCAGGTCGGACTCCAACGAGGTAATGGCCCCCTTCATACGGCTATTGGCTTCGCGTATCACATCAGCAATCATGAGACCCTCCGTAGCGGTTCAAGTCGCCCCGGCCCCTAGGGGGAGATGGTCGTGCCGACGGTCTCGCCCAGGATGAGCCGTTTAACGCTATCTTTCTGCCAGAAGTTTAGCACAACGATGGGCATATTGTTTTCCATGCACAGCGACACGGCCGTCGTATCGAGCACGCGCAGGCGCAGGCTCAGGAACTCCTGGTAGGTGATGCGGTCGAACGGCTTGGCGGCCGGGTTCTTCATGGGATCATCGTCATAGATGGCGCCGACCTTAGTGGCCTTGATCAATACGTCGGCGTTCAGTTCCATCGCCCGCAGCGCCCCGGCCGAGTCGGTGGTGAAGTACGGGTTGCCCGTGCCACCGGCCAGGATAACAACGCGACCCTTCTCCATGTGGCGGATGGCCCGCAGGCGGATGTAAGGCTCGGCAATGGCCCGAATCTCGAACGCGGTTTGCACCCGGGTGACGACGCCCGACCTCTCCAGCACGTCTTTCAGCGCCAGGGCGTTCATGACCGTGGCCACCATGCCGATGTGGTCGGCCGTCGAGCGCTCCATGCCGTACTGCGTGCCGACGGAACCGCGCCACAGGTTGCCGCCGCCGATTACCAACGCCACCTGGACGCCCAGGTCGTGAACGTCTTTCACGACCTGGGCGACCTCGGCGGCGCGTTGCGGTTCAATACCAAACTCGCCCTGACCGGCCAGCGCCTCGCCGCCCATCTTCAGGAGAATGCGCTTGTAGCGAACGTCAGACATCGGCTTGCGCTCCTCGTCGGCCGTTACTGGTTTACCTGGGCCAAGCCGGCGGCTCCCCCGACCCAGCCCCGCGCCGCTAGTCCTCCAGCGACTCACCCAACTGGTAGCGGACGAAGCGGCGGACGATGATGTTCTCGCCCGTCGTGCGCGTGGCTTCGGTCAGCATGTCCTTGATCTTGACCTTCTCGTCCTTGACGAACGGCTGCTCCAGCAGGCACATCTCTTCGTAGTACTTGCTGATGCGGCCGGCGACCATCTTCTCGGCGATGGCTTCGGGCTTGCCCTCGGCAATCGCCTGCGCCTTCAGGACGGACGTCTCGCGCTCGATCTCGGCCGCGGGCACGTCTTCCGCGCGCAGGTAGCGCGGCGAAGCGGCGGCGATGTGCAGGGCCAGGTTGTGGGCCAGCTCGCGGAACTGCTCGGTGCGGCCAACGAAGTCGGTCTCGCAGTTCAGCTCCAGCATCACGCCAACGCGGTTGCCGGGATGGGCGTACAGCTCGACCAGGCCCTCTTTGGCCGCGCGGTCGGCGCGCTTCAGGGCGCGGGCCGCCCCCTTCTCGCGCAGAATGTCAACGGCCTTGTCGAAGTTGCCGTCGGTCTGCTCCAGCGCCTTCTTGGCCTCCAGGACGCCCGCCCCGGTGACCCCGCGCAATTCCTTCACCATTTCGGTAGTAATGGTCATCTGTCAAACTCTCCGTAGCGTCTTACTCGCCGACCGTCTCAAACGTGTCGGTCGTTGTCTCTTCTTCCGCGCCGGGGAAGATGTCGGTCACGTCAATCTCGATCTCTTCCTTCACGTCGGCCTCGGCTGTCGCTTCGGCCGTCGGCGCGCCCTCGCGCATCTTCTTCAGCGTCGAAGCGCCCAGCAGCATCTCGTCCTCGGCGTCTTCCATGCCGTCGAAGGTCTCGTAACGATAGCGGTCGAAGTCGGTCACTTCTTCCTGCATCGTCTCCTTGCGCATGGCGATGCCTTCCAGGGCCGCGTCGGCCATCTTGCCGACGATGAGCTTGATGGCGCGGATGGCGTCGTCGTTGGACGGGATAACGTAGTCAATCGGGTCCGGGTCACTGTTGGTGTCCACCACGCCGACGACGGGAATCTTCAGGGTGTTGGCCTCGCGGATGGCGGTCACTTCGTGGCTGACGTCAATGACGAACAGCAGCGCCGGCAAATCGCGCAGCTCGCGGATACCACCCAGGCGCAGATTTAGCTTCTCGATCTCGCGCTCGATGCGCAGACGCTCCGTCTTCTTTAGCAGGTCGAACTCGCCGGCGTCGCGGCGGGTTTCCAGCTCGCGCAGGTAGTTGATGCGCTGGCGGATGGTGCGCCAGTTGGTCAGCGTGCCGCCGAGCCAGCGGTCGTTGACGTAAGGCTGAGCGGCGCGGGCCGCCTCGCGGGCGACAGTGTCTTGCGCCTGGCGCTTGGTGCCGACGAAGAGCACGTCACCGCCGTTGGCCACGGCGTCGCGGATGGCGTTATAGGCCTCCTCGATGAGCACGATCGTCTGCTGCAAGTCGAGGATGTGAATCCCGTTGCGCTCAGTAAAGATATAGGGCTTCATCTTCGGGTTCCAGCGGCGCGTCCGGTGACCGAAGTGCACACCTGTTTCCAGAAGTGCTTTCATTGAAACAATGGCCATGAGGTTATTCTCCTTTTTGTTTTGTCGTCCACGCCCTTCAACCCGCAGTGGAACTTGCATGGCCAAAGGGGCCACGCGGCGCCAACCCGAGGCGGCCTCACGTGCAAGAGACCTGGGAAGGCGGCTGCGCAGCCTTGCAAGCACAGCCACTTCAGTCCAGGCGTGTGTGAACTGTTAATTTGCCTGCTAACCGGGAATGGGAAGCGATGGCAGAAAGTCGTATAGATTATAGTCTAGGTGGGGGAAATGGCAAGAGGGAATAGGGCCAGGTTCCAGGGGCCAGGGAGAAGCCCTCTTCCCTGGCCCCTGGCCCCTAACCCCTTTCTTCTATTTCCAGCGCGTCAAAATCGTCTCGCGCTGGAAGAGGCGCACGGCCAGATAGAGCAGCCCCACGTCGAGCACCAGCACGACCACGGCCAGCAGCACCATCACCTGCCGGTCAATCAGGATCAGTCCCACCGCCTGGCCGATGACCAGCAGGATGAGCGGCAGGATGACCACCGACGCCAACTGCTCGGCCACGCGCGGGTCGCTGACGCGCGACGAGACGATGACGGCCACACAGGCGGCCAGCAAGGTAAGCAATGGGGCGACAACCAGAATGGCCAGCAGCCAATGGATGCCGAAGAACGCGCCAAAGACCGCCGGCGGGGCCAGCAGCGCCGCGCCGACGAGGAAGATGGCGAAGGCCAGCCACGTCGCCAGGATGGCCGGCACGATGGCGGCCACGATCTTGGCCGTCAGCAGTTCGACGGTGGTGATCGGCGTCGCCAGCAGCGGCTCCAAGCTGCGCGTCGTCTTCTCGCCGACGATGCTGTAAGCGGCGATGGTCACCGGGATGGCCACAGGCAGGATCATGAACATCAGCACGAACAGGTTGAGCGTATAGACCAGGGTGCAATCGGCCGCCGACAGTTCAGCGCACATCGCCCCGGCCAGGGCGGCGATCTCCGGATCGTTCAGCTCGGCAGCCATAGCCGGATCGGCCCCCGCCTGCCGGAAGGCGAATAGCATCACCAGGGGGATGACGGCCAGAATGAGCGGCAGGAACAGGACGGAGAACAACACCATCTTGTTCTTGAACACCTCCGACCACTCCTTGCCGATGATGGTTATGATTTTGTCCATTGCTCACTCTCCAAGAAGTGGAACCACAGATTACGCAGATTTCTTCTAATCTGTGTAATCTACGCAATCTGTAGTTCCTTTCTTCTTAATCTCCCGTCGGCCCATCTTTCATCAGTTGTAGGTAGACGTCTTCCAGCGAGTAGCGCAGTTCGCCGACGAACTGGATGTCCGCCCCGGCGGCGACGAGGGCGCGCACGAGATCGGGGTTGCGCGCTTCCGGGTCGTCGAGGGTCAGGATGAGCTTGCCCGCGTCGGTCTCGGCGGCGCTGACGAACGACAGACCACTGACCACCGGCAGAAACGCCTCGGCCGCGCCGCGCAGGTGAAAGACGACCTGCCGCCCGTAGACCTGCCGCCGCAGCTTGCCCGGTGTGTCCACCACGCGCAGGTGGGTCTTGAACACGGCCACCCGGTCGCACAGCCGGTCGGCCTCGTCCAGATTGTGGGTGCAAAGGAAGATCGTCCGCCCCTCCCCCTTCAACTCGGTGACGAAGTCATGGACCAGGCGCGACGCCTCCGGGTCGAGGGCGGCCGTCGGCTCGTCGAGGAACAGCACCCGCGGCTCATGCAGCAGGGCGCGGGCGATGGCCAGCTTCTGGCGCATCCCCTTGCTGAACTCCCCCACCGCGTCGTCGCGCCGTTCCCACAGCCCCAATAGCTTTAGATACTTCTCCACCTGGGCGTCCACCCGCTCGACCTCATAGAGCCGGGCGAAGATACTCAGATTGCGCCGCGCCGACAGGCGGTCGTACATGCCGGGCGTCTCGGTCAGGATGCCGACGTGACGGAGGATCTGGTCATCTTCGCGGCCGACCTCGTAGCCGGCCACGCGCGCCCGCCCCGCCGTCGGGGCGATGAGGCTGGTCAACATGCGGATGGTCGTCGTCTTGCCCGCCCCGTTCGGCCCCAGGAAGCCGAACACTTCCCCCTCGCCGATGTCGAGCGTCAGCCGGTCAACGGCCAGATGGTCGCCGAATGATTTGGATAGGTTCTCTGTCTGGATCATGGGTGTAGCACTTCCGGGCCAACTTGCACTCTAGCCCCGCCCACAAGCTGTGTCAAGTAACGCGATTCGGGAGAATCGCGCTACGATGGTGTAGCGCGATTTGCCAAATCGCGCTACACATCGGGCTATGGACAGTGACGTCGTACCAAGCGGCCCCAACTGGCGCGAGCGCGTGCTGGAACTAGAGGCCACGCTGGCCGCGCTGCGGCCGCAACTCATTGACGCCGAGACGCAACTGGCCGACCGGCTGGCGGCTATCGGCGCGTTCGAGTACAAACTGCGCGCCCGCCTGGAGTCGCTCAGCCGCCGCCTCGACGCGCTGCAAGAGGAGATTGACGACCTGCGCGACGCGCTGCGCCGCTATCAAGACGCCCTCGATGAGGGCGACGACATGCCCGCCGCGGCCCGCGCCGAACGGGGCTGGCGCTTCAGCGGCGAAGAGGCCGCCTCGTCGGGCCGCTACCGCTACCACAAGACGGCCGAAACTCCCCGCCCCGCCCTGGCCGCCGAGCAACAGGCGACGCTCAAGCAGCTCTATCGCCAACTGGCCCGCCGCTTCCACCCTGACCTGGCTCTCGACGAAACCGACCGCGCCTATCGCACCGACCTGATGATGGCCATCAACGCCGCCTACGCCGCCGGCGACCTGGCCGCGCTGGAGCGGCTGGCCGATGAACCCGACAACGCTCCCCGCGCGCCCCACTCCGACGAGGAGCTGGCCGCCGCGCTGCAACGCGAGGTTGATCACTGCCGCCGCCGCCTGGCCGAGATCGCCGCCGAACTGGCCACGCTGGAAGGGCATGACAGCGCCCGGCTGTTGCGGCGCGCCGAACGGGCCGCGGCCGAGGGGCGCGACCTCATCGCCGAGTTGGCTGCCGACCTGCGCCGGCGCATCAATGAGAAGCTTGTCGAGCGCGACGTGCTGGAGACGCAGCTAGAGGAGATGGAGCAGGAGGGCGTCGAACTGAGCGCCGAAGACCTGGCCGACATCGTCTATAACCTGGGGTTGGAGCAGGCCGGTGACGACGCTCTGCTGGAGCCAAATCGCGCCTGGGGGCCACGCGAACGTCACGATCCCTGGGAGACGAACGACGCCGATCCCGATGGGGTCGAGGATATTCTCGACGACGTGGAGTAAGAGAAGATATCCACAGATTACACGGATTTCACAGATTATTAAGAGGTTATCTGTGAAATCCGTGTAATCTGTGGATGCTTTCTTCTTATGGGCCGTACAGGTCGAGGACGGGGGCATAGACGGCGTTGCAGCCGTCGGGGCGCGAGCAGCCTTCCAGGGGCAGTTCGGGGACGTCGTCGAAGTCGTAAGCCCCTTCGTAGGCGCGGCAGACCGGGCAGGCATCCCCGGCGACGAGAATGCGCACCTTGGTCGCCAACCCATTGCGGATTCGCTCCAGCGCCGCCCGCTGTTCGGCGCGGCGTTCGGCGTCGGTGTTTTCGGTTACGATGGCCACAGTTCACTCCTGTCGGCTCCGGCCGGTTCGCGGGCTGGAACCATGCGGATTATACGGCCCCGAAGATTTCAACGCAAAGGCGCAGGACGCCAGGACGCAAAGAAAGATCTCCTTTGCGTCCTGGCGTCTTGGCACCTTTGCGTTGAAATGCAGCCTTTGACAATAAGTCTTGCTAGAATAGCGCCACAATGATCCACACCCCGCTCACGCCCGACATGCCCATCACCGAAGCGGCGCGCCTGATCATGGCCGAGCAGTTGGCCATCGTCTACGAACACCTGCCGGCGTTGCGGCAGAGCGCCGACGCGCCGGCCGTGCATGAGTCGCGCAAGGCCATCCGCCGCACGTTCACCCTCTTCAAGCTCTTCGCGCCCATCTTTGCCCCCCACGAGCTGGAGCCCCATCGCCAGACGTTGCGCCGGCTGATGCGCCGCCTGGCCCCCTGCCGCGACTTCACCGTCTTCCGGCAAAAGCTGGCCGTCTACAACGAGACGGCCGAGCCTCTGCTCATTGAGTTGGCCGACTACGCCGAGCGGCGGCAGGAAAAAAGTGATGAGCGGCTGTGCCAATACCTGGAACGCCCCAAGGTGCATAAGCGGCTGGCCCGCTATCGCCGCCTGACGGAGACCAGCGGCGCCGGCCTGCCCCGCGACGACGGCCGCGTGGCCCCGCTGCTGGTACGCCACGCCCTGCCGACGCTCGTCTTCCAGCGTCTCGGCGCCGTCCGCGCCTATGGCGACATTCTGCCCACGGCCACGCCGGCCCAGTTTCACCAGTTGCGCATCCAGTTCAAGGAACTGCGCTACACCCTGACCTTCTTCGAAGACCTGCTGGGCGAGACGAGCGGCCGGATCATCGAAATGACCCGCCTGATGCAGGATCACCTTGGCTTTCTGAACGACGCCAGGGTGGCCACGGCGCTGCTGCTGGAGATGAAGTGCTGCCCGGAAGAAGTGGCCATCTATGGCGACTATCAGGCCGGCGAGCTGGCCCGGCTGACGGAGGAGTTCCATCCCCTCTACGCCGCCTTCGACCGGCCCGACATCCGTCAGGTGCTGGCCCTGACCGTCGCCTCACTGTAGCTTGTAGGGCGGGATGGCATCCCGCCTCTCGCCACCAACGGAGTCATGAATAAGGCGGGATACCATCCCGCCCTACAATGGAGTCATGAGTAAGGCGGGATACCATCCCGCCCTACAACGGAGTCATGAGAAAGGCGGGATACCATCCCGCCCTACAATGGAGTCAACCAAATGGGCTTCCTGAAGAAACTGTTTGGCGGTTCCAACGCCCCGCAACAAAAGGCAACGGCCAACGCTGATCCACAGGGCGTCTACTTCTACGTGCAGTGCGACCGCTGTGGCGCGCCCGTCCGGCTGCGGGCCGACAAACAACACGACCTGCTCAACGAGGACAGCGGCTACACCTGGCACAAGACGATCGTGGACAACCGCTGCTTCCGCCCCATGCCCACCGTCGTGACCCTCAACGCCGACTATGAGGTCGTCAGCCACGAGATCACCGGCGGGCACTACATCACGCGCGAAGAGTATGAGGCGCTGGTGGAGGAGCAGCGGCGGGCCAGAGAGGAGGCGACGCAGCCCGCCAGCGACAAGGGTGAAGATACCGAGTAGCCTGCTGGGTGAATCGCAATGGGGGATGAATCCCCCTGCTGCTACACAAAACCGACTAAAGTCGGTTGCCGCTTCGCGGAGAAACCGGTTTCAACCGGTTTGGTGTATCAGCAGCGGATTTCAATCCGCTGCGGTGCGACAGGCGCTAAGCCCGCGTGTGCCACTAGTCCAACGTCCGACGGATGGAGCAACAATTTTCGCTATGCGAAATATTAATCGTTATTACTCCCGCCGCCCCTCCCGGCGTCGCTCCAGATAGACCAGCGTCGCCGACACAATCCCCGCCGCGCTGACCACACTCCACGCCAGTTGGCCAATGCGCTTCTCCAGCCGCTCCTGCTGCCGCACGGCGTCGCGGTCGCTCTTCAGTTGCACGCGCAGCCGCCCCTTCTCCGCCTCTTCCAGCAGCCGCTGGATGCGCGCCGGCGTCGCCAAGAAAGGGCGCACCAGTTCCAGCACGCTGCCCAACCCCATCTCGCGGAACTGCTGGAAGCTCTGGCCGCGCAGGAGTTGCTGCCCATAGCGCTCGATTTGCCGCCACGGGTTGATGTGGGGATCGAGCGTGGAGACCAGGCCGGAGATCATGCCCAGGGCGCGGCCGAGATAGATGAAATCCTGGGGGATCTGGAACGGGAAGTCGAACAGCAGATCGCGGAACTCACGGCCGATGGCCTCGATCTCGCGCGGGTCGGGCTGGGTCAGATCGAGCAGGTTGCGGCCGTAGATCTGGTCGAGCACCGCCTCGTGGGCCTCGGTGATGCGCTCAACGTCGGCCCCGGGCAGGAAGAAGCCCAGGTCGCGGTAGGCCTCTACCAGTTGGCGCGAGTCGCGTTGGGTGAC
>WBZP01004390.1_pt1 | contig 13697 bp, 11 predicted proteins | sample 5204301 | NCBI WGS metagenome assembly WBZP01 (sample SAMN12412401, study PRJNA552823) | activated sludge metagenome | isolation source: activated sludge from nitrification reactor of wastewater treatment plant... | place: USA: Pennsylvania | collected 2017 | reverse complement strand
CCCGGCCGGGTCGATCGAGGTCCGCATCGTGCAGCACCACGTTGTAGACTGAATTCTCGTCAAGCATGCCGTGGCTGGCAATGAACCAGACGAAGACGTCCCCGGGACGCATTTCCTTGCGCAGATGCTCCAGCGTCGCCTGCAGGTTGGCCAGTGTGGCTTTATCGTTTTCCAGGTAACGTATTTCGATTGGCTGCTGCGGAAACACCTTGGCTAGGCGCTCGCGCATCTCGCGCGAGAATGTGCGCGCGTCCTTGACCGCATAGCGCAATGTCGGGATGTCGCGCGCATGGCGATAGCGGTCCACTCCCAGCGCTAGCACGAAGATACGTGCCGGCGCCGCGGGCCGCCTCGGTAGTTCGACCACCAGCGGACGCGAGCGCAGGGAACCATCGGCGTTCAGCCCTGTCACCCAGACCTGGTTCTCGCCCGGCGCGAGGTGAATGTTGACTTCCTTCAATCGCTGCGGCGCCGATGTGGGCTGCTTGATTTGTTTGGCCTCGGCCACAAGCGCACGCCGCACGGCCAATGCCCCCGGTACCGGGGGACGCGGCGCGGCTGCTTGTGGCACTGTGCGAGGGGCATCGTCGGATGCCACCAGCTTGCCGTTGTGATAAACGCGAAGCGCGCCAATGCCGCCGCCGGCATCGCTCGCATCGAGCGTCAGGTGCACCCGCCCGTCCGCGTCGGGCTTTGCTGCCACCGCCACCAGCGGCGGCGGGCGTCGTACCGCCTCCTCAAGGGTGGTGCGGATCAGGTCATCAATCCTCTCGCCGGCCAGCTTGCGGCGCACGATGTCTGGCCGGTAGAACACATCGTAGAACTGATCCATGCCATAGACGCGGTCGCCGTAGCGTACGTTGAGGTTGCGGTCGGCATCGGGCGAGCCCATGAAATAGCCCTCGGGCGTAATCGTCATCCATTCGCCATCCTCGAACTCGACCATGGTTGCGCGCAGCTTCCCGCTTTCCACGTCCCACAGGCGCATCGCACCGTTGTCGCTCAAGGCCAGCAGGGTCTTGCCGTCAGGCGTGAAGGCAAGTTCCCGGACGCTCCCGTCGAAGCCTTCCAGCACGCGCTCGATGCGCGCCGTATCCGCATCCCAGAGATGGATGCGGCGCCCGGCGCTGACCACCGCGATGCGCTTTCCGTCCGGGGACCATGCCCCAGCCGAGGTGAAGCGGCCGTCGCCGGACCATAGTTCCTGCATCGCGCTGCAGTCCGCCGTCTGCCAGCCGATGGCATGGGCACCTGTGCTCAGGGCGAAGCGCCCCCCGGGTGACACCGCAATCTGCGAGATCCTCTGCGTCACCTGCGGCGAGGCGGCCACCCATTCGCCCTTTGCAAGGTCGGCGCAATGCAGGCGTGCGCCCCTCTCCTCGTCACACCGCGTTCCATCGCGTGCCACGCAGACGCCGGCCAGCAGCCTGTCTTCGTCGGCGCCAAAGGCCAGCGCCGTTACGGGGTGCTCGACCGGTAGGGTTCTCACCAGGCGCCAGGCCTTTGCCTCCTGCTCGTAGATCGAAACGAAGAACGCATTGTTTGCTGCCCCCGGCGCCGAGTCCCGATGCGCCAGGGCCAGCTTCCGACCCGAGCGCGAGATCGCCACCGGGTCTTCGGCCAGCATGCCCCACCCAAGCTCTGAGGAAAAACGCCTGCGATCCGCTTCGCCAGCCGAGCCCGCGGTGACCAAGGTCAATCCGTTGTCCACGCCAAGGACAGCCTCGCGCGAAAAGCTCAACACGCCGGTTGCCGTGGAGGCAAGCAACTCGATGCGCTGGGCGTGTGCGTCCACGACGTCCGCGCGGTCGCCGCTGCGCAGGTCCCAGCGCATCACGCGATGAATGGCATCGAGCCTAGCCTCGCTCTCGCTTTGCGGCGCCGACGATTTGAGGTCACCGCGGGCGCGGCGCGACGCGGCCAGTTTCGGGTCGTGGATCGACACCGCGTTCCATGCCGCGCTACCGCCATCCACGGCCAGGTGTCGCCAGGCATACTGGCGGCCTGCGAAAACCCGTGTCGCGGCACCGGCATCGAGCGCGCGAACGGCGATGCTGCGCGTGTCGCTGGCGGCATAGGCAAGGCGCCGCCCGTCGTTCGAAAACGCCAGGTCCGTGATGCCATTTACCGACCAGTTCTTGCCGAAGGGCCACTTTGCCAGCAGCGCGCCGCCGTCCGTCCGCCAAAGCCAGACGGCATCCTCGGCGGCATGGTCGCCGAAGGAACCCATCAAGCTGTTTCCGGCGCCGGCCGCGACCATGCCGCCGTCGGGCGACAGCGCCAGCGCCCAGATGTTGGCGTTGCGGCCTGGGCCGTCATAGCGCTCCAGAACCGTCTCGCTGTCGAACGACCAGCGGATCAGCGCACCTTCGCCGACCGTCTGTCCAATCAAGCCGCCGACGGCGGTGAAGAAGGAGCGGCCGTCGGGATGGACCACGATCCGCGCGATTTCCTTTTCCTGCTTTGGGTAAATGCGCAGCACGCGCCCGTCGGCCAGGGAGACAAGCCCCAGATGGCCGCCGTAGCTGCCCAGCACTGCCTGGTCTCCGCTTGGCAGCACGGCCACCGAGCGCAGATTGCCCAGGTCCGCGAAGCTGAACTTCCGCAGCATTTTTGCCGTGGCGATATCCCACAGGATCGCCTGCCCGCCGTCGTCGGCGACTGACAACAGGCGGCCGTTGGGCAGGAAGGCGAAGTCCTGGATACCGCCGGTGTGGCCGGCAAGCCGGCGAAGCATGCGGCCGCTGCGGCGCTCGATGATGTGCAGGGAGCTGTCCGGCATGGCAGCTGCGGTGACAATCCAGGCGCCGTCGGGCGAAAAGGCGACGGCATTGACGATGGAACCGTGGCCGCGATACGTATAGGCGAGACGACCGGACGCCACGTCCCAAAGCTTCATCGTATTGTCGGCGCTCGCTGTGGCGACGAAGGCGCCGTCCGGCGACCAGGCGAGACGAGCGATGCTGCCGCTATGGCCGTCCTGCAAGAAGACCTCGCTGTCGGGCGGAGCATCCTTTGCCGCCAGCAATCTCTCCGCCTCGACTGTGACAAAGACGCGATCCGCATGACGATCCGGCTTCTCGTCAGCCAGAGGTCGCTGGGTGGCTTCGCTTGCCACCGTCGCCACCCCGCCCGGCTCATTATCTTGCAGACGGGCAATCTTCGCCCGCAGGCGCGTCAGGCGCTCTGCGTCCTCCGGCAAATGGGTCGCGGCAATCCATTCCGCGCGCCGCATCGCGGCGAGCGCAAGCGGGTGGTCACTCTCAACGATCGAAGCCAGATCGCCAAACAACTCATAGGCCTTTAATCGCAGAAGTGCCTGTCCAGCCGGCACCGTGTCGCGCCGGTCGAGAACGGTAGCGGCGGCTGCAACACCAGCGTTTCTGGGCAAATCGTGCCAGCGCCGCAGCAGCGACATCAAAGGATCGATGGCATCGATGTCGCCCCATGGCGTAAGTTTTCTGCGATCGACGATCGCTTGCGCTTCTTCCAACAACCCCTCGTCGGTTAGATGTGCGCGATCCGATTGAGCATATGCCCCTGCACAAGACAGAAATAGTACGGCCAGAATAATCGTGGAACGGATTGTCTTCATGATTGGTCAGTGCCGGCTGCGCAACCATGTTTGGGAAGCGGCCGCGCAAGCGGAAGACTCGAAATCGTGCCTGTTGTAGCTGGGCCAAGTGGCGCGGCAGGCGTAGTAATGCACTCTTGGCGAGCCCCCCTCCAGAACCGCATTCTGCACCCTGCGGCGCGAGCGCCCCCCTGGCTCGATGTCACCCCAGTCGCAGACTTCTGAAACGCCCCCCGAAACGGGAACCACCTTGACGCAGGAATTGGCATGCACACGGTAGGAGCAGGAGTTTTCGATCCAGTATCCGCCCGGGGCCCCCTTCTCGCGTGGATAGGTCGGCGAATACCACACCTCGTTGAATTCCCATTCGCCAACCTTCACGCAGTGCGTTGTGTCCTCTAGCTGCCCGGATAAGCTTCCCCCTTTCTTTTCCCCGAAGGGCGGGATGGGATGCGGATTCCCGACAACTACGTTGATATCCTTTCCGTTGTCGCGTCGCCCAGTGGTCATCCGTCCATCGGGTGCGCCGGTCTTGGCATCAGACGGCACACGCTTGTCATCACTGCCCTTCCCGCCTTGCTCACTGTTCCTTGCAGGCGTGCGGCCTTTCATGCATTCCGGGCTCAACGAATTGGCGTTTGTTCTTGCGCCAGGCGTATCCGAAGGGCAATCCAGCGTTCTTTCCCGGGCAGGCGAAGGTTCCGGGCGGACGAGACCGACCTCGACCTTGTTCATGAATGGCGGCGAATTGATACGATGGGACGGCGCGGCGAAGGGATTCGGCTGCGATTCCCGCCAGGCACGGTCTTCGTCCGCCTGTGCCTGCGCCTGCCGGGTTACGGCTTGGGCACCGGCTTCGCGGGCGAGTTGCTCCAGGCGATTCATCTCTTCGTGCGCCCTTTGCAACTCTTCGAGCATGCGCCGCCGCTCGTCTGCCTCCTGCCGCTCGCGTTCGGCGGCGCTGGCGTTGGCGGCGTCGATCATGGAGGCAAACAGCCCGATAAACTGGAGCGCCATGCCTATGCGGTTGCCGCCGCCGGAACCACCCGAGGAATATCCGCCGCCTCCGCCTCCGGCACAGCGTTGATTGTAAATCTGCACGGCCCTGTTGCGCAGGCTGATGTCATGGTTGACCTGCTCGCGGGGCGCCCCGGAATTCACGCCCATCTGGACCTGCTGGTTCAGTTGCGAGATATGCGCACGCAGGCTTGCGCAGGAGTCCTGCGCTAGGACGTCATCTGCGGCACCCAGTCCGGCCATGGTGCCGAGAACCCAAGCCGCCATCATTCGCCTAGTCATCCAACCCTCCATTCTCACGGTGCCCCCGTGCCGAACCACAGGTCCGCATACCCGACAGTTCTATCCGGAACCCATTTCCAGAGATCCCGGTTCGCGCGCGTCGATGCGATCCTCACGGACCGCGGGAGCTTCCGCAACTTTGTTGCAAACCGCTGGGGAATGTCGTCGTTGGTCCTGAGATTTCTGCTTAGCGTAACGACAGTAGCATTCTGCAAATCAGCGTCCAAAGCATCGCCTGCAACGAAGCGCACACGATCGGCAACGCCGAGCGCTCGCGCTGCCTCGTTGGAGCGGCGCGCGACTTCCGGATCGTGCTGGATACCGGTGGCACGGAGTCCAAAACGAAGCGCAGCGTAGAGCGGAATCGTGCCGTCACCCGTATCCAGATCGACCAGAACGTCCTTGTCTGTAGGCGCCGCAACAAGCAGCAGGTCCTTTAACCAAAAATCGTTTGCCTCACTGCCCCAGTGCCATTTGTCTTTCTTGAATTTGTAAGGAACATAACGGGAATCCTCCGGCGCGGCCTTCCTCAGCGCCTGTTCCACCAGCCGCAATAACTGCTGGTTATCCATGGCGCGAAGGCTAACCCCATCCGTCAAGGTACCGGGCTGCTCCAGGCCCAGTTGTGTTAGGCGCTCAACAGCCTGCATTGACTCGCGGGAGTTCGACGACAGCTCGCGCACGCGAAGGTACTCTCGCGCCGCGGCATTGTTGTTCTTCAGACGCAGGTACGTTTCACCCAGGTAAAAACGCGCCGCTGCGTTGGAGGGATCCATATGAAGGCCAGCCTCGAAATCCGCCGCCGCCGCCGCATAGTCGCCTCGCTGAAACGAATCGAAGGCGCGTGAAAACAGAGGGTGCGCCGCCGCGCCGTTTGAAACGGTTTTCCTCGCGCCGAGCGCATTGGACCGCCCGAGGTCGACGATCATCGTTTTGTATGCCCCGCCATCGCGCACATTCGCAAGGCTGAACGTGGTCGATGAAAGCCAATTCAAGACGGGAAGCCTCTCGAACAGATCGGCCGATTCCTTCGCTTCTTCAAATACGTCGGTGCATACTTCGCGCCCAGTAGCGCTATCGACGGCTTTTACGCCGATCAAGCTGCCGTGTCGGGCGTACGAAATGGCAAGCGCGCCATCCGGGGAGAGCGTTGCCCAATTGGCTTCCCAGCGCGCGCGCTCCTGCCCGGTGAGCGGGTCCCAGAGCGCGATCATCCCGTTTTTCTGGTTCCATTCCGAAAGCGGTTTCGTCATTACGGCCCGCAGACGCCCTCTCGTATCCGCCCTAGCTTCGGCCGCTTGTGCCACGACCCCAGATTGTGAAAAGACATCTTTGCCGGCGGAGTCGACGATCAAGACACCTCTTTCTCCTCCGCTCAGAACAAGGAAGCCGCCACTCGATTCAACGCTTGAAAAGCCAGGGTAAGTTACGACCTCCATCCCGGTAGCGGTGTCGTGTACCTTTGCTACCCGGTCCTTTGCGTATCCGACAGCCAGCCTGGAGCGGGAAATAAATGTGGCGGGGGGCTTGTTTTCGAAACTTCTTTCATAAGCGATGCGAGACAACTCCCGGCCTGTCTCGAGTTCACGAACCACGATATCCCTGTAGTCATCGCCAAAATGGGCGATCAGCGTACTTCGCGGCGGCTTGCCTGGCCCGGTTTCGCTCCATGACGCAACCGACGTGCCAGGTACGCCAAGGAGTTCGCGCCCGGATTCAGAATCGATGATGCGTGCCCTGGCAGATACACCGCCACAGCACCACAGCATAAAATACCTGGAGCCGAGAAAGGCCACGCGATCGGCATCCTCATGCTTGGGTGAGGTAGCCTGGCCAGGCTGTATATCCCACAGCCGAAACGGCTGTCTGTCGATACTTGTTTGGCGAGGCACATGGCGGCCGGCGACGAACTTTGGCAATTCTGGATGTATGGCCACCCGGTTCAATCCATCGAGCTTCAGAATTTCGCGATGATCGGATTTCTCGCGGAGGTGGAGGTTCTCTCCGATCACCAGGGCATAGTATGGCTGCGTTTTCCCGCCCCACGCCAAATGCGACGCACCTGAAACATTGAGTGTTGCGAGATCGGTGCATATCGCCGCCGAGGCCAAGGCCGGGATCACCGCAAGTGCAGCAAGAGCGCCACGTATTACAAGGCGAGTGGAGCTGATTTTCCGGATGCAGTTGATCCCGACTGCGGTTAGCCGTGTGGTCTGAGCGAACATGCTGGTATGTCCCTTTCTGGCTGGTCGGCGCCAATGTCTATCTATATGCGTGGACGTGGCGGGCCGGTAAGTGTCAGGGTGTGGAAGGGGGTGGGCGGAACTCAACCCGCAGCGGCTGGCCTGGCGGCGGCAGGGTGAGACCGGCGCGGGCGAGAATGTCGGCGGCGGCGGCACGGCGCTCGGCGGGGACTTGGATGCGCAGGCGCGGGTGCGGGCCGTCGCCGACCGCCTCGGCTCGGGCGCCGATTGCGTTCAGCACGAAGGCAAGTTCTCTTGCGGCTTCCGCGGGGTTTCCGGCGTGCAGAACCTGGGCGGGCGGCGGCAGGCCGCGGGTGAGCGGCGGCTCGTCGGGCGGTGCAGCGTCGCGTAGCAGGCCGAGGGTTAGCGGCAGAGCTATCGCCGCCACCGCCAGGCTGGCGGCAAGGGCGTACCAGACCGTCGGCCGCAGCCGGGCACGCGTCTCGAGCAGACCCTCGCGGCGCAGGCGGAAGAGCAGCGCGTCGAGCCCGGTTTCCGGTTCGCCCTCGTCCGTCGGCTGTTTGCGCAGGGCGGAACGGATGCGCCCGGCTTCCTCTAGGGTGCGCGGCTCGGCCCCGGCCGGGGGGCGGCCGCGCAGGGCTTCGATCCAGTCGCCGTCGTCGTCGGGAGCGGGGCGCAGGGTCATGCCGGGCGATCCTCCAGCAGTTCGAAGCATTCTTCGAGATAGGGACGCAGCTTCTTGCGGCATTGCGAGAGGAACTCGCGCGTGGCGCCAGGCGTGCGCCCAAGCGCACGGGCAATGTCTTCCACCGGCCATTCCTCGATGACCAGAAAGCCGATGGCGCGCGCCCGGTCGGGGAAATCCGCGCCAAAGCGGCCGATGCCGCGCTGCACGCAGTCGTCCACGTCACCAGCCTCGGCGGCGCCGGGAGCGGCCGTCTGCAGTGCCGAGTTGGCGGCGCAAAGCTGGTCGAGGTCGAGGTCGTCGACGGGCATGTCGGGTAGACGCCCGCGCAACCGGCTAATCAGGCTGTTGCGGGCGATGGCCCACAGCCAGGTGTCGGCGCGCGCCTCGCCGCGAAAGTCGCCGCAGGCGCGCACGATCTTGACGAAAACATCCTGGACGAGGTCTTCGGCCTCGGCGTCGCCGAGGCGCTGGGAACGGTAATAACGCCGGAAGCGCGGGGCGAAGCGGCGGTAGAGGTCGGCCACGGCCTGGCGGCGGGCTTCGCCGCCCAGTAATAGTTGCTTTAAAAGGGCATCCGCGGTCAGTTTGTCATCGGCATCCGATACATTAGCCGACGCTATGCCGTCAGATTTGACACCAGGTTGTCGCATGGCATTTTTTGTTTTTCATCGAGCTGCGATACCATCGCGCCTGACATGTCGATGGCTGCGGCGTCTATGCTACCCAAAATGACTTGCATGCGAAAGCTTGGTTAGTAGTTCTACTTTGAACCCGATTGAAAGGACGCTTCGATGATGCGGTTTTTTTCGGTCTTCAAGTTGTTATTCTGGGCAGTGGCCGCCCTGTTACTGGTTGTCGTAATGATTAATCTGCGCGATGAGGCCCTCGATCCCGAGGTGACGGCTCTGCTGGCGGAACAGGCCCCGCAATCCGTTGCCGACAACGCCTATGTATATTTGCAGGGAATGGCCGCGCCGCAAGGCACCGATCCCAAGGCTGCCGGGGAAAAGCGCCTGCTTTTGTTGGCCGAGACCGACCGGGCCGATCAGCCGTCGATCGCGGCTAGCGCAATGCCCCTGCCGGCGCCGGGAGCCAAGGATGGATGCGAAGCCTTCAAGCGCAACTGCCTGATACAGGTGTCCGAGGAGAAAGACCTGGCCCGCGCCTGGCTGGAGCGCCATGATTCCTATGCCGAACGCTGCGCTGAGATGGAGCGGATGCCGGCGTGGCGCGAAACTCACATTCCCACTTCGATAAACGCACCGCTTCCAGCGCTACAGCCGCTGCTTTCCTGTCAGCGCATTCGCTTCGCGCGGGCGGCGGTGGATCTGGCATCAGGCAGACCGAACGCCGCGCTGGCGCGCATCCTGAACGGACTGGCGCTGGAACGCCGCGCGCTTTCGGGCTCGGCAACTGTGCTCGGGAAGCAGGTCGCCCTCTCGGCGGCGGCCCGTTCGATGCTGACGCTTTCCGATCTGGCGTCGGCCGCGCCCGAGACGATCCGGCGGGAAGAAAAGGCGGTGCGTGCCGCCCTCCAACCGCTTACTGCGGATGAGCGCTCCCAGGCTGCGGCGTTCCGCAACGAATTCAGGTCTTTCATTCGCTTCATGCAGGAACTGGAGGGCAAGAAGGGCACAATCAGGATATCCGAGCATATCGGCGAGCATGGGGCTTACACCTGGCTCGCCGACACGCTGTTGTTTAGCCCCGGAGCGACGATCAATCACCAATGGAAGGTCCGCAAGCCTTACCTGACCCTTGAGGCTGTACCCGCGGGAGAATTCGCGGCCGCACGGCAGCGCGCCGACGAGGCGTTGTCCGCACTGCAGGCCAGGCTGACGCCGGGTGCTCTCTACAACCCCGTGGGTAAGGTGCTGTCCGGCACCGCGGTGCCGGATTTCGCTGGCTATATCCTGCGCATGCATGACCTCGATGCCTTGCTGCGCCTGGCAGCGCTGCAGGCTGAAATCGTGCTGATGCAGGACGACAAGGCGATTCCGGCCTTGCTGGCGCAGGCGCGATTCGCGGATCCCTACAGCGGACGGCCGATGGCCTTCGATGCCGGCAAGAAAGGCCTGACCTTTGAGCCGCGCGCCTTGGAAGAGAGCATGCAGGGATCGTTACGGCTTGTCGATCGCCAGCTGCTCGTCCCACTGGCATCGGCGAATTGACAGGCGCAAGTCCAGGATGAGATCGAAACGACAGGCCCGCCACGGCCCATCCCGCGCCATGGGCGGTTCGGACGAGTCTGAGTATGCAGCACAGGCCTATTCATTGCACGACAGAGAGGAGCCAGCATGTTGTTTATTTGGGGTACGAGCATCAGCGTTGTTCCGCATGGGAAGACAACACAGTTTTGTCCTCGTTGCGGGGAGCAGACGAACCATACCAGCGAGACGTGGATCAAGCGCTTTTCGTTGTTCTTTATCCCGCTCTTCGAGACGGGCCGGGATACCGTCATGCGCTGCAACCGCTGTTCGGGCGCCGGCGAGCGCAATCGGCTTCTTGGCAACGCGCGCAGACGCACCTGGATCGGCGGAGTGCTCGTCGCCATTTCGGCTTTCCCCCTGTATTTCGCGCTGACCGCAGCGCTTGGAAGCGGTGCCTCACAAGGCGGAGCAGGAGGCTTGTTGTTTCTCGCCGGCTTGCTGGGTCTGCCCGGCGCTCTCTTGCTCTATCTGGCTAGCCGGGACAAAAAGGCGGCCTCGGTAATCGAGTCGGATTGAAGGTCGAGCCCCGGTGACATGCCGCAATCACGCCAGACACGCAACGGTCTGGCGTGATTGCTCCCGGGGCACTCGTCTTCGTTCGCCTCCTCTTGTGATCCAGGTTGTCGCCCGAACGCCCTGACAACGCAACACCTTGCATGCACGTCTGATTGCAAACGACCTGCATATCGAGGTTGGCGCCTAGTGGCCCGGGCGAACGGTGGCGCAGTCAGCCGATGTGATCGTGCTGGCGGGCCATATCGGCAGCCAGATGGAGGGGCTGGCTTGGGCCCGCGAGGCGCTCCGCGACGAGCGGTTCGTATAATTGGCCGGTAACCATGAATCCTGTGGTGCCGCCTTCCTGGAGAACGACGCTCAATATGCATTGACTCTGAGAAGAGAAAACATAGTCAGATTGCAATCTTCAGCCCCGATGACTCGCAAAGAACCTTCAACACAAGCGGGTTGGCGCCGCTTGCCTGATCCCGTCTGGGGAACGCGCATCCGGTCGCTGTGGCAACGTACATTGCTATTGCAGCTGACCTGGACACCCCCGCTTTGCAATGAACAATGCATTGATAATCTTTGGATTCAGCATGCAGTGAGGCAACAAAATCCATGATCTGCGCCGCATGGGTTTTGTCGAAAGCCCAGACATCATTTGTTGACCTCACATCCTGGAACTCAATCTGAAGCAACCGACCGAACTCAGCCAATTGCGGAGGGACGTCAAGGGGGCTCTTGATACTGATGACTGCGATGCTTTGCGCCGCCTCGAGTGAAATTGCGTTGCCTCTGGATACGAAATCGACAGAATTTATCATGACCAATTTTTGATTTCGTGCGAATAAACTTGTGCCCCTGAAAATTGCCTGTAGTGGTGCCAGAGAAACCCTCCATCGCCTTGCTGGGGGCTGGTCAAGGTGAGCTTCGTTTTTGTTGCAGTACGGAAGTGCGCTCCCTTGCGCGAAAAAATACTACGCTCAATACCGTCGGTCAATCGTGCGGTGGCGTCCTGGCCATAGCTGTCAATACGACGGACTGAAATGCCGCCGGCAGTGCCAAGGATATGCCAGTATTATCTACTCAAAAAACATGGCTCCGGAAATCGGTAATTCAGAGCGGCTAAAAAGGGCAATAAAGGAATTACCGCTTCGGCCGACCAGCCACCGAACATCCCATCAACAAAACTCAGTCACCGCAACACGGCGAAAGGGCAAGCGCATGATCACCGAACTGGTTGTCTTCGATCTGCCGAAAGGCATCACCCGCGAGGAGCTGCTGGAGAAGTACCGCCAGTCCGTCCCCACCTGGTCGGGCAACCCCGACCTGCTGCACAAGGCCTATTTCTTCGACGCCGAAAAGGGCGAGGGCGGCGGGGTCTATCTCTGGAAGACCGAGGAGGCCGCTCGCCGCTGGCACGGCGAGGCTTTCCTCGAGCGCGTGCGCACGGTGTATGGCAGCGAGCCGCGCATCAGGCGCCTCGACACGATGATCGTGGTCGACAACGCCGGCGGCCAGGTGGCCGAGCCGGCGCCCGGTTGAAAAGTCGGTCTCGGTGGTACTGCGAGCGGGCGCGGATAAATGGGCGTGCCTCATCTGCACAGGCCGGCCCGGCCGGCGCGGCGGTTGTACGGACATTGAACACACGCTATACTGCCGCACCCCAAGACCAGACCGAGGCGATGCCATGCCTGCTTCCTCGAAAACCCAGCGGGTGGATCTGCGCATCTCGCCCGCCGCCAAGCAGTTGATTCAGGCCGCCGCCCAGGCGCAGGACAAATCCGTCAGTGAATTCCTGCTCGACAGCAGCCTGGCTTCGGCCGCGGAGACCCTCGCCGAGCGCCGCCTGTTCATCCTCGATGAAGCGCGCTGGGCCAAGTTCCAGGCCGCCCTGGACGCCCCGCCGCGCAAGCGGCCGCGGCTTGCCCGCCTCATGAAAACCGGCCGCTAGGCCGCGCCGGCAGAGACGATGCGCCGGGACATCCGCAAGCTCGACCGGCGCCACGTCGTCGAGCATTTCGACTGCGGCAGCGCTGCCCTCAATCGCTACCTCTCCCGCTTCGCCCTCGGCAACCAGACGGCCGGCAGCGCGCAAACTTACGCGGCGCTCGACGGCGAACGGGTGATCGGCTACTACAGTCTGGCGGTGGGCGCCGTCGCGCCCACCGATGCCCCAACGCGCGTCACCAAAGGCCTGGCGCGCCATCCCGTTCCGGTCATGCTGCTGGTGCGGCTGGCCGTCGATCGGACGGAGAAGGGCAGGGGACTGGGCGCCGCGTTGCTGCACGATGCGCTGGCGCGGACGCTGCAGGCCGCCGACATCGCGGGTATTCGCGCAATGATCGTGCACGCCAAGGATGACGCCGCGCGCCGCTTCTACGAGCACTTCGATTTCGATCCGAGCCCGACCGATCCGTACCACCTCTACCTGCTGATCAAGGATCTGCGCAAGCTGGCGCGCTGACGGGATGGGGTGGGCCGCTCATGACCCTTCTCGCCGTCGTGCGGGAACCGACTTTTCCCCCAGCTCACACCCCAGCCTGCCGCTGCAGCCATTCCGACGTGAGGGAGCCGCGGCGCGGACGCCCTTCTGCTAGAGTGGGGCCTCCCGAAAGGAGGCCCCCATGCAGACGCCGCTGATCCTTCCCGCGCCGGAACTGTGCGGCCTCGTCCGTGAGGCGCGCGAGACCACGCTCAAGCTCGTTGCCGATCTGCATGACCAGCAGTTCGAGGTGCCGCTTCTGGGGACGGTGAATCCTTTCCGCTGGGAGCTCGGCCACGTCGCCTTCTTCTACGACGTCTTCCTGCTGCCGGCGCTGGGCGAGCGGCGCTTTCTGCTCGACGGCGCCGAGAAGCTCTACGATTCCTTCAAGGTCGACCACGACGACCGCTGGGGGCTGCCGCTGCCCTCGCGGCAGGAGACGCTCGATTACCTCGCACGCGTGCAGGCGCGCGTGCTGGCGCGCCTCGAAGCGGCCGCGGACGACGCGCAGACGACCTACCTGACGCTGCTCAGCGTCATCCATGAGGACATGCACGCCGAGGCCTTCGCCTACATGCGCCAGACCCTCGGCTACGCCGCGCCGCCGTTCGGCGAGGCACCGCGGGAGATCGGCGGCGGCCCGCTGCCGGGCGACGTCGAGAGTCCCGGCGGGGTTTTTCAGCTCGGCGCGACGCCGGGGCCATACTTCACCTTCGACAACGAGAAATGGGCCCATGCC
>WBZP01004946.1_pt1 | contig 13702 bp, 9 predicted proteins | sample 5204301 | NCBI WGS metagenome assembly WBZP01 (sample SAMN12412401, study PRJNA552823) | activated sludge metagenome | isolation source: activated sludge from nitrification reactor of wastewater treatment plant... | place: USA: Pennsylvania | collected 2017 | reverse complement strand
GCCGTCCTTCACGGCCGGGCGGCCCGGCGGCATCGGGTCGTCGATGCGCGCGCCGTTCGCGAAGAAGAGGTCGAGCCGGCCGTCGCCGTCGGCGTCGAGCATCGCGACCCCGCCGCCCATCGTCTCCGGCAGGTACTTCTGCGACGTCGCCGAGGAGACGTGGCGGAAGTCGAGGCCGACCGCGTCGGTCACGTCGACGAAGCGCGGGCCGCGCGGCGCGTCGGCCGCGACGGGAGGGAAGGCGGCGGCGAGCCCGAGCGCCGGGACGAGCAGCGACAGCGCGAGGCGGGCCCGCCGCGTCGGCAACGGACGGCTACTTCTTCGCGGCCGGCAGCGGGCCGAGCTCGACCTTGCGGAACTCGACCTCGGTTCCCTCGGCCTGGAGGGCGATCTTCCCGGACGTCGCGGTGGCGCCGAAGCCGTCGTTGACGAGGTCGCCGTTCACCCAGACGGTGATCTTGTCGCCGCGCGCCTCGACGACCATCGTGTTCCACTCGCCGAGCGGCTTCTCCGAGCCGTCGGTGAGGTTCACGATCCGCCGCGCGTCGCCCTCGGCCCCGCCCCACTTCTCGTTGCCCTTGCGCGGGCGGCGCTTCTCCATGTCGGCGACCTTGATGTCCTCCTGGATGCACCAGAAGTCGCCGGCGTTCCCGCTCTCCATCTGCACCTCGACGGACTTCGGGAACATCTTGTAGAGGGCGCGCGGCGTCGACGCGTGGACGAGGACGCCGCAGTTGCCGGCCTTGCCGGTGAAGCGGTACTCGACCTGGAGGCGGTAGTCCCTGTAGGCCTGCTTCGTGATCAGGTGGCCCTCGGGTTTGCCCATGCTCACGAGGTTCCCGGCGCGGACCACGAAGCTGTCGGGCGCCGCCTTGTCGGCGTCCTTCTTCGGAACGTCGGCCTCCCAGTTCGAGAGGTCCTTGCCGTTCCAGAGGGCGATCGTCTTCGTCGGGGTGACCACGTCCAGCGCGGCCGCGAGCGGCGCCGCCGCGGCGAGGACGAGGAGGGAGAGGAGGAGACGGCTCATCGGTCGCATGGGCCTCGTTGTACCACCACTGGGGTCAGATCTTGAATCTTGAATCAAGATTCAAGATCTGACCCCAGCCTTCCGCCGCGGGGCTGCGGGGGATCCCGCGTGACGACGGCGGACGCGACCGAAGCCTGGCCCGACGACCCGAGGGTGGCCCTCCTGCGCGCGCACCTCCACGTGACCGCCTCCGGAATCGAGGCGCGCGCCCTGCTGCCCGACCTCGTGCCGGTGTACGTGGACGACGGCGGCGGCAAGAAGCACCCGGTGAGCGTGCTGCCCTTCACGTACTACTGGTCGCCCTCGGCCAGGGTCACCGTCTCGATCTGCAACGTGCACAAGACCGTGTTCATCTGCCCGTACTACCTGAACAGCCGGCTCTCGCCGGTCGACTTCCGCCGCTGCGACGTCGAGCCGACGTACCTCTCGTTCGAGCGGGCGCCCTGAGCGCCGGGCGTCGCCTCAGCGGAGCGACGCCATGTCGATCGAGAAGCGGTACTTCACGTCGCCCTTCAGCAGGCGCTCGTAGGCCTCGTTGATCCCCTGCATCGGGATCACCTCGACGTCGGCGGTGATCCCGCGCTCCGCGCAGAAGTCGAGCATCTCCTGCGTCTCGCGGATCCCGCCGATGAGCGAGCCCGCGAGCCGGCGGCGGCCGATGAGCAGGTTGAAGGCGCCGATCGGCTGCGGGGCCTCGGGCGCGCCGACGAGCGTCATCGTGCCGTTGCGCTTCAGGAGGCTCACGTACGGGTCGAGGGCGTGGGGGGCGGAGACGGTGTCGAGGATGAAGTCGAAGCCGCCCTGCTTCCGCATCGCCGCCGCGTCCTTCGACAAGACGACCTCGCTCGCGCCGAGCCGGACCGCGTCCTCCGCCTTCCCGGCGGAGGTGGTGAACACGACGACGCGCGCGCCGAACGCCGCGGCGAGCTTCACGCCCATGTGGCCGAGCCCGCCGAGGCCGACGACGCCGACCTTCTGCCCCTCGCCGACGTTCCAGTGGCGCAGCGGCGAGTACGTCGTGATGCCGGCGCACAGCAGCGGCGCGGCCCCGGCGAGCGGGAGGCTCTTCGCGACCTTGAGCGCGAAGTCCTCGTCGACGACGACGCTGTCCGAGTAGCCGCCGTAGGTGCGGCCGCCGAGGTGCGGGTCGGGGGAGTTGTACGTGAAGACGCCGCCCCTCTCGCAGAACTGCTCCTCGCCGTCGCGGCAGGCCGCGCAGCTCCGGCAGGAGTCGACGAGGCAGCCGACGCCGGCGAGGTCGCCCTCCCGGAACCGCCGCACCTCGCGGCCGACGGCGGTCACCCGCCCGACGATCTCGTGGCCCGGGACGCAGGGGTAGGCGGTGGGGACGGCGCCCGACCACTCGTCGCGCGCCTGGTGCAGGTCCGAGTGGCACACGCCGCAGAAGAGGATCTCGATCCGCACGTCCCGCGGGCCGGGGGCGCGGCGGCGGATCGTGAGGGGAGCGAGCGGGGAGGTCGCGCTCGCCGCCGCGTAGGCCTTCGCTTCGCAGGTGGCGGTGGTCTCGGTCATGGACTGGCTCCTCCGTGGTGGTCGGACGGCTTCGTCGAGCCCGACATTCTCGCCCAGTCGGCGCTACTGCCGAAATCAGCGGCCCACGAGCGCCTGCAGGTGCGCGGGGTAGCGCTGGCCCTGGACCGGGATCGCGTCGAGCGCCTCGCCGATCTGCCGGAGGTCCGCCGCCGCGAGCACGACCGTCGCGCCGCCGAGGTTCTCGCGCAGGCGGTGCGGCTTCGTCGTGCCGGGGATCGGCGCGATCCAGGGCTTGCGCGAGAGGAGCCACGCCAGGGCGACCTGCGCGGGCGTCGCCGGCTTCGCCGCGGCGATCGCGCCGATCCTCTCGACGAGCGCGCGGTTCGCGGCGCGGTTCTCGGCCGTGAAGCGCGGGACCACGCTCCGAAAGTCCGTGCTCTCGAACGTCGTCGACGCGTCGATCGTCCCGGTCAGGAAGCCCTTGCCGAGCGGGCTGAAGGGCACGAACCCGATGCCGAGCTCCTCGCACGCCGGCAGGACCTCCGCCTCGGGCTCGCGCCACCACAGCGAGTACTCGCTCTGCAGCGCGGCGACGAGCTGCACGGCGTGGGCCCGGCGCAGCGAGGCCGCGCCCGCCTCCGACATGCCGAAGTGCTTCACCTTGCCCTGTGCGATCAGCTCCTTCACCGTGCCGGCCACGTCCTCGACGGGCACGTTCGGGTCGACGCGGTGCTGGTAGAAGAGGTCGATCCGGTCGGTCCGCAGCCGCCGCAGCGACGCGTCGGCGACCTCGCGGATCCGCTCGGGCCGGGAGTCGACTCCCTCGCCGGGCCTGCCGTTCCGGAAGCCGAACTTCGTCGCGATCACGACCTCGTCGCGCACGGGCTCGAGCGCCTCGCCGAGAAGCTCCTCATTCGCGAAGGGCCCGTACGCCTCGGCCGTGTCGAAGAACGTCACGCCGGCGTCGAACGCCTCGCGGACGAGGGCGATCGCCGCCTTCTTCTCGGGCGGCTGACCGTAGCCGTAGCTCAGGCCCATGCAGCCGAACCCGATGGCCGAGACCTCGAGGCCGCTTCGTCCCAGCGTCCGCTTCTCCATCGCGTCTCCCGCCTTCCTGGAAGGCCCTACGTTAGCCCCGCGGGATTGATTCGAGAAGAGGGGATGCACGCATGCTCTGGTGAGTGGAATTCACGAATGGTCGGACCGCGTCCCGGCCCCGGCACGGCCGGGAGGATTCAAGATTCAAGATCTGACCCCAGCCGTCGGCCGTCAGCGGAGGCCGGTCGCCTGGTCGATCACCAGCTCGCGGTCGACCCCGGGAACGTCGTAGGCGACCGTCGGGCCGTTCGGCCAGCGGACCTCGAGCCGCTCGACGCGGGTCGCGGGGCCGAGGCCGAAGAGCAGGCGCCTCTCGGACTGCGACATGACCGAGCGGCCGCTCGCGACGTCCAGCCGCTGCCGCACGCCGCCGGCGGTGAGCGTGACGAGGGCTCCCGTGGCGTCGCGCGGGGCTTTCGCCTTCGGGTCGCCGACGAGCCGCAGGCGCAGCCAGTGGCCGGCGCGGCTGCCGCCGTCGTTGCGCAGGAGGAGCGGCCTGCCGTCGATCGGGCAGACGACGACGTCGGTGTCGCCGTCGTTGTCGTAGTCGCCGCTGGCCGAGCCGCGCCCGCTGCGCAGCGCCGCGAGCCCGGGCCCGCCCCCGGCGCCGACCTCGGCGAAGCGGCCGTTCTTCAGGTTGCGGAAGAGGAGCGGCCGCTGCGCGTAGGACGTGTTCCAGTCGAGCGCGTCGACCCACGGGTACACGTGACCGTTCGCGACGAAGAGGTCGATCCAGCCGTCGTTGTCGTAGTCGAGGAAGTTCGTGCCCCAGCCCACGAACGGGACGCTCGAGTTGCCGACGCCGGCCGGGTACGTGGCCTCGGAGAAGAGGCCGCTCCCGTCGTTGTGGTACAGGATGTTCGCGTCGTTCTCGAAGTTCGTGACGTGGAGGTCGTCGCGCCCGTCGTGGTCGTAGTCGCCGACCGCCACGCCCATGTGCGCCTGCTCCTGCCCGGCCTCGTTGAACGCGGCGCCCGACGCGAAGCTCAGGTCCTGGAACGTGCCGTCGCCCCGGTTCCGATAGAGGTAGTTCGGCGAGGAGTCGTTCGCGACGAAGAGGTCGAGCCGGCCGTCGTCGTCGAAATCGAAGAAGGCGACGCCGATGCCGTAGTAGCCGGCCTTGTCGTCGACTCCCGCCGCGGCGCTCGTCTCCTCGAACGTGCCGTCGCCGCGGCTCCGGAAGAGGTGGTCGCCGGCGCCCTTGAGCCCGCGCGGTCCGCACATCGCGGGCTGTCCGCGGTAGCGGCACATCGTGGCGCCCGGCGTGTAGGGGGCCTGCATCAGGCCAGCGCCCTTCGCGTCGGTGCTGCGCGCGGCCTGGAACACGTCGGGCGGCGCGGGCGGGAGGCGGTCGGGATCGAGCACGATGTACCCGGCCACGAAGAGGTCGAGCCGGCCGTCGCCGTCGTAGTCGGAGAAGGCGCAGCCCGTCGACCAGCCGCCGAGGGCGACGCCGGCCGCCGCCGCGATCTCCACGAAGCGGCCGCCGCCGTCGTTGCGGTAGAGCCGGTTCGCGCCGAAGTTCGTCACGTAGAGGTCGTCGTCGCCGTCGTCGTCGAAGTCGCCGGTGCAGGCCCCCTGGCCCCAGCCGAGGTTCGCGACCCCGGCGGCCGCGGTGACGTCCTCGAAGGTGCCGTCGCGGCGGTTGCGGAAGAGCGCCGCCGACGGCGCCTTCTCCTGCCCCCGCAGCGCGGCGAAGCTCGCGCCGTTGACGAGGTAGACGTCGAGCCAGCCGTCGCCGTCGGCGTCGAACATCGCGGCGCCGCCGCCCTTCGCCTCGACGATGTAGGCCTTCGACCCGCCGCCGGAGCGGCGCACGAAGCCGCCGAGGCCCGCGGCGTCGGTGACGTCGGCGAAGGAGACGCCCGCGGCGTCGGTCGCCGCGGCCGGGGGCGGCACCCGGGTCGGCGGCGGGCCGAGCGCCGCCGCGGCGGCGAGGAGGGGCGCGCCGAGCGCGGCGAGGAGGGTCGCGCGCCTCACGGCACCGACCCCGGATCGGGCGCCGCGCCGCCGCCTTCCGTCTCGTGCTCCTGCTTCAGCAGCTCCTGCGCTCTCGCGAACGCGGCCTCGGCCTCCGCCCCGCGGCCGAGCGACTGGTACGCGCGCCCGAGCTGGTAGTGCGCCTGCCGCATCCGCGGCTCGAGCCGGGCCGCCTCCCGAAGCTGCGTCACGGCCTCCTCGGCGCGCGCGGTCTGCAGCAGCGAGAGGCCGAGGGCGAGCCGCGCCGCCGCCGATTCCGGGAACGCGGCGACCGCGCGGCGGAACAGCTCCGCCGCCTCGTCGTGCTTGCGCTCGTAGGCGCGGCAGGCGCCGAGGCCGTAGAGCGCGTCGTAGCTCGAGGGGTCGAGCGCGAGAGCGCGCGCGTAGTAGGACGCGGCGTCGTCGAACGCCATCTCCGCGCGGCGCAGCTCGCCGAGCGCCAGAAGGACCTCGAGGTCGTCGGGCCAGGCGGCGAGGGCGGCCTCGTACTCGGCGCGCGCCTCGGCCTTCCGCCCGGCCGCCTCGTGCGCGCGCGCCTTCACCTGGCGCGCGCGGGCGGAGTCGGGGAACTCGGTCACGAGGCGGTCGAGCTCGACCTGCGCGAGAACACTCGCGGTCACGCCGAGGTAGTAGAGCGCGTCGGCGTTCCGCGGCGCGCGCCGGAGGGCGGCCCGGAAGCCGTCGAAGGCCGCGTCGAAGCGCCCCCGCGCCGCGTCCGCGCGCGCGGCGAGGATGCGGGCGGGCACGTCTCCCGGGACCGCGGCCAGCCGCTTCTCGGCGAGCGCCTTCGCGCGCGCGTAGTCGCCTCGGTGGAACGCCTGCTCGTACTCCGGGCGAGCCGCCGTCTGGGCCCGCGCTCCCATCGCCGCCGCGAGGAAGGCGAGGGCCACGCCCGCGCGAAGCGCAAGTCGAACGCAACCGAAAGAAGCCAAACGCCGAACCTCGTAGCCCACGCGGAGAGAAGCTTCGCAGAGACCGGGCGGGCGCATCAAGTCCGCGCGCTCGGGGAAGTGCCGCCGAGCAAATGACTTGTTGGGACCCTCGGGCGGACGATCGGGTCCATGAGACCCCCACTTGACATAGAAAATACGGAGGAGCTAAATAGCCCCCGCACACGCCTTTTCACACCCTCTGACCCGAGGACACGTGAGCCATAAGGTCCTTTCCCGGAGTTTCTGCCGGACCCTCCAGCCGGCGGAGGCGTGGGCTCGGCGTTCCACGAAGAAAGCTGAAGGAGCTCGCATGCGCCAGAGTCGTCTCGTCAAGCTGTCACTCCTCCTCGCGTTGGCCGCGCTGGTCCTGCCGGCGGGGCTCTCCGCGCAGAGCTTCAACGGGTCGATCAGCGGCACGGTCGCCGACCCGTCCGGCTCGGCCGTCGCCAACGCCGACCTCGTCCTGCGCAACGCGGCGACGGGCGTCGAGCTCAAGCGCCAGTCGGGCGCCGACGGCGCCTACGCCTTCCGCAACCTCGTCCCTGGCACGTACGAGCTCACCGCCAGCTTCGCCGGCTTCCAGCCGTACGCCCGCAAGGGGATCGCGATCGCCCCGAACGGAGACGTGCGCCTCGACGTCGGCCTCGCGATCAGCGGCCAGACGGAGTCGGTCGAGGTCGTCGGCGCCTCCGCCCTCAACTACGACAGCGCGTCGCACGAGGACGGCATCGCGCCGGAGACGCTGCAGGACCTGCCCCTCGTCTTCAACTCCGGCCCGCGCTCCTCGGCCACGTTCGTCCTCCTGATGCCGGGCGTCTCGTCCGGCGGCAGCGCGAACGCGTTCGACGCCCGCATCAACGGAGGCCTGCAGTCGGGCGACGAGGCGGTCCTCGACGGCGCCTCGATGCAGCAGGGCTTCATGAGCCAGTCCGGCATGGTGTCGATCTTCCAGGACTTCCCCTACTCGCCGGACATGGTGAGCGAGATCAAGGTCGTCTCCTCGAGCTACGACGCGCAGTACGGCTCGACGACGGGCGGCCAGATCGTCGCCGTCACGAAGTCGGGCGGCGAGAAGTTCCACGGCGCGGTGTTCGAGTACGCCCAGCGGGACAAGTGGAACGCGAACCAGTGGGGCGCGACCGAGAAGTCGCCCCTCAAGAAGAACAACTTCGGCGGCAACCTCGGCGGCCCGCTGAAGGTCCCCGGGCTGTGGTCGAACTCGGTGAAGACGTACTTCTACGGGAACGTCGAGGGCTACCGGCAGGACGGCGGCTCGAACCGCCCGACGCTCTCGATCCCGTCCCTGAAGGAGCGGAGCGGCGACTTCTCCGACTGGCGTGACGCCTCGGGCAACCTCATCCCGATCTACGACCCGGCGACGGCCCGCGTCGTCAACGGCGTCGTGGTGAAGGATCCGTTCCCGGGCAACATCATCCCGGCGAACCGGATCAACGGCATCGCCAAGGGCTACCTGCAGTACCTGCCGCAGCCGACGAACGACGGCGCCCTCAACAACTACCTCGTGCCGAGCGCCGTGCCCGACTCGATCCTCGGCGACAGCAACTACTTCTTCGGCCGCTTCGACACGTACATCGGCCAGAAGGACCACATCTTCGTCTCCCTCTGGCACCAGCGCGCCGCGATCAAGTACAACTCGCTGCTGCCGCACGAGCTGGCGACGGAGTCGACCTCGAACCCGCAGAACTCCTCGGTCCACCGCCTGAACTGGGACCACACCTTCGGGTCGAACCTCCTCAGCCACCTGACCTTCGGCTACCTGAACCGCAACGAGGGCTACGGCTGCGTCAACCAGGACGCGGTCGACAAGCTGCCCAAGGTCAGCGGCGTCATCGCCAACAAGCTGCCCTCGCAGATCACGTTCAGCGACGGCTTCAACACCTTCGGCTGCAACGGCAGCCTCGAGGCGGAGAGCATCACGACGCGCCCGACCTACGTCCTCAACGAGCTCGTCACCTGGATCCGGGGCAACCACACGTTCAAGGTCGGCGGCGAGTACCGCAACATCGGCGGCAACACGCACTCCGCGACCAACGAGCAGGGCACCTTCAACTTCGGCCGCGCCGCGACCGGGATCGAGGGCGCCATCTCCGGCAACCCGATCGCGAGCTTCCTGCTCGGCGCGGTGGACAACGCCAGCATGGTCGACCGCACGGCCAAGACCGCGTACCCGCGTCAGCACGCCTGGATCTTCCACGCGGGCGACACGTGGACGGTCAACAGCAAGCTGACCGTCAACTACGGCCTGCGCTGGGACTACTACTCGCCCTCGACCGAGAAGTACGACCGCCTCGCGTTCTTCGACCCGACCGGGACGAACCCGAGCGCGGGCGGCCTCGCCGGCCGCCTCGCCTACGCCGGCAGCGAGTGGGGCGCCGCGAGCTACGGCGCGCGCTACCCGGAGAAGGACTGGTACGGCGGCTTCGCCCCGCGCCTCGGCGTCACGTACGCGCTCAACGACAAGACCCTGATCCGCGCCGGATGGGGCATCTTCTACGACCGCGCGTACTACCCCGGCTGGGGCGCCGGCATGGCCCAGGACGGCTTCAACAGCGACGTGAGCTTCGGCAGCACGCTCGGCGGGTACGCCCCGGCGTTCTACATCCAGAACGGCTTCCCGCAGAACTACACGAAGCCGCCGTTCATCAGCTCGGACTTCCGCAACGGCTCGAGCCTCACGTACCGGCCGATCGACGGCAACGAGCGCCCGCGCTCCCAGCAGTGGAACCTGACGATCGACCGCGAGCTGACCCCCGGCTTCACCGTGGGCGTCGCCTACGTCGGCAGCCACGGCACGCGGGTGCCCTCGAGCAACGACCCGCTGAACGTCCTCGACCCGCAGTACCTGTCGCTCGGCTCGCTGCTGAACGACGAGTTCCAGCCGGGCCAGGCGTCGCTCCACGGCGTCAAGCTCCCGTACGCCGGCTGGGTCGAGCAGATGACGAGCTGCGCGCCGACCGTGGCGCAGGCGCTCCTGCCCTACCCGCAGTACTGCTCGACGCTCCAGGGCCTCAACGAGTTCCACGGCACGTCCGACTACCACTCGCTGCAGGCCAAGGTCGAGAAGCGCTTCTCCCACGGCACGTACATGCTCGTGTCCTACACGCTCGGCCGGATCTACACGAGCGGCTCCGACAACGCGCAGCGCGACGCCCTCACCTGGAACGCGGCGAGCGGCGCGATCTCGCCCTACGAGCAGTCGAGGAACCGCGCCCTCGCGACCGACGACGTGACCCACGTCCTCTCGGCCGCGCTCGTGTGGGACCTGCCGTTCGGCAAGGGCCGCAAGTGGGCGAACGCGGGCGGCGCGTCGAACGCGATTCTCGGCGGCTGGCAGCTCTCGACGGTGCTGCGCATGTCCTCGGGCATCCCGTTCTTCTTCCGCTCGAGCTACTGCAACGTCCCGGGCCAGTTCCGCTCCGCCTGCATCCCCTCGACGAACGGCGACATCTTCGCGCAGGACTTCGACAACCTCGACGTCGCGAACTCGATCTTCAACGCGAGCGCCTTCACGTCGCCCGACGCGTTCAACTACAACTACGGCAACGGGCCGCGGATCTCGGAGTTCCGCAAGTCCGGCTACCGCAACCAGGACCTGTCGCTCATCAAGAACACGCGCCTCGGCCTCGGCGACCTCAACCTGCAGATCCGCATCGAGGCGTTCAACGTCTGGAACTGGCACAACTGGAACGCGAGCTCCACGCAGTGGGGCGGCAACGCCTTCAACACGGACGTCGCCAGCGCGGACTTCGGCAAGTGGAACGGCGCGGTGACGGACCCGCGCGTCGTGCAAATGGCGGTCCGGCTGGAGTTCTAGGCGGGACGGTCGGTCGCGGGACCGGCGCGAGCCGGTCCCGCTCCCGACCCGGGAGGCCGGTTCGGGGCTAGCGCCCCGGGCCGGCCTCTTTCTTCTTCTTCAGCTCCTCGAAGCGAAGCAGCGCCGCGTCGGCCTTCGCCGTGTCGCCGGTGCGGCGGTAGAGGCGGGCGAGCGCGTACTGCGTCTCCGAGGAGCCCGCGTCGAGCCGGGCCGCCGCCTCGAGCTCGTTCCTCGCCTCGCCCGCCTTCCCCTTCTTCTCCAGCACGACGCCGAGCTGGTAGTGCGCGGCGGCGAACGAGCCGTCGATCCGCAGCGCCTCGCGGAAGCGCGCCTCGGCCTCGTCGAGGCGGTCGAGCCGCGTCAGCAGCAGGCCGAGGTTGAGCGGGGGCCACGGCGAGAAGGTGCGCCGCTCCGCGTCGAGGGCGATCGCCCGCTCCCAGGCGGCCTTCGCCTCGTCGAAGCGGCCGAGCGCCTCCAGGCACAGGCCCAGGTTGTCGTGGGCCCGCGAGAAGCCGGGGTCGAGGGCGATCGCCTTCTCGAGCTTCGCGACCGCGGCCGCGTACTGGTTGTCGTCGTAGTCGAGGCGCGCGAGCCAGTACGGGTAGAGCGCCTTCATGGGCACTTCGGCTTCGAGCGTCTCGAGCTCGGGCCTGGCCCAGGCGCGCTTGCCCATCGCCACGTAGGCCATCGCGAGGGTGAAGCGGCTCCCCTCGTCGAGCCGCTCGATCTTCTCCGCCTTCTTGAGGGCGATCGCCGCGTTCAGCGGCCGGCCGTCGCGGAGGAACACCGTGGCGAGGAGCTTCAGCGCCCCGGGCGACGGCTTCGCCTCGGCTTCCCGCACGAGCAGGTCCTCGGCCTTCGCGAGGTCGCCCGCGCGCAACGCGGCCTCCACGTCCGTCCGGCCCGTGGTCGCGACGCCGGGGACGGAGATCGCGTCGCCCGCGCCGTCGATGACGAGCGGCGGGGCCGCGGGGGCGGCCGCGGCGGGCGGCTCGGCTCCGGCGGCCGGCGCCTGGGCGAGGAGGAGCGTCAGGACGATCGCCATGGCGAGAGCTTAGCAGGCCGCTTGTCCGGTGCGCGCCGCCGGCCTACCATCCGTCCACCCATTTCCCTTCGAGGTGAGCATGCCGCGGACGCGAGCCGGCGTGAGCCGTCGTGAGGCCCTGAAGGTCGCCGGGACGGCGGCCGCCGCGCTCGTCGCGGGCGGTCGCGCCGGGAGCGCCGCCGCGGCCCGGCCCGCGGCGCAGGTCGAGGAGCCCGTACGCACCTCGTCGGGACGGCACAAGAAGGTGATCGTCGCCGGCGGCGGCATCGCCGGCCTGTCGTGCGCCTACGAGCTGATGAAGCGCGGCCACGACGTCACGGTCCTGGAGGCGGCCGGCCACACCGGGGGCCACGTCCGGACCTTCCGCGACCCGTTCGCCGACGGCCTCTACGTCGACGGCGGGGCAGAGCACTTCACGAAGCCGGGCTACGAGATCTTTCGCGGATACGTGAAGGAGCTGGGCCTCACCGCGCTGCCCTACCCGCGGCGGCAGAACATCGTCCGCCTCGTCGACGGGAAGCTCCGCGCCGAGGAGGAGCTCGCCTCGCCGAAGGTCCTCGCGTCGCTCGGCTTCAAGCCGCGCGAGGTCGAGTTCCTCGGCCGCGAGCCGTGGTGGAAGCTGCCGGTCCTCTACTACGCCCCCTACCTCGACGCGTTCCACGACGAGTACCAGCCGTTCGGCGCGGGCCTCGACCACCTCGACCGCCTGACCCTCGACGAGCTGCTGGCGCGGGACGGCGCCTCCGAGGCGGCGATCCGCCACTTCGGCGACGATCACGGCTCGGCCCTCCACGTGCTGTGGCACGCCGCCATCCTCAAGCTCCGCGGGGTGCCCCTCTTCCCGACCGAGGTCTTCCGCATCCAGGGCGGCAACCAGAACATCACCCACGCGCTGACCGAGAGGCTCGGCGAGCGCGTGCGCCTCGGCTGCCCGGTGAGCGGGATCGAGCGCGGCGACACCGGTGTCCGCGTGACGTTCCGCGAGTGGGGCCGCGAGCGGACGATCGAGGGCGACTGGCTCGTCTCGGCCATGTCGCTCTGGGCCCTCGCGACCGTGCCGGTGAAGCCGGCCTGGCCCGAGGCGCGCCTGCGCGTCATGCAGGGCTTCCCGTACTACACGGCCTCGCGCCCCGTCTTCCAGTCGCGCTCGCGGTTCTGGGAGAAGGACGGCCTGAGCGTGAACGTCGAGCTCGGCGAGCCGGCCCTCGAGCACTACTGGCGCACCGCCGACGACGTGCCGACCGCGCGCGGCCTCCTCGCGAGCACGGCGCGCGGGGCGACGACCGCGGACGACGCGCTCGCCGCCTTCCGCCGCCACTACGGGGGCGCCTCCGAGGACATCGAGCAGGTGTTCGTCGTCGACTGGGCGAGCGACCCGTGGGCGGTCGCCTGCGAGCCGAAGACCTACGGCGCGGGGCAGCTCGCGCGGTTCTGGCCGAAGACGATCGAGCCCGAGGGCCGCGTCCAGTTCGCCGGCGCCTACGCCGACAACCTGAACTGGGGCATGGAAGCCGCCACCCGCTCGGCCAACCGCGTGGCGAAGAGCATCGACGCGGCCTAGGGCGCCGGCAGCCGGGCCAGCAGCGCCTTCGCCCCGGCACTCTCCGGCACCACCTGCAGCTCCCGCTCGGCCTCGCGGCGCGCGTCGGCGGGGCGGCCCTGCTCCATGTGGATCTGCGCCATGGCGAGGTGGATCTCCGGCAGCGAGGGATCGGCCTCGGCCGCCTTCGCGAACGCCGCCAGAGCCTGGTCCGGGCGGCCCTGCAGGCGCAGGCCGTGGCCCTGGGCCTGCAGCACGCGCGCCGAGCCCGGCGCGGCCTCCTGGAGGGTCCGCAGGCACTCCTCCGACAGCTGGAGGTAGCCCGAGCCGAGGGCGTAGCGGAAGTCGGTGTTGCCCGGCTCGAGCTTCACGAGCGCGCGGTACTGCTCGACCGCCGCGGCCCAGTCGCCGGCGAGCTGCTCCGCCCGCGCGAGCTGCAGCCGCGCCAGCGGCTGGTCGGGGGCGAGGGACACGGCCTTCCTCAGCGTGGCGCGCGCCTCGGCCGCGCGGCCGAGGGCGATGAGGCTCGCGCCGAGGAGGATCCGCGGCGGGGGGTAGGCCGGGTCGAGGCGGATCGCCTCGCGGAACTCCGCCGCCGCGGCGTCGTGCCGCCCGCGCTGCTGCAGCACGAAGCCGAGGTTGTTGTGCACCGGCGCGACGCCGCCGCCGCCGGCGATCACGCGGCGGAAGGCGCCCTCCGCCTCGTCCAGCTTCCCGGCCCGGAGCGCCTCGACCCCGGTCGCGAAGACCT
>WBZP01004945.1_pt1 | contig 13703 bp, 11 predicted proteins | sample 5204301 | NCBI WGS metagenome assembly WBZP01 (sample SAMN12412401, study PRJNA552823) | activated sludge metagenome | isolation source: activated sludge from nitrification reactor of wastewater treatment plant... | place: USA: Pennsylvania | collected 2017 | reverse complement strand
GGTGGGGTCCCCCGCCCGGGTCTCGTAGACGTACAGGTCCTCCTGGTCGAGGCTGTGCACCGTCAGCCCCACCGCGATGCGGCCGTTGTGGCCGAGGGACACGCCCGGCAGCATGGGCTCCCCTGCGCCCACCAGGTCCAGGCCGGGGGCCGACAGGTGGACCAGGTAGCGCAGCGAGGGGATCCGGTAGCCGCGGTGCGGGTCGTTGGCCAGGAGCGCGTGGCCGCTGGCGCTGCGCGCCGCCGCCACGGCGAAGTTGTTGCTGGCGAAGCGCGGCAGGTCGAGGGCCTGGTCGAGCAGGCCGGCACGGGCCTCGGCCGCCGCCGGGAACACCGGCTCGGAGCGCGCCAGCACGTAGCTGCGCAGCACTTCCGCAGGGATGGCGCAGAGGTCGATCCCGTTGGGCGCCTGCGCCTGCGCGGGCGGCTCCAACCGCTGCCGCAGGGCCTCCGCGGCGGGTCCTCCGGCGCAGAGCGTCCGCGCCCGCGCCACCTCCTGGGCCAGGTTCCCGGTCAGTCCGTGGGTGCGGATGCGCAGGATGTCCTCCGCCTGCCAGCGGGCCGGCTTGGTGCCCAGCAGGCGGAATTCCTTCGGCAGCCTGGCCTGGCCTGCCTGGACCAGGTCCACATAGGCGTTGATGCCGGCCGTGAAGGCCTCCAGGGTGGCCCGTCCGCGCGGACCGTAGGCGTTCCACTCGGCAGCCAGGTCGCCGCGGAACAGGAACAGGCGGCTGGCGCGGTCCTGCTCCAGGTAGGCCGGGCCGAACTCCGCCGCCAGCAGGCCCAGGCCGTGCTTGCGCCAAAGGTCGATCTGCCACAGCCGGTCGCGGGCGGCGTTGAAGCCCTGGACGAGGAACGCGTCGGCGCGGCTGCGGGCGGAAATGTGCGGCACCCCCCAGCGGTCGATCCGGATTTCAGCCGGACGGGCCAGGCCGGCCACCTTGAAGGTGGTCGGCGGCGCGGCGGCCAGGGCCCACCCCAGGACCGCCAGCGGCAGCGCTCGGGATCGTCGCATCGGTCCTCCCCGGGGTTCAGCCCATCATAGTGGCCCTATGGCAGGAGGCCGCTCCCTGCAATGCTGGCAGGGCCATGGATCTGCGCGCGCTGCCTTCCCCCCTGTGGGTGCTCGGGACCGACACCGGCGTCGGCAAGACCTACGTCGCCGCCCGCATCGCCCGCGCCTGGTCGGCCCTGGGTCCGGTGCACTACCGCAAGCCCTTCCAGACCGGCGTGGCGGGCGCCGGCGATCCCGAAGCGGACCAGCAGGCCGTGGCCGGCCCGGGCATCGCGGTGGACACCTGCGTGCGGCTGCGGGAACCGCTGTCGCCCCTGGCCGCAGCCGAGAAGGAAGGGGTGGACCTCGACCTGGATGCGGTCCGGAACTGGTGCCTGGCGGCCCCGGCCGACGGCGGACGGGTGCTCCTCGAGGCCGCAGGCGGCGTGCTGGTGCCGCTCGCCGACCGGGTCCATTTCCTCGCCTGGGCCACCGATATGAAGCTGCCGGCGGTGCTGGTGGCGCGCGGCGGCCTGGGCACCCTCAACCACAGCCTGCTCAGTTGCGAAGCGCTGATGCTGCGCGGCTGGCGGATCGCCGCGGTGCTGCTGAATCCGGGCCTGGACGGCAGCCGCGCCGCCGCGGTGGAGAATGCCGCGCTGCTGGCCCGGTTCCTGCCGGTGCCCGTGCATGTGCTGGAATAGCCCCATGCCATCGTCCCTGCCCCCCGACTGGTCCGAGCGCCTGAAGCTCGACCGCGCCCACGTCTGGCACCCCTTCACCCAGATGAAGGAGCATGAGGCCGACCCGCCCATCCCGGTGCTGGGCGGCGAAGGCTGCGACCTGCTGCTCGGCGACGGCCGCCGGGTGCTGGACGGGATCAGCTCCTGGTGGACCAACCTGCACGGCCACGGCCACCCGCGCCTGCTGGGCGCGCTGGAGCGGCAGGGGCCGCAACTCGACCACGTGATCTTCGCCGGCTTCACCCACGCGCCGGCCATCGAGCTGGCCGCCCGCCTGCAGGCGAAACTGCCCGCCCGGCTCACCCGCTGCTTCTTCAGCGACGACGGCAGCACCAGCGTCGAGGTGGCGCTGAAGATGGCCTTCCAGGCCCAGCAGCAGAAGGGCCAGCGGCAGCGCACCCGCTTCGGCGCCCTGCACGGCGGCTACCACGGCGACACCCTGGGCGCGGTCGGTGTCGGCGAGCTGGACAACTTCCTCACCGGGATCTTCTCGCCGCTGCTGCTGCGCTGCGACCGGCTGGCGGTGCCGGAGGACCCGCGGCGGGAGCTGGCGCCCGACCTGTCCGGCTGGGAGGCCGAACTGGCCGCCTCCCGCGGGACCCTGCAAGGGTACTTCCGGCAGCACGGCGAGGAACTCGCCGCCTTCATTGCCGAGCCGCTGCTGCAGGGTGCTGCCGGCATGCGCATGTGGCCGCCGGAACTGCTGCAGGAGCTGCGAACCCAGTGCGACGCCCACGGCGTGTACCTGATCCTCGACGAGGTGATGACCGGCTTCGGCCGCACCGGCAGCCTGTTCGCCCACCGCCAGGCCGGCGTCGAGCCGGACCTGCTGTGCCTCTCGAAGGGGCTCACCGGGGGCATCCTGCCGCTGGCCCTGACCTGGGCGACCGAGGAGATCTACGCCTGCTTCTGGGGCGACTACGCCGAGGGCCGGGCCTTCCTCCACGGCCACAGCTTCACCGCCAACCCGCTGGCCTGCGCCGTCGCCTGCGCCAGCCTGGCCCTGTTCGACGACGAGCCGGTGCTGGCCCGGGCGCAGGAGCTGGGGGCGGCGCTGCGTGAATCGTGGGGACGGCTCGCCGGCCATCCGGCGGTCCGCCGGGCCCGCCAGCTGGGCACGGTGGCCGCCTGCCAGGTGGTGGATCCGCGCACCGGAAATCCCTTCCCGGCCGAGACCCGGTTCCCCTGGCGCTTCCACCGCCTCGCCCTGGACCACGGCCTGCTGGTGCGTCCGCTGGGCGACTGCCTGTACCTGCTGCCGCCCCTGAGCACCCCGCCGGCGCGGATCCGCGCGGCGGTGGACACGCTGGTCGAATTGCTGCCGGCCTGAGCGGATTCAAGGCCGTGGGGTCCTGAGGGCAGCTTCGCCTACAATCGACCCCTGCGAGGACCCCATGAAGCTGGTGACGTTCGAAGAAGGCGGTGCCGAGCGCATCGGCGCGGTGCTGGCGGACGGCGCCATCCTGGATTTCCAGGCCGCGGACCCCCGGCTGGCGGTGGACATGCTGACCCTGATCCGCCGCCAGGACGAACTGCTGCCGCGGGCGCGCCGGGCCGTGGCGGAACCGCCCCGGGCGGCCCAGCTGCAACCTGCCGCGGTGACCCTGCGGGCACCCCTGCCCCGGCCGGTGGCCATGCGCGATGGCTACGCCTTCCGCCAGCACGTCGCCACCGCCCGCCGCAACCGCGGGCTGGACATGATTCCCGAATTCGACCTGTTCCCGGTCACCTACTTCACCAACCACCAGGCGGTGATCGGGCCCGGTCCGCTGGAGGTGCACGAGCACCACCTGCAGCGCCTGGACTACGAACTTGAAATCGCCGTGGTCACCGGCCGGCCGCTGCGCAACGCCAGCCTGGAGGAGGCCGATGCGGCCATCTTCGGCTACACGATCATGAACGACTGGAGCGCCCGCTACCTGCAGATGGAGGAGATGAAGCTGTCCCTCGGCCCGGCCAAGGGCAAGGATTTCGCCACCGCCCTCGGCCCCTGGCTGGTGACCAAGGATGAATTGGACCTCGAACGCACCGCCGAAGGGGAGGTGCTGCATGCGGCCATGACCGCCGCCGTGAACGGCAGGGTCCTCAGCGCCGGCAACGCCGACAGCATGAACTGGACCTTCGCCCAGATCCTGCAGCGCTGCTCCTACGGGGTCCAGGTGCACCCCGGCGAGGTCCTCGGCAGCGGCACCGTGGGCACCGGCTGTCTGCTGGAACTGAACGGTTCGAAAGTCACCGACAACCTTTGGATCCATGAGGGCGACGAGGTGGTCCTGGAGGTGACAGGCCTCGGCCGGCTCGCCAACCGGGTGGTCAAGGTCCCCGGCCCGCCCCTGCCCGCCAGCCTGGTGGCCCTGGGGCCGCGGCGCATGGACCACGGCGGGAAGCTGTAGACAGTCCCGGGCTGCGGCCGCATCGTCAGGGCAGCCGCCGGGAGTCCCCATGCGCCTGCTCCTCCTGCTCCTGACCTGCCTCCTGCTCCAGGGCCAGCCGCCCCTGCTGGTCCGCGCGGGCCGCCTGCTGGATGTGCGCACCGGAGCCCTGCGGCCCGACCAGGGGATCCTGGTGAAGGCCGGCCGGATCGAGGCGGTGGGGCCGTGGACCGAAGTCTCCGGCCGCGCCCCCGGGGACGCGGCGCACCTCGACCTGTCCGGCCGGACGGTCCTTCCCGGCCTCATCGACGCCCATGTGCACCTGTTCCTGCAGGGCAACCTCACCCGCGCCGACTACGAAGCCCAGATCCTCAAGGAGAGCGTGCCCTACCGCTCCCTGCGGGCCGCCGCCGCGGCGCGGCGCGCCCTGGAGCAGGGCTTCACCACCCTGCGCGACCTGGGCACGGAGGGCGCCGGCCACGCCGACAGCGACCTGAAGCGGGCCATCGACGCCGGCGTCGTGCCGGGTCCGCGGCTGCAGGTGGCCGACCTGGCCTTCAGCAGCACCGGCACCTATCCCCTGCAGGGCTTCGCCTGGGAACTGGCGGTCCCCAGCGGCGTCCAGGTGGTGGACGGCGCCGAGGCCATCCGCCGGGGCGTGCGCGAGCAGGTCCGCTTCGGCGCCGACTGGATCAAGGTCTACGTGGACCGCGGCTATTCGATCGCAGCGGACGGGCGGCTGCGGTCGCAGCTGAATTTCAGCGCCGGGGAACTGCAGGCCTTCGTCGCCGAGGCGAAACGCCTGGGCCGTCCAACCAGCGCCCATGCCAGCGGCTGGGACGGCATCGACGCCGCCCTCGCCGCCGGCTTCGACAGCATCGAGCACGGCTACGGCTTCGACGAAGGCCTGATGGACCGCGCCCTCCGGCAGGGCACCTGGTGGTGCCCCACCATGCACACCATCGTCTACGTCAACCAGGGCCGCGGCGGCACCTACACGAAGATGCCGGAGCTGTTGTTCAAGGCCTTCCGCCGCGCGGTCGAGAAGGGCGTGAAGATCGCCTGCGGCAGCGATGCCGGCGCCTTCCCCTGGAGCGAGCCGCTGTGGAAGGAGCTGGACCAGTACGCCCGCCATGGCATGACCCGCCTGCAGGCCCTGCAGAGCGCCACCCTGCGCGCCGCGGAGCTGATGGGACTGGAACGGGACCTGGGCAGCCTGGAACCCGGCAAGCTCGCCGACATGGTCGCCGTGGACGGCAATCCGCTGGACGATTTGGCCGTGCTCGGAAAGGTCGCTGGGGTGGTGAAAGCGGGCGTGGTGGTGAAAGGCGGAGCGAAGGACTAGCGCCAACCTACTTCAGGTGCTTCTCCAGGAAGGCGTACATCTCCTTGCGCACCTTCCGCGCGAAGCTGGTGTCGATGCGGTCGAAGCCGTGGCCTCCGGGCGCGTCCACATAGATCTTCGACTCGAAGGTCTTGCCGGCCGCCTTGAGGTGGACGATCAGCTCCTCCACCTCCACCACGTTGACGTCGCGGTCGTTGGTGCTGCTGGTGACCATCAGCGGGATCCTCAGCTTCTGCACGTTCCAGATCGGGCTGCGCCTGCGGTACTCGTCCACCGCCTCCACCGGAGCCTTGCCGATGTGGTACTTGGCGGCGAACGCCTCGGTGTAGCTGGTCTCGTGGTAGCCGAGCCGGGTCAGCAGGTCGGACACCGGCACGCCCGCGTAGGCGCAGGCGAACTTGTCCGGATGGTCGAAGGCGCCGAGCAGGGCCATCAGGCCGCCGTGGCTCCAGCCGGCGATGGCGATCCGCTTCGGATCGATGAAGGGCAGTTCGGCCACCGCCCAGTCCCGCCCCGCCACCATGTCGCCGACCTCGAGGCCGCCGTAGTCGATGGCTTCGTACATGTCCCGGCCGTAGCCGGTGGAGCCCCGGTATTCCGGCGCCAGCACCACGTAGCCGCGCTCCACCATCTCCCGCACCAGGTGCACGTGGTAGGTGCCGAAGTCGCCGTGAAGGCCGCCGTGGGGCAGCACGATGGCCGGATGCCGCTTCGCCCGGTCGAGCTTCTTCGGCACGAACACGTACTGGTAGATGCGCAGCGGATGCCGCTCGTTCTTGATGCCGTAGCGCTCCTTGCCCTTCGGGTTCGGCGGGCCGGTGAGGATCACCTTGTCGACCTCGGCGAGGTCGGCGAGGCGGGTGAACCACAACACGTCGTCGTTGGACTTGCGCACCTGGTCCAGCTGGTATTCGAGCCGTTCGAGCCGGTCCTGCAGCGCCTTGAACTGGCCCTCCGGGGCCTTCGCCTCCTGCCCCAGCAGGCCCATGGCGGAGAGGAGCGTGGCGGCGAGGGCGCGAAACCGCATGGGGGCCTCCAGCCTCGTCTTGCGAGGCTTGACCAGTCTACCGCCATCGGCCCTGGGCAGGGTCCCTCGCCGGACGGCCGGCGTGGAGGGGCCCCGCGCACCGAATGGATCCAGATTCGCCCGGTCCGGCCTCCAGGAATGCCCATCCCGCGCGGGGAGGGTGGGAACATGTCGGCAGGGAGGTTCCGCTTGAGCCAGGACCCATCATCCCGGAGGCAGTTCCTGCAGGCGGTCGCCCTCTCCGGCACGGCGCTGGCCGCGGCGGCCAAGGCCCCGGAGAAACCGGCGGGGCAGCCGCGGACCATGATGGGCGTGGCCTTCGACCGCCACGCCACCGTGAGGATCGGGCTGATCGGCGCAGGTGCCCGCGGCCAGAGCCTGCTGCGGGACCTGCTGCGGGTCCCGGCCGTCGAGATCCGCGCGGTCTGCGACACCGATCCGCAGCGCCAGGGCCAGGCCCTGAAGCAGTGCGCCGGCGCCGGCCGTCCCGCCCCGGCGGTCTACGGCAAGGACGAGCAGCATTTCGAGGCCCTCTGCGCCCGCGAGGACCTGGACCTGCTCTACATCGCCACCCCCTGGGAATGGCATGCGCCCATGGCCCTCTGCGGCATGCGCAACGGCAAGCACGTGGGCGTCGAGGTTCCGGCCGGGGTCAGCATGGCCGAGCTGTGGGAGCTGGTGCGGACCTCGGAGCGGACCCGGCGCCACTGCATGATGCTGGAGAACTGCTGCTACGGCGACAACGAGATGATGGTGCTGGCCATGGTCCAGGCCGGCCTGTTCGGCACCCTCACCCACGCCGAGGCCGCCTACATCCACGACCTGCGGACGGTGATGAACGAGCGCGGCGAAGCCGGCGGCTACGTCAGCGAGGCCCGCTGGCGGCGCGCCTGGCACACGAAGCGCAATGGCAACCTCTACCCCACCCACGGCCTCGGGCCGGTCTGCTGGTACCTGGGGATCCACCGCGGCGACCGCCTGGAGAGCCTGGTCAGCCTCAGCAGCCTGCAGGCCGCCCTGGGCGAGGACCAGGACGCGCGCTTCCAGGGCCGCGGCGAGGCCTATGTCTGCGGCGACATGAACAGCAGCCTGTTGCGCACCGCCCGGGGCCGCACCATCCTGCTCCAGCACGACGTGGTGACGCCCCGGCCCTACAGCCGCCACAACCTCGTCCAGGGCAGCCGCGGCGCCTTCGCCGACTACCCCTCCCGGCTGTTCCTGGACGACGTGGCCCGGCGCACCGGCAGCCACCGCTGGATCCAGGGCGACGACCTCAAGCCCTACCGCGAACGCTACGTCCACGAACTCTGGAAGCGGGTCGGCGACGTCGCCCGGCAGACCGGCGGCCACGGCGGCATGGACTACATCATGAGCTACCGGCTCATCGAGTGCCTGCGCGAGGGCCTGGCCCCGGACTTCAACGTCTATGACGCCGCCGCCTGGAGCGCGCCCTTCCCGTTGTCGGTGGCCAGCGTCCAGGCGAAGGGCATGCCGCAGGCGATCCCGGACTTCACCCGCGGCCATTGGGGGGCCTGAGCCATGGCCTTCCGCACCGTCCTCCCCGCCGGACTGGATGCGCTCCAGACCAACGCCCTGCTCACCGGCGGCATCGGCCCGCGGCCCATCGCCCTGGCCAGCACGGTGTCCGCGGCCGGCCTCCGCAACCTCGCGCCATTCAGCTTCTTCAACGCCTTCGGCAGCAATCCCCCGATGGTCGCCTTCGCCCCCAACCGGCGCGGCCGCGACGGATCGGTGAAGCACAGCTACCTGAATGCGACCGCCACGGGTGAGTTCGTGATCGCCGCGGTGAGCCACGCCATGGTCCAGCAGATGAACCTGGCCAGTGCCGAGTACCCCGACGGCGTGGATGAGTTCGGCCCGTCGGGCCTGACGCCCCTGCCGGCGCGGTTCGTGCAGCCGGCGCTGGTGGCCGAAAGCCCCTTCCAGATGGAGTGCCGGCTCGACCGGGTGGTGGAACTGGGCGGCGGGCCCGGCTCCGGGCTCATGCTGGTCGGCGAGGTGCTGGCCTTCCACGCCCGCGAGGACTGCTTCCAGGACGGGATCCTGCACCCGGACCGCCTCGACCTGGTGGGCCGCAACGGCGGCTCCTGGTACACCCGCGCCCGCGGCGCGGCGCTGTTCGAGCTGGCCAAGCCCGCCGGCCTGCCGATCGGCTGGGAGGGCCTTCCGGAGGTCCTCAAGCGCAGCCCGATCCTCACCGGCAACGACCTGGGGAGACTGGCCCACGCCCGGGAATGCCCTGACCTCGCCGCCATGGCGCCACGGCCCGGGGACCCGGCCGACGCCGAAGGCCTCGAACGGGCCCTCCAGGCGGCCCTGGCCGGCGACGACCTCGGCGAAGCCTGGCGGCTGGCCGGTCGGCGCCTGGCCTGCGGCTGACGCTCAGCCCGCGCCGCGCCCCTGCCGCCAGCGCCAGCCCAGCCAGGCCGCGGCCGCCAGCATCCCCAGCCAGCCCAGCGCCGCCACCACCCGGGCGAGGTCGGTGTCGCGGGCGAGGCAGCCCCACTGGGAGAACAGCGTCGTCCAGTCGTGCTCGCCGCCGCCCACAAGGGGCAGCTCCTGGGCGCGGGCGTCGGCCATGTAGGCGGCGATGTTGTGGAAGTTCTGGAAGAACCAGAACAGGGCGAAGCCGAACCCGGCGGCCTGGCGCTTCCACCAGAAGCTGCCGCCCACCATCAGCGGCACCGCGAGCTGCATGATCGTTCCGCCGAGGATCGCGAGCGTCGCTCCGGGGAGGATGCCGAAGACCGGGTGGCCCGCCTCGTGGAAGACCAGGTTCACGCTGTCCAGCAGCGGCACCCAGGGGGGCCGGGCGGTCGCCTCGACCCAGGCCACTCCGGCGAACAACACGCCCAGGACCGCCGCCGCAGGGGTTCCAATCCGCTGCCAGGGGGTCTCGCCGACCTCGCGCAGGGCCTCGAGCCGTTCCTGCAGCATGGACCGCTTCCTAGTCCGTCCCGATGGCCGGATCCGGGCCCGGTCCCGGCTCCAGGACGGCGCTGAACACCTTGCGCTGCGGGATCGGGCTGGAGATGCCTTCGAGCTTGAAGCGGATGATGATGCGCTTGCGCAGTTCCCGCGCCACGTCCCACTGCTTGCCCGGGGCCACCTTGGTGAGGGTGCGCACGGTGAAGCCGTCCTTGCCGAAGGTCTCGACCCCCTTCACGTCGGTGGGCTCCAGCACGACCTCCGGCTGGTCCTTGGCCAGGGCGGCGCCGAGGTTGGTCAGCAGTTCGACGATCCGGTCAGGGTCCTCGCCGTAGCCCACTTCCACGTCCACCAGGGCGCGGGCGAAATCCTTGCTGAGCACCACCACCCGCTGGAAGGAGCCGTTGGGAAGGTAGTGGGCCTTGCCTTCGGCGTCGCGGATCTGGGTGATGCGCAGGGTCATGCGCTCCACCGTGCCGACGTGCTTGTCGTCGATGCCGATGATGTCACCCACCCCGAACTGCCCCTCCATGAGCAGGAAGAAGCCGCTGATCACGTCCTTCACCAGCGCCTGGGCGCCGAAGCCCAGGGCCACGCCGGCCACGGCGGAACCGGCCAGCAGGGGCTGGATGTTGACGCCGAACTCCTGCAGCGTCATCAGCAGGAAGAAGCCGATCACTAGCACCCGGGCGGCGTTGTTGAGCACCGCGGCGAGGGTCTCGGCGCGGCGCTCGGCGTCGGTGGTCACGTCCTCGTTGCCGTCGTCCACCGCCTTGCGGACCGCCTTGCCGATCAGCTTCACCGAATACAGCAGCACCACGCAGGTGACGATCACCAGGCCCATGCGCTGGAGCTTCAGCCACCCGGACCGCTCCAGCCAGCGGGTGAGGGGTTCAAGCACGGTCAGGAGCGCAACATTCATGGGGTTCCCGTTCCGGCCAGCGGCCGCAGGAACGATTGTCCCTCAATTTCCGGCCGCGCCCTCCAGCTCGGCCAGGGAGGCCGCCGCCAGCGCGCGCAGGTCCGGCAGCGCACCGGCGTCCCCCGCCTCGGCCTGGCGCACCCGCCGGTGCAGGCGCGGCATCCCGTAGCTGGCCGACAGCCCCGCCAGCCGGTGTAGGGCCGGGCCGGGCCCGCCGGGGGATTCCAGCTCCGCCAGGGCGGCTTCGGCGGAAGCCCGGCAGGCGCGCAGCCCCGCCTGCCAGGTCCCGGAGCCGAGGTCGTGGACGATGCCGGCCACCTGGGCGCCATCCACCAGCGGCGGTTCCGCCAGGTCCGCCAGCAGCGCCGCCAGCCGGGCCTTGCGGATCGGCTTGGCCAGCACCCCCTGGGCGCCCTGCTCCAGGCAGGCCCGGATCCGGCCCTGCTCGGCGTCCGCGGTCATCAGGAACAGCGGCAGCTCCGCCGACCCCGGGTCCGCCAGGCCCCGGATCCGGCGGATCAGTTCCAGCCCGTCCATGCCCTGCATGTGCAGGTCCAGCAGCACCGCGTCGAAGGGCTCTAGGGCCAGGGCCTGCAGCGCCTCGGCGCCGCCGGAGACGGCCCGGGCCCGATGGCCGAGGCTGGCCAGCAGCCCCAGGGCAACGATCCGGTTCTCGTCCTGATCGTCCACCACCAGGATGGCGAGAGGCCTGGCTGCCTCCGCCGGCTGCGCCGGGGCCGTGGCTTCTCCGGCCACCGGCAGATCGAGGCTGACGCGGAAGCAGCTGCCCCGGCCCGGGGCGCTGTCCACCTCGAGGTCCCCGCCCATGGCGACCACCAGTTCGCGGCTGATGGCCAGGCCCAGGCCCGCCCCGCCGTGGCGGCGGCGGGTGGACATGTCGCCCTGTTCGAAGGGCTCGAAGACCCGGGCCAGGGCCTCCGCAGTCAGCCCGGGGCCGCTGTCCCGGACCGTGAAGGCGCAGCGCTGGTGCCGCGGCCGGGCCCCCTCGGCCAGGGCGAGGGCGATGACCACTTCGCCGCGCTCGGTGAACTTCACGGCGTTGCCCACCAGGTTGACCAGCACCTGCTGCAGCCGCAGCGCATCGCCCACCAGCGCCGGCGCCGGCTGCGGGGAGTCCACGCGCAGGGCCAGCCCCTTGGCCCGGGCCTGGGGATACAGCACCGCGTGGACGCTGGCCATCAGCTCCGCCGGATCGAAGGGTTTCTGCACCAGGTCCAGGTGGTCGGCTTCGATCCGTGCCAGGTCCAGGACATCGTCCAGCAGGGCGGCCAGCTGTTCGCCGCTGCGGCCGAGCATCGCCACCAGCTCGGACTGGTCGGGGCGGAGCCCGGTCTCCTGCAGCAGCTGGGCGGCCCCCAGCACCCCGTTCAGGGGCGTGCGGATCTCGTGGCTCATCACCGCCAGGAAGCGGCTCTTGGCCGAATAGGCCCGGCGCGATTCCGCCTCCGCGCGCTGGCGCTCGCCGACCTCCTGCTCGAGCGCCCTGCGCAGCGCGTAGTCCCGGCGGCTGATGCGGTTCCAGGCCAGCCGGAAGGCGTAGCCGACCCCGTTGCCGAGCAGCATGTAGATGAACACCACCCGCGTCGCGATCGCCCAGGGCCCTGAGACCGCCGCCTGGTAGGCGATGAAGAGGATCGAGCCGAGCAGGGTCGACAGCGCCGTCATCCACATGGGCACCGGCGCCACCACGTAGGTCATCAGGACGATCATCAGCATGAAGGTCGCCTTGCTTCCGCCGAAGGGGCCGGCGGCCTGGCCGAGGCTGTGGTACTCGGCGATCTGGTCCACCAGCAGCAGGGTCCCCGCCAGGAAATACAGCCATTGCGCGGATGCAAGCCGGCTCGAGCGCCGCGCCAGGCCGGCGGCGGCGAGCAGCAGCAGGGCGACGCCGGCCCGCGCCAGCAGCAGCCCCCAGAAACGCCCTCCCTGGCCGTAGCCCTGCCACTGGTAGCTGAGGGCGGCCAGGTACAGCACGCCCTGCACCGCCGCGATCAGACGCATCTGCTGGGCCAGGCGGGGCCGGGCGTCCTCCAGGAAGGCAGCCTCCAGGCCCGGTTCGGCAAAGGTGCCGAACCAGCGGGTCAGGGCGAAGGACGCCAGGACCATGAATCAGAGCCTGAGACGGTAGCCGTAGCCGGGCGCGGTGAGCAGCAGGCTGGGGTTGCCCGGGTCCGCCTCCAGCTTGTGCCGCAGGCGCGACACCAGCACGTCCACACTGCGGCCGCCGGCGCCGTTGCCGTCCGGGCTGACCAGCTCGGCCAGGTCGGCGCGGCTGGCCACCCGGCCCTGCGCCCGCGCGAGGGCCGCCAGCAGGTCGAACTCGCCGCGGGTGAGGCCGATTTCGCCGCCGTCGTCGGCGCGCACCTGGCGGCGTTCCAGGTCCAGCAGGAAGGTCCCGAAGCGGATGCTCCCGGACGCCCGCTGCCCGCACCGGCGCAGCACGTTCTGCACCCGGGCCAGCAGTTCCCGGGGCTGGTAGGGCTTGTCCAGGTAGTCGTCCGCGCCCAGTTCCAGGGCCGGGATCCGATCCTGCGGACGGCTGGTCACGATGATCACCGGGATGCCGCGGCGGATCATCTCCCGGGCCAGTTCCAGGCCATCCCCGTCGGGCAGGTTCAGGTCCACCAGGGCCAGGCTGGGGGCGCCCTCCTCCAGGAATGCCCGTCCCTGCCCCAGCGATTCCGCCTCGCGCACCTGGCAGCCTGAGGTCCGCAGGTAGGCGGCCAGCAGCAGCCGCTGGGCCGGGTCGTCTTCGAGCAGAAGGATGTGAGGGTGCGCGTCCACGGCGGGCTGCCGAACCAATCTTTCCGGTTTACACGACATTAACATCCCGTTGGTTGGGCATTAACACCTATCCGGTACCGTTCGGGGCGAATACCGGCACCAGGTCTGTCCGAACCGGGGGAACCAACGAGGGCCAGCCTCCAGGTTGGCTGCCGTTCCTGTTCATGCAGCCTGCCGCGCGAAGGAGCCCGCCTTGACCCGACCCCATCCCTCCCTCCTGCCCGGCGGCCTCGGCGGCCTTCTGCTCCTCGCCCTCTGCGCCTGCCACGGCAGCAGCAGCAGCACCAGCAGCCCTGAACCCGCACCGTCCTTCAGCCTGACCGTGACTCCCGCCGCCCTCAGCCTTCCCGCCGGCGGCGGCGGCTATGCCACCGTCACGGTCGCCCGCACCGGCGGCTTCGGCGAGACCATCGCCCTGGCCCTGGAGGGCGCCCCCGCCGGAGTGCTGGGCAGCGGCAGCGTGCCCGCCGGCGCCCAGACCGCGCAGCTGGCGCTGCTGGTCGGCCGGGAGGTGGCGCCGCAGACCCTGGAGGCCCTGAAGGTCAAG
>WBZP01004944.1_pt1 | contig 13703 bp, 15 predicted proteins | sample 5204301 | NCBI WGS metagenome assembly WBZP01 (sample SAMN12412401, study PRJNA552823) | activated sludge metagenome | isolation source: activated sludge from nitrification reactor of wastewater treatment plant... | place: USA: Pennsylvania | collected 2017 | reverse complement strand
CCGCTCACGACCGAGGAGAACGCATGTCAGCCGCTTGCCAGTCTTTACCCGTAGATACCTGTGATCCGCTTGTCGCTCCGATGGCCGCCATTCGTCGTCATGGTCCACAGCAACGGCAGCCGACCGGCTTCTACGTCGTCTGTTTCGTCGAGTTCTGCGAACGTCTGGCGGCGTACGTGCTTGGGTCGTGCGCCGTGCTCATGCTGTGCGAGCGCTACGGCTACGACAGAGGGGCCGCACTGCGCCTCGCTGGCCTGGTCAACGCGGTAAGCTACTTGGGGACGCTCCCCGGTGGCCTCGCAACGGATCGCTATCTTGGCCCACGTCGAGCGCTCGGTCTGGGCATCGCACTGCTGACGCTCGGATATGCAGCGCTGACCCTCACGACCCCGGAGGCGCTTGGGCTGTCACTGTCACTTTTGGTGCTAGGTCACGCGCTGCATAAGCCCAGCATTCAGGCGATGCTCGCGAGGCTATACGAACCGGAAGATCCACGCCTCGACGCAGCGCAGGTCGTCTTTCACTTGGCAATCAATGTTGGTGGCGTCATCGGTGCGATTCTCGCTGGCTTGCTGGTCAGCGAGCACCGCTTTCGTATCGCGTTCGCGATTGCGGCAGCCGCCACACTTGCAGCAAGGATCGCACTTCTGCTCAGTCGGCGTTTTCTCCAGTCGCATCACGCGAACCGTCACGCCAGATCTGTTACGGAGTCAGCAACGTCCGCAACGCAGACTTGGCCGCGAATCAAGACCATCGGAGCGTTGACGCTGGCCATGCTGTTCTACACGATTGGTTTCGGACAGGTCGAAGGCTCTCTGTACCTGTGGGCGCAAGACCACACCGATCGGTTCCTTCTGGGATTCGAGATTCCTGCTGCGTGGTTCGTCGGACTGCCTGCGCTCCTCGTGCTGCTACTCGCGCCCGTGCAACTCGCGCTACTGCCCAGGATTCAGCGTCGAGGAGTAAAGACATCGCACCTTGTCGCCTGGGGATTGGTCGCTATCGCGCTGGCGTTCGTCGTCCTCATCCCTCCGTCACTTGGTAGCCCCGGTCAGCGAGTCAGTATGGGGTGGCTCATTGTCTGTATGGCGCTACTTGTCGTCGGGGAGTTACTGGTTGCGCCGCTCGGAATGTCAATGGTTCTCCGCTTGGCACCACCACGATACGTCGGCGTAGTGATGGGCACTTGGCACATCTCAGGAGCGCTTGGTTACTGGCTGGCAGGGGAACTTGGCGCGGCGTGGTTGAGGTAAGCAGAGGTGAGGAAGTACAGGGAGGAGTACGTATAAGATTCTTTCTAAATGCTTCTTATATGGATGCTGTCAGACTAGCTCACCATAAGCAGCCTGACCGTCTGCGGATACCACTGCCCGCCACGCTTCGGGAAGTGTCCTGCTTGTGCCAGACGTAGACCGATTTCGCGCAAGCTGTGCCCCTGTTCCTTTAGATACAGAGCAAGCCCTCTCGGGTTGCTTCTGTCGTGATAGACCGCCCAGCGCAGGAGATCCTTGACAGATTGAACGGTGTACTTTGCTGCGTTTTGAGGACGAAGGTTCTGGCGGTTTAGCTCGTCGGCGATCTCGCGATAGATCCGCCCACTGCTGCGCAGCTCGTACGCGATGCGATGAGCGGTTCGCTTGTCGTAGATGGCGTCACTCTCAACGGCGCGTGCCTTGTGAATTCCCATCGTGCGCAGCAGTTCGTAAATCTTGCAGTCCGTCCACAACGGATTCCCATATCGCGGCTTTACGCCCGCTTCATTGAGTCGCTTCGCGATCTCTGCCATTCCTACACCGTCGCGATACCACGCAATCAGCCGTTCCAACCATGGGTGCGTTTCGGAACACGGAACAAGCCGCTTGATCTTGCCGTCAGCGACCTTCGTGAAACCAAACGGAACCTTTCCGTAGTACCCACCTTGCTCGATGATGTGACGAATCGACGCCCGCACTCGCTCACCCGTGTTCTGTCTCTCTATCTGTCCGATGATCGCGAGGAACGGAAGGAGCATCTTCGACACCGGCTCAAACGTGTTGATCCCATCTCGAATCGCGACGAGGTTGCAGCCGCACGGATCTAGCAAGTCCTCATTCATCGAACAGAGATCGCGCAGAGATCGTGTGAGCCGATCCAGCTTCGTCACCAGCACAGCAGAGATCGCGCCGTCTGCACTCTTGATGGCTCGCACCATTCTCTGAAACGCGGGCCGGTCGGTGTTCTTTGCAGAGAATCCGCCGTCCACGAAAATCTCTTCGATGAGCCAGCCTCGGTCAGTGGCGAAGCGCTTGATCTCCTCTTGCTGCGCGTCCAAAGAGAGCCCGTATTGTACCTGCATGTCAGTAGACACGCGACAGTACCCAAAGACTCGAATTGTGTTGTCTGTATTACGAGCTGGTGAGAGGTGAGCAGTATTCCTAGCGTTCCGTATTCTGTGAGGATTCATGTCCTGTTTCTCCGTCGGTGTGACCTTTAGTGACCAACCAGGGAACAGAACGTATTTTTATTGTAAGCTTCACGATGGATGATGCCTCTCTTGTGCGCCACGCTCATCGCTTCGGCAATCTGCCGATAGATCGAAAGGGAGGGCCGTTCCTTCCCGCGATCGAGTAGATCCTGCAGGGAGCCATCGGGGATAAGCTCCATGATGATATAGGGGTGCTCATCAGCAGTACCGCAGTCGTAGATCTCGACGATGTGCGGATGCTTGGCCCGGCTGGCGCTCCGTGCTTCATTGAAGAAGCGTTCGACTGCGGATGCTGGTGTGTCGGGCCGCAAGATCTTGATGGCGCGCCGATCGCCAAGTTGCTCGTGGACCGCCTCGTAGACGGTGCCGTAGCCACCCTTTCCGAGTTCCCGGTGGAGTAGGTAATTACCGACTTTGTTCAAGGATTTCTTCAGAACGGGCGGATGCAACTGCTCCGCCACGGCGCGCATGGTTGGCCGATCCTCTGGCTTCTTCTCCAGCATGGCCAGGCAAAGCGCCGCAAGCTCCGTCGGGATGTTCGGCTCGAGCAGTGGCGGAGGACGCTCCATGTTGTGCAGCCTCATGAGCTGAAGCGGGGTTCCGGAAAAAGGACGCCGTCCGCTGAGCGCCTCGTAGAGAATTACGCCCAGAGCATAGACGTCGGCCTTGTCCGTGACTTGGCTAGCATCCCCCCATTGCTCGGGCGCAGTGTACTCCACCGCTCCCACCATCCCGACCGTCTGCGGGCGCGGGTCGCTGCGAGATCGCAGTTCCTCGGAGACCTTGGCCAGGCCGAAGTCAAGCACCTTGATGCGCGGATCCGGTTCTTCAAGAATCATCACGTTGTTGGGCGTGAGATCCCGGTGGATGATACCCTGCTCGTGCGCCACCGACATTGTCTCTGCCACCATGCGGAGCAAGGCCCGTTCGTTGGCCCTGAGCGGTCCGCGGTCGAGACGTTTGCGGAGCGTCTCGCCGCGCAATAGCTCCATGATTAGATAGGGCGCGCCGTCGGGTAGGCGGCCGCAGTTCTCAATCCGAAGTAGCCCTGGGTGGTTCACCCGATTGACCACCTGAGCCTCAACAAAAAGTCGCTTGACAAGGTCTGGATCGCTTGCATGGTAGGAATGCAAGACCTTGATCGCCACGCGGGAGTGGATGAGTGGATGCTCAGCTTCGTAGACCACAGCGAAGCCGCCGCGGCCAATCTCGCGGATGATCCGGAAGTTGGCGACGAGTTGGTCTATCATCTGGTGCCTCAAGTCATTATATTCCCTCGGGGCGACTCAGTCATCTATCTGATGAGTTTGGTTGGTCCTCGGCGAGGGCTTGAGCGGAGTCGATCTAGCACTACAAAGTCATCTGTATGTAGCGTTCGCTAAATCATCGACGGAGAGTCGTTTCCCTGGTTTCGGGCTGATTCAGACACCTCGACGAGAAGTTAGCAAACTCCAGAGATGGATGACTCTGCCGTGCTAGTCATGCTCCACAATGCAGTGAGGTAGTACTGCTGGATGGAAAGTGGGGGATTTAGTCGATGAAGTAGCCGTAACGGAGAATGAGACCCTCTGCCCCAACCACCCAGATGTCCCGGCCGTTTACTCCCCACATGCCGGTCGCCTGATAGCGTTTGCAGTCTAGGGGGGCCGACTTGGGTAGTAGGGACGGCGTACCAAGCAACTGGTTCCACCGCGCCCCATCATACCGGGCGAGGTTCATGTCGCATCCCCCAGCCCAGACGGACGTCGAGGCATTTCCCCAGACAGCACCACCTATCCCCACTGGGAAGATGACAGTAACCCCCGTCCACTGACCACGGCTCAATTGCACATAGGTGTTATCCACACCAGCGCTCCAACCATTTCCATCAGAGTCTAGCCATAACCCGAGCAGTGCCTTATCGGTGCGAGTTCCATTGATGGTTGCCCGTGACCATGAGCTTCCATCATAGTGAAGAATGGTCTCGCCGTCTCCAACCGCCCACACATCACTAACATGTCTACCTCGCACATTGCGCAGGTCCTGAGTTGTTACTGTACCGCTTTCGGCCGCTGGACTCCAGGCCGTGCCGCTGAAATGCAACAGTGTTCCTTTTGTGCCAACGGCCCAAGAATTCCTATCATCACTGGCCCAGACAGCGGTCAGGTCTTCGGTCGAGCCGCTGTTCTCTCGCAACCACTCTTTGCCATCATATCGGCGAATTGTCCCTTTTGCACCGACGACCCAAATGTTCGAGGGTCCAGTCCCAAAGATGCCATAAAGCGAGATACCTGGTTCAATGAGAGTCGGCTCTTTCCACTTCTCGCCATCGAATTGAACGATATTACCGTATTCATCTGTGAGCCATACGTTATTCGGGCCACTCGCCCAAACGGCGGTTAATCGGCTTGTTGTGACAGTGCGCTCGTTGACGCTTGGGAACGGATTCTCACGGCACCAGCCGCCCACGCAGTCGCGAGGTTTGACAACAATTGTGGCTTGGACATGTTCCCCATCTGGCCAGGACAAGGGCACCATTCCATAATGCTTATCCTGTGTTCCTCGGGCTCGGACGCTTAGTCCCACATACGGCGATGTGGCGATGTTGTCAGCCTGGATGAGAAATTTACTAGGCAGTGAAAACGTCGAGGAGTCCATTGTGGAGTGGACAGTCCTATTTTCCATCGCATCCACAAACTGAAAGTCCAGGCCTTCATATTGCCCAGATCCTTCCACAACGACCTCGAGGCACCCACCTGAAACGAAGTCGCATCGGTCATCGCAAGCTGTCACCATCCCGCCCAGCGCAAGAATGGCCATCCAGGAACATCTGGACATCCTAATCTCCTTTCAAATGGATCACATAGGGCGACTGTGTCAGCCGGATGCCAAGGCCAAGGCCAAGGCCGATGCCAATAACCGCAGTTGCGCCGCCAGCCAGGACCCAAGGCCACCAACGCCTATAAACAGGCTTTGGTGATTCCTTTTTGGACTCGGGCGGCGGATTACCCGTTTCGACTACGCATATAGCCTTCGGACCCGGCTCCGTCCGATCCTCTTTTTCCGCAGGTGGCCCGGAAGGAGTTTGCTCACTCTTGCTTTCTGGTGCCCCCGGTAGCAGCCCTGTACGAGTGCCGTTTAGTTGCTCCAAACGGCTACTCGCTTCCTGCCGCTTACTCGCGTCTCCAGACTCTAGATACCATAGGTAATAGTCGGCGGCATCGGCACGTTTGTCGCCATTGTAGATGAGTTCGGCTAGGTACCAAAGCAGGATTGGGTCGCGAACGCGCTGATACGCCTTGTCATAGCAACTCTGGGCCTGGCTGGTACGACCAGCTTGATCGTGGCGGCGTCCTGCTTCGAGCAAGCGGGCGCATTCAGAATCCAACGAGCACTTGGGGTCAGCTTTCAGCGTCGGTTGGGCACGGCTCATACGACCGACAGACAGCATCCAGGCAAGGGCCGAGAGCAGGACAAACACCTTGTACTGTAAGCGGTTCATTTGGCCAGCTTCTCAGCCCTCATTGGTGGATCCCCCCAGAACAGCATATCCCAATACTTGCTCAATCGCACCGACTAAAGCCGGTGCTCGATGCACTTCGCAAACCGTAGGAGCATCAACCGCTCGCTTTGCCCACGGTGCTGCCAGTCGATCGGTGAGCAGGTTATGCTAACGATGCTGCTACCCTGGCCTCCCTGAACCAGGAAGACTTGGCTCGTCGATTTTCTCGGTACCGCAAACGCCCCTGTTGTAACGTCGTCCCCCTTGTATTTTTCCCTAACCTGTGCTCGCCGCATGCCGCAGCAGATCCAGCACACTCGCGGCGTGCCAGACTTCGCCACGGGAGGGTAGGATTTTGTCCTTCCGCAGCTTTTCGCCGATCTGGCGCAGGCTTAGACCCTGTGCGCGCAGCGTGTGCGCCTGCTTGATCGCGATCGTCTTGTCCCGGGTCGGTCCTTGCTTCTTCTGACCGTCGGCGATTTCCTTCTTGGGTCTACGCGGCAGAGTCAGGAGTCCAGCGCGTTCTAGGATTCGATACAGAGTCGGGCGTTCCCACTCCGTACCACGCGGACGTACCCCGTCCGCAGTCAGTCTCTTCGCGATGTCCAGCACGCTCAGCCCGTCTCTGTGCATGGCGCAGATGCGCTGGATGACCTTCTGTTCGCTGGGATGAATCACGATGTTCCGCCGTCCGTGCTCGTCGGGCTCCTTCGTGTACTGCCACCCATAGGGAGCGCCCCCCACCCGCACCCCGCGCCGCTTCAGCTCGTTCATCGCTTCCTGCGTCCGCTCGCTAGTCGCCTCCCGTTCCCACTGAGCGACCGACATCAGCACGTTCAGCATCAGCTTCCCACTCGCCGACCGCGTATCGATCGAATCACTGACGGACAGAAGAGAGTACGGCAGACCTTCCCGAAAGTAGGAATCGCACAGGAATCCGAGATCCTTCACACTCCGCGTGAGCCGATCGAGCTTGACGACGACCAGCGCGTTGGCCTGATTGCTGGCCAGCATCGCCAGCGCCCGCTTGATGCCGGGCCGCTCGAGCGACTTCGCCGAAAATCCCTCATCGATCACGATATCGATCAGCTCGATGTCCTGACTGACACAGTGAGCCCGGATGCGCACCTGCTGAGCATCCAAGCTCACGCCCTCCAGGGCTTGCTGGTCCGTACTAACCCGAACGTACCCGACCGCCCGGAGTCGCCCCCCGACTCCCTGCGCCCCTCCTGACTTACGCATAATGCCTCCCCACAAAATGAGCCTGTGTGGATTTTATCATCTTATCCGAGAAGCGAGCAATGTGAATATATCTATGTGGGATTCTGTAGTGCCACCGTTCGCCTCTGCGCACCGTCTCCCATGACTCGCTTTTCAGTGCTCCTGTCAGTCTTTGTATTCCCATTGCATTCACTCCTGTTAGGGAGTGTTGTAATGGTTAAGAGCGTCGCCTGGTGGACGTTTCCGCCCGTCGCCAAGCTCCCCCTATGGGCACGCGGCAACTGCATTGCGGGAGACACCATCGGCACCAGCTTCTTCCTGCCGCTCGTGACGTGTCTGGTCTTGACGACCGTTGTTCGAAGGATGCTGCGCGCCAAGCGAATGGACTCTGTGCCGCGTTCCGCATTGCCGATTGGAATTCGCTTTTGGCCCCAACACATCGTCGGACGCGGTGCCATCGTCGGACTCCTAAGCATCCTGTTGTGTGCGCTGCCCACGCTCGCGCTGCTGACCCAGTTTGGAATCGAATCGATGAGCCGTGGCGAGGTGACGACCTACAAAGCGATCTACACCGCCGTCTTGGGAGTCCTGGTTACACCCCTGTTTGGCTGGCGTGCTCTGGCCGATCAGCCGTAACTCGCCGTTAGACTTCACCGTCGATATACAGCCAGGCTGGACCTTCTTTGCGGAAGCGACTGTGCTCGTGAAGTTCTGCGGTTTTGCCGTGTATCCGATAGCGGGCAATAAACTCCACCCGCCCCACAGAATCGAACTCTGTACCGGCTTCTGTGCTGACAACCTGGAGTCCCAACCACTCGGTCTTGTCGTGTTTCAGATCAAGCCGAGCAGGCCGCAGCGCCGGATCCCAAGTCGCAAGCAGATACCTGCTGTTGCGAAGCACAAAGGCGCTATAGCGAGATCGCATCAGCGCTTCTGCCGTCGGAGCGATCTGCCTCTGTTCCAGATACGGACCACAGCAGACCGAAAGCGGAAAGCCCCTACCGCACGGGCAGGAGCGTGCAGGATTCACTGGCACCCTTACAGACCACGAAGCTCTGCGAGCGTGCCGTTATAGATATCGAGATCGACGTTGCCGCTGATTCCCGAGACCTTGCCAGTGCTGGAATACTGCCAGAACCGGAGTCGCCCCCATGCGGGCGGCAGCGTCGGACAGCTCACTCCCCAGTGGGCATCCCACAGATAGGGCAGCGGACTTGGGGTTGGGTTGCCAATGCCACTCCAGTAGCCGGGCGCAGTGTACAGAGCGGGTAGTCGTCCCGTCCGCGACTTCACTCGCTGTAGCCAGACATTGACCCGCGCCGCAATGTTCGACGCAGAGACTCCGTCCGAAGACTCCACGTCGATCACCGGCGGAATGTCTCCGGCCCCAAAACCGACCGCGTTGAGCTGATTCACCATCAGATCAGCCTGCGCGGTCGCATCCTGACCAGGGCGGAAGAACTGGTACGCACCGACGGTCAAACCGGCCGCTTTGGCGCCCTTCCAATTGGTCACAAACTTCGGATCCATAAAGCCCGTGCCATCGCTCACGCGGATGATCGCAAACTGCTTTCCGGCAGCCTTCACAGAGGCCCAGTTGATCGTTCCCTGGTAATAGGAAACGTCGATTCCGTAGACCTTGTTTGACCCCGGACAGACCGTGGCTTGTTCGCTGTACTGACCGTCAGCAATCGAGCTACCTGCGGTGCCTTCTTCCTGGCCTTCCTTCCCAAGTGGGCTGCCACAAGCAAACAGAGACATCGCGAGCGGGAACACAAGCAAGGATCGGTTCTTCATGGGAGTTTCCTTTCAGAATCGTAAAAGCGGCCCGAAAGCCGGAGTCGCTAGGTGTTAGCGCGCACTATTGCACGGCGCGTACCAGCTTCAGCAAAATCTTTCTCGACGGAAATCGTCCGGGTTTCGCAAGGCTGCGTGGGACTCTACTCCCCACCATGATGGACACTGGCAGCGATTCGGCTTACAAGCGTCTGTATGACAGAAAACACCGCCCCCGAAGCCCCCGAATCGAGGCCCTCGCCGCCGAGCGCGCCCCCCTCTGTGGCGACCATCACACTCGGTCAACAGATCGCGGGAGGGCTCCTTATCTTCAATGCCATCTTCGTGCTACTCAGCGCGGGCCTGATCCCTGCCGATCCCAAGCTCGGCCCCATGTTTGCGCCAGCTCGCAGCATCATGCCTGCGATCATTGATGTCCTCATTGGTGCGTCTCTGCTTTCCAAAAAACCCAAGTACGTCACCTGGGCGATTCTGCGCGTGGTGCTCGGAACCGTTCTGTTTACTGCGCTGTCGATCACCAAAGATCCAATGATGGCGGCTTCCCAGGTCATGATTGGAGGCTCTCTGCTGCTGCTGCTGCTCGGCGATCCCGGACGGCCTCGGCTCGTCGCTGGTGGAGCGATGTTCTTCGTGTACGCGCTCCTCAACATCGCGGGACTTAGCGCCACCGCGCTGGGCATCAATCCACTTGGTCCCGTGATTCAGATGGCCATTGGTGACATCGAGCCGGGTACGGTTTCGGTGGTGACTGGGAATGCCTCGCACTATCGGGTGAAGACGCCGTCATCCCGCTGGTATCTGCGAACCGAGAAGGCCGCCAAGAAGAACAATGAACTGTCCGATCGCTGGCTGACCCGTCCTGACCTCGACGCCCATGTCCTGATCATTGCCGAACGGGAGCCCGGCAAGCAGCTCTCTGTGGATCTGCTGGCCGACGCAGTCGTGGAAAACGCCAAGCGGGTCTCGGTCGACTTCGAGGTCGTGAGCCGTGAGTCGATGAAGAGCAATCCCAAAAAGGGTCGTATCATTCACACTCGATCGACCGTAGACAACCTGGCCCTCGAAAATCTCAACGGAGTGATTGCGGTCTACGAACACGGTTACCAGATCATCGCGTTTGCCCCGCGAGTCTCGTTTCCCAAAGTGGAAGCAGAGCTGCGCAGCATCATCGAGTCCTTTGAGCTTCCCACCGATGTGAAGCCGGGCCTCCCTGATGATGCGGAACCCGGCACGGTGTCGACGGTCACTGGTCAGCTCCAGTCCTATGTTCTGACCGCACCGGATGGCAACTGGTATCTGCGCAAAGAGGCTGTCGCCAAGAAAGACAACCCGCTTTCCGATCGCTGGATCACCCGACCCGAGCTAGATGCCCACATCATGGTGATTGCCGAACTCGTGGAAGGGGCCGATTTGGATCCCGATCACTATGCCAATGCGGTCGCCGATGCCCTTCAGGCCAATAGCGGCGCCACCATTTTATCCCGCGAGCCGGTGACGAGCGATCCCAAGCATGGACGAATCCTGTACGCAACAGCGACGGTCAACGGACTTCCCATCGCCTACTCGTACGGCTGCTTTGCACGCGGCGAGCAAGCCTTCCAAGTGGTCGCCTTCGCGCATCAGGATCAGTATCAGGAAGTCAAGGAAGCGTTCCGCAAAGCCATCGAAACCTTCCAGCTTCCGCCGCCGCGCAAACCCAGAAAATAGCGCCCACGTCCGAAGTCAACTGACAGACCCCGCTTTTGTGATAGAAGGGTTGCGGGAGCGTGTCCGGGACTGGTGCCCGGCCCAGTCTTCAAAATTGGTGGGACCGGTGTAAAAACCGGTTCGGCGGGTTCGATTCCCGTACACTCCCGTTTTCGTCGCTGCGATGGGGTGCAGAAAGTCGGCTAAAGCGGGGGTTTTGGTGGGTTCGGCGTGCGGTTGGTGGTCCAAATGTGGTCCAAGAAATCGGCGCGAATAACTCTGCTACTCCAGCACCTCCTGCAACTGTTCCGATGCGGTCTGCAACCGCTGACCCAGTTCCTTGAATCGCTCCACGGCCTGGGCAACCAAGGCGAGGTCTTTCTGCGCAACAGCCTGCTGTAGCTCCGATTCAGTGCCCTGAAGTTCTTTCAGTGCCTCACGAAACGCGACGATTTTTCCCTGGACGGTTTTGAGGTCTGACGTGGCTGCTTCCAGTTGCGCCACGACCGTGCTGACAGTTGTCTTCTTCAAGTTCCACTCCATCGATGTTGTCTGAGGGGTTTGGCAACGACCGCCTTTGAACACCAAAGTGCGGCTGCCAATGACACCGACCGCTGGTAGCAGATGGGTCTGACAACGAGGTCAGGAGGGCTCTTCGCAGCGACGAAGCGTGGTTCAACTTTACCGATGGCGGGACCGAGCAGGCTTACCGAGTTCGTCCAAGTAGCGGACGACATCGCCCCGCACAAAGTACCTTCGTCGACCATCGTATCGAGCCAACTTCGCGAGTTGAGGACGGCGCGATAGGAGTTGCTGGAAGCGATGCGCCACATCATCCCGCACGGCTTGGTGCTTCACGCGCCACGTTCGCCATTCCGGGGTGCCTTTGGGTGGTTCCGGTCCGGGCTCATGTTTCGGCGTGACACCAAGCAGGCTGGCGACTTGCCATGTGTCGAGTAGGGCTTCGGGCTCGGCAGAGCTCGTGCCTGAGAACGGTAGGGCCTTGCTCAGCCGCTCGAAGAACACGTCCATCAGCTCCCCAACGGTGAGGTCAATGACGCGGCATTCATCGGTGATGGCCCTGCGTGGGGGCATGAAAGAACTACTATCTGAATTTAATAAGTATTTTTCAATACTTATGTTCTTCAAACAGCCAGTCCTTCCAGCTCTGTTACGGACACCGCCGAACGACAATCCGGGGACGGGTAGAGAGACGGATGCGGGCTGCGGCACCTTCGCGTTCCAGCGGGCTTGGTTCACCGTCGGCACTTAGCGTTCCTCCCTGTGAACGTCGTCGTTACCGTCCGTCAGAACGGCACAGACCGGAAGCGGGACTTCACCAACAAGCGCGGCTTCGGTTCCTCCGGGCATCGTCCGAACCGTTCGCCACGCGGAAGAGAACACCGTTTCCGCGCAGACCTCACGGGCAATGGTGAAGTACCACTGTGCTTCGGGGACGCCCGCTTCCCAGAGAGCTGCCACCAATCGTTTCATCCGCTGTTCTGTGGGGACCACGCACAGGACTCTCCAGTCCACAACATTCAGGAGTGGCGTTCCGTGCGCCTGAAGGTCGGCATAGGGTTTCCCTTTGTGTCGTGCGACGTATGCCGGGCTTTCGGTCGCCAAGTCTATTTCAATCGCCCACGCAAGTCGCTGACCAGCCTGGTTCCGCAGAACGGCTACGGCGTCTGGTATCTGGGTTGATGCCGACAGTTTGCGGCTGCGACGAATCGACGATTCAGTCAGGAAGGACTCCAGCACGATGCCTTCGCTCTGGTGAGCGGCCCGATACAGGGACGCAGCCAGATGAGCACCGACATCGTGATGTCGGAGTGGGAGCTTGCCGATGCCGCGTAGAACGTGGAATTCGTCGATGCGACGGTCGAGTGTTTCGGCGAGCAGGACCGCTCCGCGCTTCGTCAGTCCAAAGTGAGAAGGCACCTCCTGAGCCGTTACGAAGACATTGACCAACCCGTGATTCCTCAGTTTGCGTAGGGAACGTCTGGCGACTGCGACACTGACCCCCAAGCGTTCTTGGTAGACCGAGGTTGCGACAGGCTGCGCTTCAGCGATGAAGACCAGACCTTCCACTTCCCGTGGCATGAGTCGCGAACGACCGGGGTGCTGCCGCATGGTGCGCTTGCATGACTTCTTCATCCGCGCCTCCGCAAAGGATTTCTGACCGACCGACCGCACGGACACATCAGGTAGCTTCGCTCGCCACACGCCGGGCAGGCGGAGAGGCCGGAACCTGAAAACACGACGCCACACGAACAACGCCAGCCGCCGTGAAGCACTACGTCATGACCGGCGGGGCATCGGACGGAGGGAGCCATCAGCAGACGGCGTTCACGCATGCCCCCGATGAGCAAACGGAGTGCATCAACCGTGAGCGTGAACGGCACGATGCTGAGTGCGAGCGCGAGCAGGAGAAGTCGGGTCGAGAGGGACGCCTTCACAGATAGAACCCAGAAAAAAACGGTTCTGGTCATGGCAGCACCAAGCGGGGCCGAGCTGACCGTGTTGACGTGATTGGTGGTTGAACACCGACCGGAGCATCTTTTGCTGCCGCCTCTGCTCGGTACGTGACTCGTTCACTTTGTTTCTGAAGTTCAGCGAATGGCACCCCGAATCGTCCCCGGCGACAGGCTTCACGAACGTCGGCAGGAACATCACCCGACCGGCTCTGCGCTTCTGCGTAGGGTACGGCCAGCGTTCTGATGAGGTCCGCTCGTCCGGCTACCAAGTCCGAGAGGAGCGCGTGCCGTGGCGGCAGTTTCGAGAGGCGTTCGATAAGTCGCTTACGCTCGGCGTCTTTCCCGAGGAGCTGGTCAGGTCTCTCCGGGTCGAGGCAACGGCCCGTCACCGGGAGGAGCGGCAGGACGTGCTCGACATCTTTTTCCGTTGGACGGAATGCCCAATGGACACTGATGTTGGTCAGGAGCGAGCGCAGTAAACTCGTGTCGGCAATCTGCCCGAGCGTTTGGTTTGCCAGGATGAGACTCACCTGACGAAAGCGCGCTTGGGCGAGTGTGCGTTCCAGTTCCGCACCCG
>WBZP01004942.1_pt1 | contig 13707 bp, 24 predicted proteins | sample 5204301 | NCBI WGS metagenome assembly WBZP01 (sample SAMN12412401, study PRJNA552823) | activated sludge metagenome | isolation source: activated sludge from nitrification reactor of wastewater treatment plant... | place: USA: Pennsylvania | collected 2017 | reverse complement strand
CCCGGTCGTCGCGCACCGGGGACGGGGGCGGGGCGCCGTGGGGTCAGGAACGCTCCAGAACGAGAAAGGCCCCCGGTCCGCGTGGGACCAGGGGCCTATGCTCGCGCGTCGGGAGCTGCTACCCGCGTGAGCGTCTCTCGAAGTCGTTTGCGATGGCGCGTAAGAGTTCCGCCGCGAGACGGTGCTCGATGTTCGTCGCCGCGGTGACGACGCCGGTCGTCCTGTTCGTGATGACGGTGACGTTGAAGACGTTCACCATGCTCATGGGGTCGAGCGTCTTCGACAGGTTCCGATGGAGGTCGCACTGGAACCGGAGCAGGTCGTTGTTGACCTCCTCCTTGAGTTTCTCCTCTATCGGGAGTTCGAGGATTTTCTTCGCTATGTCATTCATCGTCGTCTTCCTCTCCGTCCGGGTCGGCTGCGAGTGCGTCGCGCCACCCGCGGTCGTAGGCGACCGAGACGACCAGCTTGAGTCGGTCTGTGAGCGCGACCAGCTCTCGCTCGATGGTCCAGATGCCGACTATCGGTTGGTTGCCGACGAGGTCCTTCATAGCTCTTGCCTTCAGCTCGTCGTGTTTCACGTTGCCTCCTTCTTGAGCATGCTCTTCGGGACGATCACCATCTTACGGAGCTGCCCGTACCTGATGAACACGGACTGCGTCGTGCCGCGCAGGTCGCGCGCGCTGACGTACCTACCCATGTTCTCGGGTGGGTGGACGTCTGCGATCACGAAGTCCGCGCCTCCCTCGAACGCGGCGAGTGCGTCGCGTTGCGACTTGTAGTCTCGCCCGTAGGCGGGTGTCAGGGTCATCGTGTTCGCCTCCTGCGGACGTCCGCGTAGTCGACGAACAGGGGTTTGAACAACGAGTCCGACTTCATGCGGTTGACGCATTCGACATGACGCGCGTCGTGCTTGGTGACTTGAATGTGGACCGTTCTCGGTTTTTCGGGAGATCGGTCGTCGGCACACTGTGCAGTTCTCCATCATTCCGCCTTTCCTTTCTCTGCTCGCTTGCGAGCGCGGTTCAGCGCGAGCTGCCAAACCGCGCGGAGGCTGTCTTGCTTGCTGTACTCCCCGCGACGTACCTCCCACCAGTCGCGGAGCGATCCGCCGTCTTTCTCGTCCGACGCCACGGCGCCAGGACACGGCTTCACGAGCCCGAGGTACGCTTCGACTTCGGCGGCCGACAGCGGTCTACCTAGTCGTTTGTACCATCCGACGGGCTTCTTCTTCAACGTCCGCCGAGCTGCCTCGGCCATCTTACCCCATCTCGGCATGCGAACCTCCTGGAACGACGAGCCCCAGCCGGTGTAGAGCCGGCTGGGGCTTGGGCCGCGCAATCCTAGGATTACTCGTCGTCGCCCTCGTCCTCTTCCTCTTCCTCTTCTCCCTCTTCCTCCTCGTTCGCAGCCTTCATGCCGGCGTTCACGCCGTCGTTGAAGGCCGCGACGATCGCCCTCTCGATCCTCTTCTGGTCCTTGGGTTCCTTCTTCGAGAACCCGGAGGGCAGCTCGACGCACTCCCAGAGGAAGTCCGTCGGGTTCTGCGTGACGATCGTGATGTGTCCCAGCTCCTTGAGGAGCCCGAGCAGGGCGCCGAGGTCGTGAGCCTCGGTCTTCTTCGACTCGATCCAGCCGTCCTTCCCGCGACCCGTGGGGGTCGTGCCGGCCTTCTCGCTCAGGACGCGGTCGAAGTTCTCCGATAGCTCTTCCGCCGAGGGACGCTTCTCGGGCGGGAGGGACATCATCAGGACTTCCTTCTCCATCTGGTCGTTCGTGAGCTTGATCGGCGAGGTCCGCCACTTCTCGAGCAACCCCGGCGCGACGCTGAGCGCGTCGTAGAACCGGTGGAGCTTCGAGACGTACGGCTGGCTCTTGCCGATCTTGCTCGCGATCGCGCTGTCGTTGAGCTTGAAGGTCTTCACCAGCTCCCCGACGAACGCGCACAGGTCGGGACCGCTGATGTCCTCGCGTGCGATGTTCTCGATGCCGTTCACGAGACGGGCTTCCTGGTCGGTCATCTCCCGAACCACGGCGCGGACGAGTCCGCGCTGCGCTTCGGTCGGCCCGTTGAAGCCGGCCTTCTCGGCGTGCTCCAGGACGGCGCGGTATCGCCGGAATCCGGCGACGACGCGGACCTTGCCGCCGGCCTTCGCCGGCGGACGACAGATGATCGGCTCGACGTTCGTGCCGGTCTCCAGGATGCTGTTCATGAACGCGACCCAGTCACCGTGCTCGTTGACCTTCTCCTTCTTCTTTGACTTCTTCGGCTTCTCGGCCTCGTCGGACGGCGCGTCGGCCGTCTTTTCGATGTCGAGCCAGAACGCGCCCGACCGGCTGTTCCAGTCGTAGTCGGCGTGGATCTGGCGCACGTCCAGGAAGAGGATCTTCTCCTCCTGCACGTTGTCGCCGTTGAGCTTGGAAGTGGGAGTTGTCGCCTTTTGAGTCGTTGTCATTGTTCGTTACCTTTCGTCCAGGTGGTTTGTTCTACGACCTACGCTAAACCTGGGATTAGCGTGGGTCGGTTTTCTCGCCCCGTCGCCGTTCCTATCGGCGCGACGGTTGAGCCGGTGTCCGAGCGGCCCGGTCGCGTGATGGCGACGCGGGCGGGTCGGTCGGGGGTTGTCAAGGAGCGCGCGCAAGCGGCGCGAAACGCGAAGAAGTAACCTGCAAGCGGCGTGCCGCGGCCGTAAACTCGCGAAACTATTGGTAAAACCGTGGACGGTGCGTAGACCGTTTTGCGCGGTCGTCGGACGTTCAGCGTAGACGCTTTCGCGGGTTCGCGTAGAGCCATACGCACGGTCAACGCTTGCGTCCTTTTTTGTCGTCCTTCGGGTCGGGAGGCTTCGGGGAGTGTCCTCGCTCACCGAGGATGGTGTGTTCTTTCACGCCGCTCGCGCCGTGACGGTTCTTGATGCTGACGATCACGCGCTCGTCTGCCGTCTCGGCGTACATCACGAGCGTCACGTCTACGTCGTGTTGGAGGGTGAGCCTGCCGGCGAAGAAGTCGTCTTTCGTCGCGTGGTCGATCACTATCGCGTGCGATCTGTTCGCGACGACGTGCTTCTTCAGAGCGCGCATGACCTCGATGGCGTCCGCGTCGTTGTTAGCTCCGACGAGCCCAGGGAGAGAGTCGAGGATGATGAGCTCACACGGGGACCCGCTCTCGAGAGCCCCGTCGATGTGGGCGCCGCCGAGTGCGTTGTATATTTCGACGCGGTCGAGGATCTCGGGGACCGCGATCCTCGTCGCGCGCGCTTTGACGTCGACCTCGGACTCCTCCGACGCGATGTAGAGGCAGCTCACCACGTGACCGGACAACTGGAGCGCGAGGGTGCTCTTCCCGCACCCGGGCTCGCCGCCGAGCATGGTGATGCACCCTCGTGGGTACCCTCCACCTGTGGCGAGTGCGCCGATCGCGTCGCAGCCGATCCGCTCGACGTGAGTCGATTCGACTTCCCGGAGCTTCCTCCGGTTCCTCGCCGTCGTGGAGCCGACGTTCCACCGCCGACACGACGGGCACCTCGACGAGCCTGTCGGTATCGGGGTGTCGCACAACGAGCACTTCATCGCGGTAATCCTAGGTTTAGTCCACAGAACGGGGTGTTGACTTTTTGACGTAATTATGCTAGCATGTCTGGAGTAAGATGGCAAGGTGTCATCGGGAAGAGAAACTAAAGACAATGACGAAAAAGACGGAAACCAGCTCCAATCCTGAGATTACCGGGAAGACCCCCGGACTCGTGCTCGCGGCCGACTTCGACGACATCGAGGTCGCCGCACCCGACGAGAACGTCGGGCTCGCGGAGATCCTCGCCGCGCTCGTGGACCCGACGACGGGTGAAGCGCTCGACCCGAAGGAGTGGGAAGCTTCGATCGTCGGGTCGGACTACTTCTGGCCGGCGATGCAGGGACTTGTCATCAAGGGGAAGATCCTCGGGGTCGACGAGCGGACCACGAGCTTCGTGGTCGACGGGAAGCAGCTCGTGGCGCGGTTCTACACGGTGGAGCTGACGGCCCCGTGCGTGGCGATCCGCTCCGCGGACATGCGCCCCGGACAGCCTCTCCCGAAGCCGGTCCAATGCAACCCCGGACAGCACGTCGCCGTCCTGGAGCGCACGATCCTGCGACGCTTGGAGAACGACATCGGTCGCGAGGTGATCGTGATCTGCGACGGCAAGGGTCGGACGAAGCGAGGTCTCGACCTCTGGCGGTTCCGATCCTTCCGCAAGGTCGAGGTCCAGGTCGTCAGCCAGGGCGCTCTCGACGGGTCGCCGTCGCCGCGCGCGCTTCCTCCGAACGCGAGCTGACCTCGGATGGCCAGGCCGACGAGACCATACGGCCGCAGGAGCGTCGCGAGCTACGAGCGCGACCGCGAGTACCTACTGAGGCTCCGCAACGCCGTTTACCTCGACTGCGATCTCGACTCGGACAGGGTCAAGGACGTGTGCGCGAGGATCGACGGCCTGATACTCGCGCTCCGAGACTTGTCCCCAGCGCAGAAGAGGGCGGTCGGCGAGTGAACAAAAAAAAAGCCCCCCCCGACGGAAAGGCGGCAAACCGTCGGGGGGGGCCCGGTCGTCTTCGAGACTGCGCAGCGGAGGGGGGGTACGCCGCGCCTGAAACGATCGACCTACAACTACGGTAACCTAAAACTAGGATTAGGGCAAGATGTCAGTTGTTACCGTGCGAAAGTATAAGTCGGACGAATCTCAGTCGTTTGAGATCGAAGACGGAGAATGTCCCGCATGCGAAGCGATACGGAGATTCGGTTGCGGTGACGGAGTCGTTTTCCTCGTTTGTGGTGATAAGATATACCGATGTGACGTCGGAGGAGTCTTCAGGTTTGGGTATGTCCTATGTGGGGAGACTACCTTCGAGTTGGCGGACGAGGAGCTAGCGACATGAAACCGCTTTTGGTGGGGGAGTGCTACGACGGGGAGTGCCTGGGTCTAGACACCATGTCCGGTTTCAGGCTCTGCGCGATCATGGGAGTGGACCCCGACGACTACCTGGAGCGGTACGTCAGGAGGAACTTGTGTCCAGGCGGGCTCTGGGATCCCGCGGTGGCCGTCGCGGCGGCGAAGAGGATCGTCCTGAATGCGATGTTCCAGATAGGTTCGACCAAGGTCGTCCTCCTCGGTCGCCGAGTCGCGGACGCATTCAAGGAGGCGCTGGAAGACCTCGGCGTGAATGACTTGTCGAAGTTGGAGCTGCTCGAGGGGTATTGTTGCTTCGGTGACTCGAACTCGGTCGAGATTGTCTTTGTCGTTCTTCCGCACCCGAGCGGGAAGTCTCGCGTGTGGAACGACCCGAAGTCGCTCCGTCGCGCCAGGGCGCTCCTAGTGGAGGCTGAAGTCGTGCCAGCGACGCCGATCTTCGTGCCGAGGAAGCGCGTCGGGAGACACGGGAAGTGAAGTACCTCGGCGGCAAGAGGCAGATCGCGGGTTGGGTCGAGGAGCAGGTCCTCGCGAGGGCGACGGAGCGAAGCCGGTACGTGGAGCCGTTTGTCGGTGGCGCTTCGGTGTGGATGCGTCTCGCACCGCAGTTCGCGGAAGCGCATGGGTCGGACGCCCACCCGGACCTCGTGCTCTACCTGAACGCCCTACGCGACGGGTGGGTTCCACCGAGGGAGATGTCCGTCGAGGAGTACCAGGCGCTGCGGGCTGCGGAGCCGTCGGCGCTTCGCGGACACGTCGGGTTTAACTGCTCGTTCGGCGGCATGTTCTTCCGTGGGTGGCATGGGGACCTTTTGGACCCGCGAGGGAGGACGAGGACGGAGGACGCTTATCGGGCCGCGGTGCGGGACGCCCCCATGCTCCGTAGATGCCCGCCAATCCTAAGATTAGACTACCGGCAGGTCGAGGTCCGCGAGGGCGACGTCGTGTACTGCGACCCGCCGTACCACGGGACTGAGGAGTATAGCGTCGGGTTCTGCTCATACGCTTTTTGGCTCGTGGCGTCCAGGTGGGTCAGGCTCGGTGCCGTCGTCGTGGTGAGCGAGGAGACGGCGCCCGACGACTGGGTGATCGTGGCGCGTAAGACCCGCAGCTCGATGGTCGGCTATGACTCACGGACAGGGGAGCGGAACGTCGCAGAGCGGACGGAGCGGATCTTCGTACACGAGTCGCAGGTGACGCGGCCGGAGCGAGCGAGGCACGAGTCGCGAGGGTGGCCAGCGATCGAATGAAAGGAAGGCGGACGATGGGAGACATGAAGAAAGTGGCTTCGCGTGTCGAGGAGGACGTGTGATGGGAACGACACTACACGCGGCGATCGAGGTGTTCAATCAGAAGACCGAGCACACCAAAGGTCACTGGTGGACAGACGTGCCGGAAGTTTGTCTCGGGAAAGACTACGAGCTAATGAACGCGCTCACAGAAGCCGGTGCTTCTGACGGGTGGCCGACATTAGAGCCGGACGAGGACAGGGAAGCGCTTCAATGGGCGACAGCAGAGCAGTTCCTCAAAGCGGTCGAGATCGCCGAAGCCTCGGTGAGGGAAGGGTACGACGAGAGCCACGCTGAGATAGTCAGAGGTGTTGTCGCACTCTTGGGTGTCTACAAGAGGCCCGTTCGGCTGCTCTTCTGGAGGGAGTGATTATTGACCAGAGTCGAGCACGTCGGTCTCAGGCTCATGGTCGAGCACCTCGGCGTCCGCAAGGTTGCTGAGCGGTTCGGGGTGACGGAGCGGACGGTCAAGGAGTGGATCAAGCGGGGGCTCCCGAAAAAGCGCGTCGCCGAGGTCACGAAGCGAGCGAAGTATAGCGAACGATCGAGTCGAGGTGCCGCGAGGAAGAGCAGGTATAAGGAGCTTGGGTGGACGAGGGTCAAGAACTTCGCCGCGGTCGACGAGATGATCGGCGCCGAGCCCGGTCACGCGAAGGAGCGCTGGAAGCGACGCCAGGTGTGGTGGAACAAGAACAGGCCGGACGAGCGGCTCCCGCGACGGATCGACATCATGCGCGACAAAGAGGGCCGGCTCCTCTACGTGAACGGGGACCAGGTCGTGTGGCGCGGGTACCTCGTGAACAACTATCTGTTTTGGACGCCGGCGACGTACCTCGACGGGTACGACACCGACGACGAGTTCAAGCAGGCGTACGAGACTCTGACGAACACGACCGTCAGGATCTTCTTCTAATCCCAGGATTAGCGAAGGAGGCGACGAATGAGGAGGATAACGATGGTTCTGCTGGTAGTAGCGTGCAGTTCGACGAGCGTCAACGAGGGATCGCTCACACTCGTGGACGCCAGCGTCAGCGAGACAGATTCGGATATCGCCGATGCGGCGGTCGAAAGCGTCCCGGACTCGAATTCAGAAGAGGTCGCACAAGACGGAGAACCGGACGTCGTCGACGTCGACGTGGTCAAGGATGCGTCGCTCGACGACGATGCACAGGAGGCGATCGATCCTTGTGTCGGTTGCGACTACACTAAGGCTTGTCCACCGATCTACGCCGGACCTAACTGGACGGTGTCGTGCGAGGCGTCTTGCGTGTGCTCTTGTCCGACCGGGATAACTTGCAGTCACCTGGACGGTGGGTTGACTTATCACTGCGCCACGAGCGCGAGTAGTTGCTAATACTAGGATTAGGATGATGAACGAGCGTTCTGTGTTCTTCGTGGAACGAGCCCGGGGCGTTCGAGCGGGCGCGAGCCGTGCTCAGAGAGGCTGGTGTGTTGTGACGATGCGTAGAGCTATGGGAGAAGCCTGGGCCGTGTTCGAGGCGCTGCGACGACTCGGCTTCAGTTCGGATGACATCTTCTTCCAAGTCGGAGGGGAGGTGTCTCGCGGCGTGTACCAAATCTGCATCGTCTTGCGAGCCCAGAATAGGGAATTTACAGCTATCCCCTGTGCTGTGCAGGGTGACCCCGAAGAGATCGAGCGGCAATGGCTACAGTTCGCCCAAGCCGTCGTGAATGGCACGGTGGCTGAGACGGAATTGGGTGAGATCTGGAAGAACTCGCAAGCCCTGCTCGGCGCGGTGAGCCTCTGCGCGGCCCTCCTACGCAAAGGTTTTTCCTTCAACGCAACTCTGAATTGACTCGACGGCTCGTTCTGGAAATGAATGACATCCCACACAAGCGCACGTGCTCGCTCCGGTGCTACGTCTGCGACCGCTCGGCCGAGATCGAGGAGGGTGTCGTCGCAGGTGTCTACTTCTCGAGACCACCTCTGAACTGGAGCAAGGACAAGAACGGGAACGACCGCTGCCCGAGACACGGCGTCGAGGGTCGGTTCGTGACGCTGGGAGATCTGATCAACGCGAAGAGGAGGAGTCCTTGAACGACGCCTACAGAGACGTGACTGCTGAGCAGAGGATCGCCGATCTGAAAGCGGCGCTGGTGAAAGCCCAGGACGAGGTCACCTGCCTCAAACAACAGGTCACCTGCCTCAAACGGCAGCGTCTCCAGAAAGTCTTGGAGTACGTGGCGAACCCGTTCTGGTGGATGCTCCTCTTCGTGGCCGTCGTCGGCTCGGTTATCGCATTCAAGGTAGCGGCTAGCGACGGCAAGATCGACTACTGCTACGTCGACACACCCAACAACGAAAGACGTATCCTCTATGGTCATCGGCCGTGGCGCATGGACGCCTCTCTCAAGTCTCTACCCTCGAAGGAGGATCCGACCCCGCTCTTTGCCCTGGCGAAAGAGATCGAGTGCCCCATTCGGTGAGTCGTAAGTCCGAAGAGGGCAATCCGTCGCGCTCTGGCCACGGAGTAGACGTTAGAGTATCTGCGTGACCGACCTGGACAAGATCCGCAAGCTGCTCGAGCGCGCCGCGCACGGGTCCACTCCCGTCGAGGAGGCTCGGACGTCCGCCGTCATCGGAATGCGGTCACCTGTTCCCCGAACCAGGGTGTAGGCGGTGTACGGTGAAGACAATGATCTTGAACGGCGTCTTCGGAAAGATGAAAGACATGAGCGGTGTCGAGGATAAGGTAACGTGTATGGTTTGCGGGCGGTCGCACTTCGAGGGGCTTGGCAGGTGCCCGGTGTGCGCTGTCGGGAAGCTGGAGCTGTCGAAGGAGGCGAAGATGAGCGAGAAGAAAGACGGTGTGCCGGAAGAGACTGGGAGGGCGATGGACGAGGTGCTCGACGAGCTGGATCGTGCGGTGGACTGCTTCGACCCGTTCGCCAGCGCTCACGAAGGGTACGCGATTCTCAAGGAGGAGGTCGACGAGCTGTGGGAACTCGTCAAGCGGAAGGGTGACCTCCTGAACGGGACCCCTCGTCACGAGGCGATGCGACGTGAGGCGTGTCAGGTTGCCGCGATGGCGGTCCGGTTCATGCTCGACGTGACCCCGCACCCGGACGACGTCTTCGGCGACCGGGGGATGACGGACGAGGAGGAGGCCGAGGCGTGCGAGCGTGGCGACGAGTTCACGGACACCGAGGAGGGAGGACTCTCATGATGGTGAGTATTGCAGGCGAGCTCAACTTTAAGAAGGTCGGGCCTATCGTCTATTGGATTCCACGCGAACCGTGCCTCCTCTCCATAATCCAAGCGGTCGGGGGCTCTCGACGGATCTCTCGAGTCATCGTGGGGAACTGTGTTTACTACAGCGACGACATGTTCGGGTTCGGTCGACCGGTTGTGCTCCCAGGCACCCAGGTCACGGTGGAAGTCGAGGGAGAGGTAGACGACGTCTTGATTTACTACACGGTGATGCCATGACGGCGACGCGGAAGTTCATGCTCCACAAGCGTGGGGACCTCGTGGAGGTGTTGTTCAAGGCGAGTGACCGCTTCAGGCAGATGGGGTCGTTCGCGCCGCTCGGTCGAGACAGGATCGTCGGGGTTGACACGGAGAGTCTCACGCGAGGCGGAAGCGAGGAAGTGAAGTGGAAGGACGGGAAACTGGAGACCGTCCTGGTGCCGCTTCACTTCTCAACCGGCGAGCAGGTGATCGAGGTCCACCCGGACGACGACGCGCTCGAACTGATGATCGAGGCGATTCACGAGCGGTACTCGCTACCGGAGGAGCGCCCGTCTCGCATGGCGCAGCGATCCCGCAACGACGAAGGGAAGCTCCACGGCCGCAGGGAGGTCGTGGACCCGGTGCTGCTCGTGTTCTTCAATCTGCCATACGACATCGGGCGACTCTGCGCGAAGAACCCGAGGCTCCTTAGGGCGCTCGTCAGCGGCGCTGAGACCTACGAGGTGCCGGTCGGGAGGTACGACGTCGAGGTCGCGAGGATGGTGCTCGGCGCCGGCTCGTCGCTGGAGTGGTTCGTCAGGGCTAATACTAGGATTACCAGACTGCTCGGGATCGACATGCACGGCTACTGGAAGTCCTCGCTCGCCGCGGCAGCGAAGGCAGTCGGCGTGTCGGACAAGATCGAGATCGACAAGGACTGGTACACCAGACCGTTCGAGGAGTTCGAGCCGGAGGAGTGGGAGGAGTTCAAACGGTACGCGGCTGGCGACGTCAAGAGCACGGCGGAGCTGTATCACGCCACCGTCGACCTGCTCCGCACGATCGACGCCAGAGTCGTGAAGCGGACCGGGGTCGTGCCGCCGTCAGCACCCGGTGCGGCGGCGAGGATCGCCTTCGCGAAGGCGTTCGACCTCCACCCGAAGAAGCGCTTCTGGAGGAGGTACCCGGCATGGGCGGACCAGCTCGGTTGCGACGCCTACCGCGGAGGGAGAGCGTTCTGCGCCCGACCAGGCGTCCATCGGAGGCTCGTCGTCAGGGACATCAAGTCGGCGTACCCCTACGCCATGACGCAGCTCCCAGACCCGGTCACTGTGAGGTGCGAGCGGCTCTCGTCGCGGGACGGAGCCGGCTTCGAGGCGCTAATCCCAGGATTAACTGGGAGGTTCGGGGTCCTCGTGATCGATGGCGAGGGACTCGATCCGGTCTACCCGGCTCTGCGGACACACGACGACGCGAGGGGCAGGCTGCGCGGGGTCTACGGCAAGTTCAGGAAGCAGGCTGCGACGATCCCCGAGGTCCTGATCGGCGTAGCGGCCGGGACGCTCCGGGTGGACGCGCTTCGCGACGGCGTCGTCATGCGCGGTGAGAACGAGCTCTCCTTCCTGCGGAACGCGATGCTCGACTTCTTCGCCGTTAAGAACGACCCGAACAACGCTCCGCCTCTCCAGAGCATGGGGAAGCTGCTCGCGAACAGCACCTACGGGAAGCTGATCGAGGTCCAATGCAACCAGTTCTGGGTGGACAGCGACGTCATGTGTCCGCCGTTCGTGGACCTGGAGCCGGCGGCGTCCGCCCTAGCGAGGCTCTACGCGGAGTCGGATCCGGAGCACTTCGACGACGCCGCGGCGGAGCTGATCGACAGGTGGTACTCGTTCCATCTCGTCGCGTGTGAGGACCCGCTCTGCCGAGGGTGCGGACCGGAGCCGGTCGAGAGCGGGCCGACCATCCCGCTCCGACAGAGGATGTCGAGGTTCAAGAGGTACGAGTGCGGACAATACTTCATGCCGCTCTACGCTGCGCAGGTCACCGGTTTGACGAGCGCTGCGCTCGGCCTCATGGCCCGCTGCACCGAGGCGATGCAGGGCGACACGGACTCGGTCCACATGTCGGTGGAGTGCGAGCGCGGCGCCGAGCGGTTCTACGACTTGATGCACGACGCCGGGTACGGCTGGCCGAGGACCGGGCTCGGGTCGTGGAGCGTCGAGACCCCGTTCCCGAGCGACGAGAGCCTCTGCGCTAGGATCAAGCTCTACTCGCACAAGTTCGCGGACGGGAGCTTCCTCGGGTGCTACGCCTGCGGGGCGAGGGTCGGGACGCCGTGCGAGTGCCGAGACAGGCCGTATAAGCAAGCTAAGCACGGGTTCAGTAAGTACCCCGACGGGAACGCCGCGCTCCACGAGGCGATCCGCGGGATCCTTGAGGGGCGGACGGCGAGCTACGAGTCGAGACCGTCGCCGCGCAAGATTAGGGAGGCCCTTGTACACGGGCTCCCGGTCGGCGAGTTCGTGAGTAGGGAGATCAACGTCGTGGCCGGGATCGACCCTAATACCAGGATTAGCGACGGCGTGTGCTACTGGAAGTCGATGGAGGAAGCGTGATGGGCGATCCGTACCTGTTCGGATTCTACGTCGGGCTCGCGACCGCGACGTTTATCGAACTCGGCGCGCTAGTTGCGGCCGGCTTCTTCATCCGTCAGTGGAAGCTGAAGCCGAAGCCGACGAGATGCTGTCCGACGTGCGAGGCGAGCGTCGGCGAGGACGGGTTGTCTCGGGACTCGCTTTTCAAGCTGCACGTCTGTCCGAAGTGCCTCGACACCGTTCCGAGGCGATTCGCGAGGGAGGAGTTCTTGCCGGTGTGCAAGATCGTCGTGCCAAGCGGCGATACCGACGTCACCACCAGCGTCTCTCCGACTGGCGTCATGTCAGGGCGCTCGAAGCGGTAGGCCGCGTGGCGCTTGTCGAGGAAGAGTTATAGGCGCGATCGCGCTCTGCGGCGAGTGTCTCGGTAAGGAGTTCCGTACAAAGATCAAGTTGAGCAGCGCTTACGGCAAGTTCGGGTAAGAACAAGAAGGGAAGAAGGAAGATGGAACACCAGGCGAACTACGTGGTCGGTCACAAGGACGGGAAGGTGTATCTCCAGGACATGGGGGTCAAGGGAGTCGTGGATGGGAAGGAGGTCCAGATCCTCGCTCCGAGGTACGTGGCGTGGACCGCGGACCAAGCTCGACAGGTCGCCGCGATGCTGCTCGCGTCGGCTGACGCCGTCGATGGGATCGTGGACGAGGGATAGGAGGCGACCGTGAAAAAACTCGACGACTTGTGCAAGACCGCCGCAGCGAGGGGGAAGGTGATCCTCTGGAACCCCGTGGTCGGGTTCCTCGAAGTGATCGACCCCGAACCGAACGCGGCGAAGTACCTCGATCCCGTCAAAAAAAGGAGGTTGACCGAAGAGCGAAGACGTTGTACCATTGGAGTAAAGGTGCCCGTCTGACTCAAGCGACGGGGCGGTAATACCAGGATTAGAAGGAGCAAAAGGATGTCAGACGTAGTCGTTGCGCACAAGAGCACGATCCGCCGGTGGATCGAGAAGATCGCGGACGAGACCGGGAGCAAGGTCGTCAAGTCCCACGCTGCGGAGCTGGCGTACACGCTCCGCCAGATGGGAGAGGGTGGCGCGGTCGGCGCGGTCCTCGGGGCGGTCGACGCCGAGTTCGGTCTCGATGTGAAGGGCGTCCCGATGGACCTCGTCGCGTCGGCGGTCGGCGTCGGCGGCGCGATGTACTTCGCGACCGAGGACTACTCGCACGACTTGCGGAACATCGGATCGCACTCTTTCACGATCTTCACCTTCCGCAAGACGAAGGAGTTGATGCAGAAGGTGAAGATCGCCGGCGAGGGAGAGGAGTCGTCCTCGACGAGCGATGTCGGCGAGGAAGACCCGGTGGTCCAAGCCGCCAGAGACTTGTAATCTCAGGATTAGGTCGCACCAACCCCGGTAGGACGCGAAGCGAGCCCCGGGGTCGAGGTGTCAGAAGAGGGCTCGGTAGAACCCTCGCAACCCAAGGAGAACAGAATGCGACCCAATTCCAAGCAGCTTGCCATGCGCGACCCGGCCCTCGCCGCCCTGATGGGCGTCGACGCGCTGGGCGCCGACTTCGGAGCGGAGTTCGGCGATCCCGACCTCGACGACTACGGTGCGGAGTTCGGCGACGACGAAGTCGGCGACGACGACTACGGCGCCGAGTTCGGTCTCGCGAAGCGCCCTC
>WBZP01004938.1_pt1 | contig 13714 bp, 8 predicted proteins | sample 5204301 | NCBI WGS metagenome assembly WBZP01 (sample SAMN12412401, study PRJNA552823) | activated sludge metagenome | isolation source: activated sludge from nitrification reactor of wastewater treatment plant... | place: USA: Pennsylvania | collected 2017 | reverse complement strand
CGGTTTACTCCCCTGACGCAGGGATTCCGGTAAGACTGAAAGCAGAAGTATCCGGCCAGCCAACCCAATCCGTAGAAACCGAAGCAATGACAACGGTAGCCAACGCATGGGAAACCCTTACTTTCGATTTCAACAACCAGGCATCAGGAACCGCAGCATTCGACCCTTCATTTCCTTATAATATGGCCTCCATCTTCTTCAACTTCGGAACAGACGGAGCCACAGCAGGAACGAAAGTATATTATTTTGACGATGTGATGATGGCTACAGTGAGCGGTCTGAACCAAATAGACCTTCCCGTAACCTTCGACGACCCGAACGTAGATTACACCATGACTGACTTCGGTGGTAACGCTTCCGTATTGGGGCCTGACCCTGTAAATGCAGCGAATATGGTAGGGATTACGACCAAAGACGCTACCGCACAGACCTGGGCGGGAACTACATGCGGAACTCCTGCCGGCTTTGCCAATGTGATTCCGTTTACACCGACTAACAGAACAATAACCGTAAAAGTATATTCTCCGGCAGCAGGCGTTTCTATTAAATTAAAAGCAGAAGTAGCAGGACAGCCTGCGCAATCTGTAGAAACGGATGCCTTGACTACCGTAGCCAACGCATGGGAAACCCTGACTTTTGACTTCAACAACAACTCTCCGGGAACACCAGGCTTTGATCCGGGTTATGCCTATAATCTGGCTTCGATTTTCTTCAACTTCGGAAATACGGGAACTACAGAGACTTATTACTTTGACGATGTAATGTTGGGTTCAGGCGGTGGAAATCCGTTAAATCAGATTGACTTAACCGTTACCTTTGAAGACTCAACAGTAGATTACACCCTTACCGATTTCGGTGGAAACGCTACCTTACTGGGTACTGACCCTGCAGACCCTGCAAATACAGTAGCAATTACCAACAAAGGAACCGGTGCACAAAGCTGGGCAGGAACTACTGTCGGTACAAGTCTGGGCTTTGCCAATGTAATTCCGTTTACCGCAACAGAAAGAAGAATGAATGTAAGAGTGTATTCTCCCGATGCAGGCATTCCGGTAAGATTGAAAGTAGAAGTACACGGACAACCCACGCAATCAGTAGAAACCGAAACGTTGACAACGCTAGCCAATACATGGGAAACCCTTACTTTTGATTTCAACAATCAAGCATCAGGAACCGCAGCATTCGACCCTTCATTTCCTTACGATATGGCCTCCATCTTCTTCAACTTCGGAACAGACGGAGCCACAGCGGGTGATAAAACCTACCTTTGGGATGACGTGGCATTTGGCCCAGGCTCTGTGAGCATTGAAGATCCGATGAGTGTATCAGTAGGCGTTTTCCCCAATCCGGTTAAGACGACTCTTAATATATCGCTTCCAGAATCTCTTGCAAATCAGGTGCTTTCATACACTGTTTTGGATATGACAGGCAGAATAGTGATGAACACCCGCAACATAGATGGAAAGATCAATGTAGAGAACCTCGTAAACGGCGTTTATTCTCTTCAGATTACAACGCCTAACGGAGTAATCAATAAACGGTTTGTGAAATTCTGATAATAAGATTCAGCGTCTTGCGGGAAACTTTTCCGTAAGACGCTGTTTTATCGCTTTTTTGTCCTTAATGATTGTATTCTATTCGGAAAAGTTAAAAATTTCAGGTCAGGAGTAGAGGAGAGATTATTTTTTTAGTTAGTTTTGTCGTATTTTTAGAGAATTCTGTAATGATTATACCCGATAAACAAAAAATACTAAAAGATTTCTTTCACGCTGCATTTTCTGTTGACAACGTAGTGTTTGGATTCGATGAAAGTGACCTAAAAATACTACTCATTTATAGGGGAGCGGAGCCTTATATCGGAATGTGGGCATTACCCGGTGACCTTGTTCGGCTTGATGAAGATCTTGATCTGGCTGCCGAAAGAGTGCTGGAAGACCTCACAGGACTAAAAAATATTTTTATGGAACAGATTCATACCTTTGGCAAAGTGGACAGACATCCTTTTGGAAGGGTAATAACGGTAGCTTATTATGCTTTAATCAAAACAGAAGATTACGATATCAGTGCAGCATCGTGGGCAGAAGAAGCAAAGTGGTTTTCACTCAAAGAGTTACCGGAATTGCCCTTTGATCATTTGGAAATAATCGAATTTGCAAAAGCAAGATTCAAAGAAAAAGCAAGGAAACAACCTATCGGATTTGAACTTCTTCCTAAGTATTTCACGCTTACACAGATTCAGCATCTTTTTGAAGCAATACTGGAAGAAAAATTCGATACACGCAATTTTAGAAAAAAAATGCTTTCCTTAGGCTTTCTCATTGATGTAAAAAAAACAGAGAAAGGCAAAGCACATAGACCAGCAGCACTTTTTAAATTTGATCCTAAAAAATACCAAAAACTCCAAAAAGAAGGATTTTCTTTTGACTTATAATCCAGAATACCGACGGTTGGTGTATTTTATAACTCTCATAATTCAACGTAATTCATTATGATAAAAAAAAGAGTATTGAGCGGGCTTTTGCTTGTCCTTGCTACTATTGCTTCCCTTACCGCTCAACCCATAAAGGTTACGATTGGGAAAGAAAACGGGACGTGGACTTTAATGCGTGAAAATAAACCATATTACATAAAAGGTGCCGGAGGGCAAACGTTTCTGGATGAAGTGGTAAAAAACGGCGGAAACTCAATCAGAACCTGGGGACTCGACGACGCAGAAACGATTCTCGATGAGGCACACAAAAGAGGGCTTACCGTAATGCTGGGCTTATGGGTTCAGCATGAAAGACATGGTTTTGACTATAATAATCAGGCCAATGTACAAAAGCAACTCGACGCTTTCAGAAAAGCAGTACTGAAATATAAAAATCATCCGGCTCTTCTCCTTTGGGGCGTTGGAAATGAGGTGGACTTGTTTTATTCCAACACAAAAGTATGGGACGCAATTCAGGACATTGCAAAAATGATTCACGAACTGGACCCCAATCACCCGACAAGCACGGTTACCGCCGGACTCGACTCCATGGAGGTGCAACTCATCCTGAAAAAAGCACCGGACATTGACATATATGGAATCAATACCTACGGAGATGTTGGAAATGTGAAAAAAAATCTCCGAAAATTCGGTTGGAATGGACCCTACATGATTACAGAGTGGGGACCTAACGGACATTGGGAGGTTAGTAAAACGCGGTGGGGTGCTTCTATCGAACAAACAAGCAACGAAAAAGCAGAAAGCTATTACAAACGTTACACCGAATACATCCTTGGAGACAAAGAATATTGTATCGGTTCTTATGTTTTTCTTTGGGGATTTAAACAGGAATATACCGCTACTTGGTACGGAACTTTTACCAAAGACGGAAAAGCAACAGAAGCCATAGACGCAGTGTATCATGCGTGGAACGGAACGCCACCCGAAAATCCCTGCCCCAAACTGATGGGAGTATCCTTGAATTCCCTTGGAGTTCAAGACAACATTACTCTCAAAGCATCAGAAATGAATGAAGCAAAAGTGGAGGTAGAGTATAATGGCACCGATAAAGTGCTTTACACCTGGGAAATCCTCAGAGAAAGCGACGACAAGAAAGAAGGAGGAGACGCTGAGCGTGAAGCAGAATCCGTTTCAGGGCTGATTAAAGGAAATGGTAAATCTATTGTATCGTTTCGTGCTCCTGCGGTACCGGGTGCTTACAGACTTTTTGTGTATGCGGGTATCAAAGGAAAAACGGCGTATGCCAATATTCCTTTTTATGTCTCTCCCAGAAATCCCGGCGATCCTCAGCCTCGGTTTGCAGAACCTAAAATCTACGATATGAAGTCTTTTAAAGTAACGGATTAAATACAAGATTGTACTTGTAAGTACTGAATCGAAATTAGCATAATCAATCGAACCATTCTGAAAGAATCTGAAAAAGTTAAGCTTTACGCTCAAATCTTTCGCTTCTTTCAAAATGGAAAGAAATAAGACAAAGTAGTTTTTTCGAAGTACTTACTTTTTATCGTTAAATCAATGAAGAAATGAAAAATAAATTACTATTACTTTTCTGTATATTCATGAATACTAGCCTTATCAGGGCGCAGTACGTTCCTGAAAATACAGATACTACTTCTTCTGAAAAGGAAAATCATTACAATGTTTTCCCCAAAGCTCCCCTCCCAAAACTAAAAAACTTTTCCGTTTCCGGGTATTACCGGTTTTTGGGAAATGTAAGAAACCTGAAGGAGCCTTATCCTGAGTTAAAGAACAATCCCCTTTCCATTTTTATCGGTGACGACAGTCAGATTCCGCAACTTATGCTCAATCTTGCTGGAAAACCCAACGATAAAACGTCTTTTTATACGGACTTATTTATGTGGGCACCCATGATGGGAGGAGGAACGTCGGAAAATGTAAAAGGATTAAACCTCGGAGTAAGCCTTACCGGCAATCACTCTACCCGCATCGGAAACTTTAAAGTATTGGCGGGGGGAATCAATTGGTATTCTCTCTCTCCCTTCACTTTTTATACCAATAAAGGTTATAATCGATTCAGTATTTTTGAAAGAAACCCTTGGGACCCGAATACAAAAGGGGTGGATTCGCGGTATGAAACTTTCTATAATACCGGTGCTTTGAATCAGGATAAACGATGGGGACAGCAAGCATTTCAGGGGATTATTCTGGAAGGAAACGACTTGCCAAAAGGTTTCTCTGCTGTGTTTATGTATGGAAAAACCCAACTGAATGGCGGGTTTCAGCCACTTCCTAATTCCTCAATCGGAGGGAGAATTAAAAAGGATTTTAAGGATAATTTTATCAGTTTTAATTCTTTTAATAATTCGACTTTTAGCGATAGCATAAAAGATAAACCGTTGGGATTCAATATTCATACGGTGGAATTTATGTTGAATATTAAGAAACTGAAATTTTCAGGAGAAGCAGGAGCCGGCCGATTTTTCAGTGAAACCTATCAGAAAGGATGGGGAGAATCCGTTAGCCTGAAATTACTTACTCCCAAAGAATACACCGGAATTCCCATCGAAATACATGCTTTTCAAATCAGTCCAAATGTAATTAACAACAGCTCTGTTTTCTGGAATTCCTCCATCCGGGACGCAAACCCCGACATTTCATCTGGAGCAGCCGGCTCTCAGGTTTTACTTGTGCCTTTTGCCAGTAGTATGGTTCAGGTTGGACAATTGACCAACAACCGGAGAGGACTTGAACTAAACTCTGAGTTCAATGTAGGGAAATTAAAATTTTCAGTTGGAAATAGTATCGCAGAAGAAATTGAAAATATCTCCTCTCAGGTAACTTACAGTCATCCAGCCAATAATCTTACCCTCTCCCGATTTTGGAGATGGGGATTTCCGGGAAACGTAGGCCCTTACGGAAACCTCACTAAGGTGTACAGAGGCGTATTTGAAACCCTGAATCTGACCGATGTGGATGCGCAAGGAAAACCCATCAACAAAAAGCGGTTCAATACGATGGAGTTGAATGTCAAATACAATCAAAAAATCTTCAAAAGGGATTTTTATGCTTACTATCTTCTCACGATGGCTTCACTTCAAAAGAACCTTTCTCCCATTACTGTTTTCACAGAAAAAGCATATTTACGGACCTACTATCATCAAATGGAATTCTATTACCGGATTTTTCCCAATATTATGTGGACCAATTATGTCGGATACGAAAGGATTATCGCGAATTATGATACGAAAACTGACGCAACCTCCCGCCGTCCCAAAAATCAGACAGGGCTTGGACTTGCAACCGGAATAGACCTCAGAATGAGTAAAAATGCCGGACTCTATCTTCGTCAGCGGTGGTTCAATTACAAGGATACAAGTTTTGCCTTAGACCATTACAAAGGCACAGAAACAACAGTTGAAATCAAAATATTTTTTTAAAAATCAAATATGAAAACAAATATAAATCAATTTATCATACTGATTGCTTTGATGTGCATGTTTTCTCTGCTCACCAAAGCACAGACTCCGAAAAAAGTAGAATTTATCGGTGGTTCCAGAACATTTATTACCAATAATCAACTGGTAGTGAAAGATTCTTTGCCGGATACTACTACCGTAAAACGAAATACAGGAGGCTATTCTCTTATAGACCTTGGCGTAAATATTACCCCAAATAAAAAAACCGAAATTATGGGAATGTTCCGTATTCGAAACGCATACGGAGGGTTTTGGGGAGCGGGAGTTGACTTTGACGTAAGGCAACTTTGGGTAAAAGGGATTATCGGAAACGTCATCCGCTATCAAATCGGAGACATCAATCTTAAACAAACCCCTTATACTTTGTACAATCACAACGAAGACAGACTGTTGAGTAATCCGGATGTTTTTTCACTTCAGACGGATATCGTAGATTATGAAAAATTCTATATCAAAAACACTTGGCGACAGCAAGGCGCTTCGGCTGATTTTGGGTTTACTTTCGCTAAATACCTGAAGGAAATCACTTTCAACGGATTTATTACGAGGGTAAATATGACCAATTTCTTTGATGTTCCGGAACGGCTGTTTGGAGGAGGGAATGTCCAACTCGTTCAAAGTAAAAACCTGCGAATGAGTTATCATCACACCAATCTTTTTGATGTTGCAGGTACAGTTCCGGACAGCAATTTATACAATAACAGAGTTCACTCAGCGGTGATTGCATTCAATAAAGATATCGGAACCTGGAACCTGAAAGCGGAGGGAGAAACCGGAAATTCTTGTGCTTCTTTTACGAAGGACACCCTCGCACCGGATTTAAGAGATTATTTTGTCAATACAGGAATTACGCTTACAGACAGAAAATCCCACTCTTTTTTCAAAGTCGGATACATGAATGTAGGCCCGGATTTCAGAAGTGCGGGTGCTCAGTCTAAAAGAGTAAACTTTAATGCGCTGCCCGGATATTATAACAGATATGGAAATGACCAAAAGGTAAGGGACATCAGCCTGCTTGACGTAATGAGAAATGAAAATATCTACAATACTTCTATTAGCAGCAACCTTATGGAGTTTAACCCCGTTTTCAACAATGTATTACCCTACGGAACGGCTACCTTTAACCGTAAAGGGTTTTACGCTCAGTTAACGCTTAAAAATAAAAAAGAATGGTTTCTCTTGAATATCGAGAATTATACTTTATCGGAAATCAGAGGACAGGGAACCGTAATTCGTAAATCTTTTTTACTCAATAAAGGAGAACTTACCCTCAATCTGGATAAAATGCTTCACTTTAAGAAACGTCTTCTCCTTTCGGGGGGCATTGTAATGCAAAATACGAATCGGAAAAGCGAACTTGCTTTTGAAAAAGTAGATTTTTCTTCTACGAATTTTAACGCCGGAATTACTTACGAATTGTTTAAGCAATTTGACCTACTCGGAGGCGCAATATGGCTGAATGCCAAAGGGAATGATTATAGAGCAGACCGCAATGTTTACAGTGAAGTGATTGATTTTACAGCGTTTAACACAAACACCAAACAATCAGTCTATTCCGGAGGATTACGCTTTCGATTTACCGATAAAATTTATCTTGGGGGATTTTATCAGCATTTTCAGTACAAAGATCAGATTAATTTATATAATAATTATAACATTAATCAGGTATTAATCATTTATAATATGACATTCTAATTTAGATTTAATATGAAAAAATTAAGCAGTATCAATGTATGGTTGTTTTTTCTGTTGCTGGCTGTAAGTGCCTGCAAGCGAAGTGATACGCCCTTTGACGGGCCTGACCTTCAGGACTTAAACGGAACCTTTTCTATGATTGAGCCTTTTCAGGTAAGCAAAAGCAGTGTAAATTTCGGATCTGGGGAAAATGCTTTCTTTACGGCAAGATTCAGTAAACTTAGCGACTGGACCGTAACGATAACGGGTAATACCTCTGGCGCAAAAAAACGAATCACAGGTAAATCCAAAGTACTCGACGCTTCTTCAGCTGCTTGGAATGGTTCTACTACGGATTTCCCGATGTTTAAAGCCGAAGGGTGTACGGCAGTCCTTACGATTGAAGGGGTAACGGATTCTTTCAGTCTGCCGGTAAATATCGAAGCCACAAAGGCTAATCCAGGTTTTTTAGTGGCTGACTTTGAAACCGGAATAAATCCCAAATGGGTTGTATTCAAACAAAGTGGCGCAAATATGAATTTTAAAATCGTAACGGATACTTACGCTCCTCAGGGTAATAGTTACTTTAATATGGCCGGAACTGTGGACTGGGATTGGCTCATCGGCTATGTTGATTTTCCTGCTACCGCTTATGGTGCTTCTACCAATTACCCGCTTTCTACCAATCCGGATAACGAATATTTCAATGTGTTGCTTTACGGAACGCCGGGAACGAATCAGACACTCGTCCTCTTTTCCTTCAAGGAAGACGAAAACCAAAATGGCACATTTGAACCCAATACCGAAGATGAATACAATATCCAAATTACGGTAAATTGGGAAGGATGGAAACTCGTTTCGGTAAAATACGCTGATTTGACCTATCTCGTAAACGGAAGTCCGGGTACTCCTAAAGGAAATGGGTTGAAAAATCCGGAAAAACTTACTAAAATTAGTATGTTGCACCTTGCAGATAAAGCACTCGGATTCGCAAGTTCAAAGATGGATTACCTTATCTTTACGAATGGCGGTCCGCTTGAACCCTAAACGAGGTTTTTTGCTTTTTTTCTGAGAAGCCGTCTAATCACTTTTTCTGCTTTTTAGGATAATTTTTGACTCTTTGGGGTCACTGCGTTATCAGATTATTTATTTTAAACGAATCATCAGTATCATTCATGAAGATAAGAATATTGCTACTTCTTTTTTGGCTTGCCGTATCGTTGATAGGGGTAAATGCGCAAAATAAATTTATCACCGTTCAAAACCCCGGGCTTTACGAAGTACAAAATACCGTCAATTTTCCGGAAATTAACGGTTTTACCGCTTTGGATTTATTCCACGAAGAGGTGGACAACAGCATTTGGGTTTCCCCGGAAAAGAAATGTGTTTCCATGCAACTTACCACGGATTTTGCGCAGGATGGGAGTAAATCTATCTTGCTGAAGTGGGATAAAATCACGCACGGCTGCAAATGGATTGGTATGGGTTTTGGCTGGAACGCTTGGGAGCCTAAGGAATTAAGCCTTGTGTTTGACCGTGCGGCAATTCAGTTTTTTGTGAAAAGCAAAAAAGACACCCTAAAGTCACTCCCTTGGGCGATTGCATTGGAAGACTACAGCGGTGTGCAGGCTTATACCGGATTCTCCCCGGATTTTTTGGAAGGCCCTGTTATGCCTAATCAATGGACTAAAGTCAGTATCCCGCTGACTCGTTTTCCCGCAGAATCCTATGATTTAGACCTTACGCTCATCAAGCAGTTCATCATTCAGTTTGAAGCGGAAGGGGAGATTTATGTAGATAATTTCAGCATCGTGGAAATACCTACTGAACCCGTTTTAAAAGTAATGGAAATAGAAATAATTGACAATCAGGATGAGAAGGAGCAGATGAAGGCCAAAAGTATAGACGCTAATCCGCAGGATGGAGCTGAAATCAATGACCGAATTGACAAAATCCTTAAATCTATGAGCATTGAAGAAAAAGCGGGCCAAATGACACAATTAGATTTAGGGGTAATTGCTGTGGGGGAAATCTGTCAGTTGGCTTATCCTTTACAATTAGACGAAGCAAAGTTAAAAAAAGCAATCAATGATTATAAAGTAGGCTCTATCCTTAATTGTGGTTGCGGAAGCGGTACGCTCGAACTCAGACAATGGAGGGAAATTGTTACCCGAATTCAGAAGGAAGTATTAAAAAACGCAAATAAAATTCCGGTTCTCTATGGAGTGGACGCAATTCACGGAGCAAATTATACGATAGGCGCTACGCTTTTTCCGCAGGAAATCGGGCAGGCTGCTACTTGGAATCCGGATTTGGTTAAAAAAGCAGCAGAAGTTACGGCTTATGAATGCAGAGCTTCTTTTATCCCCTGGAATTTTTCTCCGGTTTTAGACCTCGGACGACAGCCTTTGTGGTCCAGGTTTTTTGAGACCTATGGCGAAGATACGTATCTAGCCAAAACAATGGGTAAAGCCGCCGTCACCGGATATCAGGGCAATAATCTGTCTTCTCCTTATAGTGTAGCCGCCTGCGGGAAGCACTTCCTGGGTTATAGTGTTCCGCTAAGTGGTAAGGACAGAACGCCTGCTTATCTTTCTCCCCGAGATATTAGGGAATACTTTGTTCCTACTTTCAGGGAAGCAATTCAAGCCGGTTTGAAAAGCGTGATGATTAATTCCGGTGAAATCAGTGGAAGCCCGGTAACTGCTGATTATGACATTCTCACTACACTCCTTAGAGAGGAACTAAAGTTTGAAGGAATTGCCGTTACAGATTGGGGTGATATTGAATATTTACACACAAGACATAAAGTAGCGCCTACAATGCGGGAAGCCGTTAAAATGGCTATCATGGCTGGGGTGGACATGAGTATGGTTCCTAATAATTTTGAATTTACGGATTTGCTCATTGACCTTGTCAAAAAAGGGGAAATTCCCGAAAGCCGACTGGATTTGTCTGTAAGAAGAATCCTGAAGGTGAAAATAGAACTTGGGTTATTTGAAAACCCCTATCCTAAAGCGGAGCAATATCCTGACTTTGGTTCAGATAAATTTTCTACCCTAAGTTATGACGCTGCTGCGGAATCGATTACCCTCCTGAAAAATCAAAAGGAAACGCTGCCGCTTGCTGCCGGAAAAAAAATATTACTCTGTGGCCCTGCTGCGAATTCTTTGAATCTGCTTAACGGAGCATGGACGCATACTTGGCAGGGAGTGGATACCACTTTCAATACTAAAAATAAGAAAACGTTGAAGCAGGCTTTAACGGATAGGGTAGGGAAGGAGAACCTGACTTATCTCGAAGCAGCTACCCTCACTCAGTTTAGTGGGGTGTCTTCGGCTTTTTCTGCTGCTGCCGGTCAGGTGGACTACATCGTTGTGTGTCTTGGGGAAGAGCCTTGTACAGAAATACCCGGAAATATAAAGGAATTGGATTTGCAGGAAGCACAAACCCAGCTAGTTAAAGCTTTGTCGGGTTTAGGAAAGCCCCTGATTATGGTTACAATGTTCAACCGGCCAAGAATCATCCGGGAAATCGTTCCGTTATCCGATGCGGTATTGAGTGCCTATTTGCCGGGAGATATGGGAGGAGAAGCAATTGCAGATATTCTTATCGGTAAGGTAAATCCTTCCGGAAAACTCCCTTTTACCTATCCTACTGCTGCGGGGGATATTCTGCATTACGACCGTAAATCTACGGAAGACCAGGATCCGAAATTTGGTACAAACGCTTATGAGCCTCAGTTTGATTTTGGCTATGGACTGAGTTATACTTCGTTTGAATACTCAGACTTGAAAGTAGATAAATCTTCCTTTAAAAAGGACGAAAAAGTAACGGTTTCTGTAAAGGTGAAAAATACCGGTACTAGAAAAGGGAAGGAAGTCGTGCAATTGTACTACAAGGACGAATTTGCTTCTATTACTCCTGCCGTAAAGAAACTCTGTGCTTTCAGTAAAACGGAGCTTAATCCCGGAGAGGAAAAAAAAATCAACTTTACGGTTTCAGCTACTGATTTTGCATTTGTTGCCAAAAATCTTCAGTTGACTACCGAGCCGGGTGCTTTTCTTCTTACTATCGGTAAGCTCTCTCAAACCATTCAGTTACTTCCTTAATTTATCGTTTTATCAAAAAAAGTATCATGAATAAGATTTTTAACAGTTTTCTTTTATTAATGACGCTGATAGTGACACTTGTATCCTGTCATCAGTCTGACCCGCCCCCTTATGACCCCAATCAAATGCCGGTTGATTCAGGAGATATTTTCTTCTCCGGATACGGATGGACTAAAAAAGGAAGTGGTTTTCCGGTTGGGCCGGGTCCGAATTTTTTCTCGGCTACTGAGAACAATGTTTTTCTGGATGCCAACGGATATCTTCATCTGAAGATTACGAAAGAAAATAATCAGTGGAAGGCTGCGGAAGTAATTTCTACCGCCAATATGGGCTATGGAACGTACGTTTTTACAGTAGCCGGAAATCTGACAACCTTCAATGAAAAGGTGGTTTTAGGACTTTTTACCTGGGATAATAATACGTTTTATGAACAGGGAAACAGTGAGGTAGATATTGAATTTTCGAGGTGGAACAACCCAACAGATACGCTTCTGCTGACTTATGCTGTACAGCCGGTCATTTTCGATAATCCTACAATCTATCAGGAAAGAACGCTTCATCCGGTTATGCCGGTAAGTTTACTCAAACAGACTACGACCCACGTATTTACCTGGCGAAGTGATTTAATTACCTGGGGAAGTTATCAAGGAGACGTATATCCTGGCGCACCTCTGATTGCATCCTGGAGCTTTGATCTAACCAATCAACCCCGTACCAAAATCGAAGGGGGACTTACCTCTCTTCCTATCGTTATCCCCGCTCCCGGTCAGACCACCAACGCCAGAATGAACCTTTGGCTACTAGGAGGTCAGGCCCCTACGAATAATCTGGAAACGGAAGTGGTAATCAAGTCTTTCCGGTATATTCCGCTGTAATTTATCTTCTGTGGTATTTCTCTTTGATTGGGATATACAAAGCGGCTGTCTCAAAAAGGCAGCCGCTTTGTGTTCAATATCCTTATGTTGACTGTAGCCTATGAAGGGATTGCCATTCCTTTGCTCAACGACGAAAAGGGAAATGGAAAGCACGAAATTTTGACCGAGAAAGAGCGAATAGTCCTAATGGAACGGTTTGGAAAATTATTCGAATTTGGAAATATAATACATCTTTCATGGATATAAACAAATTTTTCTTTTCCATTTGAATACAAAGTTAATGGATTTTTCTGTGCGGATTTTTGGGACCATCTCATTGTTTCCTTATCCATTTGTTTAATTGATTCCATTATAACATTTGTTGTTTTAATCAATTATTACACTTACCGTTTGTTTGCATATGTTAAAAACTTATATATTGCCTCAAATCCTCTTTCAAATTTCACATTTGTATTTTTCGATAATGGGTTTTTATCAGAAATCATGGCGATTTCCCTTGCCGTCAAACCTAAAGGATAGTTGGACGATATTTCATTTGCCATAACCTTCCATTCTTTGGTTGTTTTTGATGATTTATTAGCTCCTTTGGAAACCAATAATTGTACAGCATCGAAGTTGCCTGCATGAGCTGCATAATGTAAGGGAGTCCAACCAATAGAATTTGTTGTGTTTACTGGGACCCCTTTTTCAAATAAATATTCTATGGCATTTATAGATGAATAAATTACAGCAAAATCTAAAACAGTTGATTGACTTGCTAAACAGAGATTATCCTTTTTTGATTTCAATTTTAAGTCGGCTCCATTTTCAACAAAAACCTTTAATAGGCTCAAGCTATCCAAAGATTGAAAATAAATGGGTTCTCCCGCATCGGTATAAGCATTTGCATTCGCATTCTGCTTCAATAGTTTCTTTACAAATTCTATGTTTTTTATTTGACAGGCTCGTTCCAATGCCCTGTTCCCCTCATTATTGTTTAAATTCAAATACGTTTTACGGGAAAGTAATTCGTCTAACACGTCGTTCAAATTAAAACCAAGGGCAAAAACCAAGGGCATAAAATCTTCTTTGGCACCAAAGTCAATATCACTTACTATCATTTTGCGCTCTTCCATTAAAACT
>WBZP01004936.1_pt1 | contig 13716 bp, 9 predicted proteins | sample 5204301 | NCBI WGS metagenome assembly WBZP01 (sample SAMN12412401, study PRJNA552823) | activated sludge metagenome | isolation source: activated sludge from nitrification reactor of wastewater treatment plant... | place: USA: Pennsylvania | collected 2017 | reverse complement strand
CGCCGGGTCGCCCAGGTCGTGCGCCGAGAGGTTGACGCTCATTGCCAAATCGGCCAGGGTCGGGCTGGACAGCTGCCAACGCCGCAACTGCTGGCAGGCGCAGTGCAGCACAAAGTCGCTGACCTGTACCATCAGCCCGCTCTCCTCGGCGATGGGCAGGAAGCGAGCCGGCTCCAGGGTGCTGCCGCCGGGGTGGCTCCAGCGCACCAGGGCCTCGAAACCGCTGAGCCGCTTCCCGTCCAGTTCGAACTGCGGCTGGTATTCCACCACCAGCTCGCAACGCTCGACGGCGTGGCGCAGCTCGCCTTCCAGCCGCAGCCGGTCCGACACCGCACGGTGCAGGCTGGTGTCGAACATCGCGTAGCCGCCGCGGCCCAGTCCCTTGGCCTTGTACATGGCAGTGTCGGCGTCGCGCAGAACATCGTCGGCCGCCTGGTAACCGAAGGCGCTGAAGGTGATGCCGATGCTCGCGCTGGTAGCCACCTCCACCGTGCCCAGCATAAAGGGGCGCTGCAGCGAAGCCATCAGCCGCTCGGCCAGTACCACCGCATCGCGCTCGTGGCCGATGCGCTCGGCCAGGATGGCGAATTCGTCGCCGCCCAGCCGCGCCAGCACATCGTTGGGACGCAGCTTCTCCTGCACGCGGCGCGCCATCTGCACCAGCAGTTCGTCGCCCACGTGGTGACCCAGGCTGTCGTTGACGAGCTTGAAGCGGTCGAAGTCGATGAACATCACAGCCCAGACATGGCCGGCATCGGCCAGCGTGCGCGAGACCGCGCCGGCCAGGCATTCCATGAAGCGCCGCCGGTTGGGCAGCCCGGTCAGGCCATCGTGGAAGGCCAGGTGGTGCAGGCTGGCCTCGGCGTGACGGCGTGCGGTCACGTCCTGCGCCTGCAGGATCAGGCAAGGCTGGCCAGAGCCCGCGTTGCCTTCTGCGGATGCCGCGGTCAGCGCCTCCGGCTCGGTGAAGAAACTGCAGTGCAGCATCAGCCACACCGGGCTTCCGTCACGATGACGGCAACGCACTTCGCCACTGAAAGCCTCGAACTCGTGCAGCGGCGCCAGGCCGAGCTGTCGCTCCAGGTGCGGCCGGTCCTCGTCCAGCACCAGGCTCTGGAAACTGCGCTGCGCCAGCGCTTCGGCCGGTTCGCCCAGCACCGCGCCCAAGGCCGGATTGGCCTGCAGGATGCGGCCATCGAAGCCCAGCAGGGCCATGCCGATCGAAGCGTGCATGAAGGCGCTGTGGAAGCGCCGTTCGCTGGCCTGCAGTTCGCGCAGGTGCCGCGCGGCGGCCTCGGCCTCGCGTGCGTCCAGGCCAGCTTCGCGTTGGGCGACGCTGGCATTGGCCTCGCGTAGGGCCACGGCCGCCTCCTGCTGGCGGAAGTAGAAGTGCAAGGTGACCAGCAGCATGGCCAGCAGCGGGACCAGCACCACAAGCACAGCGTTGCCTTGCTGGCGCCAGGTGACGTGCAGCAGCGTGGCCAGCACCGCGCTGCCGGCATAGGCCATGCCCACCCAGCGGAAGTGGCTGAACAGGTCGACCAGCTGGAAGAAGCGCTCGTTGCGCTTGAGCCGCTGCACGCCAAAGACCATCAGCGCGTTGACGAAGAAGTACAGCGCCGAGAAGACCATTGTGGCGGCCATCAGCGGCGCCGCGTGATCCCAGTCCCCCGGCCCCAGCACGACCTGCATGGCCAGGCTCAGCAAGGCGCCGCAAGCGACCATGGCCGCCGCGGCCGAGGCGGGGCTGAACAGGCGGCTAGTCCAGCGCTTGGAGGTACGCAAGGCGCCCACGCCGGCTTCGCCGGCAGCCAGCAGCGCTGCGGCACCGGGACCATGCATCAACAGGGTCAGGAAGATGAAGACCTCGCCGGCGACGAAGGAGTTCTTGGTGCCCGGCACGCGCACCGGAAACAGGCCGGCACCGATGGCCAGCACCAGCGCGCAAGCGATCTGCAGCCAGGCCCAGGGCGATCGCGCTGCGACATCGGCCAGACTCCAGGCCAGTGCGCAACCGCCCAGCAGCACCACACACCACCAGAAGACCGTGGCGCGGCGGTTGTAGTCAGGCATCAGTGCCGCATGCATGCGGGCCCACCAGGCGCCCCCTGGCGGCGACGTGTTGGCGGGTGGGGACAGGTTCACCCGGCCTCCCGCAGCCGAGCGGCACACCGGCGCAAGACAGGATTCAGCGCGTCAGCCATTGACAGTGCATCAGTGCATCAGTGCAGCAACATCTCCAAACCGGGCGACGGCCGTTGGACAGCTACACCGGCGGCCTGCCGCAGCAGGTATTCAAGGTGCGAGGATACGTGCTGCGCAGGCGCCGGCCTTGCGAACAGGTAACCCTGGCCCAAGCTGCAGCCCATCTGCTGCAGCTCGTCGCGTTGGGCCTCGGTTTCGATGCCTTCGGCCACCACCCCCTTGCCCAGCGAAGCACCCAGCAGCACGATGGCGCGCGCAACCGCCACCTCGTTGGCGCCTCCCTGCAAGCGGCTGACAAAGCTGCGGTCGATCTTCAGTCTGTCGATGGGCAAGGTCGAGAGATGGCTGAGGCTGGAGTAGCCGGTGCCGAAGTCGTCGATGGCCAACGCCACGCCCAGCCTGCGCAGCGCCTCCAGAACCGGCCAGGCCGACTCCAGGCGCGACATCAGGATGTCTTCGGTCAACTCCAGGCACAGGTGGCGGGGCTGCAGGCCGCTTTCGATCAAGGCCCGCGTCACGCGGGCCACAAAAGCAGGCTGGGCGATGTCCTGCGCCGAGATGTTGACGTTGATGCCCAGCTCCGCAAAGGCCCCGTCCAGCTGATGCCACTGATGCAGCTGGCGGCAGGCGCAGTGAAGCACGAAGTCCGTCAGCCGCGGCATCAGCCCGGCATCTTCGGCAATCGGCAGGAAGCCGGCCGGTGTGATACTGCCGTCGGACGGGTGCACCCAGCGCACCAGCGCCTCGAAGCCGGCAATGCGCCCCGGCGCCGGCCCGCCGAGTTCGCAGATCGGCTGGTAGGCCAGGGTCAGCAGGCCATCGTCGATGGCATGACGCAGGTCGCCCTCCAGGCGCAAGCGGTCCGCCACCTCGGTGTGCAGGCTGGCATCGAACAGCGCATAGCGGGCCTTGCCCGCTGCCTTGGCCTTGTACATCGCGGTGTCGGCGTCGCGCAGCACGTCTTCGCTGCGCGTGTAGCCCAGTGCGCTGAAGGTGATGCCGATGCTGGCGCTGGTGCTGAGCTCGGTGCCGGCCACCGGAAAGGGCTTGCGCAAGGCGTCCATCAGCCGCTCGGCCAGATGCACGGCGGCGCGTTCGTTTTCCAGGTGCACGACCAGCACCGCGAACTCGTCCCCGCCCAGGCGTGCCACGATGTCCTGCGGGCGCAGGCTGGCCTGGATGCGCCGCGAGACCTGCACCAGGAACTCGTCGCCCGCGCTGTGGCCCAGGCTGTCGTTGATGAGCTTGAAGCGGTCGAAGTCCAGGAACATCACCGCGTAGGCGTCCTGCGGGTCGGCCTGCGCCCGCTGCAGGGCCGCCTCAAGGTGCTCGTAGAAGTGGCGCCGATTGGGCAGGCCGGTCAGCGCATCATGAAAGGCGATGTGGTGCAGGCCTTCTTCGGCCTTGCGGCGGGCCGTGATGTCCTGTGCCTGCAGGATCAGGCAGGGCGCGCTGGCCCCGGGCTCCGCGAAGAAGCTGCAGTGCGCCGCCACCCAAACCACCCCGCCGTCGCGGTGGCGGCAGCGCAGTTCACGCGCAAAACCCTCGAATTCGCCGCCGTCGACCAGGCCCAGCTGCTCCTCGATCGCGGCGCGGTCGCCGTCATGCACCAGGCCCTGAAAAGGCAGCTGCACCAGTTCGTCCCCACTGCGGCCCACCAGGGCCCGCAGCGCCGGGTTGGACTGCAGGATGCGGCCGTCGAACGCCAGCAGCGCCATGCCGATGGAAGCGTGGGTGAAGGCGCTGTGGAAGCGCCGCTCGCTGGCTTCCAGTTCCTGCATGTGCCGGGCGGCCAGCGCAGCTTCGCGATTGGCGGCCTCGGCACCGGCGCGGCGCGCAGCGGCGTCCGCCTCCTGCTGCCGGAACACGAAGTGCAGCGTGGCCAGCATCATGGCCAACACCGGCACGGTGGCCATCAACACGCCGGCACCCGACTGCCGGTAGGTCAGGTAGAGCAAGGACGCCAACACGGCACTGGCGGAGTAGGCGATGCCCACCCAGCCGAACACGCCGAACAGATCCGAGGCGCGCAGCCGTTCGTTGCGCTTGATGCGCGGCAGTGCGGTCACGAGCAGGGCATTCATCACGAAGTAGGCCAGCGCAAAGCCCATCGTGGCCAGCACCAGCACGCCCGCATTGGCCTGCTGGGCACTGTCCAGCAGTCGGGTCAGCAGCCAGCCGACCACGAACATGGCCAGGCCGGCCATCGCCGGGCTGGCGATGCGGCTGCTCCAGCGCCTGGTCGTCCGCAGGGCCCCGACGCCGGCTTCGCCCGCAGCGGCAAGCGCGGCGGCCTCGGGCCCGTGCATCAGCAGCAGCAGGAACATGAAGATCTCGCCGGCAGCAAACGAGATCTTGGTGCGCGGGATGCGCACCGGAAAGTAGCCCGCCAGCATGGCCAGCAGGGTTCCGGCGGCGACCTGGATCCAGGTCTGCCAGGGCTGGGCGGCCAGAAGCTGCAGCGACCCGAGCAGCGTTGCAACGCCGGCCAGCACCACCGCCCACCAGTACACGCGGGCCGGCTGGTTGTAGTCCGGCAGCAGCCGCGCGTGCAGCGCGCGCCATGACGGCCCAGCCACGTCAGCGTCGGGCTCGGGGGTCATGGGCATGCGCGCCAGCGGCCACTACGGTTCATCCATGCCGATATCGGCCCCCGGACCTGGCTCTTGAGCCAGCCGGCCGGCTCTGGGCAGCTCGTTCGTGCGGATGGCTCGAATCGTGCGCTTGTTGTGGAGCGCCGGCGGCGGTGCACCTGGCACCAGCGCAAGCCAGTCACGCCTTCATGAAGCAGCCTCAGCGCTGACCGAAGATCGCCGTGCCCACACGGACCACGGTCGCTCCTTCCATCACGGCCGCTTCCAGATCGGCACTCATGCCCATCGACAGGGTATCCAGCTGCAGCCCTGAGCTCGCCTGCAGCGCCGCCATCAGCTCGCGCAGCAAACGGTGTGGCCGGCGCCGGGCCGCTGCGTCCTGCGCGGGTTCGGGGATGCTCATCAGCCCGCGCAGTTGCACCCGGTCGCGCGGCAGCGCGGCCACCCCCCGGGCCAGCTCGGGCAGGCCGGCCGGGTCGACCCCGCTCTTGCTGGCTTCGCCGCTGACATTGACCTGCAGGCACAGGTTCAGTGGCGGCAGCCAGGCCGGCCGCTGTTCGGCCAGGCGTTGCGCCGTCTTCAGCCGCTCGATGCTGTGCACCCAGTCGAAGACCTCGGCCACGGGGCGGGTCTTGTTGCTTTGCAGCGGCCCGATCAGGTGCCACTCGATGGCCGGGCGCAGATCGGCCAGGGCCTCGATCTTGAGCAGGGCTTCCTGGACATAGCTTTCGCCGAAGGCCCGCTGGCCGGCGGCAAATGCCTCGCGCAAGGCGGCCTCATCAAAGGTCTTGCTCACCGCCAGCAGCAGCACACCCGGCGATGCCACCTCACCTGCCGAGGATGTGCGGATGTTGGCATCGCGGCCGGCCGCGGCGCAGGCCTCGGCGATGCGCCGCTTCACTTCTTGCAGGTTGCTTCCGATGCTGCCCATAATGCCCGAGAGCTTAAGCGCTGCCGCTTGGGTGCTGGCGCCGGTGCGCCAGCGCGCGCACACCCTCACTCATGGACATCACCCAGCTACTGGCCTTTTCAGTCAAGAACAAGGCGTCCGACCTGCACCTGTCGGCCGGCCTGCCACCGATGATCCGCGTGCACGGCGACGTGCGGCGCATCAACGTCGAAGCGCTGGACCACAAGCAGGTCCACGGCATGGTGTACGACATCATGAACGACGCCCAGCGCAAGCACTACGAAGACACGCTGGAGTGCGATTTCTCGTTCGAGATCCAGGGCCTGGCGCGTTTCCGCGTCAACGCCTTCAACCAGAACCGCGGCGCCGGCGCGGTGTTTCGCACCATCCCCAGCAAGATCCTGACGCTGGAGCAGTTGGGCTGCCCCAAGGTCTTTGCCGAGCTGTCACTCAAGCCGCGTGGCCTGGTGCTTGTCACCGGCCCCACGGGCTCGGGCAAGAGCACCACGCTGGCGGCGATGGTCAACCACCTGAATGAAAACGAGTACGGCCACGTACTGACGGTGGAAGACCCGATCGAGTTCGTGCACGAGAGCAAGAAGTGCCTGATCAACCAGCGCGAGGTCGGCCCGCACACGCTGAGCTTCAACAACGCGCTGCGCAGTGCGCTGCGCGAAGACCCCGACGCGATCCTGGTGGGCGAGCTGCGCGATCTGGAGACCATCCGCCTGGCCCTGACCGCCGCCGAGACCGGCCACCTGGTGTTCGGCACGCTGCACACCAGCAGCGCGGCCAAGACCATTGACCGCGTGGTGGACGTGTTCCCAGCCGCCGAGAAGGAGATGGTGCGCGCCATGCTGTCCGAATCGCTGCTGGCCGTCATTTCGCAGACTTTGTGCAAGCTCAAGGACGGCTCGGGCCGCGTCGCCGCGCACGAGATCATGATCGCCACCTCGGCGATCAAGAACCTGATCCGCGAGAACAAGATCGCCCAGATGTACAGCTCGATCCAGACCGGGCAGAGCCTGGGCATGGTGACGCTGGACCAGAACCTGTCCGACCTGGTGCGCCGCAATCTGGTTTCGGCCGCGGAGGCCCGCGCCAAGGCCAAGATCCCCGAGAACTTCCCAGGCTAGGCCCATCATGGAACGTGACCAGGCATCCAAGTTCGTCAACGACCTGCTGCGGCTGATGGTCAGCCGCAATGGCAGCGACCTGTTCCTGACTTCGGACTTCCCGCCGGCCATCAAGGTCGACGGCAAGATCACCAAGGTCAGCCCGCAGCCGCTGACGGGCCAGCACACGCTGGCGCTGGCGCGCGCGGTGATGAACGACAAGCAGGCCGCCGACTTCGAGAAGACGAAGGAGTGCAACTTCGCGATCAGCCCGCAGGGCGTGGGGCGCTTCCGCGTCAACGCATTCATCCAGCAAGGCAACGTCGGCCTGGTGTTCCGCACCATCCCCGCCACGCTGCCTACCATCGACGGCCTGGGACTGCCCCAGGTGCTCAAGGAAATCGCGATGACCAAGCGCGGCATGGTCATCTTCGTGGGCGCCACCGGCTGCGGCAAGAGCACTTCGCTGGCCGCGATGGTGGACCACCGCAACGAGAACTCCTTCGGCCACATCATCACGGTGGAAGACCCGGTGGAGTTCGTGCACCCGCACAAGAACTGCATCGTCACCCAGCGCGAGCTGGGCATCGACACCGACAGCTGGGAAGCCGCGCTGAAGAACACGCTGCGCCAGGCGCCGGATGTCATCCTGATGGGCGAGATCCGCGACCGCGAGACGATGGAACATGCGGTGGCCTTTGCCGAGACCGGCCACCTGTGCCTGGCCACCCTGCACGCCAACAGCGCCAACCAGGCGCTGGACCGCATCATCAACTTCTTCCCCGAAGATCGGCGCCAGCAGTTGCTGATGGACCTGTCGCTCAACCTCAAGGGCCTGATCAGCCAGCGCCTGATGCCGCGCGAGCAAGGCCGCGGCCGCATTGCAGCGGTGGAGATCATGCTCAACACGCCCTTGGTCGGCGACATGATCTTCAAAGGCGAGGTGGCCGAGATCAAGGAGCTGATGAAGCGCAGCCGCGAACTGGGCATGCAGACCTTCGACCAGAGCCTGTTCGATCTGTACGAGGCCCGCCACATCAGCTACGACGACGCGCTGCGCAACGCCGACAGCGTGAACGACCTGCGACTGCAGATCAAGCTGCAGAGCCAGCGCGCACGCAGCAACGACCTGGCCGCTGGCACCGAGCACATGCGCGTGGTCTGACGCAGAGTATCCGGGGCTACCGGGTATTCCCACGCGATCCGGCAGGGGCGTACCCCGGCGTGAGTATGTGCGCGCCGGCCGGGTAAACTCCGCAACATCCCGATTCGATACCTTATCGGCCTATTTCAGGTCGACTTGAGGACTTTTTTCAAGAGACCCGCATTTGGGGCCACAGCGGCGGTGCGCGCCCCGCAAGAACGGGCTGCTTGGGCCTCAAGACCGGCATTCGCGTGCCGATAGACCGGTACGAAGCGGGTGGTTTCGACCTACGTTTTCTGCGCCACGAAACCTCGGTGGAAACCCTGTGGAATAGCCCCGTTTTCGTGGCTGCCCGAATATCTGCAGGCCTTTTCAGGCGCTGTTTGCTGACTATCCTTGCTTGTATCAATTCGTAGCAAGGGCAAGCGTTCTTGCTTGGCCACCAAGGGACTGCCGTGAGCCGCATCCAGCACTTCATCCACCGCCGCCTGTTGCCCAGCCTGATGGCCGGCGTCATGGCCCTGGCCGGTGTCATCTCGGCAGCGCTGCCGCTGCCGGCAATGGCCAACGGTGATCGCGATGCCCAGAAAAGCGAAGCCCGCAAGGAGGCGCGCAAGAACCGCCTGGACCGCATCGCCAAGGACTTGTCCGACGAGCTGAAAGCGCCACGCATCAAGAAGAAGGACCGCGCTCGCTGGTCACGTGACGTTGATGGCGTGCACATAGTCCAGCTGCTGGTCAGCAGCGACGCCGCCGATCGGCAGATGCGCGCGCTGCGCGCCGAGGTGGTCCGCCAGGGCGGCAAGGTGCAGGTGGTGCACCGCAACCTGCAGACTCTGACCGTGCTGCTGCCTGCCACCAAGGTCGCGGCGTTGTCGCAGCACGACGATGTCCTGCGCATCATCCCCAACCGCGACATCCAGAGCACCGCCAGCGCGCTCGAGACCATCACCGGCGCCACCACCGCCGCCGTGCGCAGCTACAGCAGCAGCACGGCCTACACCGGTTACGACGGCACCGGCGTGGGCATCGCCATCCTCGATTCCGGTGTCATGAAGGCGCACAAGAGCTTCCAGAACTCCGGCGGCGCTTCGCGCGTCAAGCGCAGCGTGAACATGCTCAACGCAGCATTGGCCGACTGGTCCGATCCGTGGTCTAGCGACATCTCGCTGAAGCCGGGCAGCAGCGCGCTGGCCAGCTACGAATCGAGCATCGCCGCCGACAGCGCCAGCACCCAGGACCCCTACGGACACGGCACCCACGTGGCCTCGGTGGCCGCCGGGCGCGGCTTCTACCAGACGCCCCATTCCACTGGCGTCGCGCCCAACGCCGACATCTACGACGTGCGCGTGCTCAATACGGCCGGCATCGGCACGATGAGCGATGCCATCGAAGGTATCAACTGGGTCATGTACCACGCCCGCGAATACAACATCCGCGTGCTCAACATCAGCTTGGCCGCGCAATCCACCGACACCTATGGCGACGATCCGCTGTGCCAGGCCGTGCGCATGGCCACTGCAATGGGCATCACCGTGGTCGCGGCCGGCGGCAACTTCGGCCTCACGCTGGCGGGCAAGGAGATCTACGGCGCCATCTCCTCCCCGGGCAACGAGCCTTCGGTCATCACCGTGGGTTCGGTCAACACGCTGGCCACTACCGCGCGCAGCGACGACAAGGTCAATATGTTCAGCTCGCGCGGCCCGACCCGCGGCGCCTGGGTCGACCCGGTGACGCAGATCGCCTGGCCCGACGACGCGCTCAAGCCCGACCTGGTGGCTCCTGGCAACAAGGTGCTGGGCGCCAGCGCAACCAAGGCCGACCTCGCATCGCCGACCAAGAACTCGCTGGCCACGCAGTTCCCGGCACTGGAAACCGCCGTGCCCACGCCCACCGCCTACCGCCAGCGCCTGATGTATTTGAGCGGCACTTCCACCGCCGCGCCCGCCGTGGCCGGCGCCGCAGCCGTGCTGCTGCAGGCCAACCCGGGCCTCACGCCACCGCTGATCAAGGCCATCCTGCAGTACACCGCGCAGCCGTTGCCGGGCCACAACCTGCTGCAGCAGGGCGCGGGCCTGCTGAACCTGGAAGGTGCGGTCAAGCTGGCGCAGGCGCTGCGCACCGACATCCACACCGCCGTGCAAGCCGGCACCATCAGCGCCGGCGCCAACCTGCTGGCCAGCGGCAAGACCCTGCCCGCGGCGCGCAGCTCCACCATCGGCGGCCAATCCTTCAACTGGTCACGCATCGTCTACGTCGGCGGCAACCGTATTGCCACAGGAGACAAGCTCTTCACCGCCTACCAGCCGATTTGGGATCCGCGCACGGTCTGGGGCGATACCACCACCGTGGTGCGCACGGTGCCGGTCTACTGGACTGGCACCGGCATACCGGCCAACACGTACCCCATGTACTTCAACGTGGACTGGCCATGGTCCTTTGGCACGCTGCTGACCAGCGGCGTGGTGCGGGCCGACGGCCTGCTGGGCGCCAGCTCCCTGCTGGGCAAGACCGGTGCCTTCACGCCGACGCCCACGCTCACCAGCTGGCTGGTATCGGGCAGCGGCCAGACGCTGACCCAGGGTTTGATCCTCAGCGAAGGCCTGATCCTCAGCGAAGGGCTCATCCTGAGCGAGGGCTTGATCCTGAGCGAGGGGTTGATCCTCAGCGAAGGGCTGATCCTGAGCGAAGGACTCATTCTCAGCGAAGGCTTGATCCTCAGCGAAACCGCAGCCACCGTCCCTGGCTTCAACACCAGCGGCGCCATCTACGGCGAGTGAACCGGGCAACAGGCGGCCGCAGTCCGCGCTTCATGGCAGCATGCGGGGCATGAACGCAACCCGCCACCACAAAAGCACTCCCGCGCACCGCGTGGCCTTCCTGGGCCTGGGCGTGATGGGTTACCCGATGGCCGGCCACCTCGCACGCGCCGGTCACGCCACCACGGTCTACAACCGCACGGCCACCAAGGCCGCCACCTGGGCGGCCGAGCACGGCGGCGGCAGCGCCGGCACTCCACGCGAAGCGGCCAGCGGCGCCGGGTTCGTGTTCGCCTGCGTCGGCAACGACGCCGACCTGCGCGGCGTCGCGCTAGGCCCGGACGGCGCATTCGCCGGCATGGCCCCGGGGGCCGTGTTCGTGGACCACACGACCACCTCGGCCGAGCTGGCACGCGAGCTGCACACGACGGCACGCGCCCAGGGCCTGCACTTCATCGACGCACCGGTTTCCGGCGGCCAGGCCGGAGCGGTCAACGCAACGCTAACCGTGATGTGTGGTGGTGACGAGGTGGCTTTCGAAGCCATGCGGCCGGTGGCCATGGCCTATTCGCGCGCCGTCACGCGCATCGGCCAGGCCGGCGCGGGCCAGCTCGCCAAGATGGTCAACCAGGTGGCCATCGCAGGCCTGGTGCAAGGGCTGGCCGAGGCGCTGGCCTTCGGACAGCGCGCCGGGCTGGACATGCCGCTGGTGCTGGACGTCATTGGCAAGGGCGCGGCCCAGAGCTGGCAGATGGACAACCGCGGCCGGACGATGCTGGAAGACAAGTTCGAATTCGGCTTTGCGGTGGACTGGATGCGCAAGGACCTGGACCTGGTGCTCGAAGAGGCTCGCCGCAATGGCGCACAGCTGCCCGTCACCGCGCTGGTGGACCAGTTCTACGCCGAAGTCCAGGCCCTGGGTGGCCGGCGCTGGGACACTTCGAGCCTGATCCGCCGGCTGAGGCGCTGACTCTTCCAGGCCGCAAGCATGCGGCCTGCCACTCGCAGGGCACGGCTGGCCGCTTGATCCTGCCTCAGCGTGGCGCCGAAGCGGCAGCCGCCGGCTGGGTGCTACGGCTCAGGTCGGCCAGTTGCTGTTCGCTCAGGATCTCGAACACCCGCACCACCTTCTTGACACCCGAGACCGATGCGGCCAGCTCGGCGCCACGCGCCGCCTCGCGCTCGGTGACACGGCCCATCAGGTAGATCACGCCGCGCTCGGCCACCACCTTGAAGGCATTGGCCTGCAGGTCCTTTGCGTCGACGAACGTGGCCTTGACCTTGCCGCCGAGGATGGCGTCGCTGGATCGCGAACCCAGCGCGCTGTTAGGTGCTACCACGAGTTCGTTGATCACTTCGCGCACGTTCTCGACCAGGCGCACCGCCTGCCCCACGGCCTGCTTCTCGGCTTCCGCCGGCACCTCACCGGTCAGCAGCACGGTGCGGTTGTAGCTGGTGATGCTGACTTGGCCCAGCGTGGCCAAGCCGCGCACGCGCGAAGCGGCGCGAAGCTCGATGCCTTCGTCCTCCAGCTGGATGCCGGTGGTACGGCGGTCGGTCACCACCAGACCGGTGCCGATCACCGCGCCGCCGACGAGCAGCGGCGCGCAGCCGGCGCAGACCGCGCCCAGCGCCAGGGCGGCAGCAAGCTTGCCCAAAGGGCCTCGAATCATGTTCATCTGGATCACGTTGCCTGATCTCCTAACAATTGAAAGTCGACCGCATCGCACAGGCAATGCAGGACAAGAAGCTGCAGCTCGGCCACGCGCGACCCCTGCTCGTGCGGCACGGCCACCAGCACATCGGTTTCTGCCAGCAGTTCGTCAAACGCCGAAGCGCCGCGCCCAGCCAGCACGACGATCGTCATGTCCTTGGCCTGCGCGGCGGAGATGGCCGCGGCACTGTGCCCCTCTCCATCGTCGATGTACAGCAGCACGTCGCCAGGCAAGCCGAGCGCGCGGATCTCCTGCGCCGGCGGGTGACCCAGGGCCAGAGCGGCCAGTGGCGGACGCTCGCGCTCGAAGCGCCCGGTGAACAGGCGCGCCAGGTAGGCCGCCAGGGCGGTGCCGGCCCCGCTGCCGCAGACCATCACCTTGCCCCCGCCGGTGATGGCCGACAGCAGCGCCGCTGCTGCATCGGCAATCGGCCGCAACAGCACTTCGGCGGACCGGTACTGCAGGTCGGCGCTGTCGAAGAACCGCTGCTGGATGCGCTGTTCGAGCATGGACACGCATCATATGACAGGGGTCTGCGCCGACGGTGCCGTGGTCCGGAAGCGCACCCTTGCCGCGATGCTCAAGCGGCGTCGAATGCACCCGGCAGCCATTCGATGCTCTGGCCATCGATGGCCAGCACGTCGAAGCGGCAAGGCGGTGGCTCGGCCAGGCGCAGCAGGTAATGCCGGGCCACGCGCACCAGGCGCTGCTGCTTGAGGCCCCCCACACTGGCTGCCGCGCCGCCATGGCGGCCGTGGCTGCGCGTTCGCACTTCCACGAAGACCAGGGTGCCGTCGCGGTCGCGCAGGATCAGGTCGATCTCGCCGCCACGCGCCTGGGGGCCGCCGGCGACACGATAATTGCGCTCGACCAGCACCAGGCCACGCGCGATGAGCCAGGCCAGCGCGCGGTCCTCGGCAGCGTCGCCGCGGGCCTTGGTGGTGGGCGCACCGGGCCGCTCCTTGAACATCGACTCCTCCTTGTTGCTGGCCGCAGCGGCCGCCGCTGCCGGCCGCCAGCACCATGCCAGCGGCACACTCTACGTGGTGGCCACACCGATCGGCAACCTGGCCGATATCACGCTGCGCGCCATCCACCTGCTGAGCCGGGTCGACGCGGTGGCCTGCGAGGACACCCGCGTCAGCGCGCAGCTGCTGGGCCATCTGGGCCTGCACAAGCCGCTGCTGGCCCTGCACGCCCACAACGAACATGACGCCAGTGCCGCGGTGCTAGCGCGGCTGGCGCGCGGCGAGTGTGTGGACGGTCTCGAACTG
>WBZP01004935.1_pt1 | contig 13718 bp, 7 predicted proteins | sample 5204301 | NCBI WGS metagenome assembly WBZP01 (sample SAMN12412401, study PRJNA552823) | activated sludge metagenome | isolation source: activated sludge from nitrification reactor of wastewater treatment plant... | place: USA: Pennsylvania | collected 2017 | reverse complement strand
CGTTCCGGCAGCAGAGGGATGGTTTGAACTCACATTTGTCAGAAAATGAGTCAGTCAGGTATGAGAAGGTTGTCAATATGGGCCATAGCCTGGATGCTATGCACCTATATCAATGCCCAGAACAATGTCAACCTATGGAACAAGCTCATTTGGTCAGACGAATTTGATGGCAAAGGCCTGCCCGATAGCACCAAATGGGGATATGACCAGGGCAATGGCTGTCCTAAAAATTGCGGCTGGGGAAACAATGAATTGCAATACTACACGGTCAACGACACCTTAAATGCCCGCCAGGCAGACGGCATGCTCATCATTGAGGCGCGGAGCACAGGCAATAAAGAAATGCCCTACACTTCCGCCAGATTGGTGACCAAAGACAAAGCCAGTTGGCCCGGTGGATATGTAGAAGCGCGCATCAAATTGCCCAAAGGCAAGGGCGTATGGCCGGCATTTTGGATGCTGCCACAAGAGTGGAAGTACGGAGGCTGGCCCACCAGTGGAGAGATCGATATCATGGAATTTGTGGGCTATACACCGGATTCTATTTACGGAACCTTACATTGTGAGGATTACAACCACATCAATGGCACACAGGTGAGCAAAGCCATGTATTTACCTGATCTGGCAGATGAATTCCATGTGTATGGCATGTATTGGGACAATACAGTAATGTATTTTTACCTGGATGGCAAACCTTACCTGAAATTCAAAAACAACCGTAAAGGTTTTACATCCTGGCCTTTTGATCAAAATTTTTACGCCATATTAAATTTAGCAGTTGGTGGCAATTGGGGAGGTAAAAAAGGCGTAGATCCCAATATCTGGCCCCAAAGGATGTACGTAGATTACGTCCGCGTTTATCAATTAATCAAAGAATAAAAAGAGATATCATGAAAATATTTTCATTTCGTTACACTACTGCCATCGTTGTGATGGTCTTATTATCCGCAGTCGTGTTCAATGCCTGCACCGATGACGACAACGGCATTCCGGATGCATTGGACCTGCCCAAACTCACATTTGCAGATCTTACCATCGATGAAGACGATGTAGATAAGACTATTACCATTGACTTGAAACTCGAGGGTACAGCCAATGCCAATGCTGTAGCCAGCTTTTTGGTTTCAGGAGGCACTGCGGAGGCCGGCATTGATTATGAGGTTAAAACACCCAGTCCCCTCATCTTTACTGAGGGAGAAAATGGCAAATCCATTACCCTGCTGCTGAAAGGCGATGAGGTGGTTGAAACCAGAGAGACCATTGAGCTTACTTTTTACAATCCCAAAAACGTGAGTATTCCTGCCTCAAAGCTGACCATCACATTAAAAGATGATGATGACAATACAGCAGGACTGACCATACCTAAGGAAGGCTACACTACGCCTAAGGAATATCCGGGCATGACCCTTGAATGGGCCGATGAATTCGACGGCACCAGCCTCAACACCAACTGGTGGAGCTTCGAAACCGGCGATGGCTGTCCCAACAACTGCGGCTGGGGAAACAACGAACTGCAATACTACCGCGAAGACAACACCAGTTTAGTGGATGGCCACCTCGTGATCACAGCCAAAAAACAAGCCTTTGGTAATCGCGATTACACATCCAGCAGAATCGTAACCAAGGGCAAAAAAATCTTTAAGTACGGCAGGATCGACATCAGAGCCGCCCTACCCAAAGGCAAAGGTCTTTGGCCAGCCCTCTGGATGCTGGGTACCAACATCGACGCCGTAGGGTGGCCAGCCTGTGGTGAAATCGACATCATGGAACTCACCGGCGACCTGCCCAACCGTGTAGTGGGTACAGTTCACTACGGTGCCAACGTTGCCAGCCACCAATACAAAGGTGAGTCCTATTATCTCAGCGGTGGTAAAAATTTCCAGGATGAATTCCATGTCTTTTCCATCAAATGGCAAGCCGATAAAATTGAATACCTGGTAGACGATGTGCCATTCTACACCGTAACCCCTGCCACCACCGGCAATGCCGTATATCCGTTTAATAAAACCTTCTTTTTTATCTTCAACATAGCCGTAGGAGGCAATTTCCCCGGCAATCCCGATGGCAGTGCTGCCTTCCCACAGCGTATGATTGTGGATTATGTGAGGGTGTTCAAGTAACGGCTGTCGGCTAACCGCTGTCGGCTGTCCGCTGTCCGTGAGCGGTAAGCGGTAAGCGGTAAGCGGTGAACGGTAAGCGGTGAACGGTGAGCAGTGAGCAGTGAGCGGTAAGCAGTGAGCGGTAAGCGGCCTGTCTAACTGGCGCTAACCAGGTAGATGCGTGGTAAGCCTTTTACTATAAAAATTGATTTGGAGTCGGGACGAATTACAATTCGTCCCGACTGGTTTGTTTCAATTTTTATTCGATTGTTTTTCTGTCCATTTTGCGGGATTATCGATTATGTATTTTGAAATGCGATGATAGGATTGTGTGTTGCGGATGATGTGATCGTAGTAGTCTCGTTGCCAAATTTTAAAATCTAATTGTATTATTTCATTTGCAGTCGGGGAGAATTGCAAATCAAGATCAGTCGGGGAGAATCGCAATTCTCCCCGACTGCTTGAATCTAAAATGAAATCTTTGATTTTTTTAATTACTGCAATTTTATATCCACGGATAATCGATCCAATTGTGTGCGATGGGGATTGAAATTTTCCAATTACTGTTACTGAAACATTTTTTTTAAAAACAATTTCTATTATTCCATGGATGTGATCCGGCATAATAACAAATTCGTGTATGGCAACATTGTCCCTGACTTTTTCTGTAGCCAACCATTCATTATGCGCAATTTCTCCAAATGGATTCAAAATCATTTTCCCATCAACAACATGCCCAAACAAATGTGCCCTCTCCTTACAGTTTAGTGTAATATAATACAACCCCTCTCGTGCATAATCGTATCCTTTTAAACGCATGGATCGGCGGTGGTGGATGTTCGGGTTGTAATTTTTCATACGATATTAACTGAATATCGTTTGCGAAAGTTCACATCACAATATCTTTGGCCATTGTTAATAGGATGCGGGCAGATTTTTACATCCTAATACCTAAAAACACTGGTATCTATAATATCATGCCTGATCATTTATCAGCATATGACAAAATTCAATTAATAATGGTCTATCATGCCGGGGACCCAAAGGCATTTATAACAGCAATTTTGCAGCCAATATTCTTTCATAGAACACATTTTTAATAGTTATCCAAATTCGATTTATAGATAATTTTACTATTCCTAGTATTTATTAAATAAAAATCTGCCTCATTCCATGTTTTGTTGAAAAATATAAAATAAATGCCCAACATGTCTTCTTTTTTAAATGAAACCATATCTGAAAAATAACAATATCTGTTGAATCTTCCAAGGTCCTTCTTTGCCTCGACCTCAGTCAAAGAAATTGACTTAAAAACAACTTTATCAATAACCATTTCCGCCAAACAGTTACTTACATTTGAATTATCAATAAATGTGGTGTTCTTTAAACTTGTGTCGATGGAAATGGGTAATTCTCCGATCATTCCATAGACCTTATCAGAAAAAGCCGGCAAGGTATCAAATCTGGGGTATTTGTCTTTTATGATAAAAACTGTATCCAGATCTAAATGATCCACAATATTTTTATAAACTATCTTTTTAATTGTTACAGCATATTGATTCGTGGTACAATCAATGCCTTTTTCACTTTCTTTCTGATTTTTACTTGTGCAGCTAGAAAATACAAAACCAAAAAAGAAAAAAAGAATAATACAATTAGTTACAGTTAATTGTTTGTGGTTGATTTTTAATGTAAAGATATTCATCGTAGTAGATTGATATGTATTCATCAATTACAGGGCAATACAATTCAGAGCTTTTCGAATTTTAAAGATTTAAAATTATAGTAAAAGAATTCTTTGTTATGGGTTATAAAATATTTATTCATATCCCTATTAAAAACAATAAAACCATAATTTAAATCGATTCCAAGCATAGATTTTACCAATGAATTTAAGGCATCATAATCTATTATATCATCTTTATAATAAACCCTGTATGAATTTGTCTCAAATTCTCTATGTATGCTAAAAAGAACATTTCCGTCTAAAACACCAATAACTTCACCATCCTGCTGCATTATTGATTTCTTTCTACACTTATCCTTTGATTTTAATATAAAAGGTTTAAGGTTCCTTCTCAATGTTGAATCATTAAGTTCAGCAAATGGATCAATTGTATTGAAATAAGGAATTCCAATTAATTTAATCTTGCTTAACCTATTATCAGGTAGTTTCTCCAAGAGATGGTTTATATCTGAATTAACAAATCCAAATTCAAGTATTTGCGTATTTGCCTTTTCAAAATTGACAAATAAAATTACTATTAAAGTTATAATTTTCATTTAAAGACTCTTATAAATTGTGAAACTGTGCTCATATTCCATGGTACGATTTTGCCAACGGCTGGATCCATTACATTGTAAATTGTTTTATTTATAATTAAACCATTTACTTTTTGTATCGACCTTTCAACGATATTATCTAAAACAACTGCATGGCCACCATTTACATTAGTTAAAAATGCTATTCGTTCACCACTTTTCATAAACTGCGGCAAAAGATCGATGTTATTCAAAGCTGCTCCACCTGAAACATGGCCAGTTTCTGTAGAAAATCGTTTGAAAAAATCTCTTGCACTAATTACATCGTCAGGATTTGTAGAAGAAAACCAATTTCTTCCAATTTGAGTTGTTGTGGATCCCCCAAATGATTGATCAATTGCTGCTCCTACTGCTGGCAAACAATCATTATTACTACTTGATGTTAATGGTATGGATTGGTTAATATTTGGAATATTCTGATCAACTAAAATATTTTGACTTAAAAGCTTAGAGCCATCTAAAAATGATCTGCCATTTATTGACGAACCTATCCCTTGAAAAGTGCCTCCAAGTCCAGCACCTATTAACGTACTTTTTATTAAACTACCTGCATCAAAATTTCCATTAATCAACCCGCTTGTTAAACTATGAGTGAAACCACTTGATCCTCCAGAAATAGCTCCACCTGCGAAACCTCCTATCCCAGCACTAGTGATTGCTGAGGAAACGCCTCCACCAACAGCACCTGAAGCCACAGAACCAGCAAAAGATCCCCAATTCCAATTATTAAATGTGAAATTATTTGTAGCTAAATGAACACTAGTATGTATAGCCGCACCTATAGCCATTCCTATCAATATTGGTACAAAAGCTATATCTCCCTCAGGGTCACTAAGGCAAACTGGACTATTCCCCATAGCACAGTAAGGACTCATATTGTATCCAGCTTTCTCCGCCTTAGGGTCAACCTGATACCACTTACCCAAAACAGGGTCTAATCCTCTGTAAAGCGCTAAGTCAATGTTTAACCCAAGGCTTTCTGTCCTTTCTATACCATTAAACTTGTATTTATACTCTGTTCCATTGTACCAGCTGGGGTCAGTCATCTCCATGCCATAGGCGTAATAGTGGTTTTCATCCAGAATCTCTGCACTGGTCTGTGCTATGGAGCCGTCGTTGTTGGCATCGGTGTACACAATTCTTGTATTGCCCAAATGGTCTTTGATAGTATATACATGACGACTAACTGATGGCTTGTAATAGCCCTGGCTATGATGAACAAGCTCCAAAGTCTGATTTCCAGTGCCGTATGCTACGAATTCCAATCCATTGTTGTAGGTTCGGTTTTCAACTAATACTGCCCCCGTATTATACACCTTCTTTGTTAGCATTACTCCAGCAGCATCATAAGTCATTTCTACCTTTTTACCTCCACCAAAATCTATCAATGTAGGCAAATTTAAAAAATTATAGGTAATATTGGTAACTCCTCTATAGGGATCTTTATTTTGATTTCCATTCAGATCATATGTGTAAATATTTCCGGAGGTAGCCTGACCGTTTTGATTGTGCCCAAGAATATTCCCACTAATATCGTTTACATTAGCAGTACGCGGGCTAGATGCTACATAGTTGTATGTTAAATTGTCTAGCGATGTGCCAACATTATTATTTTTGGTATGATTTACAATTTTTCCATATTTACCAGAACCAAAATTAAATGTTTCATCAAAAGCATTGGTTGCTGTAAAAGTAGTAGCTCCTGTGATTGTATAATAGTTATTTCCACCTAACTCTCCAAATTCATTATATGAATATGCGTGCAAGCCACCTATTATAGTCGACCCTCTTCTCTGCCATTTAACATTAGCAATTTCTCCATTTTTCCGAATTGCAGCACCAGAGCCAGAGATAGGGTTGTCATAGAACATTTCTTCGTAAAATAAATCGCCAGTCGTTGATGTACCAAGATATTGGTTAATTTTTTCCAACATTCCATTTGGTCTATAAGTAAAATCAATATTCTGAAGGTAGGTTGTGGCATTAAATTTACCTTGTTTTTGTGTAACTAAATCACTCCTCCAATTATAAACATTTGAACAAATAGTTGTAATCGTACCTGTATTATACTTAAAATTTTCGTCTATAGTCCTTCCCCTATGATCATAAGTAAAAGAATTTGTAATCGTATAAGTTGATGTTGATCCAATTGTCACCGTTACGGGCCTTGCCTCGGAAAGCAAATTGTTTCCATTGTCGTATGAAAAAACTGTTACATCGCTTGCAGCGTTATTATGGATGTTATTAGCTGTTACATTTTGAACCCTACCCCTTGAGTCATATACATATGTTTTGTTTAGCGTATTAATTGTACCTAATATATTTGTCTTTTGGGTTTTAACCTTATCAATTTCAATACCTGCAGTACCATATATATTCTCAAAATAAACAGTAGTAAACGTGGGATTCTGAAGATCAGTAAGTGTATTACCTTTAAATAGCCCATATTTCAATAACCTTCCATAAACATCATAGGATGAAACGATCCATTCTTTAGGGTTCAAAGCGGCCTGATTTGCATCTTGCTCAGCTGCGACCAAATCCCTGTTGTTATAATAGAAATTAACTACTCCTTTTCCCGGAACTTTCTTTGAAGTTAACTTGTTTTCATCATCATAGGTATACTCATAAATTAATTCAGGTGTATATATTGACGCATCCGGAGGTAGAACTTTAATAATCCTATTTTTATTATCATAGTGCGTATAAGTGTCCCGTCGTTTAGTAGATAAATCGCCGGAATCAGACAGTCTTTCACAAATTAATTTTCCTGAAAAATCTTTATATTTAATAGACCTATTACCATTTTCATCAATAGTTGTAAATTTATACAATTTGCCTATTGCGTAAGTGCCGCTGATTTGTTGATTTACATTGTCATTAGTAACATTTAATCCATACTCGAACTTTGTAGCATACCAATCTGCTGGAATTGTCTCAACAACACGTGAAAGTGGTGATGCCTCGTATTTAGTTTCTTTATATTTCCAAACCTGACCTGGAGAAATATTTCCTGATCCCACAGGGATAAAAGTTCCATTGTTATAAATTGTTTCAACTGGTAGAAATTCTTTTATCAATCTGCCCTTATTATCATATTCATAAGCAGTTAATACATCTTTCTGAGAAGGAGACCCCTTAATGGAAAGTTGGGCTATTACCCTACCGAATTTATCAGTAAATTCAATATTTTCAACAATGTTTAAAGCACTGCCAGCAACTATTGGGTATGTCGTTTTGCTCCGAACAGAATTATAATTGACAGAAGGAGTATAGTAGTTATAAAAATATTCTGTAAGTATATTAGCCGGCATCTCAAGTTTGGTCTTTTTTCTAAGCATGCCATCATAAGTGTATTCAGTATAAGTACCGTCTACATTAAATTCTTTGTGTACAAGCTCAGAATTACCATAATAGGTAATTGATTTCACAAAATTTGTCCGAGTTGTCGTAGCTAATCTTTCATTATTATATGTAAATAACTCCTGCGCCCAATTCGATTTTTGGTTAACTTTGATTTGACCATCTATAGTATATTCATGGTTGTAAAACTCAGCTGGATCAGCTGAATTAGTTTGTACGCCAGAAAGATTATAATCTCCCTTAAACGTTTGGGTTTCACGAACAATACTTCCTGGTGTATTTGAGCCCCCTCCACCTAAAAATAAACCATTTGCAGAAAAAAATGAATGATGGGTAGTACTACTGGAAACTTGAATACTATTTCGAAATACAGTTGTTGTATACGGAATAATTATGTTCTTCTGATTGAAATAATTTTTAACATTAACATCAACCCATGTATTGTTAGTATAATCTGTGTATACCTCATTAATTTCATTATTACCGGTGGTAACACGGGTTGAGCTTGGTTGAACTGTATGACTATGGTTATAAAATGTCTCAGTAGAATTAGTTTCCACGCCTAGGTAATAGTTAATAACTTTTTTCAAGCGGAACCAAAATTTATTGTATTGATAAGCATAACCTAAATAATTTCCACTACCAATTTCAGTAAAATACTCTTTATTATGACCGGCAATTCCCAAATTTACAACCTCATACATAAAGGAATCTTTAGAAAGTAAAACATTATTATTGTCATAAACACTGCTTGATAACAAAGATCCTACCCCTTGCTTCAATTTATCAGTCACAATTCTTTGTTCATTTTCACCATATTCTTTGCTAAAATCAGATTTAAATAATTTCACAATTTTTCCGTTTCCTGGTTTACTTATTGTTACTTTACCATAACCAATATTGTAATCCATCATCACATTCTCATCTTTCAATAACCTGTTGAAATATATCCAATTACTAGCAAAATAATCGGTGAATGAAGGCGATTGATATTGAACACCATTCTCATAGATATAATTTGTAACATCATCCAACGCTGTATTTCCATTTGAATTAGTAATCTTAGATACGCGCAATCCACCACATAAATGCTCTACATTAGTAGGATAATATGTCGCTATTGCATTTCCGCTTCCATTATTGATAGTAAGCTCAAAATAATAACTTGTTCCAACAACCAATACTTGGTTATTTGCATAGTCTTTAATATCTTTTAAAGCAATTGTATAATCTTCAACTTGTGCCCCATTGGTATTGCTAAATGAAATCGTATGCAACACAACATTCTGCATGTTTTTAATTTTTAAGCTTAAAAATGACGTATAAGATGTTGACCCTGCCGGCACTAAATTCATTGAAACAGAACCATTTGCAATTTGATCTGCAATAATTGTAACAGATGGAGATACAACAGTTGTGGAAGTGTAAAGGTTGAAAATAGATTGAATTGCATCAATTGATTTAAAAAACCTATTTTGTTCATATTCAATGAGAGAAGTTTGGCCAGTAGGATACGTAATCTTTTTTAAAGTCGCTTCCATTGTATTATTTGTATAAACATTCCTGTTGGCTATACCATCAGGTAAATAATTTGGCCTCATGTTACTTTGAACATTTGAAGTTGCACCATTATAATATCCCCATTCATCGATACCTGTCGTATACTTTGGAGGTGCAAATTTATCGCCATTAAGGTAATAATAGTATTCGAATTTATACCTTGGCAAGGTATCTACAGTACTACCACATTTGTTTCTTGATATTTCTTTTAATCTAACTTGAGTCGCATTACCAGTCCCATTGGGTCCATCAGTAAAATAATCGGCTATCAAATTATTTTCTATACAAACATTATCAGATTCATACCTGATTTTATTACATTTTAATCCAGTTGGTGATGAGATATCGAGTCTGTTTTCATAATAAAAAGTTACTGAATCAAGTTTTCCTATAATTTTTGAAAGTCTCTGTGTAGGAAAGTATTTGTTTTGCTGCTTATATGTGGGTAAATTAGGTGCTATTGAGATACCTATATCATCTACCAATGTATTGAAACCATAAGTCGTATAGTCATATTTAAATTTAAGGGTATCTTTTAAATCGTAAGAATAAATATTCTTAGGCTGCCAGGTCTGGGCTTGATTCTTAAATCCATCATTGATATTTGGATAATCTTTTCTATATAATTCAATAATATTACCATTAGGCAGAATAACTTTAAAATTCCACATGTCAATTCTTTCAATTACAACATCAGACTTACTAATTTGTATACAAGAATTACTTGAGGGATAAACAATAAATTTACCTGCATACCCCATGATGTTATATGTATAAATGTCATAAGCACCATCTATGTCAGCATCGTCTAATGCTGTATCATAGTATTCAGGTATGTCGCAAACAGGTTCACCTGGACAAAACATATTTCCGTCATACTCCCTCCAAGTATCATCCATGCCCCGGGAGTTTTTATAAATCACAGCTATATCATTTAAATTCCAACCTAATCCTATAGAACTTGATACACTATGAGGTAACAACCCATTGCTTACATATGCTATATTAACAGGAGCAGATAAGCTACCGGCAGTTACTGTGGCGATAGGGACATTAAAATTAAGAGCCCCCGTAAATTCTCCAACCATCTCTACTCCCTTTTCCGCTGATGTCAAATCTATGTCTTGCTGAGCAAATGATTTATTATTGATCCCAAGTATTAATTGGAAGAATAGTAAAAATACAAGGCTATTAAACTTAGTAGCATTTATTCCGTTTTTCATGGCTAATTCTTATAATTTAATGAAGGTTTTAGAAATTAATTCGAATTCGTTGTTAAGTTTTACAACGTAAGTTCCATTTTCAAATCGACTTACATCAATTTTAAACACTCCTCTATGTTCCCCAAATGGTTGAATCTCATTCTTATATAGAATACGGCCTGACAAGTCAAGAATTGACACTGTAATCTGAGATTCTTTAAAACTATTGTAAAAATTTACATCTATATAATTTGAGGAGGGATTCGGTACAATATTAAAATCAAGTGGAATATTTTGTTGAGTGCTTCTACTCTGACTAAAAGATTCATTCTCGGCATTACCAGAACATACTGTAATTGCATTCAACAATTTTTTCCTATAACCTCTATCTGACAATGTTGCATGCATCCTTCCAGCTTGGTTTTTTGTAAACATAAAGGAGCATTGATCTGGGTTGGCATCCATAAAATTTCCGATCAATTCTTCATCATTACCTGCACAAAGTGAAACATGACTAAATGGAAAGCATTCGTAATTTGGTCCGTTATGAATGGGAGTATCCTCAATTCCATCATCAGAACATTGTCCATCACCCCATAAAGGCTTTAATCCAAGATATTGCCCAATAAGATGAACAATTGTTATCCCTTCTCCATATTTAACATTGTTAGGCTTTTTACCAAAAAAATCAGGGTCGATATAAATTCCATCTGCCATTGAGTCCTGATCTGGCATTATAGCAATCCCAGCCATTTCATCAGGAAATTCTGTAATCCATACATTAATGTATTCATCTTTTTTGGCTCCCTCAAGTCCATCTTTTTTGTCAGATATTAATTCAAATGTGTTGAAATCATATGCAAATGGTCTTGATTTAAAATTTATACCATCCACATTTCCAGGTGGATCTCCTACACAAAATTTTATTTTGGTATCTCCTGCAATTAGCTGTGAATAACTCCTACCAGTATTATTTATTAATTCTCCCTTAAACGCCAGGTTTAAGGTCGTTAATTGTTCTTCAATAATTTGGGCATTAATTTTACCATGGGAACCAATGTCTATAACATTAAATACCAAAGCAAGCGTCTTTTCTTCAGGAACTGCTATTCTTGAGTACATTTTACTGAATAACTCAAAATCCTGCCATCTTTTAATATCTTTTGGCTTTTTGTGTATTTTAGTTTTCCAATTATCATGATACAATAACCTAACGCTACCATTCTGACCTACTATAGGCATACATGAAAACAGTACTGCAATAATTAGGATTAGACTACAGCTGGGGCTATTAGAGATTTTAGTTTTCATATTCAAGTTTTTTTATATTTTAATAAGAATATTTTAAGCTATTTCAATTAATTGACTAGCAACTTATGGGTAATACTCAAAAGGATAAACAGAAACTCTGTAAGGGTGTTATTTGATATCGTATTGGTAACTTAAAAACGTAGTACAATTAAATTATAGTGCAATTTATATAATTTATTTTCATATTACCAAATATTTAATTTATAAAATATAATTTATATAATTATTGAAAATCAGCATCTCTTTTAATTCAAGTTCACCTGGAATCATTTTCATTGAATCAATGACAAATATCATTGAAAATAATGATATAATCAATTAGTTCTATTTTAGTAAATATATCTATTTAACGAAAATACAAACTTAATACCCTACCACCCTCTTCCCTCAACCCCTCCATAGCCAAAGCATTAAACCCTTCAAAGGCCTCCTTTTCAAAGCGGGCGTGCTCGGCTGCCATGGTCCGGACGGTAATTCGGTGTAGGCAGAGGCAGAGAATCCCCTACCCTACCCTACACCCGGTTTTTCTTAAAATTTTCTGCTTGTTCAAAAATCTCGATGTAGACTTCGTCTCTTTCCACAGGGGGATAGCCAAATTCATCTAAAATCAAAATTAAATCAACTTTTAAGGCGGATTTGATGTCGTCTCTTTTGTTCCAATCCGGGAACCTGGCCTGGCTGTCTACGATTTCTTTCACCGCTTTTGAAAGGGCAATGAGTTTGTCCTCAGGATAGGTGAAGTCGTACTTTTTACAAAGCTCTTTCAGAATGTCGTAAAATGCTTTTTCTTCGAAGCCAATTCCCAATTCGTCACCGGCTTTAAATTCTTTGTGAACATCCCAAATCAAATTGGTTAGGGCTTCGGCCATTTCTTCATAGACCTCACTTCTGAAAATATCATTGGCATCGCGGTTGTTGTAGCGTTCAACAATGGCTTGCATTTTTTTGGTAAAGTCTATGCCTTTGACTTTGTTTACTTTTCGGATCTCTCCTATCACTTTGGCCAATAGCTGTTGGAGCAATTTGATTTTTGTATTGGGCAGCTTGATTTTATCAATCTTTGCCAAATAATCCTGATCAAAAATGTCTTGCTCGGTTTCGGTTTCTTCGCCCAATTTGAAGATCTCTTCTACGCCATCGCTCTGTAAGGCATCTTTTATCATCTCCCTGACCCTGGCACTCATTTGCGCTGTATCAGGTGCATTGCCCTTGGTGAGCTTATAGACGATTGACCGAACGGCCATGTAAAAATGAGCGTAATCTCTTTCGGTTTGAGTCAGCTTTTCACTGCCTGCACAGATATCGTAAGCGGCTTTCAGTCGTTGTACCAAAGCCATGAATCGGGTTTCCAGTTCTTTGGTTTGCTGCACAAATTCGGCAGCCCTGTTGAGTGTATTAAGCTGCTCAAGGGTACTCCCTTTAAAATATTTTGTATTGTCAAATTTGTGCATCAATTTGGCCAATAAATCCAAATGGTCCTTTACTACCACCAGGGACTGATCTATGTCTTCAAAGTTGTCACTATCGCCTTTGTTGTACCTGGCAAGGGCAAGGTTCATTTGATTTTTAATGCCAATGTAGTCAACCACCAACCCTTTGTGTTTGCCTTCAAATTTCCGGTTGACCCTTGAAATGGTTTGTATTAAATTGTGCTGTTGTATGGGTTTGTCAATGTATATACTATCCAGAAATGGCACGTCAAAACCGGTAAGCCACATATCTACCACAATGGCGATCTTAAAATTGGATTTTGGATTTTTAAACTGCCTGTCGAGTTCCTTTCTGTCGTCTGAGGTACCCAGCAAGTGCCACAGTTCTGCGGGGTCGTCTTTGCCCCTGGTCATCACCAGCTTGATGCGTT